>Ga0102941_1000058_pt1 | contig 39877 bp, 32 predicted proteins | sample SalPonR2_C_D2_MG_FD_79281 | JGI IMG/M metagenome (GOLD analysis project Ga0102941, IMG submission 79281) | Salt pond soil microbial communities from South San Francisco under conditions of wetland restoration - Salt Pond MetaG R2_C_D2_MG | ecosystem: Environmental > Aquatic > Marine > Intertidal... | reverse complement strand
TTTCTCTTGATTAGATTCTAATTTTTTCCTAGAACTCCTGAGGGAACTTTTAGATTTTGATTGAGCCTTAGAATCTAGTTGGGTTAACTTATTTGATGAGGAAATATAATTTCTATAAAAATATAATCCGGATACAATTATTAATATAGAGATAAAAATTACAATGAAATATTTAAATAAGTATTTATTCGAGGAATCTTGATTTTCCTTTTCTACCTTGATATCAGATACAGAGTCTTCGGCTTTTTCAATATTTTCTTGAATCTTAGGAGAACTACTTTGATGTACTAATGATTTAGATTGAGTCTGAATACCTGGAGGATCAATAAGATTAATATCAACCATGTGAATCCCCCTTCTTTTTGTACTTCAAAATCAAACTGAGCAGAGGGAGCCATTGAGCTTGTTCAAAGGAAGATTCATCACGACCGAAGAGTTCCCTTAAACCCTGAATCTCATCAAAAAAATTGGGAACTTGTAGATGAGAGGCTGAATTATAAACATCAGTATAGTAATCCTGATTAATATTGGGCGAAAATAAATAAAAATCAGAAAGAAAATTATTCCCTAATGGTTCAACTCCTAGTTTATCAATCACCTGAGATAATTTTTTGGAAATAGGATTGGCGTTCTTAACTATTTTGTCTAATGAAAAATTATTGAGAGCAAGTTCTAGATAGTTATAGATAGTGTTATTTTTTACAAATAGAAAAGATTGAGCTGAGTTATTAGAATGTGCTTTCCAGATCCCATAATCACTTGATACATTGAGATCACCTAAGATATTGCTCACACTAAACATATCAAGACCAATATGTTTTATATCAAAGTCGTAAGTTGCAGATAGTTGAAGAAAGTTATCCTTTAATTTTTTAGGGTAGCCAATGGTTAAGTAGTTTGTATTATTGTTTAAAGGATAATATTGAAAAAGAAAATCAGTAACATTATTACCAAATCGTTTATTATTATTCCAGCTAAAAAAATGTTGCTTTTCTTGTTTGGAAAGATCAGGGTCAACTTGATATATATCTATATCCACCCATTCTGAGGGTATTAAAACACTTATATTAGAAGAGGAAAAGCCTGACTTTTGATTCAAAATTGAAAATGCAGCTGATAGATTATTGTAAAATCTACCAGCTGCTGATGGATTAATATCAAGTTTATTTGCTAGAGAAATTTTGTTAATATTCTTTATTAGTCCATTCTGTATAACAGCAAAATGTAAGTATGATTTTGATAAACTTATACATAACATATCAAATTATTCTATTGAGAAAAGGATAAAATTAATTATTTCCAGCTTGGTTTACCATCTTTGATATAACCATGAGTAGAATCTTTTAAGTTGAAAACAAGATATCTAGGCTCTTTATAAACATAATCTATCGGGTCTATTATTTTATAACTATTGCTATCTACTTTGATATCATATTTTGTTTTAGTAATAGGCCTATATGTATATTTTTCATCAAGATAATGCCTAATATAGTAAGTGTTAGTAGTCTCTCTAGTCTGTGTCTCTTTATTAATTAGAGAATCATATTTCATTTGATTGAGATTCTCAGCATTAACATATAAAGTATCGTAATCAGCAAGGGATTCATTCCACTTTAAAACAGTACAAATGGTATCAGTAATGGTTTCTTCTCTTCTATAAGACATAGCGAAAGTAGTATCAAAGGTTCTGTAAAATTTTGTAGGCACATCCACCTGGAAGGTATCATCATTAAGATAAACTTCCTGTTCGCCAGTAAAGTTACTATCAGCAAGATTACTATCCCTCACAGCTGAGACTACATTTACAAGGGCTTCAGGATCATCTAAATAGGATCCAGTCATTTGATGATAAAATTTTTGGGTCTGGGCTAGTGTTTTCATTCTTTTGTGGCCTTTTTGGATTATTTGTTGTTCTTGTTCCCAGATTTTTGCCGGTAAATAGATTACAAGTATTAGAACAACAGCCAAAATAGCTGCTAACCAATTTAATAGAACTTTAGTTTTTGGCTTATAATTAATGTTTTCTACTCTTTCACCATTTTGTACATTATGCTCTTTACTCAATGGTAACCTCATTTTTAATTTTTTTAATAGTTTTAGTTCCTATTCCTTTAATATTTATTAATTCCTGTATTGATTGAATACTTTTATGTTTCTCTCTGTAATTAATTATTCTTTCTGCAGTTACAGGCCCAATACCACTTATTGTCATGAAATCTTCCTTTGTAGATTGGTAAAGTTGAATTTCATCGTTTTGACCTTTTTTTGAACTGTCTATCTTATTTGACTCAGGTTGCTGAGAGAAAAGGGTACTGTCACTTTGGGACCTGACCTCTTTTTTAAATTTTTCCTTTTCTTCCTTAAGCTGTGAAAAAACATTTTGTGAACTATTTCTAGTCTTATATAACCTAATTCCGCATCCAACTATAAAAGAAACAATGAGAAACGCAACTACAAACCTTTCTCGACGTGTTAAATTTAGCATAATTTTACCAAAATAAAAAATATTACTAGAGAAAACATCATAAATTAAAATAAATATGATAAAAGGGGTATTACTATACTAATATATAAAGGCAGCAGATTCCAATTTGTTAAATATCAGGTCTCAGAAATGAGATCGAAACATCTAAAATAAATCATGAACTCCTATATTATATAGATCATATCATTCTTCAAATTTGGTGTAACGATCGGACCGACTGTATTCCTGCTCCTCAATCTTTTTTAGATTTTCATAGTATTGCTTTTGTTCTTTATTGAGGGTTTCTGGTGTATCAACAATTACTCTGACGTATTGGTCGCCTCGTCCACTTTTGTTTAAATGGGATACACCTTTACCTTTCATCCTGAGAAACTTACCTGATTGGACTCCGGCAGGGATTTTCAATTTAACTTTACCCTGCAAAGTAGGTACTTTAACCTGTTTCCCAAGAGCTGCTTCAGCAGGAGTTATATGAAGATCGATTAAAATATTATCATCTTTTCTAACAAAATAATCATGTGGTTCTATTTCAAAAAAGACTATTAAGTTGCCTCTACGTCCACCTCTTTCACCTATATTACCTTTGTTACGGAATGTTTTATAATGTCCGGTACCTATACCTGCAGGGATATCAATCTTGATATCCTTTTTCTGTTTTACTCTTCCGGAGCCACCACAATTATCACAAGTTTTCTCGGGAATTTTGCCAGTACCGTTACAGTTTGAGCAAGTGGTCACATTTACCATCTGTCCTAGCATAGATTTCCTAACATTTCTGGTTTTCCCCTTTCCATTACAGACCGGACAGGTTTTCATCGAAGTTCCTGGTTCTGCTCCTTTTCCATTACAGGCTTCACATTTTTCCATTCTTTTGATTTTAATGTGTTTGGTAGTACCCTCATTCGCTTCTTCTAATGTTAGAGAAAGTTTGATTTTTAGGTCACTACCCTTTTTAGATTGGCTGCTTCTACTTGTTGAACGCCGGCTCCGGCCACGTCTTGATCCGCGGCTAGATCTTCGGCTTCCTTGATTGCCTTGGCCATTGAAGAAGTCTTCAAAACCACCGAAACCACCAAAATCGTTCATGAACATTCTTAAAGCATCGGAGATGTCAAAACCAAAACCTTGGCCCTGACCACCGAAACCGCCCTGGCCGGCAAAGCCACCTTGAGCTCCACCTTTTACACCGGCTTTTCCAAATTGATCATATTTTTTACGTTTTTCTTCATCTGATAAAACTGAGTAGGCTTCCGAAATTTCTTTAAATTTTTCTTCTGCATTCTCATCATCAGGATTTCTATCCGGATGATATTTCATGGCCTTCTTTCGGTAAGCTTTTTTTATTTCTTCTTGTGACGCATTTTTATCAACACCTAATATGTCATAATAATCTTCTGGCATAAATTATTACTCACCTCTTATTTGCTTACGATTACTTTAGCGTATCTTAAAATTTTGTCTTTGTATCTATATCCCTTTTCAATTTCTTCAACAACTGTATCCGGCTCTTGGTCCTCTTCTTCTCGGGTCATAATAGCATGATGGCGATCAGGATCAAACTTTTCTCCCTCGGAGTCGTATTTTACTACTTCTAGATCTTCCAATATATTATGCAATTTTTTATGTATCATTTCAATCCCACCATTATCATTATTGCTATTTTGATCTTCAGAATTAGAATCTTTAGTTTCCTTTTTATGCTGTACTGCTCTATCAATGTCATCGAAAACCGGGAGAAGTTTCTTGAGTACATTTTTACCATCATATTTTAGTCGTTCTTTTTCTCTTTTTTTAGTTCTTTTTTTATAATTTTCAAATTCAGCTGCAAGCCTCTGTATTTTTTCATTTAATTCTTCATTTTCTTGAATTACTTCCTGTAGCTGTTCTTCGGTCTTGTTTTGTTCGTCTTTTTCTTTAGATTCTGTTTCTGTATTTTCTTCAGTTTCATCTTTCTCATCTGTTACATTCTCACCTTCCGATATTTCTATTTCCTCCTCAGGTTGGGTTGGTTTTTCTTCTTCATAATTTTCTTCTTCCTGCGTATTTTGTTTTTTATCTTTTTCTTTGTTCATGTTTTAATAACTCCCATTTATATTTTTTTATTCGTAGTTTGTCCATTTTTCCCTGTAAATGCGATGCAAGTTTGATACCAGAAAAAAATATGAGTAAATTTCAGTCAAATTATGGAATATAAATTTTATTTAAGAAATATAAGACAAAATGTCTGAGAAAGGGACTTGTCAATGTCAAAATTTTCATTATTGATTTTATGTATACAAAAAAATAAAGGCCCCAAATAGGGACCTTTATATATTTCAGAGGAGGGAATCAGGATGGGTAATTAGCTCCAGAGGAGGGACTTGAACCCCCGACTAAATGGTTAACAGCCATCCGCTCTACCAGCTGAGCTACTCTGGAACATTTCATTTCTTCACTATTCAAGAATCGACCAAATTTATTTTTAATTGATAGAAATATCAAACAATAATTTACAATTTTTCAAATTCGGGCTTAAGATTACTATAAGTCTGCTGCATACCCTCGCTAATAACTTTTGTATGACCGGTAACAGGCATGAAGTTAGTATCTCCTTTCCAGCGGGGTACGATATGAAAATGAATATGCTGGGCAAATCCAGCTCCTGCAACTTCGCCTAAATTTAATCCTACATTAAAACCACCCGCGTTCATCTTTTTTCTAACTATATCACAACTAGCATCAATTAAGTTTATTATTTCGAGTCTTGTTTCTTGATCCAGGTTATTTAATTTACCTGTATGTTGATATGGAGAAACCATTAGATGACCATTGGTATAAGGGTAATGATTCATGAGGACAAAAGAATTATTACCGCGATGTAAAACCAGGTTCTTTTCATCTTTATTTTCCTTTTGGTACTTACAAAAAAAGCATTCGGAATCTGGTTTAAAGGCATCATTGCGAATGTATTCGATTCTCCAGGGCGCCCAAAGTTTGTCTTCCATTAATTATCATCCTCATCCTGATTTGCTTTTTCGACAATTTCTTTTTGCTTTTCACTGGGAGCTTTGGAGTAATGTGAAAATTCGCGGTGGTATAATCCTGCTCCATGGGTCATTGAACGCAGACTAGTACCATAATGATATAATTCAGCCAGGGGAACTTTTGCTGTTACCTTTTTGAAATTTCCTTCCGTTCCCATGTTTTCTACTTTACCTCTTCTCCCTGAGATATCACTCATTACGTCGCCCATATATTCATTAGGTATTAATACTTCGATATGATAAATGGGCTCTAGTATGATAGGATTTGCATCCATAAAAGCTTCTTTGAAAGCTTTTTTACCTGCAATATGAAAGGCAATATCTTTTGAATCAACAGGGTGTTGTTGACCATCATAAAAATCTGCCTTGACATCAGTTACTTTATAGCCTGCCAGGATGCCTTCTTCACAGGCTTCTCGAATTCCCTCTTCAACTGAAGGTACGAAAACACGATCAACATTTTGTCCCCGTAATGTTTCTTCAAATTCCACCCCTCCATCACGTTTATTGGGACCTATTTTGAGATGAACTTCTGCAAATTGGCCTGCTCCACCGGACTGTTTTTTGTGACGATATTCTGCTTTGGCTTTTTTTCGAATTGTTTCTCTGTAAGGTATTTTCGGAGCAGTTAATTCTGTGTCAATTTTAAAACTCTCTTTGAGCCTATTCAGAATAATTTTTAAATGTAAATTACCCTGACCAGAAATAATAGTTTGTTTTAATTCAGGATTGAATTCATAATGAAAAGTAGGATCCTCTTCTTGCATGCTTTCTAATCCGTCTTTTATTTTGTCTTCATCCGAGCGAGATTTAGGCTCAATTGCTTCTCTTATAACTGGCTCAGGATACTCTATGTCTGTAAAGGTTACATTCACATCTTCCTTGCATAAAGTTGTATTAGTTTTGGTGTCTTTTAATTTACTTGTAGCTGCCAGATCTCCAGCATGAATTTTTTCTACAGATTGATTTTGGTCTCCGTTCGTTGTATAAATTTCGCCGATTTTTTCCGTTTCTTTAGAAGCAGTATTTTTTAATTGCATTCCTTTTTCAAGAGTCCCTGACATTAACCGGAAGAAAAACAATCCACCTGCATGCCCCTCAAGTAGAGTCTGGTATACAAAGCAGGAAGTAGGTGAGTCATCATTGGGTGTAAGGTCTACCTCTTCTTCTGTGGGAGGTAGTTCAACTTCGCTGGGAGCAGGAGCAGTACCAACAATTAAGTCAAGCAAGTTTGTTACCCCTATATTGTTATAGGCATCAGTAGCAAAGACAGGAAGTATATCTCTTGAAATGATTGCATTCTTGAGTCCTCGTTTTAAATCATCTTCAGGTAATGTATCTTCTTCAAAGAAAATTTCTAATAATTCTTCATCTGTTTCAGCAATTGATTCTACCAATTCTGTCCGTAATTCTTCAGCGCGGTCAGCCATGTCATCTGGTATATCTACTTTTTTGTAATCTCCGCTATTATCATCAGCATATTCATAACATTCCATATTAATAATATCGATAACTTTGTTAAATTCAGGTCCTTCATTGACTGGTAATTGTAAAGGGACAACTGAATTTCCGCCATAATTGTTTTGGACCTGGTTTAAGGTTTCTTCAAAATTTGAATCTTCACTATCTAGTTTATTGATAATGAATCCAAGAGGTAAATTCTCTTCTTCTGCAAAACGATAGGAAAGGTCAGTTCCTGTCTCTATTCCATTTTTACTATTCACTGTAATCAGACCCATATCTGTAACTCTAATAGAAGATTTGGAAGCAGCAATAAAATCTAAATAACCCGGATTATCAATGATGTTGATTTTTTTATTTTTATGGATGAGGTGAAGCAGAGTATAGTTAATAGAATGTTTTCTTTCTTTTTCATCTTCGTGGTAGTCTGATTTGGTAGTGCCTTCTTCAATTCTACCCAATCTGTCGGTCATGTCTTTGGCATATAGCATTGCTTCTGCTAGTGAGGTTTTTCCGGTTGACGAATGACCTAATAATGAAATATTGCGAATGTCTTTTGTGTGGAATTCTTTCACAACAACCTCCGTATATTAAAATTAATAATTTTATGAGTTCACTGAAAAAAGAGGAAACTTTCCTTCTGCATGGAGAGGAAGGATGAATTTAATATTTCCTCTGAAATAGTCCGACTCTCCCCTTGGGTCACCCAGGCCATAACAGTCACTAGGGACTTCGATGAGGACTCCTAAGGACACTCCTGGAAAGGGTCTCAATGCGGCTCTCTTCATGTCTTTCATAATTATTTTCAGTGAAGTCATATTATAATAATTTATTACGTTCTATTTTACCTATCTTATTTCTGGGTAAATTCTCATAAAATTCCACAAAATCGGGTGCTAAATATTTTGGTAGATTTTGTTTAGCATAGTCAAAAACATCTTTTTTATTTAAGCTTTTATTTCGTTTAGGAACAATACATAATTTGATCTGGTCATTCCTGTCACCTTTTAATTTTAAAACAAAAACATCTTTTATTTTATTAAAGGATAACATTGTGGCTCTGATTTTTCCAGGACTTATTTTAAAACCATATCTAGAGATCAAATCTTTTTTTCGTCCTTTATAATATAAATATCCATCAATGTCTTTTTGAAAGAGATCGCCGGTATTAATCCAGTTACTATTTGATTTTTGGGAGGGAAGTAGATAATCCGGGATATGGCTATTTTTTTTAATAATCAATTCACCGGTTTCACCTATATTAGTTTTGGCGCCGTTTTTATCAGCAATTTTTACTTCTAGACCGGGTAAGAGAGTACCCACTGAATTTATTTTTGATTCACTGTCAAGTCTATTAAAAGTAATTGCAGGGAATTCTGTGGCACCATATCCTTCCAGTATATCACATTCAAAAGTATCTTTCCAGGAGGAAATAAATTTACTTTCTAAAGAATTCCCAAAGGATAGACAGAGAGATAAAGAGTCTAAATAATGTTTGTTAGTAATATTATTGTAGATTTTTTTATAGATATGGGAAGTAGATAAGAATAATGATCCCTTTTGTTGGGAGATCGTTTTGGTTAATTGTTCTATATCTTTGGAGTCCGATAAAATTATTGTGCCGCCTTTGACAAGGGTAGTATTAAGAGCCAAAATATTGGAAATGAAATTATAGTCGGGGAGGGAACTTACAGTATTTAAATTCTTGAGAGGATCAATTACTTTAGAAAAAGATCTTATATTTTTCATAATATTTTTGTGAGAATAAACTACTCCCTTAGGGAAGCCTGTCATTCCGGAGGTAAACAGAATTAAAGCTTCATCATCTAAGGCTATTCGGGTAAAAAGGTCTTTTTGTTTAGAATCATTCAAAAACTCTATTATTGAATAATCTGAGCTTGTGTCTTCTCCGATTACAATTTTACGTTTGAAAGGTTTTTCTCTTTGGTTTTCGATCTTCTCAATTTTATTGTTATATGTATCGGTGTAAATTATAGTATTTATATTAGCATGTTTTGTCAAAGTAGAAATTGTTTTATTACTTTTATGATGTGGCAAAAGGGCTGCAATGTTTTTACTTTTTAAGATACCGTAATAAGATAATACATATTCAGGTATTTCTTCTCCTAATAAACCAATTGAATTACTTTGATCGAGGAGGTTTTTTAAATTATATGCAATTGTATTAATTTTTTGATAAGCTTCTTTGTAGGTAATATTCCTAAATTGTGAAGAGATGAAGGTGGAATTAGGAGTCTTATTTTTATATTCTGAGATGTATTGAATCAAATCTTTCATATTTACAATATTTTAAAAAAATATTCATGATTAAATAGTTAGTACATAACCTACAATAATAAATAGAATAAAAAATCGGTATTGAACTAACAGGGCAATGATTTTAAGAATTATGCATCGATAAGTCAAGTATTAAAACAATAAACTCACTCATTTGATGGTCCCGTAACAAGTGATTTTTCCACCATTTTTAGAGATTTATATAATTTTATCAACATTTGTAATTTAGTTGCTTATAGATTCTTCGTCTTTCTCAGGATGATAGTCATTAGACTTTTTACAAACCTCTCGCTCCTTTAAACTTTTGATATCAGACATGCTGAAAGTTTTAATAAAAAATGTAGTAATACTATGGAATCTAAATTGTCTAAATTATTTGTATGTCGTAAATAAAAAAAGCCTCCTGAAGCAGGAGGCTTTTGCAGTGCCTAGGGGAATCGAACCCCTGCTGCTAGGATGAAAACCTAGTGTCCTAACCACTAGACGAAGGCACCATAAAATCTATTTCAGAGGGTGAGCGATGGGAATTGAACCCACGACGACTTGGGCCACAACCAAGCGCTCTGCCTCTGAGCTACGCTCACCATATCATTTCTCTCAAAAAGCGACCTAATTTAGCGTTTATTTTAGACCATGTCAAATGGAAATTTAAAAAAAATTAATTAATTTGGTTATCTTGACAAAAAAATGAGATGGTAGATAAGTCTTGATTTATTTTTACGATCATTGAGATCTAAAATCTGGGGAGCTAGTTCCAAGCCCCTCCAGAATATCGGGCTAGGTGGTAAGCTTTTTGTTGATTTTATGTGCTGTTAGGATTAATTTTTGGAGCTTTATTTATCTAATAGGAAGAATAAAATATGAGTACCAATCAGGAATTAGAAGAACAAAGGGAAAAAATACTGCAAAAAGGCGACCTGCCTTCTCATATTGCAATCATTATGGATGGCAATGGTCGTTGGGCCAGGGAGCGAAATAAGCCCAGAGTCTTTGGTCATAGAGAGGGAGTGCGTTCTGTCAAACAAATTACTAGAGAATGTGGACGACTGGGAATAGATGTTTTAACTTTATATACTTTTTCAGTTGAAAATTGGTCCCGGCCAGAGGAAGAAGTTTCGGCTTTGATGAGTTTGCTTGTCTCGACAGTAAAAGAGGAGGTGGAAGAATTAAATAAAAATAATGTTCAACTTTCATTAATAGGTAGGATTCAAGATCTACCTGAGAAGTCAAGAAAGGCCTTATTGGATGGGGTCGAAAAAACAAAAGATAATAGTGGGTTAAATCTTAATTTGGCACTTAGTTACGGTGGTCGCCAGGAGATTTTGGATGGAGTTAAAGAAATAGTCAGCAAAGTCAAATCAGATGAAATTGCAGTGGACGAGATTGATGAAGATTTATTCTCTAATCATCTATACACTTCCGAACTACCTGATCCAGATTTGTTGGTAAGAACTAGTGGGGAATTGCGATTGAGTAATTTTCTGTTATGGCAGATGGCTTATACTGAAATCTATGTAACTGAAACTTATTGGCCAGATTTTCGAGAAATGGAACTTTTTGACGCTTTAAACGATTACCTACAACGTGAAAGAAGATTTGGGAAAACTAGTGAGCAGTTAGATTAAGGAAATTAGGGAGTGCATAATTAATGAAAATAAGATCCATACTAAAAATTTGTTTAACAGTCGTAGTTTTATTATTTGTTGGGTTTTCACAGACCGGCTCTTTGCAACAAAATAAAATGAAGATTTTAGGTGTCTCAGTCAAAGGTAATGAGACTATCTCGGATAATAGTGTAAGAATACAAAGCGGTCTGGTATCAGGAGAAAAGGTTGGTCGGGAAGATATTTCTCAAGCTATACGAAAGTTATGGAATCTGAATCTTTTTAGTAATATTCAGGTTTATCAGCAAAAGCAGACCAGTGAAGGTGTTTTCTTAGTTATTGAAGTGGAAGAATATCCACGGATAAGTAGATTGGTGATAGAAGGCAATGATGTAATTAATGATGATAAAATCAGAGAAGAATCAGGAGTGATTGTAGGAGGGGTTTTAACTCAGAGCAAACTTAGTAAACTCAAAAGAACAATAAAGAAATTATACAAAGAAAAAGGATTTCTTCGGGTTGAAGTTAGTGAAGAGTTGGTTGATTCTAAACGAGGTAATAGAAAAAAAGTAATTCTTCATGTTGATGAAAATGAAAAGGTACGGATTGATGAAATTAAACTAATTGGGAATGAAAACTTCTCTGATTGGCGATTGCATAGGATAATGAAAACCAATGAGCGTTTTTTATGGTTCCTACATTTTGGTAGATATAAAGAAAAAAAGTATAAAAAAGATAAACAGAGGCTAAGAGATTTTTATCAGAAAAACGGATATAGAGATTTTGAAATAGTTAAAGATAGCCTCTATTATACTCAGAATAAGAAAAGATTAAATATTAAAATGGTCTTCAGCGAAGGACCTAAATATAAGTATAATAAGATTACTTTTTCAGGTAATGATAAATATTCTCGAGAAAGATTACTGAATTTATTGGATATTAAACCAGGTGACTGGTATAACAAAGCAAAATTTGAAAAGAATAAAAATCAGCGTTTATCAGCTCTATATATGAATAATGGTTATCTCTTTACTAATATCCAGGTTGATGAGGTACCCGTTGGCGAAGATGAGGTTAATGTCCATTTAAAAATTAATAAAGGACAAAAAGTAAAAGTCGATGAGATAGTTATTTCCGGAAATGATAAAACCTATGAAAATGTTATCCGCCGGAACCTAGAGATATATCCCGGACAGCTTTTTGATAGGTCAAAATTGAAACGCAGTATCCGTGAACTGCATATGATGCGTTATTTCTCTAAAGTCAAACCAAATGTAATACCACAGAATCAAGAGAAGGTTGATCTTAAGATTAATGTTAAAGAGAAAAGTTCGGATAGGTTGAATTTTTCCCTGAGTTATTCCCAGGTTAACGGTCTGATTGGTGGTGGCGGAGTAACTATCAATAATTTTCTTGGTCGAGGTCAACAATTAAAGTTTAATTATCAAAGAGGAACCCGTTATAGGTTTGGTACCGGAGCAGGAAGTACGGGCGCGTACCAGTCCATGTCCTTAGGTTTTACAGAACCATGGGCATTTGGCACTCCCAATTTAGTGGGAGCAAATTTTTCCTTTCGTCAGCAGGGATCCGGTTATGCCAATTATTACCCCTTTGATTTGACGAGTATTGGCGGGAATTTGAGATATGGACGTAGATTTAGGTGGCCTGATAATTACTTTCAGGGCAGATGGAGTATTGGTTATCATAAAAAAGAATACGATAATATAAATAGCTCTTATTATGAAAATACACTCAAGCAACGTTTGAGAGGTAGAAAAAAATTAACTTCCGTACAACTGAGACAGGTTATTAGTCGCGATAGCCGAGATATGCCGAAATTTCCTACTCAAGGATCAGTATTCAGATTGACTTCTACAATTGCAGGAGGTCCCTTGGGAGGAAATGAAGGATATCATAAACATAAACTCTCGTTTAAATTTTTCTCACCTATTTTCAGAAAATTAGTTTTGATGAATCATGCTCAATTGGGTGCGATTAATAGAATTGGTGAAGAGGGAATTGTTCCACCGGAAGAAGGATTTATCATGGGTGGCGCTGGAATGATCTATGGTATAGCATTAAGAGGATATGAGGATAATAGAGTTGGACCTCTTTATTCCTCAGATCAACAAAGTTATTATATTAGAGGTGGTAAGAGTATGTTGAAATACTCTACTGAGTTAAGATTTTCAATCTCCAAACAGCCAACTATTTTTGCTCTAGCATTTGCTGAAGCAGGTAATGTATGGACCTCAGTAGAAAATACTGATCCTTTTGATTTGAAGAAATCTGCGGGAATAGGAGCGCGATTTATCTTACCACAGGTAGGTACTATTGGACTAGATTATGGTTACGGTTTTGATAATATAGATCCCCAAGGTTTTGGTGGAGCCTCGGGCTGGAAGATGCATTTTATTTTTGGCAGATCACTGTAATCTGAATCATGCCTGCTGTAGATGATATTAAGTCCATTTAAATTATTGTTTTATCGATAAATAAAAAAAATGATTTTTAATAAATAGTTAGGTATAATTTTTAATCCCGAAAGATTTCTGGGAGATAGTGAATAAAATTAATGGCAAGGAAAATTCTAAATTAAATCAATATAATTATTAATATTTAAATTGGGAGGCTCAAAGTGAGCAAGCAAGGTATAGTCAAGGTAATAACAGTATTAACAATATTTATGATAAGTTTTGCATTTGCAGAATTGAAACTGGGTTATGTGAATAGTAATCAAATCATGCAGGAATGGGATAAAGCAGCTCAAGCGCAACAGAAATTAGACAAGAAAGCACAACAAATACGAGCAGATTTTCAGAATATGCAACAGAAACTCGATAGTATGAGCCAGGCTTTTGAAAAACAAAGAATGATGATGAGTGAACAAAGGAGAAAACAGAAACAGCAAGAAATTATGAATTACCGTAAAAAAATACAGCAATATAGAACTAATCAACTTGGTCCCCAGGGTAAGATTCAAAAATTTCGTCAGAATCTGACTAAACCTATTTTGGATAAAATCAATCAAGTGATTCAGAGTTATGGCCAGGAAAACAATTATGATTATATTTTTGATTCAGTTAAGGGAAATATTCTATATGCAGAGCAGGCTCATGATATTACTGACAAAATCCTATATAGGTTAAGGAGGAACGAGTAATTGAGTTTGACTTTAGAAGAGATTGCTCAAAAAGTAGATGGCAAACTGGAGGGAGATGGCTCGGCTACTGTTAAGGATGTTGCAGAGATTCAAAATGCTGAAGAGGGTGAAATATCTTTTTTGGAAAATCCTAAGTATGCAAAATATGTTGAAACCACTAATGCAGAGGCCATTTTTGTTAAAAAAGATTTTGAGGGGGATTACAAAAATTTAATTCGTGTTGAAAATCCTGAGCTAGCTTTTTCTAAAGTATTGGAATATTTTCGCCCTTCTCCTCCTATTCCGGAACCAGGAATCTCAGAAAGTGCAAGTATTGCCGATAGCGCTATTTTAGGAGTTGATATCTATATTGGTCCAAATGTGGTTATTCAGGATGAGGCTGTAATAGAGAATAAAGCAATAATTAAAGCCAATTCTTTTGTAGGTAGAGGAAGTAGAGTCGGCGCTGAATCTTTTATCAATTCAAATGTTTCGGTCTATAATGATTGTAAATTGAGTGAAAATGTAACTATACATAGTGGAACAGTAATTGGTAGTGATGGATATGGTTATTCAAGAACAGCAGAAGGAATAGAGAAAATACCTCAACGGGGAGGTGTTATAGTTGAACGAGATGTGGAAATTGGCGCCAACTGTACTATTGATAGAGGGACTATCGGTGATACAGTAATAGGTCATGGATCAAAACTAGACAATCTAATTCAGGTAGGACACAATGTAAAAATAGGTTCCTACTGTTTTATAGTATCTCAAACAGGAATTTCAGGTAGTACTTCAGTTGGCGATGGTGTTACTATAGCTGGCCAGGTGGGAGTTGCTGGACATATTGATATTGGAGATGGAGCTCAAATTGCAGCTAAATCTGGAGTTACAAAAGATGTTGAGCCAGGTACTACCGTGTTCTGGTATCCTGCACGAGAGCAAAAAAAGGCTAGAAGAGATATAGTAAATATTAGACGTATTTCTCAATTGAAAGATAAGGTTAAAGAGTTAGAACAGAAAATTAAAGAAATGAAAGGATAATTTGTGAGAAACCAGCGCACAATAGAGGAATCTGTCTCTGTATCAGGAAAAGGACTCCATACTGGAGTGGATTCTACTCTTACATTTAAGCCGGCTCCAGAAAATACAGGCTATGTGTTCGTACGTACAGATATAGATGGAAATCCAGAAATAAAAGCTGATATAGATCATGTAGTTGATATTGCTAGAGGTACAACTATTGAAGAGAATGGTAATAAAATGCACACTGTTGAACATGTCCTGGCTTCTCTGGCAGGTCTGGGTATTAATAATGTTTATATTGAAGTTGATAATATAGAACCACCAGTCTGTGATGGTAGTGCTATAGAATTCGTAGAGGCTCTACAAGAGGCAGGAATAGAAGAGCAAAATATACCGCAACCAGTTTTAAAAATTGATAAAATCATACAATATGGGCAACCTGGTTCAGAAGCTGAAATCCACGTTGTTCCTTCAGAAACATTTTCTGTGACATTTTTAGTGGATTATGATGTGAAGGAATTGGGGGCGCAATATACTGCTACTTATGATCTAGAGGAAGAATTCGTAGAGGAATATGCTCCTGCTAGAACTTTTTGTTTTTTAAGCGAAGTTGAACAATTAAAGGAACAGGGACTTATTAAAGGTGGAGATGTCGATAATGCGATTGTCTTTATTGATAAAAAAATAGATAACGAAGAAGTAAATCGTATCAAAGAATTGTTTGACATTGATAGCGAAGTTGAGATAGGAGAAAATGGTATCCTAAATAATATTGAATTACGTTATTACAATGAGGCCGTTCGTCATAAAATGTTAGATCTAGTTGGGGACTTGGCTCTTTTGGGTATGCCTGTGGTAGGTCATGTGTTGGCTGCTAAGAGTGGTCATGAACACAATGTCGAATTGGTTAAAAAGATCAAAAAGGAATATAATAAGAAACTGATTCAGAAAAAATTTCAAGAAAAAGAAGATACAAAAGACTTTTTAGATATCAATGGTATTAAAAATATTCTTCCACATCGCTATCCTTTCCTCCTGGTAGATAGAATAGTGGATTTAACTCCAGGAGAAGAAGTGCATGCTTATAAAAATGTGACCATGAACGAACAATTTTTTCAGGGACATTTTCCTGAAAATCCTGTAATGCCGGGAGTATTGATTGTGGAATCATTGGCCCAAGCAGGTGGGCTTTTGTTATTAAATTCTGAGGAGAATGCTGAGAATAAATATGTTTACTTTACAGGTATTGACAATGTTCGCTTTCGTGATACAGTCAAGCCTGGGGATCAATTGCATTTAAGAATAGAAATGGTAAAGTATAAAATGGGGATCTGTAAAATGAAGGGTAAAGCTTTTGTTGATAATCAGGTTGTAGCAGAAGCGGAGATGATGGCTTCAGTAGTAGAGGAAGAGGAATAAATAATGTCAGAGATACATTCGACAGCAATTGTTGGAGATAAGGTTGAAATAGGGGAGAATGTCAAGATCGGTCCCTATTCAATCATTGAAGATAGGGTAAAAATTGGAGACGGAGTCGAAATAAAACCTTATGTTAATATTCTTGCTAATACTGAAATAGGACCTGAAACGCAAATATTTCAAAATGCTGTTATAGGTGAAATCCCACAGGACCTGAAATTCAAAGGGGAAGAGACCAGAACAATTATTGGTAGTAATACTACTATTAGAGAAAGTGTTACAGTGAATCGTGGAACTAAAGATAGAGGGAAAACAGTCATCGGTGACAATTGTTTGTTAATGGCCTATTCACATGTTGCTCATGATTGTCTTTTGGGGGATAGTGTGATTTTAGCAAATTCGGTTGGTTTAGGTGGACATGTTACTATTGAAGATTGGGCTATATTGGGAGGTCTTGTAGGAGTACATCAATTTGTAAGAATAGGCCGGCATAGTATTATTGCAGGAGGATATAGGGTGACTAAAGATGTTCCACCTTATATTATGGCAGCTGAAGAACCTCTCTCCTATCGTGGATTAAATGTTGTTGGCCTGAAAAGAAGAGATTTTTCTTCTGAGAAAAGGAGAACTTTGAAAAAAGCCTATAAAAAATTATATCGTGCCGGAAATAATGTTTCAGAAGCGAAAGAAAAATTAGAAAATAATTTTAAAGATTCCGAAGAAGTAGAGAGATTATTAGAATTTTTGGAGAATAGTGAAAGAGGTATTATTGGATCATAGATTGTGCGAGATATTTGTAATATAATTATCTGTGTTGTAATATTACCGGGAGTATTAATTTCTGGACAACTAACTATTGAAAAGAGCCAGCTTATACAGAGTCTAGACAATATTCTCTCCTATTTAAATGTAAGTCAGGAATTACCACAAAGCAATTTGTTGATCAAGCAGAAGCCAGAAGCAGTAATAACATTTAGCACAGCAGCCGGACTTAATAAAAAAGATTGGTATGGTAACCCGTCCCTCTGGTCTGGTACCAATATCACCAAAAATATGATGATTTCTGCTGGTATAAATCGGTATTCAACAAAGAAACAAAGTGTTCGTAGTTTTGGTTCAACTTTAACGTATATTGCAGGTCAGGATTCAATCAGGCAGACAGGAACATATTTCATAACCGCAGGGTTGAATTTTTTAGAAGGTACTTCTGATTTTGATTATAAAGATTATCATATCAGCGTATATAGAAAAATATTTATAAAAGATTATCGAATCCTCCTGGGCTTCAGTAAACATTATAATCAAGTTGACTTGAAGAATATAACAAAAAATAGACACAGGACTTTGAGTACTAATTATTTAAAAACTGGAATATTTAAACAGTATCGTAATCTTATTTATGGAATAGAAGTAAATATTTGGAGTAATTATCTGGGCGTGAAAATGAATGTATCTGGTTTGATGCCCTAAAAATTGAGGAAATATGAGAAAGATATCTATTTTAGGATCTACTGGTTCAATTGGTACAAATACATTAAAAGTCATAGAGGCTAATCAGAATGAATTTGATGTCAGGTACTTAACTGCGGGTAGTAATGCAGAAAAATTAGCAAACCAGGCTAAAATATATAATCCTGACGCTCTGGCTATTGCAAATTCTGATAAGTATTTAGAATTAAAGCGAAGAACGAAAAAATTGAATCTAGAGATATATCAGGGTAGAGAGGGAATCCTTGAAATAGCAAGTAGAAGCAATATAGATCTTGTCTGTAATTCTATTGTTGGAGCTGCTGGAATGGAACCAACCTATCAGGTCCTGAAAGCGGGAAATGATTTAGCGCTCTCAAATAAAGAATCTCTGGTTATGGGGGGGAGTGTTATCATGGAACTGGCCGCTGAAAACGGATTAGATATTTTTCCCATTGATAGTGAACATAATGCAATTTGGCAATGCTTAAGAGGAGAACAAAAACAAGAGATTTCACGACTGATATTAACAGCATCGGGAGGACCGTTTAGAAATACTCCTATGAGTGAGCTGGAAAAGGTTGGCCCCCGCGAAGCTCTTAATCATCCTACCTGGGATATGGGCAAAAAAATAACTATTGATTCGGCAACAATGATGAATAAAGGCTTTGAGTTAATAGAAGCAAGCTGGTTATTTGATATTGAACCTGAAAATATAGATATTATTGTTCATCCTCAATCAGTTATCCATTCTATGGTCGAATTTCAGGATGGTTCGATAAAAGCAGAATTGGGATTGCCTGATATGAAACTTCCTATTCAATATGCTTTGTTTTATCCTGAGCACCGTCCTGTTAAATGGGAGGATACTGATTTAGCCCAATTATCCGAACTTACTTTTGAAAAACCAGATACTGAGAAATTCAGAAATTTAAAATTAGCACAAAATGCATTAGAACAAGGTGGGACTGCTCCGACTATATTGAATGTTGCCAACGATATAGCCGTTGTATCATTTTTAAATAAAAAAATTGGTTTTACAGAAATATCAGATGTAATTGAAAAAGCATTAAAAGAAATCCAGGTAATACAGGATCCTAATATAGATGATATAATTGATTGTCAGGCAAATACTGGAGAATATGTGAATAAAATAATTAAAAAGGAAGAGGTTTAATAGTGGCTACTGTAATTGGTTTTATTGTCGTATTAGGTGGGCTTATATTTTTTCATGAATTAGGACATTTTACTTTTGCAAAATTATCCGGGATGCGGGTAGAGAAATTCTCAATAGGTTTTCCACCTAAATTATTTAGTAAGAAAGTCGGTGAAACAGTTTATCAATTAGGTATTATTCCCTTTGGTGGGTTTGTAAAAGTTACTGGCGTGATTGACGAAAGTATGGATGACGAGCCTGAAAAATTTGAAGATGACCCCAAATCATTTACTTCAAAGAGTACATTACAAAAGCTTCTATTTATTAGTGGAGGCGTTTTGTTTAATTTGCTTTTGGCTGTATTAATTTTTTCAATAATGACTATGGCTCAGGGAGTAGACAAGCCTGCCACTGATAAAGCTATTGTTGGAAAGCCGATTAAAGGTTATCCTGCTGATTCGGCAGGAATAAAAAAAGGAGATAGAATATTATCTGTAGATGATCATAAGGTCTCCAGCTGGAAAGATATGACAGATTTGATTCATTCCAGGCCCAATGATAGTATAGTAGTGGAATGGAAGCATAAGGGAGAAATAAAAAAAGCTCGTTTAAAGACATTATCCCAGAAGTCTATTGTCAAAGGAAAAATAAAACCAATCGGAATGATTGGGATCGCTCCTGAAACCAAACATACCAGTGTTGGACTTTTTTCAGGATTGGGACAAGGTGTCCAGCGGACAGGATATTGGCTAAAAGTTACTGTAGTTTCGTTGAAAGAAATGATAGTTGGTAATGTTTCTCCAAAAAATCTAGGTGGACCAATCAAAATTGCGCAGATGGCAGGGCAATCCGCTCGGGCTGGAATTGGAGTATTGTTTGGTTTTATGGCTATGTTGAGTGTGAATCTTGCTCTATTAAATATTTTACCTCTGCCTGCTTTAGATGGTGGACATTTTATTATTATTATTATTGAAGGGTTTAAGGGAGAGGAACTATCTCCTAAGACAAAAATAAGAATTCAAAAAGTAGGTATGTTTATAATATTAGGGTTAATGGCGCTGGTATTTTATAATGATATTCTACGTTTAGTAACAGGTGGTTGATTTAGCAGTTTGAAGAACCTAATTTAGATATTTTACATTTTCTAGTTTCAGGATCAAGGTACCAAAGTTGGCTTTACTGGTGATTTTAACCGGAAGCCGTAATGAATCGGTTGATATATAGGTTTTGACTCTATTCTGATGTTTTTCAAATAACTCACCTTCTTCTTTATAAGGTTCAAGTTTATAACATCTAAATTTGCCTGCTGGAACTTTTACTTTTTGTATTTTTGACACTTTGATTTTGTAAGGCTTAAATTTATTACCATCAAAGTTATTTACTTTTAGGATTTGGCCTACTTTTAAGTTTTGTCCCCGCAAATAGTAAAAAATAGATAACCCGTCATGTATTTTTTGATTGATTTTTATCGTCGTATCTTTGTTTGTGGGAATGGCCATAGAGTCTCTATAATTAAAATTAACAGTATAATCTTTTTTATAACTTCCTTCTCGTATTTTTTTGCTGAATCTATAGGAATAGAGGCTATCCTGGTGAAACCAGGTTTCTAACCTATCATTAATTCCAAAAAGTTTATCAACAAGACCAATTGATTTGGTAATAGAAACTGAATGAAAAAGTGGAGTCCCATCCAAAGTATCTATTTCTGTAATTTTCATATATGATTTCCCACCTTTCACAAAGTTATACCAGACGGAGTATTCCAGTTTTTCGCCTTTTTTAAAAGGTAGTTCTGCTTGCAAGCAGAAAATATTGAGAAATAAAAAAATAGAGATTAGTAATTTTTGCATAATCACCTCAAGACTAAACTATCCCTTTGTTATTTTACCTACGATATGAGTGCTTCCAATGTTCCGTTTTTATTGCATGTAAAATTTCTTTTTATCTAATTTATTATATTCTTCGTAATAAATAATATCTAAAATGACTTTAACCTTTAAAAAATCTCCCCCTCCATTCATCTCCTTATACAATTTTTTATTTAAAAGTAACTCCTTATCCACTATTTCATCAAAGATAGGATTGGGACGGTTAATTATTTTTTTGTACTGGGTTATGTAATTTTGGTCTTGAACCCAGTGAGAAAAATTTATACCTGTTGATCTAAAGGTTAATTTGATTGGATCTACTAATTTTTGATAAACAGATTTATCATTAATCCTCTCCAGATCAGAGTTGGGCAGTTGGGCCAGATAGGGATCTTTTTTGTTTAGTAATTTTTTTAATAAATACCGGTTATTGAAATAGGTTTGTTTCCACTGGAAGGTATTCTCCAATACAAAAGGATAGTAAAAATAAAAAGATGAAATAGTCCGATTAATACTTTCAAATCCAGCATTATATCCATATCTATCATGGACCGTAAGATAATAATACATAAACAGATTTATAAAATCATTAGAGGTTGCATCATCTAGATATTCTTTCAGTTTATCTTTAGGCTTCTGGATAACCCGGTCAAGAATTGATTCTTGAGAGTAGAGTCCATCAGTGCTAAATATTTTTCCCAATAATTTAGATAACTTATTTTTAAAGGCTTTGTGTTTTTCAAAAAAGTATTTGAAGTATTTACGAATATATTTAGAATTTGTTTTGTTTAATGTGTCACTCCAGTGTGCTCCTACAAGAGCCCCGTGCTGACCGGTGACCATGATATCCCGGTTAGATAGAGCTAGATAGGGGTTTTTAAAAAATTGAGAAATATCAAAGGGATTGTTCCGCACATCGAGTAAAATTCGATTTTTTATATTTTTCGGATGGTAATCAATAATTTGATTCTGAAACCCCAAATAATCCGCAATTCTATTGGCATTTTTATGGGTATAGGATTTGAATCCCAGTTTTGTATTTGGATTACAGACAGTAAAACCATGTAAGTCCAATCCATGTTCCTTACAGTACAGAGCCATTAAGCGCGAGTCAAATCCGGAACTATTTCCCAGGGCAATTTTTCTATTGTGAGATAATTTCTGGAGCCTATCTATTGATCTGTGCAAATCTTGGTCTAATCTCTCTAAAGCTTCTAGTTCAGGAAGAGCAGGACCGGAAAAATCATAGTTCAAACGCCAGTATTGTGTAATATCTAACTTATTTGTACTAAAGTTGTATCTGAAAACAGAGGCAGCAGGTATTTTGTATAAATTATCTATAAAAGTATATTTTTCTGAAGGAATTGTATAGTAGTATAATTGTGCAAGTACACGTTGCTGATTAATATTAACATCATTAATTAAACGAATAATCTTCCAGGGCTGGTTGGAGATCGCAAAATTATTCTTACTATGATAATAATAAACAGGCATTTTCCCCAATTTATCGTTTGTGAAGATTAATTCATTGCTTTCCGGTATATATTTTAAATAATTATAAATACCATCGGGATGTTGTGTAAGTATTTCATCAAAATCCAAACTCTCATACTTTCTGGAAGAAAAGTACCCTTCTTTCAGTATCAGTGCGTTATTACTGAATGAAAAATCCTCAGTGTAGTAAATTGAATTTGATTTTGGCAGATCACAGGAAATATTAGTTAGTAAATATTCCATTTACTTTCCTTTTAATATATTCATCAAAATTGGATAATCTAGCAAGTACTGTAAAGTATAGGGCGGAAAATGAAATTTTAATTAGAATATTCAAGAGACTATGAGGTAGTAGATATAAAGAAGAAAAAATTACTGAAACCAGTAAGATCTTGACGAAAACTGGTGTCGAATATTTGATCTTAATGGCCTTACTCATTAAAAATAACACTAATAGAAGAGAAAATGCAAAGGAACACAAAGTCGCAATAGCTGCTCCATAATGGGCTATCTTTTGAATTAAAAAATAGTTTAGAATAATATTAAGAAAGGCTGCCCCAATCCAAATTAGGGATTTATATTTCATAAATGGTTTTTTGTAAGAAAGTGGATTGTGGAAAATGAGTTTATATCCATTTAATAGATAAGAGAAGATAACAATTGGGAAAAAATAGATGAGTTTTTGATAACTCTGTTCAAACAATTGTGTAAAATCTTTGATAAAAACAATAGCAAGTGCAGCTATACAAGTAAAGAGGGCAAATAGTTCTATAGCACGATCGTTAAGCTCTTTCTGGTGGTCCTTAACATTTGAATAGCGGTTAAAGACGTAAGGGACATAAGCTTTGTTGATCGAGTTTTGAATAATATTTTGTCCCTGGGCTAATTGGTAGCCTACAGAATATATACCTGTCGTTGTATTGCCAGTAAACTTTTTGAGCATAAATCGATCAGCGAAATTGATTAACCAGGCAGCAATATCTCCTGGTAGACTATGTAATCCATATTTTAAATATGAACTTAATTTTTCAAAATCAAATTTTTTGGTAAGATATTGTATAGAAAAATACCAGAAACTCAGGAAACAAAGGACAGAAGCAACCAATTTTGCCGACAAAAAGCCTAAAATTTTGTTTTGAAAAGTTATTACAAAAATAACCTGAAGAATTATACCAATAATACCTAAGGTAGTTTTTATTATAGCGACTTTTTTAGCTTTTTCTTCAACTCTAAAAAGAGCTATAATGTGGGGAAAAAATATATCAAAATAGGAAATAACAATTCCTAGGATTACATATTTTTTCTTGACTTCCAGGAGACTAGCAAGCGGTTCGGTAAAGAAAAAAAGTAAAGTATAAGTAATAGTTAAAAATATAACTAAGAAATAAATTACAGTAGAATACAAATTTTTGGTTTGTTCGTCCGATTTATCATCATAGTAAAATCTTGATATTGTGCCCCACATAGATAACGAGAATAGAGCAGTCAGGAAACTGGCCATTAATTTAGTTATAAAAATAATGCCAAATTCTGCGGGGGTAATAAGATAAGAATAAAAGGGAAGCAGGATAAAGCTTGCTCCTCTCAGTATAAGAGATGAAAATAAATATAATGTGGAATTTTTATATAATGACATTATAAAATCTAATTTGGCCTAAATATCAATGAAAGTTAGAGGGCTGAAATTATAAAGACAAGTTTTTTGATTTGGGATTGCAATCAGTCTTTTACAGGATTGGCATACAAGGGAGACATCCTGAGATGTCTCCCTTGTATTTTTTAAAGATATTTATTGCCAGCTAATCTTTTGAAGTTCTGTTATAGCTTTGCCTCCTGTTCGTTTGGGAAGTTCTCGTATAGTTTTTACCAATTTTCTTGGTTCTTCCTTGGATAGAAATAAAGTCTGTTTACCCCTACTTGTATTTTCTGGAGTTATTTCGATTTTAAAGGTTGGAAATGTACCTGCCGGCACTTTTATAGTCTCTTCTCCAACAACTTTTAGAGTTTGTTTTTGTTGTTTGTTCTTCAGGACATTAAAGGTATTGAATACAGCCTGGTAGTCTGAGGAAATATCCATTGCCATTAAAGAAAGTTGCAATCCACTCAAAAATTTTCCTGAGGTTTTTGCTTTCAGTTCTCGTTCCTTGCCTCTCATCTCTAAAGTACCTTGAATTTTATTGCCAGAATAATTCATGGAAATAGTTGCGCGGGGTCTATTCATTATCCTTTTGATAGGTAAACAGGTTTTTTTATCTAAATAAAGAGAATCAAGGGAGGTACCCTGAGGAGCCTTAGATTTATCAACAATAAGCCAGCTTTCATTTTCGTTAAATTTCTTGGAATAGATTTCTCGAGTCAGATCAACTTTGATTTCTCTACCACCAAGATTAATTGTACTTTGATAATTCGCTTGAAAGGGCTTGATTTTCTCAGCATTAAACTGCGGGAAACTAGATTTTAAATCTGAAGCCCTCTCTTTTGTACTGTCTGGCTCTGGTAAAGATACTTGATCTATATCTTTTTTCAATTGGTTCCATTGTGCCTGGACTTCCTGACTTGTTTCTTCCTGGTATCTACCGTTGATATGTTGGGCTAAAAATTTTTCCATAGCTGCTGCTACAACCAGGCGATTATTTAATTTTCTAAAACCATGTCCTTCCTGGGGTGCTACTAGATATTTCATATCCAGGTTGTTTTCTCGACCAGCTACCACTATCTGGTCAGCCTCCTGTTTTTTAACTCTGGGATCATTGGCTCCTTGAATAACGAGCAGGGGATCATCAATATTTTCTGCTGAAAATAGAGGCGATTGCTTCTTTAATCTTTTTTTGTCTTCTTCTTTATTAGGATTTCCTACTCTTTTGAACAGTCTCTTTTGTGTTGGCTTCCAGTAAGGCGGAATAGAATTTAATAATGTAAGTAAATTAGAGGGGCCCACATAAGAAACTCCCACACTATATAATTCTGGAGTAAAAGCCAGTCCTGCCAGGGTTGCATATCCTCCGTAAGAACCACCAAAGATACCAATTCGGCTGGTATCGGCATAGCCTTCTTCAATTAGATATTTTACACCATCAGAAATATCATGCTGCATTATTCCTGTACCCCATTCTTCGTTACCTGCGTTTAAGAACTTTTTACCATAACCAATGGAGCCACGGAAATTAGGTTGGAGTACTACATAGCCACGATTGGCCAAAAATTGAGCCCAATTATTATAGCCCGGATATACTCTGGCCCAGGGTCCTCCGTGAATTAACATAATAGCAGGAAGATCTTTTGCTTCCACTCCTTTAGGTATAGTTAAAAAAGCAGGGATCTTTGTCCCATCTCTTGCTTCATAATTAATTGGTTTCATCTTTGCTAGGTTTTTACTTTTTAGTTCTGGCCGGGATTTGTATAGTAATTTTACTTTTTTTTCTTTTCTATTGTATAAATAAACTGAGCCCGGATCAATTGAACTTGATATTCGTACCAACATGAAATTCATGTTTTCTGTCTTAGATACTATAGATATCTTGCCCTTCGGTAAATTGTTACGAAGAAACTCAAGGTCTTCCTTGAAATCTGTAGTTTTGGGATAAATTCGCTGCTTTTTATCAATATAATAAGTAGCCATTAACTCTTCAGTCTTATCATTAAACATGGCACCGCCAAAATCAACTTTTTCTTGAGGGTCCATTTCAATGAATTCTGTCTCCCCGGTCTTAGGATTAAGTAGGGTTAAACGAGTATAATTGACATCATTTCCTTTATTAGTTGTAAAGTATACTTTTTCTCCGTTTTTATGAAATCTGATTGGACTACAGCTTTCCCCAAAGGCACATTTATAGATTCGCTTGAATTTCCCATTCTTATAGCGAAGAATCTCTGTTCCAGCCTGATCGGTTTGTCGCGTAGCTAATCTTAGATTTCCTTTTAGATCGAAAGTGTAGCTAGCCAGACCTTTTGTATTTTTATAGATCCTGTTACGCTCACCTGTGGAGATATTGACTTCATATAAGTCATGATAGGCTTTTTTTCGATTATTTAATCCTACTATGATTTTATTCGGTGTATTTTCTGGTACAGAATAGATTCGAGCTTTCACACCTTCTACCGGAGTTAAATCCCTTGCCGGTGGTACTCCTGTAGAATCTACATTTTTTGCTGAAGGATCAACTGCGTAAACATGATAATTTTCATTCCCTCCCTTATCCTGAACATAAAGAATATATTTACTATCCTGGCTCCAGAAATAACCCGGAACAGGACGATCATCTGCGGTAACTGGTTGAGCTTTGTCAAAGTCCTCTCCACGTTTTTTGACATATACATTTCTGACGCCTTGATAAGGCTTTATAAAGGCAATGTATTTTCCATTTGGCGAAATGGCTGGGGAAGAAATTTTGGGGTTCCCGAAAAATTTCTTGCGGTCGATTAAGGGAGGAAGATCATCGAGATGAGAAGCGGATTGTGCGAAATTAACCAATCCTATTAAAAAGGTGATGAAAATCAAAATTGTTTTTTTTAAATACAGAGAAGGCATTATTACCCTCCAGTTTAAAATTAACATTAATTAAAGTGCTAAAATTTTTAAACTCTTAAAAATTTATCACCATTCATTTTATTTTACCTTTCTGGCAGTACAGTAATCCCAGGAGGTCAAAATAAATTATACAGAGGACTCAACATCCTCATGTGTTCGGGATGAATATAAATTCAGGGATAAATGATAAAATTATTCACACCAATTTTAAAAACTCACTTTTTCTATAAATATAAACTAAGTCACTAACCAGCGTTGTATTATCTATTTGGTTTAAAATTTTTTAAGTAATTCGCCTAAAATTAAGTGTTCTAATTATTAAACCAAAATTAGATTTTAAGATCAAAAGCAAATTGTACTATTTTAAGGAATTCATAATCCGATTTTTGGTCTCAATCGCTACTGTTTGTTTGGCCAACTTTTGATTTGGAGCGCCGCTTCCGACTATAATATTTTTTGCAATGTTTATCTCATCTGATAGGTAATAAATATAGCCCTCTCCTTTACCTGCTACTATTTCCATAAATCCTTGTTCTCCCTCTTTCTCACCAGGGGTGTTTATAGATTTTATATTTAGGTCATATAAAATTCCGTTGTACTGAAATTTATCGGAGGAGAGTGTGATCGAATTTGAATGAACAACTGTGTCAATAGTTGTATTTTTAGTCATAATTCCTTCAGCTGTATCTTTATCAATAGTATAATAATATCCAGCAATTATATTGTAGTCCTCGGCTTGTCCTTCAGCCCACGAAATTTGTAGCGAATCATTTAACCCAATTGTATCGGATATGTTTGTGGTAATATTATTTGGACTTTGAGGCAAGGTGGTCTGTCCAGTGAGAGTCCCTTGAGAGGTTTTGGCTTCTATATTTATTGTCTCAGGAGGACTATAGATACGAAAATCACTAAAACTAAGATAATTACCCTGATGAATGTAATTAATATATTTTGTATCTTCTAATTTAATATAATCAAGTTCTAGCGTTCTCATACTATTTGAAGTAACCAGTCCTTCTACATCAGTATAAGAAATGCTGTCATTATTATGTTCCGCCCAAATAATAACTTGTTGAATCTGAGTTGAATCTAAAGAAGAACCTGTATAGGAGGTGGAAGTCGTTTCGCAACTATAGAATATCATGTGTAGGGCTAAAGTCAAGATTATTGAAAAAGATTTGAGATTCTTCATATTCTCTCCAATTAAAATTGATTAAACTTTGATTAATATGAATTGTCGATACTCAATTTTATCTATTTTAACTCACAAAATCACATGATATTTCAGGAATTAAGCAGGATTAATAATTTTTTAGGACATATCCCGAAGGTCCCTTTGGAATTATTTCTGATGCTCCCGTAATATTACGGGGCGGCCTGAAAGAGGAAAAATGCCCCAATAAGTAATAATGAATTTTTCAGGTAATAATGATAAAATTTTGTGGTACCTATAATTATTTATTTAACTCTATAACTTTGTTAAAACCAACTCTAAGACCAACAGTTACAATCCTTTCAAAATGGTAAATATTTTCCGTATAGGAATAGGAGCCTTCTGCATGGGATAAATTATAGGTATGAGTTTCCTCATACGTATAACAGGGTAAAGAAAAACCGAGATAAGGTTCCAAAACAAGTCGGGAGCTAATATTTTGTTTATAGGTTAATTTTAATCCAGGAACTAAGGCAATTGAACGGGTAGGTATATTTGGAAATTGATCATGATAAGGGAAAAACATATAAGCATATCCACAGTATACTCCTAGATTGAATTTGGTATACTTTTCATTTTGATAGTAATATCTCAACTCTTGTGCAAACTCAAGACCATAGGCAGGAGATTTGATCAGGTTGTTATTATTAATAGGACCTACTGCACCTGCTCCACCCCAAAAATTCATTGTATTGTGATCATTAATAATTATTTCATAGCTAGTAATTCCTTCCAGAGAATAAGATAACATATTTCCTGATCGATATTCAGTCTCGGGAAAAAGTATAACATCTGCTTTTAAAATAGTTATAGGTATAAAAAGGACTATTAGATATTTGGATATCCCCATTAGATTTCCTGATTGAAATGAAAAATTTGACTATTTTTATAACTTTAAATATAAAGTAAATTATTATTTTCTTAAAGTAATTTTAGTTATTTTATGTTGCCAAAATCTCAGTCCATAATTCTAGTTATAATAATCAGATAAGATCTATAGATTTCCGAAATCAAAGTGCATTCAATGTAGTAAGTAATGTCCTATAGAGGAGAAAATATATTTCAAGCGGTAAATTTAAGAAAATCGAGGGAGTAGTGTAGATGAGAGAAAACCGTTTTTCAGGGACTTAATAAATTAAAACCTACCAGATAAATCAGAGAACTATTAAATTTATATTGGAGCTGAAATTTTAAATTTGCTTTTTGTGTTGTAATAAATTATTTTGATACCGATAACGTTAAAATGTCTAATAATATAAACTAATTTAATTACGTTTTTGAAATATGACAAAGGAGTCGTAAAATGCAAAATTCCGGAAAAAAGTTTAGTTTCATAATAATCTGCATTATTTTGTTAAATATATTTGTGCTGCAAGCAGATACGGAAATATTACAATGGCCTCAAGGAAAAAAAGCCTGTGTATCTCTTACTTATGATGATGGTTCTATTAATCATTTCAAAATGGCAGTGCCTATGATGGAAAAAAGAGATTTTGAAGGCACCTTTTTTATTAATACTCAAAGAATAGAAGGGTCGGAATATTATCCTAAATTTGTCGGCCGTCCTATAATGGATATATTAGAAGAGTGTAAAAATACTCCGACGAATAAAAATAATATCTTAGAACGTTCCTCTTTAATTAGATATTTGGCAGACATCCAGGAGGTTCCTGCTCTGGAAGAGGTCAATATGTATGAAATCGGAGATAATTTAGAACATGGAAATATGGATGAAGCAATTAAGCTGGTTGATGAAGCCTGTCAAAAGTTAATAGAAACAGGGAAGGAATATGCAGTAAAGTCCGGATTCGATTCTGATCGGGAAACCACCATTTCCTGGGAGAAATTATCTGAGGTTGCAAAAAAGGGGCATGAGTTTGGAAATCATACAATTAGTCATCCTTATTTATCTACTTTGAACAAAGAAAATCTTGAATATAAAATCAATAAATGCAAAGAAGATATCAAAAAACATTTGGGAAAAAAGCATACCCTCTCTATTGAATGTCCTTATGGTATAGAGGATCCTCGAGTGTTAGATTATGTTTATCCTAGATATCCCTTTCCACGAAATAGAGTCAAAGACTCCTTTATAAAAGAGATATTACGAGGAGATACAACCGAACCGGTATCCAAAGAAAAACCTTATATCCACTGGCAAAGAGGTCCCCTTTCTGATACTTCGCTAGATACAATGAAATCCTGGGTCGATAAGTCGCTCAAAAATAATGTCTGGCTTGTTCTTGTATTCCATGGTATTGAAGGAGTCGGCTGGGAAGCTATACCCAAAGAAAGAATTTCTAGTTATTTTGATTATATTAAGAATAGAGATATATGGGTGGCAACTTACCAGGATGCTTATAAATATATTCGTGAAAAAATGAAGACTACAATTGAAGAAAAAAGAGAAGAAGATAAAATAATCATAAATATTGATAATGATCTAGATAAGCAGGTCTATAACTATCCCTTAACTTTAGAAACAACTATTCCTGAAAAATGGCAAAAAGTAGAAGTAGTGAAAGGAAAAGATAAGGAGCAAATAAATAAATCTTCCGCAGACAAAGTTATTTATCAGGTCGATCCATCTCCCAAATCCGTGATTATCAGAAAGTGTACCGAAAGGTAGATTATAAATATGGTTAAATTAAAATAAAACCACCCTTCATTATATACATATAATATTGAGGAATTGAAAGACAAAAGAGGGAAAGGATGGGCAAAAGAGTTACTTCAATTGATATTATTCGCGGCTTGGCAATTTTACTTATGATCTTTGTGAATGACCTTGCAGGAATAGAGAACTTACCTAAATGGTTAGGACATGCTCCTGCCGGTAGTGATTGGATGACCTTCGTTGATGTGGTTTTTCCGGCCTTTTTATTTATCGTTGGTATCTCGCTTCCTTTTGCTATTCAGGCTCGCTTAAATAGAAATCAGAGTTATAAGGAAATCGGGCAGCATATTTTGATTCGGGTTGCTGGATTAGTCATTATAGGTGTTTTGATGGTAAATACACATCATGCCTCAGATAGTTATTGGCTGGCTCCGGAACTCTGGACTGTCTTAATGTACATTGGTGTCATATTTACCTGGAATCGTATTCCGGGAGAGAAAGCTGATACAAAATTAGTAGAAAGGGTGAAAAAGTTAAAATATATAGGGATTATCTTATTAATAACACTGGTATTTATATTTGAATCACAAAACCAGAGTGGATTAATCCAGTTACGAACTGGATGGTGGGGCATTCTTGGTCTGATAGGCTGGGCTTATCTTGTAGCAACTCTGATTTATATTCCTTTTAGAAAACATTTATCAGTAATTGTTTTTAGCATATGGCTCCTGTATACCTTTTATTTTGCTTGTCAAGCTGGTATGCTGGATAATATTCCTATTATCACCGATTATTTTGGTCCCGGCTTTACATTTGGAACCCATGCTGCAATAATATTATCAGGTACAGTGCTGGGGCATATTATTAAAAAATACCATTTTACTAATAAGAGAAAGTGTATTAAATGGAGTTTACTTTACAGTTTGGGCCTGCTTTTATCTGGAATTATGCTTCATCAACTCAGTAATCTAGATAAAATGTTTTATCTAGACAAAAATCTAGGTACTTCAGTATGGGGGCTTATTTCTTCAGCATTCACAATCTGGGCCTGGCTTCTTGTTTATTATGTAATTGATATACTAAATTATTCTAAGTGGACAAAATTGATCCGGCCAGCAGGCATGAACCCGCTTTTTGCTTATATTATTGCTCCTGCAATATATAGTATCATTGATTTAATCTTTAAAATAACGGGCGGACCGAATTATTATGAAGTTTTGGCTCAGAATCTGTATTCCGGAATAGTTCGGTCTGTTATATTTGCAATATTTATTACCTGGCTTACATCATTTTTTAAGAAAAAACATATATGGTTAAAACTATAATTTATAGTTTGATAATTTAACAATATAACATAGGAGGTTTGTATGAAAAAATTAAGTGTCTTGTTAATGTTAATCCTATTAGTAAGCGGCACATTTGCCCATCCTCTGCAGTCAGAAAAAGGTAATAAAATATTAATTAACCATCTTGGTTATTATCCTGAGGGACCAAAAAAAGCAGTGATATCTACTCAAGAAGGAGACCAGGTTGCCGATAAATTCACAGTTAAAAATTACGAAACCAAAGAGGAAGTTTTAACCGGAAAAATAAATAAATCCGGGGGAGTAAAAGAATGGAAGAACTGGGTTTTTTGGACTATCGATTTCAGTGAAGTTAAAAAAGAAAATAAATATTATATTGAGGCTAAAGTTAACGGTAACAAATTATTATCCCATCCCTTTAAAGTAAAGAGTAATCTACTGGCGAGGTATACTCTTTCTGATGTAATCTATTATTTTAAATCGGAAAGAGCAGTTGGTCAATTTAAAAAAGCGGATAGTAAAGTTCCTTTTGAAGATAATCCTGAAAAAACAGCTGATTGTCATGGGGGCTGGATGGATGCCACCGGTGATTATGGTAAGCATCTATCTCACCTGAACTCGGCTACCTATTTTAATCCGCAACAAATTTCCTTAGTACCCTGGAGTCTTTTTAATGTATATGAAGAATTGGATAAAAGAGAACTGGACCGATATACACAATATAAAGAAAGACTGCTTGATGAAGCTTTTCATGGGGCTGATTATATGGTAAGAATTCATCCGGAGGGTAGTTCGTTTTATCAGCATGTTTCTGCACCTGGTGATGAGAAAAAACCAGAAGACCGCGTAGTGAGCAAACTTAATAATCAATTTACCCAAGAATCCGGTCAATCCCAGGATATTGACAAAGATAAATTCCCGGAAGATGCCAAATATTGTTCTAGTTTTCGAAGTGGAGCAGGCCTTTCAATTGCTTCTTTAGCACGGGCCTCCACTTTTGAAATCAGTGGCAAATTTGAAAATGAAAAGTATCTTAAAGTTGCCCAAGATGTCTTTGCACATTTACAAAAGTATAATGAGTATTATACAAATAATGGGAAAGAAAATATTATAGATGATTATACTGCCTTGCTAGCTGCAGTTGAATTATATAAGGCCACAGAAAAAGATCAATATAAGAATGCCGCCACAAAAAGAGCCCAAAATCTTATTGATAGGTTAGAAAGTGATGAAAATTATAAAAACTATTGGGCAGCTAATGACAAAGATAGACCTTTTTTCCATGCTGCTGATGCTGGAATGGTTGTAGTTAGTTTAATGCACTATATAGAGATTGCTGATGATAAGATGGAAAAGAAAGTAAGTTCGGCGGTTAAAAAATCAATGCAGCACGAATTAAAAATCACCTCGGAAGTTACCAATCCTTTTGGCTATGCAAGACAATATGTGCAAAATATAGATGGGGAACGTTATTCTTCTTTTTTTATCCCTCATGATACTGAAACTCAAGGATGGTGGCAGGGAGAAAATGCCCGTCTGTCTTCACTGGTGTCGGCTGCTAAATTAACTGCCAGATATTTCAAGGATGACAAAGAATTTTGTAATAAGTTAGAGAGATATATTAATAATCAATTAAACTGGATCCTCGGATTAAATCCTTTTGATACCTGTATGTTAAATGGAACCGGAAGAAATAATCCTGAATATTTATTTTATAGTTCCTGGGAATATACCAATTGTCCGGGAGGAATATCGAATGGTATAACTGCGGGGCTAAATAACCAGGATGATATCGATTTTCATTTAACCTATGCAGAGACAGGTGAAGATAATGATTGGCGTTGGGCGGAACAATGGTTACCACATTCCGCCTGGTATATTTACGCAATTTCTATAACGTATTAAATGAATATATTTTGAGGTAACTGCAAACAGGAAATGCTCCGTATTCTATTGCGATCGCAGTCTATCTGTATATTCTGGTTATTAGAAGATATATACTTTGTCTTTACTCAGTATGACGCATATGAGGCATTTTGCAGTTACCTCATTGAATATTATTTTTTAGTTAATACAGTTTCTCAACTGGTTGGAACAAGATTGGCTTTAATAAAATAAATAGGGAGAAAGTATGTCTAAGCACCAGAAAAGTATGTATTCAGTTATAATTATGGTATCAATTGTAGTTGTTTCGGCTTTGATGTTTTCATTTTGTGGCAAATCTGCTGATAGTCAGGATAAGGTTGTTATTGGATATGTTTTTGCCGAAAATAATTTAATCAAGCCGGAGCAAATTGAAGCAGAAAAATTAACTCATATTAATTATGCTTTTGCAGATATAGAAAACGATACAATTAAAATGGGATATGAGAAGGATGAAGAAAATTTTAAGCTTCTAAACTCACTAAAAGAGCGTAATCCTGATTTAAAAATATTGATATCAGTAGGAGGATGGACCTGGTCTGATGATTTTTCTGATATGGCTTTGACAGAAAAGTCCAGAAAAAAATTCGTAAAATCAGCAGTAGAATTTGTCAGAAAATATAACCTGGATGGCATTGACCTTGACTGGGAGTACCCGGGCTTACCTGGAATTGGTAATAAACACCGGCCAGAAGATAAAAAGAATTTTAATCTCCTTCTAAAAGAATTGCGAGAAGAACTTGATAAATATGAAAAGATTGACAATAAGGAATACCTTTCTACAATTGCTGCAGGTGCTTTTGATAAATATATAGAAGCAACTGATATGGGAGAGGCAGCCAAGTATCTTGATTTTGTAAATCTGATGACCTATGATTTTTACGGTGCGACTGTAGATTCTATTGCCAGTCATCATACTTGTTTGTATGACCATCCCAAAGCTCCAAAAAATAGATCCACCCATCATGCCGTTGAAATATTTCATGAAGCAGGTGTGCCTAAAAATAAAATTGTTATTGGAGCTGCCTTCTTTGGTAAATCCTGGGGTAATGTTAAAAATAAAAATAACGGCCTTTTTCAGCTTGGTGATACTGTAAGAATAAATGCATCTTATAAGAATATTCGAACTAAACTTGAAGGGAATAAAGGATACCAAAGATATTGGGATGAAACATCTAAAGCACCCTATCTATATAGCGATTCAACGAATATTTTCATAACCTATGATGATACAAATTCAGTAAAATTAAAATGTGACTATATAAAGGATAATAATTTAAGAGGCATAATGTTCTGGGAGTATCATGGGGATTATCAAAATGAACTCCTGAATACAATGTCCGGGAGTTTACTTAATAAATAAGAGTCGAATAATAAAATAGGACGGATTTAAGTAATTTTATTGTTTGCTTAAATTAACTATACTCACCAGAGCTCATAGACAAGGGCTCTGGTGGGTATTTTTAATATATATTTTAATGAAGTTCACAAAAAAGGATTCATAATTAATGAGTCTAATAAAACAATTTAGGGTCGGATAACAATTATACTTGAGAGTTGAATCAAAATATATCAAAGGGATAACACTCTATTATATCTATGTTTCTAGCTCTCGAAATAATTGAGAAGTCTCTCTTTTTAGAATACCTATACCGGCTATAGCTTTTCCCAGTACAGTGGCCAATAGACCTGGAATAATACCAATGAAATACGCCTCTGTAGTAACTTTCGCCCTCAAAACTGTAGACATCAGAAAATTACTCTCTTCCATCATACCGGTAAGATTCAACCCCACCTCCTGAAGATAATAGGAAGCAGACAAACCGATGACAGTCCCGACCACCGAACCTATTAGGCCAATAATCACCGACTCAAGTAACATCTCCTTATATACTCGAAATTTCGATTCCCCAATGGCAATTCTAACACCGATCTCTCCATAGCGTCTAATACCCGATATCAATCCTGAATTCCATAATACAAGTGAAATCACAAATAAAAACACTCCTATTATCACATAAAGTTCAAGTTTCGATATTCGCAATAGTTCTTCCAGATTATTCTGATCCTCCAGAGTAAGCATGATTGGAGAATACTTATCATCAGTGTTTGAATAATTTTTATTAAATTGGTCCCTTATCTCCTTTGCCTTCCTGGAGCGATATAGTCTATTTTCAAAATAACCCAGTATTTCGCCCGTTCCTGTACCCATATTTAAAGCATATCTAATATCTTCTATATCGGCAATTATAGTATTCCTGTCCAGAAAATTCACACCGAATTTTACTGTTCCTGCAATACTAAAATTATGAATAGCCATACCACCTCTCGCAGAAGAACTTATCAGGGTCGCAGCATCACCAATGTTTACATTCAATTTTTCTGCTATGGAGGTTGGTATTAAAATTTCACCTGGTTCATCAGGTAGATGACCCTTTTGTAATGCTTTTTCCAGATTAAAACGTTGTTTTTCATTAGATTCCTCACCTAATAAATCCATAGCAATACCGTTAACTGAAGTCTGGGCCTTTGTCTCACCCTGTTCATCAGGAATATCGAGAAGTCCAGCAAATTTCGTCCTTGGTGTCCACTCTACTTCTGGATACATATTTTCCAGAGAATTCAATAGTGAGTCTGTATTAGTTAAGGCCAGATCATTTGGTATTTGATCTGAATGTTCTTCATAGGCCCGGGTCGTTATTTTTATATGACCGGTATCATAGATTGCATTTGTTCTGGTTAGGTCATCAATAAATCCCAAAATATAAGTATACATTAATACAGATATAGCAACTCCAATACTAACAATGATGATAGGGAAAAGACTGCGATGTTTATCTCTTAATATACCTTTTAATAGAAATTTTAACATCATTCCCTCCCTGCCAGAACAGCTTGAGGGTCAAAGTCAGATATTCTTCGGGCTGGAAAATAACTAACAACTGTTACTGCAATTAATAAGAAAACGGCTGAGCCTGCTATGATTTTCCAGCCAAAAATGGGATAAAGAGTGGAGGAAATCGCCAGTCCAAAATCACTGGTGCTTTCGGGTAAGGCTATACCTTGATTTGCTGTATAAATAAGTAAAGGTGTACCATAAATAGCACCTATTATTAATGAAAGAACTGCTTGAAGCGCCCCTTCAATTGTAAACAGTGAGATCACCTGTTGTTTCTCCATACCCAGGGCTATTAACATACCAATCTCTCGTTTCCTATGAAATATAGCCAGAACCTGAGTATCGAATACAGCCAGTAGAGCCAATATTAATAATAGTAAATACATAAATGAATAGGAAATAAATTGTACCGTTCGCATCTGTTCAAGATCTTTTAACAAAAAGTCCAGTGACTTAAATTCCCATTCTCCAGCCTGCTTTACCTGTGGCTCAAATCCCTTTTTGGTTACTATTATAGTGGAGTGATTTTCTGTACCAGTCATATCCTGCAAATTTGAGTATGGCACCCATATCTGACCCTGATCCACAGCAGGAACAAGAGTATTCATTATATGAACTATTTTCACATCGGCCGCATCAAAAGTGCCATCCTTATCTCGCCATCTAAGTGTGACAATATCATTTTTCTTTAAATCTGTTGTTTCTGCCATTCTGGTTCCAATAATTGCAGGTATATAATCTGTGTTCGTAGATAATTTATTCATAGGCATATTTAGAATATCCTGTTCGGAATCTATCCCTTTGATCAAAATATTTGTTATTCTTCCCTGCGGATAGAGAGTTCCTCTGGTGATCATAATTGGCTCAGCTAGATCTTTTTGAATGAGTTTTTGTAACTCTCGTGGTGGCCGGGCGTGACTTTCTTCAATAGTTAGAGGATCATAAGGGTCATAGTTTTTATGCCAGTATTGACCTCCCCCGTATATTGTCTCTTTCATATTTTTAGTGGCGGAGTTGTTCATCCCCTGAATTATACCATTCATAAAAATGATAGCAACGAATACTATAGAAAGGACAATTGCATTTAACCAGGTACGCAATCCTGCGCCGAGAATATTTTTGAATGCTAATTTGATTTTGAGCATTTTATTCTCTTTAAAGTAATTTACTATTGAAAAGAGTATGAAAATATAACAAGAATATAGACTATTTTTTATTATTAACTTTTCATGTTATAGTAAGACCCATTAATTAGGTCTTTTCGTTACACATTTAGTAATTGCACAAAACTATAAATATTCTTCTATTCGTTCTTTTACTTCATTAATTATTACCGATGGAGAAGGCATATTACTGGAATCAACTTGATGAGCAATACTTGTTTCCCAGGCTTTTCGAACGTGAGTTATTGTTTTGTTATCTACAAATTGATCAGGACCTCTATATTCAATACCCTTATGTTTCATTTTTTTTATCAATAGCTCTTTGATCTTTATCCAGGCGTGTTTGTCTAAATTATTGGTGAGTTGATAAAGATCATAAAAATCCCGAGGAGCTGTGTAAGATCGCTGGATTAATGCTCTTATTTTCTCTGATACAATTTCATTGAGAGGATAGCAAGGAATAGGTTCTGATCGAGACAATGAATCGGAATAGGGATGATATATCTCCCTATAATTTGGTGTTAATATTAATTTTTCTCTCAATGAAATTTCTAGTTTAATTTTTGTTACCCAGCGGTTTGAGGGTGTGGGCTGTTGGCTTTTGGAATGGTTAGCGCCCCAATATTTTAGTTTTACCTGATAACCCATTTTCCTATCCTCGTGCTCTAATTGCTTAATTTTTTCGGGGATTGCCAATATATTCGAATGATTTTCAACGTTTTTACAAATATCCTTAAGTGATTTATTTTTTAATGTGAATGTTTTACTCCTGGCAGTAAAATCCAGATCTTCAGAAAATCGGTAATCAGGAAAATAACATTTGCGAAGACAGGTTCCTCCTTTAAAGATGATCTTATCTTCGAAATGTTGATATATTTCTGATAAAAAATGCCCCAGTACATAATCTTTATCTACAGTATCTTGAGGTATATTCCATTCCTTTGAAAATTTCCTTATCTCTTTTTGTAGAATCATTAGTTAATGTTTTAGTAAGTTGACTGTATAATTTCCTCAATTGAATTTTTATCTACATTCATTCTCAGTCTCCATCGATTATTGAACTCTCCATTATTTTCGCCACCAGGATCAAAAAGATTATACTTTTTATTTATATTCTCCTGAGCAAAAGATATAAAATCAGAAAGGTCAGTTCTATCTAATAGTTCAGCCAAATATCCCATTCTTTTTATGATTGCTATATTATTATATAAAGATAGATATTTAATTAATTTGTCAGTATCTATCGTAGCCTGGTAAAACGCCTTTAATAAATCCGGTAAAGGACCTGCATATCTCGGTTGATCAAAACAATCTACCAGTGTCATTTCGACATTTGTCAAAGGGTATCTTCTATTACCATATCCAGAATAAGTTATACCGTCTATTTTATTCTCTTTTACACTTACGAATTGTATCTTTGTTTCAGCTACTTTAGTATTTCTTTTTCGAAATGGCGTCTTGATAAATATTTTATTTGGAAACCGGTCTGTCAAATCATGTTGGTGCAAAGCAGACCAATAACCAACTGATCCTTTTCTAGATATAAAAGCACCCAGGACATAGGGATCAGAAAAATCATAACGTCTATATTTTCCTCTTTCTATTCTGACTAATAATTCTTTATCTACCAGATTTTCAAGAATTTCATTTAGATTTGAAAAATCATGATCTATTCTTTTTTCAATTTCGTGCATATGAAAATACGGTATTTCATTCTCATTAAGTAGCTTTAGAAATTGAAGCTGGTCTTTAGTAATATTTTTTGATATATATACGCTATTACCCAT
>Ga0102941_1000057_pt1 | contig 39909 bp, 32 predicted proteins | sample SalPonR2_C_D2_MG_FD_79281 | JGI IMG/M metagenome (GOLD analysis project Ga0102941, IMG submission 79281) | Salt pond soil microbial communities from South San Francisco under conditions of wetland restoration - Salt Pond MetaG R2_C_D2_MG | ecosystem: Environmental > Aquatic > Marine > Intertidal... | reverse complement strand
GCCGGCGCCGTCTCGGACCTCGAAGGTCACGGTGACGATGGCGCTCGCGGAGGTATCGATCTCGACACCCGTGATGCCGCCGCTGAGGGGACCTTCCACCGGATCCACGACACCGACACCCGGAGGACCTTCAGGGCCAGTCGGACCTTCGGGCCCCGGGGGGCCTTCAGGACCCACAGGGCCTACCGGGCCCGGGTCGCCGTCGTCGCCTTCGCAACCGGCAATAGCCAACGCAGCAATACAAGTCGCCGTCGCCAGCAGTCTGGTCCAGTTTCTCATCACTCCCTCCAGAGCGACCCTGTGGCGCTCAATCTTTAAAAAAGAAATCGAGCCTGCTTCCGCGAGTTCCGTCTCACGGAAACAGTTCTCCGATTAGGTAAGGAGGTTAGACCTTCCCGGGGGTGCCTGCTATTGCGGTTGTTGCGGATGATTCATGCGCATTTACGCATTTACGAGCGGGAATCAGACGCGTTCTAAATGAATACGCCGGGCCCTGGGTGGACAATCTCACTGCAGGCCGATCATCACTGCGACTACCAGGGCGATGCTGCCCGCGACGAACAGCTTCAGCAGCAGGGGCCAGACGAAGCGCAGCCAGCGGTCGTAGGGGATGCCGGCGAGCCCGAGAATACCCATGAGCACGGGATTGGTCGGGACGATCATGTTGGCGAAGCCGTCACCGAACTGGAAGGCGAGCACTGCCGTCTGCCGGGTGACGCCCACCAGGTCGCCGATCGGCGCCATCAACGGCATCGTGACGTAGGCCTGGCCCGAGCCGGAGGGAATGAACAGGTTGATGACCGTCTGGATCGCCAGCATGCCGATCGCGGCGAACTCGGCGCCCAGCATCTGCAGCGGGCTCGCCAGGCTGTTGACGATGGTATGCAATACCTGGCCGTCCTCGAGCAGCAGCGCGATCGAGCGGGCGAAGCCGATGAGCAGGGCCGTGCCGGCCAGTTCCGCCGCGCCCTCGGCAAAGCGCCGCGCAGTGCCGTCCGCGCCGAGGCCGCCCGCCAGCCCGGCGACGATCGCGAGTGCCAGGAAAATCGCGCCCAGCTCGGCGATATACCACTTCGGGAACACGATGCCGTAGACCATCGCGCCGAGGGCGACGAGCGTCAGGACGCTGACGATCCGGTGGCGCGTATCCATCCCGGCGGGCAATTCGGTCGGGGCATGTTGCGCGGCCGGAATATCGTGCACCAGGCTGGCCCGCGGATCTGCCTGCACACGCCGGGCATAACGCCACACGTGATGGATGCCGATGGCGAGAAAAGGCAAAAACAGCGCCAGCCGGAAGCCCAGGCCCGAAGCAGGCGGCACTTCGGCGACCGATTGCGCCACGAGCACAGTGAACGGATTCAGCGCGGCGACGCCGTAGCCGATGCCGTAGCCGCACACCATGATGCCGATGGCCGTGACCGTGTCCATCCGCATGGCCACGCACAACGCGATCAACACCAGCGTCAGCGGGATGTACTCCTCGGCCACCCCCAGCGTCGCCGAGCCTGCGGCGAACACGCCCATGCCCGACACGATCAGCAGCCCGGGGCTGTGCCCCACGCGCCGCAGCACGGCACCGAGTAACGCATCGATCGTGCCGGTCGCGCGCAGGACCCGGATGGCGCCCCCCACGATCAGGACGAAAAAGATGATGTCCTGCGCATCGGCCAGTGCGCGGGGGACGACGGTGATGAGATCCCACGGCATCAGGGTGGGGGCGTCCTCGATGACGGCGAAGGTGCCCGGGACGACGACTTCGCGGCCCGCTTCATTGACGACCGTCTGAAACGCGCCCTGCGGCAACAACCACGTCGCCACCAGCGCCAGGACCATCATGCCGAACAGCAGGACGAGCGTATCGGGAACCTTCAGGGTGCGCGACATGTTGACAAGGCTCCTGCGTCTGCTCAAAGACAGCGGATGCTGCCTCAAGCGGGGCCACGGGGCAATTCGTCAGCGCATCGGGCCCGAATCGCGATTCAGGCGGCTATACTGCCGCCTTCGCGAACAGGAGGCAGCCGAATGGCCCGACAAGAACCCGCCGCAGAAACCTCGAGCCCGAACCCGCGCATCGCAAGAATCCTCGACTGGATCGAGCGGGTGGGCAACAAACTGCCGGATCCCGCGGTGCTTTTCCTGCTCGCCCTGATCATCACCTGGGTGGTTTCGGCACTTCTGGCACCGATCGACTTTTCGGCCGTCGACCCGCGCACCGGCGATCCGGTGGTCATCAAGAACCTGCTGTCGGGCGCGGAATTCACCAGTTTCCTGTCGCAGATGGTGCAGGTGTTCGTCAATTTCGCGCCCCTCGGAGTCGTGCTGGTCGCGATGCTGGGTATCGGGGTGGCGGAGCACACCGGCTTCATCAACGCCGGCCTGCGGGCGCTGCTGGGCTTCACCAAGCGCAGCCTGCTCACGCCGATGGTCATCACCGTCGGCATCGTGAGCCACACTGCGGTCGACGCCGGCTACGTGCTGGTCGTACCTCTGGGTGGCGTCATCTTTTACGCGGCGGGGCGCCATCCGCTGGCGGGCATCGCGGCAGCCTTCGCCGGCGTCTCCGGCGGCTTTTCGGCCAACTTCGTCCCCTCGAGTATCGACCCGATGCTCGCCGGCATCACACAGGCCGGTGTGCAGGTGCTCGACACCCAGTTGCTCATCAACCCGCTGAACAACTATTTCTTTACGGCGAGCTCGTCCCTGCTGATCATCCTGCTCGGCTGGTTCCTGACGGACAGAGTCGTCGAGCCGCGGCTCAAGGCCACCCCGCTCGACGGCGACCTCGAGGACCTCCCGTCGATGGCGGCACTGGAACCGGCGGAGCGGCGCGCCCTGCGCTGGTCGCTCGTGTCGATGGTCGTGGCCCTCGGCGTGCTCACCCTCACGGCCATCCCGGGTGGCTCGCCCTGGCGCGACCCGCTGGGCGAACTGGCCAGCCCCACGGCGCCGCTGATGCGTTCCATCGTCCCCCTGATTTTCCTGCTGTTCATTATTCCCGGCATTGTGTACGGCTACGCCGCAGGGACGGTGAAGACGCATCGCGACATCATCGAGGGCATGTCCAAGGCGATGAGCGGCATGGGCTACTACATCGTGATGGCTTTTTTCGCGGCGCAGTTCATCTTCGCCTTTGCGCAGTCGAACCTGGGTGCGCTGATTGCCATCGAGGGGGCCAACTTCCTGCGTGAGCTGGGGATGCCCGCCCAGGTGACGCTCGTCGGCATCGTATTCGTGACGGGCCTGGTCAATCTCCTGGTCGGCTCGGCCTCGGCCAAGTGGGCCCTGCTGGCGCCAATCCTGGTGCCGATGCTGATGAGCCTGGGCATTTCGCCCGACCTGACCCAGGCGGCTTATCGGGTCGGTGACTCGACCACCAACATCATTACGCCGCTGATGCCTTATTTCCCGTTGATCGTGGTGTTCTGCAAGCGCTACGTCAGCAATGCCGGCATCGGCACGCTGGTGGCGATGATGCTGCCGTATTCGGTGGTCTTCCTGATCGGCTGGTCGGCTTTCCTGCTGCTCTACTGGGCGATCGGGCTGCCGCTGGGTCTGCAGTCGAGTTATGTCTACCCCTGACGGGGAGCGCGGCTGATTCAATCCGTCATGGCGGCGCGCAGGCAGCGCCCGGCGAGCGTCCGGCGGGCTTCGGGCGCGCCGGGAGGCGATCCTGCCGAAGCTTCCAGCCGCCGGATGACGGCCTCCAGCCCCTCGCGGCGGATCGGGGCCGCATAGATGTCACGCAGGCTCAGCACATAGGATTGGTCCTCCCAGCGCGCATCGTATATGCGCCACTGCCCGTTGTTGCGCCGTGCCTGGAGGAACACCGCCACCGGTTCCGGGAGCCCGGTGCGGATTCTCAGTTCGACTTCCGTCAGGGCCTCGTCGCCGCCAGGACGACCACCTGCTCCGGGCACTGGAACCTGGACGTTGTCACGCGTGAGGAGCAACAAACCCGACGCATAGCGGTTCACCAACGTGCCATACAGCGCGTCGGCGAAACGCCGCCGTTGTTCCGGCGAGGCCTCCCGCCAGTGGCGGCCCAGCACCCGGCGCGCCGCAAACAGGACGTCGGCCCTGGGCCGCAGACGCTGTTCGATCAGGCCCCGGACGGCGACCGGGTCAGCGGCCAGCTGCAGCCGGCAGGCCGACACCAGTTCAGCCAGCTCCGCCACGGTCGAGCGGACCACTCCGTCCGGACCAGAGACGGGTTGCGCGGAGCCGCTGGACGCAAGGAAAAACACGCAAAATATTGCTGGCCAGCGCATGGTCACAACCTTAGCACCGGACAATGAAGGATGCCTCGGGTCGGGTAACCCGGCAGACATTGCTTGCCGTCGGGATCGGGCCGTCTGCTATGCTCCGGCGCCAACCGTATACAGTCCCGTGACCGGAAGGAACTGCAGGATGCGCAGCAAGTGAATATCCCCGAAAGTACATTGCCCGCCCCGCTGGGTTTTGATGACACGAGCCTGCGGGACGATACCCTCCGGAAATTGCTCTACGGGGTCGGCAAGGATATCGACAACGCCACCTTGCACGATCTCTACAGCGCGGTCGCAATGACCATCCGCGAGCGGCTGGTCGGGCGCTGGCACGAGACCCAGCGGCGCATCCGCGCACAGCAGCCGAGGAAGGTCTATTACCTGTCGCTGGAATTCCTCATGGGCCGGACGTTGCTCAACGCCGCGATCAACCTCGAACTCGAGGACAGCGCACGGTCGTTGCTGGAAGAGATCGGCGTGCGCCTCGAGCGCCTGGTGGAGGAAGAGCAGGATGCCGGACTCGGCAACGGCGGCCTCGGACGCCTTGCAGCCTGTTTTCTCGATTCGATGGCCACCCTGGACCTCGCCGGTTTCGGCTACGGGATCCGCTACGACTATGGACTGTTCGAACAGCAGATCGGCCCGGAGGGTGAGCAGATCGAGCGTCCCAACACCTGGCTGCGCCTCCGGAACCTGTGGGAGATCCAGCGCGAGGATGTGCGTTACCAGGTCCGGATCGGCGGTCACTGCCGCACCGTCCAGGATGCGGACGGTCAGCTGCGCGTCGAATGGCATGGCGGGCAATGCGTCGAGGCGGTGGCCTACGACACCCCGGTACCGGGCAATAACGGCCGCACCGTCAATCATCTGCGGCTGTGGGGCGCGCGCTACGCCCCCGCCATCGATCTCGACCTGTTCAACGCCGGCCAGTACGACGCGGCGGTCCGGCCGAAGAACGAAGCGGAGAATATTTCCCGCGTGCTCTATCCTGACGATTCGACGGAGGAAGGAAAGGAGCTGCGCATCAAGCAGGAATACTTCTTCGTTTCCGCAAGCCTGCAGGACATCCTGCAGGAGCACCTCGCCGCCGGGCTCGAACTGGAACAACTGCCGGCCCATGTCGCCATCCAGCTCAACGACACGCACCCGGCACTGGCGGTACCCGAGTTGATACGTCTGCTGATCGACGCCCACGGCATGGACTGGGACACCGCGTGGCGCGTGTGTTGCGGGGTGTTCAGCTATACCAATCACACCCTGTTGCCCGAGGCCCTAGAGACGTGGCCCGTGCGCATGCTCGAGAAGCTCGTCCCCCGTCATCTCGAGATCATCTACCGGATCAACCGCGAGTTCCTCGACGCGGTCTGGGAACGCTATCCCGGCGATCATGACCGACGGCGGCGCATGTCGATCATCGACGAGTCCGGCCACGACGGTCGCCGGGTGCGCATGGCATGGTTGGCGACGATCGGTTCCCACAAGGTCAACGGCGTCGCCGCGTTGCACTCGGACCTGGTGCGCGAGACGCTGTTCCCGGATTTCGACGAGTACTATCCCGGGCGCTTCGTGAACGTCACCAACGGCGTCACGCCCCGGCGCTGGATGCGCGCCGCCAATCCGCGTCTTGCGGAACTGCTCGACGAACAAGTGGGTCGGGAATGGACCAACGACCTGGAGCGGCTGCAGGCGCTGGCTCCGCTCGCCGACGACCGCGCGTTCCGCGAACGTTTCCGTGCCATCAAGCGACACAACAAGGATCGGCTGGCGAGCCATATCCGGGCGCAGACCGGGATCGAAGTACATCCGGACTCGGTGTTCGATGTACAGATCAAGCGCATCCACGAGTACAAGCGGCAGCTGCTCAACATCCTGCATGTGATCACGCGCTACAACCGCATCCGCCAGGCACCGGAGCGCGACTGGCAGCCGCGCACGGTGATCTTCGCCGGCAAGGCGGCCCCCGGCTATACCAAGGCGAAGCGCATCATCCAGCTGATCAACAACGTCGCGGAAGTCGTCAATGCCGACACCACGGTAGGTGACCGCCTCAAGGTCGTATTCCTGCCGAACTACAGCGTCTCCGCAGCGGAGATCATCATTCCCGCGGCCGACCTGTCCGAACAGATCTCGACCGCCGGCATGGAAGCCTCCGGCACGGGGAACATGAAGCTCGCCATGAACGGCGCGTTGACCATCGGCACGCTCGACGGCGCCAATATCGAGATCCGTGACGCCGTGGGGGAGGACAACATCTTCATCTTCGGCCTGACAGCCGAGGAGGTCGCCGCGCGCCGGGCCCATGGCTACTATCCAATCGAACTGGCCCGCAGCAATGCGGAACTCGCAGAGGTGCTGCGGCAGGTCCGGGACGGCTTCTTCTCGCCGGGCGACCTGCGTCGCTTCTCGCCGGTGGTGGATGCTTTGCTCGAGGACGGCGAGCATTTCCTCTGCCTGGCGGATTACGAGCACTACGTGGATACCCAGGCGCGGGTCGACGACGTCTATCGCGACACAGATAGATGGACGCGTATGGCGGTGATCAACACCGTGAGCATGGGTCGCTTCAGCAGCGATCGCGCCATTGCGGAGTATGCCGAACGCATCTGGGCGTTGGAGCCGATCGGTTAGGCGATGAATATGGATGGCGCCGCCCACTGGCTTGACGAGCTGGACTCGGCCCGGTGCGCCGTGCCTTTCGAGTTCCTCGGCCTGCATCCGGCACCGGGCGGCACCGGCATGGTGCTGCGCGTATGGCGACCGGACTGCGACTGGATCGAGGTCATCGACCTCGACGCACGGCGCAATCTCGGCAGGATGACGCGGGTCGGAGAAAGCGACTTGTTCCTCTGCCGGCTGTCGCGCCGTCGCCAGGGCTTCAATTACCGCCTGCGATTGGGAGTGGGCAAGCGGATCGCAGAGGACGACGATCCGTACCAGTTTCGCCATGCCGTGTTCGCGCAGACCCCGCTCGACCGTGACCGCCTGCACCAGTGTTACGGGGCCCACCAGGAAACCCTGGCCGGGGAGGGCGGCCGCGAGGTCGCCGGGGTACGCTTCATGGTCCACGCGCCGGCCGCACGCAGCGTCAGCGTGGTCGGCGTGTTCAACGATTGGGACGGGCGACGCCACCCGATGCAGAGTTCCTTTGAAGGTGACTGGCGACTGTTTATTCCGGGTCTGCAGCCGGGCGCACTCTACAAGTTCGAGATCAAGGGTCCCGATGGTGCGCTCCTGCCGCTCAAGGCCGACCCCTTCGGCCGCTTTCACGAGCAGCCGCCAGGCAATGCCTCAGTCGTCTGCGCCCCTTCGACTTATACCTGGCGGGATGCCGAGTGGCTCAAGGCCCGCCGCGCGGACGGCTACCGCAATGACCGTCCGATGGCGATCTACGAGTTGCATGCAGGCTCCTGGCGCCACCGCGACGGGCGCCCCCTGAGCTATCGCGAACTGGCTGAAGCGCTCGTGCCCTACCTGCAGGACATCGGCTTCAGCCACGTCGAGTTCATGCCCCTTGCAGAGCACCCTTTCGCTGCCTCCTGGGGCTACCAGCCCACCGGCCTGTTCGCCGCCAGCAGTCGCTTCGGTTCGCCTGACGATTTCCGCCACCTCGTGGACTGCCTTCACGCAGCCGGGATCGGCGTGATCATGGACTGGGTGCCGGGGCATTTTCCGGCGGATCCACACGGCCTCGGCCGGTTCGACGGCACGGCACTCTACGAACACGAAGATCCGCGCCGTGGCTGGCACCCTGACTGGAACACCCACATCTACGATTTCGGCAAGTCCTGGGTGCGGGATTTCCTGGTTTCGAGCGCGCTGCGCTGGATCGAGGACTTTCACGTCGACGGTCTGCGTGTGGACGCGGTGGCCTCGATGCTCTACCTCGACTATTCGCGACAGCCCGGCGAATGGCTGCCTAATCGTTTCGGCGGCAACCAGAACCTCGAGGCCATCGATTTCCTCAAGCGCTTCAACGAGACGGTCCACGCGGAGCATCCGGGGGTCATGACGATCGCAGAGGAATCGACCGCCTGGCCCGGGGTCTCCCGACCGACCTACGACGGCGGCCTGGGTTTCGGCTTCAAGTGGAACATGGGCTGGATGCACGACACGCTCGGCTACATGGCACGCGACCCGGTGCACCGCCGCTTCCATCATGGCGAACTGACGTTCGGCTTCATCTACGCGTGGGACGAGAATTTTGTCCTGCCGCTCTCCCATGACGAGGTGGTCCACGGCAAGGGCTCGTTACTCGGCAAGATGCCGGGGGACGAGTGGCAACGGTTCGCCAACCTGCGCCTATACCTAGCCTTCATGTACGCCCATCCCGGCAAGAAGCTTTTGTTCATGGGAGCCGAACTCGCCCAGGGCTGGGAATGGAATCACGATACCGAACTGGACTGGGGACTGCTCGATCAGCCCGACCATCGTGGCGTGCACGACCTTTTACGGGATTTGAACACGCAGTATCGGGCGACCCCGGCCATGTGGGAGGCCGACTACACGCCGGATGGCTTCGAGTGGATCGACTACAGCGATGCCGACCACGGCGTGCTTGCATTCCTGCGGCACGATGCGCGCCGCGACACACACCTGCTTTGCGTGCTCAATTTCACCCCGGTCGTGCACCATGACTATCGGCTCGGCGTGCCCCATCGCGGCGGCTACCGTGAGATCCTCAATACCGATGCCGGACTGTACGGGGGCAGCAACGTCGGCAACCAGGGCGCGGTCCAAACCAGCACGCAGCCCAGCCACGGGCGCAGCGCCTCAGTGGTCCTGACCCTGCCGCCGCTCGCCGCGATCTGGCTGACACCGGAGCGCGAGTGAGCGGCGCGGCCATGGCCGTCGGACGCCCCACGCCGCTCGGTGCGCGCTGGACCGGGGACGGGGTGAATTTCGCCGTCTTCTCGGCCCATGCGGAATCTATCGAGCTATGCCTCTTCGATCCGGCCGGGGCGCAGGAACTGGCGAGGATCGCGCTTCCGGGTCGTACCGGGGATATCTGGCATGGCTTCCTGCCTGGCGCCGGCCCGGGACTCGTTTATGCCTACCGCGCCCATGGCCGGTATGCGCCCCGCCAGGGCCATCGTTTCAACAAGCACAAGCTGTTGCTCGATCCCTACGCCCGGGCGCTCGTCGGCCAGTTGCGCTATGGGGACGAAATCTACGGTTTCAGTCGCGGCGGCACCAAGTCCTGGCGCCAGGACCTCAGCGACAGCGCCAGCAGCGTAGCCAAGGCCGTGGTAGTCGATACGCATGCTTTCGACTGGCGCGGCGACCGCCCGCCACGCACACCCATGGATCGCACGGTCGTCTACGAACTCCACCCGAAGGGCTTCACCCGCCTGCATCCGGACGTACCGGCTCACCTGCGGGGCACCTATCTCGGCCTCGCGCAGCCCGCAGTGCTGGATTACCTTGTGAACCTGGGCATCACCGCGGTCGAACTGATGCCAGCACAACAGTTCATCTCCGAACCCTGGCTGCACGAGCGCGGGCTGCAGAACTACTGGGGCTACAACACCCTGGCATTCTTCGCACCCCATGCCGGCTACGCCCTCGCAGACCCATTGCGGGAGTTCCGCGAGATGGTGCGCGCATTGCATGGCGCGGGCCTGGAAGTGATCCTCGACGTCGTGTTCAATCACACGGCGGAGGGGGGCGATGGTGGGCCGACGCTGTCCATGCGCGGCCTCGACAATCTCAGCTACTACCGCCTCGCGCCCGACGATCTGCGCCGGAACATCAACTGGACCGGTTGCGGCAACACGCTCAACCTGGATCATCCGGAAGTGCTGCGGCTGGTGCTGGATTGTCTGCGCTACTGGGCCGCCGAAATGCACGTCGACGGTTTCCGCTTCGATCTCGCCACGACCCTCGGCCGCGAAGGGCAGGACTTCCACCGCGACGGACGATTCTTCACCGCCATCCACCAGGACCCGGTGCTCAGCAACGTCAAACTGATTGCCGAACCGTGGGACCTCGGGCCAGATGGCTACCGGCTGGGCGATTTCCCGCGGGACTGGTCGGAGTGGAACGATCGCTTCCGTAACACGACGCGCGAATACTGGCGCGGCGACGCCGGGGTCGTGCCGCAGCTGGCGGAGAGGCTGGCGGGCTCCAGCGACCTGTTCGCCGCCGCCGGTCGCGGGCCACCGGAGAGTGTCAATTACGTCGCCTGCCACGACGGCTTTACCCTGCACGACACGGTCAGTTACCGCCACAAGCACAACCAGGCCAATGGCGAGGACAATCGCGATGGGGACGACCATGCGGTGTCCTGGAACAGCGGCGCCGAGGGCCATACGGCCGATGCGGAAATCCTGCGGCGCCGGGCGCGACAGCAGCGCAACCTGCTCGCGACCCTGCTGCTTTCGCAGGGCGTCCCGATGTTGCAGGCCGGCGACGAATTCGCCCGTACGCAGCGCGGCAACAACAACGCCTATTGCCAGGACAACGAGGTGTCCTGGGTCGACTGGCGCCTCCGGGACAGTCATCAGCCGCTGGTGACCTTCGTCGCGCAGCTGCTCAGGATCCGCGCCGAGAACGCCGTGTTCCGCCGCCAGAGCTTTCTTGCGGGCGTGCGCCACGAAGCAGGGCGCTTCAAGGATGTCTCCTGGCTGAAATCCGACGGCAGCGAGATCGCCGCCGGCGACTGGCGCGACCCCGGTCTCCGGGCGTTCGCGATGTTGCTGGACAGCACGGGCCTGCCTCCCAGCCAGCAGCAACCGGATATTGGCGACAGCTTTCTCGTGCTGTTCAATGCCGGGGCCGATGCGATCGAATTCACCTTGCCGGCGCCGATCGCCAGCGAGGCCTGGGAGGTGACGCTCGACACGAGCGAAGATGAACTGGCGGTTCCCGCCGCCGGCTATCGCCAGGGGCACATCTATCGGCTCGCGAGCCAGTCACTCGCATTGCTGGCCGATCATGGCTGATCGGGCGGCGCTTCTCGAGAGACTGCGGATGCTGCGCGGCATCGGTCGCGCATTCACGGATTTCCGCGGCCACACGCGCCCCCTCTCGGACGAGTCGCTCTGCGGCTTGCTCGGCGCTTTCGGGCATGATGCTGGCGACACGGATTCATTGGAACGGGATATCGAATTCCTCGAGGCGCGGGACTGGACTCGCGTCCTCCCGCCCGTGACAGTACTGCCGGCCGGAGCGCCCGTGCCGTTCACGGTGCTCGCCCCCTTGCTGCCGTCGATCCGATGGTGGATCAAGGCGGAAGATGGTGCTGTGCTCGAGGGCGAGATCGACCCGGCCGACCTGCCGTTAGTCGAGGATCGCCATTTGCGCGGCCTGTCGTATCGCCGCCTCGCACTCGACGTGCCCGCGTTGCCTCCCGGTTATCACGATTTGCGCCTGTCGAAGGCCGACGGCAGCGCGCTGGGCTCGACCCGCCTGGTGATCACTCCGGGCCAGTGCCACGTGCCGCAGGCCATCCGCGAGGGCAACCGTGTCTGGGGTCCGGCCCTCCAGCTGTACACCTTGCGCTCTTCCCGGAACTGGGGGATCGGCGACTTCACCGATCTTGCCGGCTTCGCCACCGCGAGTGCTGCGCTGGGTGCCGATGTGCTCGGGCTGAACCCCCTGCACGCGCTGTTTCCCGCGCAGCCTGAAGTGTGCGGCCCATACAGCCCCTCGAGCCGTTACTTCCTGAACGTGATTTACATCGATCCTGAAGCCATACCGGAATTCTCCGCCAGCCATGCAGCGCAGCGCCTCGTGGCGACCCCCGAGTTCCAGGCCCGGCTCGCTGCATTACGGGACGTCGCTTGGGTGGACTATGCCGGCGTCACGGCCTGCAAGCTCGAAGTCCTGCGTCAAATCTACCGGGATTTCGTCCTGCAGTCCGATCCAGGACGTCGACAGGAGTTCATTCAGTTTAAGAAGAAACATGGACATTTGATTGAAAAATATAGCTTGTTCCATGCTCTTCAGGATCACTTTGTTGCGGCAGGCACGATGGGCGGCTGGCCGGCCTGGCCGGCGGCCTACCATGACCCCGAGAGCCTCGCGGCGACAGCGTTCGCCTCCGCCGAGGCCGATGAAGTCGAATTCCACGCGTGGCTGCAATGGATCGCAGCCAGCCAGCTCGAGGGCGCGGCGCATGCGGCCCGCGCGGCCGGCATGCGGCTTGGCCTGTATTTCGACCTGGCCGTCGGACCGAACGCGGGCGGGGCGGAAACCTGGGGTCACTCCGACCTGTACGCCCACGGCGCCACCATCGGTGCGCCCCCCGATCCTCTGGCGCTGCAAGGGCAGGACTGGGGTATTCCGCCCTTCGATCCCGATACCCTGCGCGAGCAGGCCTACGCGCCTTTTATTCGGCTCTTGCGCGCGAACATGGTGCGGGACGGCGTATTGCGCATCGACCACGTGATGATGTTGTTCCGCCTCTGGTGGGTGCCGAAGGATGCATCGTCCGCGCAGGGCGGATACATCCACTACCGGCTGGATGAGCTCATCGGCCTGGTGGCGCTGGAGAGCACTCGCCAGCGCTGCCTCGTGATCGGCGAGGACCTTGGCACGGTGCCACCGGAAGTGCGTGCTGCGATGGCGGCTACGGGCGTGTTCAGCTACCGGGTGCTGCCGTTCGAACGCGAAGGAGACGGGCGCTTCCGTCGGCCCGTGGACTATCCGGGCGCCGCGCTGGTGGCCATCGCCACACACGACCTGCCGCCGCTGGCGAGTTTCTGGTCTGGCAGCGACATCGACCTGCGCGAGCGGCTCGGACTGGTTCCGGAGCCGGACCAGGCGACCGAGGAACGCCGTGCACGCGAGACGACGCGGGCGAGGCTGGCGGAGGCACTCCGGCACGAGGGCATAGAACCTGTCGGCGACCCGCCTCTGGCCGAATTGCAGCGCTATCTGGGCGCCACACCCTCCGGCGTCCTCATGCTTCAGCCCGAGGACTGGCTGGGGATGGAGTCCCCGGTCAATGTGCCCGGGACCCACCTGGAATATCCGAACTGGCGCCGGAAGCTCGTGGCAGACTGGCCGGAATTCATGGCCCGGGATACCGTGCGCCAACTGGCTGCCGGCGTTGGCCGGGCACGCGCGCGCAAGGAGATTTAACTGGCACTTCGGCCCACCGACCTGCTGACGAGAGATGTCCTCGCGGCGCTCGATGCGGGCGCCACCATCGTGACGGCGACCCGCCGGCTGGCGCGTACACTCCAGCTGGAAGTCGCTCGCAATCGCAGCGGCGCCAGCTGGACGACACCGGAAATAATGCCCTGGTCCGCCTGGATCGAAGCGCGCTTTGCAAGCTTGCGGGACTTCGGGGAACTGGACGATCCGCGCCCGTGCCTGGACGAATGGCAGGCCGCCACGCTCTGGGAAGAGGTGTTCTCCGCAGATCCTGTCGCCGACACGCTGCTGATGCCTGGCGGCGCCGTGGAGAGCTTTCGCGAAGCGTGGGCGTTGGCCCTCGAGTGGCGGCTGTCATGGTCGGAGCTCGCCGCCCGCGGCAGCGAGGACTGCCAGGTCTTCCTGCGGATAGCCCGGGCCTATCGGCAGCGGCTGGATGCGCTGGGCGTCATCGATCGTGCGCAATTGACCGATGTGCTGGCCGGTTCCCTCGACACGCATGGTCCCGCCGTCCTTTTGGCAGGATTCGATACCTTATCGCCGGCGCAACAGCGGCTGATGGAGGCACTGGGGCCGCGAGCCCGCTCGCTCGCGCTGCCAGGCCCCGGATCGACCGCTACAGTAACGTCCTTCGCCGACAGCCGGACCGAACTTGCAGCCGCCGCAGCCTGGGCGCGCACCCGCCTCGATACTGATCCGGAAGTGCGCCTTGGCATTGTCGTGCCCGATCTCGACGCCCAGGCTCCCGCGCTCGAATACCTGCTGGATCAGGCGCTGGTTCCGCGCCGGTTGTGGCCGGGGCAGACTGAGCTGTCCCGACCGTGGAATCTTTCCCTCGGCCAGCCGCTCGTGGACCTCCCCGTGGTGGCCGCCGCATTCCTCGCCTTCGAACTGCGCGGCGACGCGATGGATTCGACCGATGTGAGCCGCTTGCTCCGCTCGCCGTTCATTGCCGGGGCAAGCAGCGAGGCCGCACAGCGGGCCCGGCTCGAAACGTGGCTGCGCCAGCATGGCGGCGATCGCGTCAGTCCGGCCATGCTGCTCACCTGGCTGCGGGGCGCGAATGGCGCACCGGCCTGCCCGCAGCTTGCGGCGCGCATGGCCGCTTGTCTCGAAGGTTTGCGCGCGGGGCGCGATCGCCAGCGCCCGTCGCACTGGTGCAAAGTGTTGACCCGCGCACTGGAGGCCTTGGGCTGGCCGGGCGACGGGCCGGTGGACAGCAGCACCTGGCAGACCGTGCAGGCGTGGGTCGAATTGCTGCACGTGTTCTCCCGCCTGGACGCCGTGGCCACGCCCGCGACGCTGCCCGAGGCGCTGGGACGGTTGCGACGCATTGGCGCACAACAACGATTCCAGCCGGAGACGCCTGAAGTGCCGGTCCAGGTCCTGGGTTTGCTCGAGACGGCCGGACTGGCCTTCGACGGGCTCTGGGTGACCGGCTTGCACGACGGTGTCCTGCCCGCGCCGCTGCGCCCGCATCCCATGTTGCCGGCAGCGCTGCAACGCGAGCGGGGCATGCCGCGCGCTTGCCCACAACGCGAACTCGAACTGGCTGACCAGCTCGTCACGCGGCTCGCCGGAGCTGCGCCCGAGGTGCGGTTCAGCTATCCGAGATCCCGGCAGGACGAACCGTTGCGGGCCAGCCCCATGATCGCCGGGCTCGCCGCAGCGCCCGACACCGACGTCTTTGCCGTCACCGACATCGCCGCCGCGACATTTCTTGCGCGGCGACAGGAACAACTCGTCGATGCGCGCGCCCCGGGAGTGCGCGGTGCTGTGCGCGGCGGCAGCGCACTGCTGGCCGACCAGTCCGCCTGCCCATTCAGGGCTTTTGCCAAGCATCGGCTCGACGCGCCGCCCATGGAGACGCCCACCACGGGCGTGGATCCGTCGCGCCGCGGATCTTTCATCCATCTCGCGCTCAGCCTGCTGTGGGGCGAATTGCGCGACCGGGCGGGCCTCGCGATGCTGGACGCAGCGGATCGTGCTCGCCTGCTGGAATTGGCCCTGCGACGCGCCGCCGCCGACACGCTCACCGACGTGCCACCTGCGCTGGTCCAGATCGAAGTGCAGGATGCAGCAATCCGCATCGGCCAGCTGCTCGACATCGAGCTGACGCGTCCGGATTTCAGCGTGGAACACCGCGAGCGACGCCTCGACATCGAGCTCGGCGCGTTGCGGCTCAGCGGCCGGGCGGATCGGATCGACCGCGTCGCAGAGGGTGTGGTCGTGTTCGACTACAAGACTGGAGCTGCCACGGCCGCGAGCTGGCGCGGGGAACGACCGGCCGAACCGCAGATGCCGTTGTATGCCATGGCCTGGCGAAGGGAGCTGGCTGGTCTCGCCTACGCCTCGCTGAAGCCGGGCGCCGTCGGCCTGTCTGGCGTCGTGCGCTCTGCCGACGTCCTCGGCGGCGCATTGCCGAACAGCAAGCCTCCCGATGACTGGGACGACGAACTCGACAACTGGCAAGGTGTGCTGGAGAACCTCGCACAAGGCTTCGCCGAAGGGGACGCACGGGTAGCCCCCGTGGATCCGCGGCCGCAGGGGGGTACCTGCGAATGGTGCCACCTTGCCACGCTCTGCCGGCGCGATGAATTGCTGCGCATCGGCGCACTGGGGAGTGACGGCGCCGCGGACGCGAGCCGCGACAGCGAAATGCGCGAAGACGAGGGGGCGGGGCATGACTGAGCGCGTCCCCGTCGATCAACCGGCCCGCGATACGGCACTGGACCCGGGCCGCAGTTTCATCGTGCAGGCGCCTGCCGGCTCCGGCAAGACGGAACTGCTGACGCAGCGCTTCCTCCGCCTCCTGGCAGTGGCGGAGCGGCCGGAGGAGATCATCGCCATCACGTTCACCCGCAAGGCGGCGGGCGAGATGCGGCAGCGCATCCTCGATGCGCTTGCACTCGGCGGAACACCGGACGCTCCGGAGGAAGCTCATCGCCGCAACACGTGGCGGCTCGCCCGGGCGGCCCTGGCCAACGACCGGGACCGCGGCTGGCAGCTGCTGGAGAACCCCCGCCGGCTGCGGGTCGAAACCATCGATGCGCTGAATGCGTGGCTCGCGCGGCAGTTGCCTTTGGCCTCGAGGCTCGGTGCCCCGCCGGTGATCGCAGATGATACGGCACCCGTATACAGGGAGGCGGCGCGCAACACTTTGCTGGCGGCCACTGGCCGTGACGGAGACGCCGCGCATGCGCGGGCCCTGCTGGCGCACATGGGCGGACGCTTTTCGCAGGCAGAGGACTTGCTGGTCGGTCTGTTGCGCGCCCGGGATCACTGGCTGCACAAGATCATGGGGCGCCGGGGCGCAGACGCGATGGAACTGCGTCGCACGCTCGAGCTCGCACTGGAGCACTTCGTCGAGGACGAACTGCGCAGGGCCAGAGAAGATCTGCCGTCGGAAATGCTGGAGGAACTGGCCGGACTGGCCGCCGGGGCGGCTGCCCGCTCCCCGCATATCGCATTCCTGGAACCGTGGACGGGAAGCAGCGGCTTTCCGGAACCGGTGGCAGCCGAACTGCCGCGCTGGCGGGCGCTTGCCAAGCTGCTGCTGACGCAGAAGGGCTGGCGCAAAACCGTCACCAAGACCACCGGCTTCCCCCCCAGCGCCAAGACAGACAAGGCGCGACTGGTGGCCCTGCTGGAGGTTCTCGAAGCCGGCACCGATCCAGACGGCATGAGACGGGTACTGAAACTGCCGGTGCCTGCCTACGACGAGACGCGATGGGAAATTCTCGAGCATCTGATCGCGTTGCTGCCGATTGCCGCCGCCCGCCTGGATCTTGCGTTTGCCGCCCGCGGCGAGAGCGATTACGTCGGCATCGCCCGCGCGGCGCTGGATGCCCTCGGCGGCGAGACGCCCACAGACCTCGCACTGGCCCTGGATTGCCGCATCAGCCACTTGCTCGTGGACGAGTTTCAGGACACCTCGCAAGCACAGGTCGAGTTGCTGGAACGCCTGACGGCCGGCTGGAGCCCGGGAGACGGACGTACCTTGTTCTGCGTGGGCGACCCGATGCAATCGATCTACCGTTTCCGCGAGGCCGATGTGAGCCGTTTCCTGAAAGCCAGGAAACACGGCATCGGGGATCTCCCGCTGGAACCATTGCAGCTGCAGGTCAATTTCCGCAGCCAGGCAAGGCTGGTGGACTGGGTCTCGAGCCGTTTCCCGAGCATCTTTCCTGCGCGCGAAGATCTTTCGCTGGGCGCGGTGCCGTTCGAGCCCTCGGTTCCCTGGCACCCGGCGCTGCCGGGGGTGCCGGTGAACTGCATGGCTGCGGCCCCCGGCGACCGCCGCGACGAGGCAGGCCTCGTCGCGGACCTCGTCGCCGATCTCCGCCGCAGGGAACCGGATGCGAGCATCGCCATACTGGTCCGGAGCCGGAACCACCTGAGTGACATCACACCGGCTCTCAAAAACGCCGGCGTGCCGGTGCAGGCGATCGAAATCGAGCGCCTCGCTCGGGTTCCCGCGATTCGCGACCTGGAGGCCCTGGCGCGTGCCCTGTGCCATCGTGCCGATCGCGCGGCCTGGCTCGCCGTGTTGCGCGCACCATGGTGCGGCATAGAACTCGCCGACCTGTTGGCCGTTGCCGGCAGCCGCGATGAGGATATCTGGGCGCGAGCGAATGACCCCGATGTGGCGGCGCTGCTCAGCGCAGATGCCCGAGGCCGCGTTGCACGTGTCGTCGCGGCGCTCGCACCGGCACTCGAGGAACGGGGACGCCGGCCGTTGCGACAGGTGGTCGAGGGCGCGTGGCTGGCGCTCGGCGGCCCGGCCACCCTTGAACGCGATTCCGAACTCGCCGACGCACAGAGCTTTCTGGAATTCCTCGACCGCCGCGCCCGGCATGGCGACCTCGACGACCCGCCGTCTCTCAATGACCTGCTCGCCGAACTCTATGCCGCCCCGGAATCCGCTGCGGCCGAAGCCGTGCAGTTGCTCACCATTCACAAGGCGAAGGGGCTGGAATTCGACCATGTCGTGCTGCCGGCGCTCGATCGGCCGAGCGGCCGCAATGAAAAACGGCTGCTGCGCTGGCTGGAGCAGGTCCGGGAGGAGGGTACCGACCTGATCCTGGCCCCGGTCGAACGATTCGGTGAGGACAAAGACGACCTGCATGATGCGTTGCGAGCGCTCGATGCACGGCGTGAATTGCTGGAGCTCGACCGCGTGCTCTACGTTGCAGCGACCCGCGCACGTTCCCGACTGCACCTGGTCGCAGGGATCGGGGCCGATCATGCAGACACTGGCGCGGCGCCGAAACCACGCAGCGGCACCTTGTTGTCGCGCTTGTGGTCGCAGCTCGGTGAAGCTTTTTGCGCTGCCCGCGACGCGCGCGACACGAAAATGACCGAAGTCCGGCTATCGCCCCCGGCGATGCTGCGCCGGCTTGCGGCCGACTGGCAGCCCCCAGCTTTGCCTGAAGCAGCGCACTGGCGTGGCCTGGAGGTTGAACCGCCATCCCGGGGGGAACTCCTGGAGTACGACTGGGCGGGACGTCAGGCGCGCGCGGTGGGCATCGCTGTGCACCGTCTGCTGCAGGTCATTTCTCGCGAGGGCCCCGAGGCCTGGGATATCGATCGTCTTCGAGGTGCGCAACCCCGACTCAGCGCCATGCTGCGCGAAGCCGGTCTCGGCGAGCCGGAACTGGCGGGCGCCCTGGATCAATCACTCGAGGCCCTGGAAAAAACACTCGCGGACCCGCGCGGCCGTTGGCTGCTCGATGCCGGGCTGCAACAGGCGGCGAGCGAGCGGCGCATATCGGGCCACCTCGATGGCCGGATCTTCAGCGGCATCGTGGATCGCTGCTTCATCGACGCCGCAGGCGTGCTGTGGATCGTGGATTACAAGGCGGGGCGACATACCGGCGGAGCGCTGGAGGCTTTTCTCGATCGGGAGCAGGAACGGTACAGGCCCCAGCTGGAGCGTTATGCTCGCCTGCTGGCGGCCGACCATCCGGGGGCCGTCAGACTGGGCCTCTATTTCCCGCAACACAGCGGGTGGCGCGAATGGCCCGCCCCGCAATGAACCGGTGTCTCAGGGCTCGCTCGACAGGACGAGCCGGCGACGACCCTCGCCAAGATCCTCGCCGACGAACACCAGCCCCCGGACCAGTTCCGGAGGCGGGTTCTCACCCGGCGCGAGCTCGGCACTGAAACGCCACTGCCCGCGAGCCGGCAGCTCCACCTGCCCGTCAACCGCCAGCGGTCCCCCGGTGGAAACGATCTCTGCTGCGGGCGATCCGGGCTCGTCCGGGAAGATGAAACTGAAGGGACCCAGCGGCATGATGACGCCCGGCAGTTCGAGCTGGGCGACCGCGGCCCGACCGGCGATCTCGGTCGGCCAGCCGTTGTCGATCATGAGACGCTGCAACGAAACCCTCAACTGTCCCGCGACGCCGCTCGGCAGGAGTGCCGGCGCCAGCGTGGCCAGGTCGAGTGCGGCCTCGAGATCGGTGATCCGCTGCCGCTTGCCGTCCGGAAAAAGTGCGACGCGCGCTTCGGCAAACCCATCGGGCTGACGCAACTCGAAATCCCAGGTCGGGCGGAGGGCCAGCAGTCCGCCGAGCCGCGCATCCCAGGACAAGGTACCGAGTGCTTGACCGGCAACAGCCAGATCCGCGGCACGGCCTTGCCAGATCGTTCCGCTGACGCCCCACGCACGGATCTCGGGCGGGGCGAACCAGCCAAGAGCGACCCGCGCGGGAAAACTGGCCACCGCGCCCACCAGCAGGGCGAGGAGTCCCGCGGCGACGAGCACCGGACGGCGCGCGGCGAAGCTCATTGCGGCCTCTGCCGGAGCACGAGACCGGCGTTGACGCGGCCGGCGGCGGCGGTGCGATCGAAAGTGGCTGATTCGATGGCCAGCCCGGCGGACGTGTCGATTGCTTCCAGCCAGCGCGCCACGGATTCGAACGGTGCATTTTCCAGGCGGACGCGAATACCGTCCTCGCCCACGGGTTGATTGCGTGTCAGCGCATCGCCGAGTCCGGCGGCACGCGCGCTCCGGTCCACGATCACCACGAGCGACTGTCCGGACAGATCGGGACCGGCCAACGGCGCATCCGCACGCCCGGCGAGTTCCACGGCGGCCCGGCGCAGGAAGGCGAGGGTGTCGCGCTTGGTATCGAGACGTTGCTCGATGGCCGCCGAAGCGCCATAGAGCGGACTGATCAACAGGCCCCACACCAGCATGATCACCACCAGCACGCCGCCGATCGAGACAAACATCCGCTCGCGGGACTCCAGGCCAAGGAACCACTCCTTCATGCCCCTTCTCCCGTCAGCTGGATACGCCCCTCGACGCCCTCGGCGCCCTGATCGGCCTGCTGGATGGTCGCGGTGAAACGGCCATCCCGGCCCACGGCTTGGCGGATCGCCTCCAGTGAGTCGACGCTGGGAGCCTGCAGCCTGAGGTCGAGCGTCCCGCCGCGGTAGCTGATCGCTTCGAGCGTGACGCCTTGCGCGGCGCCGAGTGCGCCACCCAGCGTCTCGAGCGCGATAAGGAAATTCTCGTTCGCCGCGCTGCCGGCACCGGGAAGACCGGCGAGCCGCCTTTCCACCTGGAAGCGTGGATCCTCCATGCGCGTGCCGGGCAGCGCCTGCTGAAAAGCTGCCGCGATGGCCTCGTCGAGTTGCGCTTCCTGTTGCTGGAGGCGATACAGCGTCAGCGCCTCCTGCCCCAGCAGCAGGGCAAGCAGTCCCGCGAACAGCACTGCGGCCGCCCGCCACGGTTTCCACAAGCGATCGAGTTGCGTACGCGGCGCAAATTCACCCTGCAGCAAATTGATCGGCTTGCCGTTGATCACGCCTGCGGCAAGATGTGGCAGGATGCCGTCCGGCAGCATCCGGACTTCCAGGCTCGTGACATCGGCGCGCAATGCTTCGAGGCGTTCGCCGTACTGCTGGCGGGCTTCGGACGTCAGGTAAACTGCAAGATGCCGCGGTTGCTCCGGCTGGCCGGGAAACTCCGGGCCATAACGCAACGCCTCATCGATCGAGTCGATTTCCAGCACGACCGGCAGGCCGGCGCCGCTGCGGGCCACGCAATGCCGCGTATCCAGCAGCCAGTTGAGGTGATTCGGCGCAGCCGGGCACCCCTCTGCCTCCGAACACACCAGTTGCGGCTCCAGCCCGGCGTCCGCGAGCACTTCCAGCCATGACTCGAGCTGCTCGCGATCGACCGCTGCCGCCGAAATACTGCCGTCGGCATTCGCGCCGCCGGCGGCGAAATGCAGCGCCTCGATATCCTCCGCAATCTGCTCCTCGAGTGCGAATGGCAGTGCGCGGAGAACCTTTGACGCGCCGCGGACAGGCAAGGAGACGCTGGTCAGGAGCACGTCCACGGCGGGCACGAGCACGATGAGGCGCCGACCGGCTGCTGCCTCGCGGGCCGCTTCGACGGGTCCGGTCGCGGGCGCACCGATCCGCCGGCCCTGTTCGTCGCAAACGATCCAGGTGCCCGTGCCGTGATCGGCAGGGTCGAGTCTCAGGACAAGGGCTTCGGTCATGGATTTCGCGGGTTTACTCGTCTGCGAAGCTGCGGATCACGGTGGCTACCGATCCGGACCCGTCGCGATGGAGCAGACTGTACATGGTGAATCGCTGGGTGCCAATATCGACGCGGATCGACAGGCGGAACCAATTGCTGGCGACGCCCAGCGAGGCGCGGGCCTCTTCGGGGATCAGAGCGCCCAGCTGCTCGATGCTGTCCCAGCCGTCCTGCGGGCGGTCGAAAACGATGCGTTCCGCCTCGCCAAAGCCGAGGTTTTCCGCGGCGGTGAGCAACACGGGAGGCTGCGCCGTATTGATGTTGATCACGGTGCCGCGTGGCAGCGCCGCGACGTAGGGACGCAGCTGATCATAGCCCTCGCGGCCCAGTTCCGGGTAGACGAGCATGATTTCGGACACGCTCGTGATCGGCCGGTTCGCCGTGCGAAAGGGCGGCTGGCGTGACAGGTATGCCGAATCCTCGGCGCCGTCGGGAAAGTTCGGTTCGAGATCGCGATCGATCCAGTCGGCCATCCGGTCCGCGAGGCGGACATCGAGTTCCAGCGCGACCAGGAGCCGGCGAAAGCTTTCGATCGCTGCCGGATCGCTTTCACCCTCGGCATTGATCAGGTTGTTCAGGTTGAAGCGCCCGTTGAGATCCTCGATGCGACCCTGAATCTGTCCGCCTTCGATCGGCAGCGGCATGATCTGCGTGGCCCAGGGTTCCCCCGGATGATCGAAAGCGTTGTCCTCGACGTCGTCACGCAGGATTTTCTTCGCCCAGGCCTCTGCGCCGAGGCTGTACATCAGGCCCTGGTCCACCGCCAGGCGCCCGAAGGCGCGGCGCTGGTCGAGGAACAGCTCCCAGGTCAGCGAGGCCGCGATGGCGGTCGCCAGCGCGACGACGAGAATCGCCGTGATCAGCGCAGTGCCGCGTTGTTTTCGCCTCCCGCCCATGTCAGCGCGCCACCTCGATCACGCGGCGGATCTCGCCCCAGTCCTCGAGCTCGAGAACGAACTCGACGGCGATCGGCATCAGGCGCGGATTACTGGTGGCCAGCCCGGGCGGCCACTCGTCCGACCAGCCCTCGCTGCGCAGGAAGCGAAAGCGGATCTCGCGCACGCCGTCGAGCAGTTCGCGCTCCACCGGCTCCTCGCCCAGGGTGTGGTCTGGGACGAACCAGTGCAGGCGCAACAAGCGGTCCTCTTCGACGTCGTAGGCGACGCGCTGCACGGCCGCCCGCGGCTGGCCGAGGGGGTTGCTCCAGCCGCCCCGCGTGAATTCCAGCGGATGCCGGTTGCGCGCATCGGCCAACAACGCGCTGCGACTGCTGTCGCCGAGTTCCTCGCGCACGGGCCGGGGATTGAGCTGGTAGAGATCGCGAGTAATCTGCTGCATGGCGAACTGGATCTCGCGGAAGCGATCGGCATTGGCCTTGGCAATGACCTGCTGGGCGAGCACCGCCTGCAGGCCGCCGTAGGCCATCACGCCGATTACAGCGAAGATGCCCACGGCAATCAGCACCTCCAGCAGCGTGAAGCCCCGCGCCCGTCTCACTCGTCCTCCTCGTCGGACACCGGTACGTCGATGGGCTCCCCGTCGTCCGCCGGTTCATCGTCTTCCGGCGCATCCTCGCCGTCTTCCCCGACGTTCCCGCCCGCTGCACCGCCCCACCAGTCGACCTGCGATGCCGGCCCGGCGACGCTGCGCGAGACGAAGCCCGTCATGATCGTGACGACGTCATCGGGAAACTCCTCGTAGGCGACCTCCATGTCGATTCGTCGCAGGTCGGTGACCCCGGTTTCGGAGACATTCGCTTCCCAGCGCCACTCGCGTCCCGCGAACTCGACGATTTCGTCGAAACGGCCGACGTCCGGAAACTCGCCGGACACGCGAATCTCGCTGATCGCGTTCATGGCGATCCAGTCGGCGAGGGCGCGCTCCCGCAGCATCGAAGTGGAATGCGCCATGTGGATGATGCCGTTGAACGCGGCGATCAGGCCTATGGAGACGATGGCGAGCGCCACCATGACCTCCAGCAGCGTGAACCCGTCGGGACGCCTGCTCAACGATCATCCTCCGGCGGCAGCAGCTCCAGTTCGCCATGCATGAGGCCGCGCAGCGTCCATGCGTCGCGCACCGAACCGGTGACCAGGAATAATTCAAAAGGTGTGAATTCGCCACTCGAGAACACGGCGACATGCGGCACGATTTCGTCGGCCTCACGCGGTTCATCGGCATCCAGTACGACTTCCTGTCCGTCCACGGCCAGGATCACGCGGACGCCGTCGGGCAGGGTGCGGCGGCGGAACACGGCGTCGTCATCGACGGGCGACCAAAGCCGCTCGTCCGGGTCCCAGGAGAGGAAGCGGTAGCCGTCGCTAAAGAATTCCAGCCCGTAGTCCCGCCCCTGGACGAGCGCTTCCTCGCCGATGAGCTGGGTCAGAGCCGTCAGGCGACGGGCTTCCGTCTCGCTCCGGTCGTCGCCGCCCAGCGTGCCCATGGACAACACGGTCATGCCGACCATGATCCCGATGATGACGATCACGACCAGCAGTTCTATGAGCGAAAAGCCAGCGCGAAGCCGCGCGGGCCGAGGGCTCTCAGTAGACAGACCAGTTGCCTATTTCGGCGTTGATGCCTTCGCCGCCCGGCTGCCCGTCCGCGCCGTGGGTAAAGACGTCGAACTCGCCGTGCTGCCCGGGGTAAAGGTAGCGATAGGGGTTGTTCCAGGGATCGCGCGGCAGCTTGTCGAGGTAAGGCCCGCGCCAGTTCCGGACACTCTGGTCGTTCGGCTGCTCCACCAGCGCTTCGAGCCCGAGGTTCGTGCTCGGATAGCGCGAGTTGTCCATGTAGTAGAGCTTCAGTGCGCTTTCGATCCCGCGGATGTCCTGCTTGGCGCGGGTAATGGCGGCGTCGTCGATGCGGCTGATCACGTTCGGCGCCACGATGGCCGCGAGAATGCCGAGGATCACGACAACGACCATGATCTCGATGAGCGTGAAGCCGGCTTCGCGGGAGCCGGCGGAACCGGCGCGCAACCCGGAAAGAAATCTGTTTGACGGCATGTTCGATCCTCGGGATCAGGCCCCCGAGGTGTCGTCCCGGGGGCGGAATACTACTTGGTGCCCATGATATCAGAACGTCCCGGGATTCCCGGCCCAAATGGCGGCCCTCAGGCGCTACCGGCCCGAGCCGGGCGCATCGCTCACGGGGAGTCTGACTATAATGAGCGCCCCGAGTTTCAGGAGTTGCGACAATGGCCATCGCCATGGTGTTCCCGGGCCAGGGTTCCCAGTCCGTGGGAATGCTCGCCGATCTGCTGGCCGTCGAGCCGGAGGCTGCCGCCACATTGGCGGAAGCCGACGAGGCGCTGGGATATGGCCTCGGTGCGCTGCTTCGCGAAGGGCCTGCAGAGCAACTCAATCGCACGGATCACACGCAACCCGCCATGCTGGCCGTCGGCGTCGCCGCCTGGCGGGCCTGGCGGGCGCACGGCGGGCCTCAGCCTGCCGCCATGGCCGGCCACAGTCTCGGCGAGTACACCGCACTGGTGTGCGCCGGAGCGATGGCTTTCGACGACGCCTTGCGCGTGGTCCGGCTGCGCGGCCAGTGGATGCAGCAGGCCGTACCGGAGGGCGCGGGCAAGGTGGCGGCCGTGCTGGGCCTCGACGACGATGCTGTGATCGCGGCGTGCGAGGCCGTCGAAGGCGACGGCGACGTGGTCGAGGCGGTCAACTTCAACGCGCCGGGACAGGTGGTCATCGCGGGTCACGGCGCGGCGGTGGAGCGCGCCATCGAGGCGGCAAAAGCGGCGGGGGCGAGGCGGGCCATGCTGCTGCCGGTCAGCGTGCCGGTCCATTGCCGGCTCATGGACCCGGTCGCCAGCCAGTTGGCCGAGGCGCTCGCAGCCATGGACCTGAAAACACCCACAGTACCTGTGTATCACAACATCGACGCGACCCCCCGCACGGACGTGAGCGGGATCCGGGCGGCGCTCGCCGAGCAGGTGCGGCGTCCGGTGCGCTGGGTGGACTGCGTGAATGCCATCCGCGCCGCCGGCGTGGACACCTTGCTTGAAGTCGGCCCCGGCAGGGTACTCAGCGGGCTCGCGCGGCGCATCGACCGGGCATTGAACGCGATACCGGTCGATGATCCTGCTACGCTTGCTAAAGCTTTGTCGACGGTGAAGGGTTAACAATGCAGCAGCTGAAGGATGAAGTCGCACTCGTCACTGGCGCCACCCGGGGTATCGGCCGCGCCATCGCCCAGGCGCTCGGGCGGGCCGGAGCGACGATCGTCGGCACCGCGACGTCGCCGTCGGGCGTCGACAAGATCGCCACGGCCTTCGGCGAGGCCGGGATCAAGGGACGTGGCGTCGTGCTGGATGTTTCCAGCGACGATGACGTCGAGTCCGTGTGCGCGGACATCGCCGCGAACGAGGGCCCGGTCACCTTGCTGGTGAACAACGCGGGCATCACCCGCGACGGCCTGTTACTGCGGATGAAGATCGAGGACTGGCAGAAAGTCATCGATACCGACCTGACCTCGGTCTATCGCACCAGCCGCGCCTGCCTGCGAGGCATGATGAAGGCGCGCCGCGGGCGGATCGTCAACATCGGTTCGGTGGTCGGCCTGATGGGCAATGCAGGGCAGGCCAACTACTGTGCCGCAAAGGCCGGGCTGATCGGTTTCACGCGCTCCCTGGCCCGCGAGGTCGGGTCCCGCGGCATCACCGTGAACGCGCTGGCGCCTGGGTTCATCGCCACGGACATGACCGCCGCGCTGTCCGAAGAGCAACGCAAAGAGCTCGAGAAGCAGATCCCCCTGGAACGGCTCGGCACCGCCGAAGACATCGCCGCGACGGTGCTATTTCTCTGTTCGCCTGGCGCCGGCTACATCACCGGCGAGGTCATCAATGTCAATGGGGGAATGTACATGGCCTGAAGGTCGGGGGGCGGGCGTGTAGAACACCCTGCCACATTCCAATACAATACGGCGCGCGGTGCAGTCCGGGTCATGGGGGCCGGGATGATCTCGCCGCCAGCAACGAGGATCAAGACGAGATGAGCAGCATCGAAGAACAGGTAAAGAACATCGTCGCCGAGCAGTTGGGCGTCAAAGAAGAAGAAGTCACCAATGACGCCTCGTTCGTGGACGACCTGGGCGCAGACTCGCTGGATACCGTCGAACTCGTGATGGCGCTCGAAGAGGCCTTCGAGTGCGAGATTCCGGACGAGGAAGCGGAAAAGATCACCACGGTCCAGCAGGCGATCGACTACATCAAGGCCCGCTCGAACTGAGTCCGCGGTCCTGCGCCCGTCAGCAGGGCGCTGTTTCTCCATGCCGCCAGCCGCAACGCCGGAGGTGAAGGTTTGACCAGGCGCCGTGTCGTGATCACCGGCCTCGGGATCGTCTCGCCCGTGGGCAGCACCGTGGACGAAGCCTGGGCCAACATTCTCGCCGGGCGCAGCGGCATCGGGCCGATCACACGCTTCGACGCGAGTCGCTTCCCGACACGCTTCGGCGGCGCCGTGGCCGGCTTCGACGTGGACGCCTACCTCGCGCCCAAGGACGCGAGGAAGATGGACACGTTCATGCATTACGGCATCGCGGCCTCCCGCCAGGCGATCGAGGACTCGGGCATCGAGGTGAGCGAAGCCAATGCGCACCGCATCGGCGTGGCGGTCGGCGCCGGCATCGGCGGCATCGAAACCATCGAGCGGAATTTCAGGAGCTACCTCGAGGCCGGCGAGTCGCCCCGCAAGATCTCGCCGTTTTTCATTCCCGGCAGCATCATCAACATGATTTCCGGGCATGTCTCGATCCAGTACGGCCTGACCGGACCCAATCTGTCCCTGGTGACGGCCTGCACGACAGCCACCCACAGCATCGGCGTGGCGGCGCGTTGCATCCAGTACGGCGACGCGGACCTGATGATCGCGGGCGGCGCGGAAATGGCCACCACGCCGTTGGGACTCGGGGGTTTCTGCTCGGCGCGCGCCTTGTCGACCCGCAACGAGACACCCGAGCAGGCGAGCCGGCCCTGGGACCGCGACCGGGACGGTTTCGTGCTGGGCGACGGCGCCGGCTGCGTCGTGCTCGAGGAATACGAACATGCAAAACGACGCGGCGCCGCCATTTATGGCGAGCTGGTCGGCTTCGGCATGAGCGCTGACGCCCACCACATCACGGCTCCGCCCGAAGGCGGCGAGGGCGCGCGCCAGTGCATGCTCAACGCATTGCGTGACGCCGGCGTGGATCCCGCCGAGGTGGATTACGTGAATGCCCACGGGACCTCCACGCCGCTCGGCGACAAGGCCGAAACGCAGGCACTCAAGGAAGCCTTCGGTCCGGCCGCTTACGACGTCGCCGTCAGTTCCACCAAGTCCATGACCGGCCATCTGCTTGGCGCCGCCGGCGGGGTCGAGGCGGTGTTCTGCCTGCTCGCGATGCGGGACGGAATCCTGCCGCCGACCATCAATCTCGACCACCCCGGTCCCGAATGCGATCTCGACTACGTTCCCAACGAGGCGCGTCGCGCCAGCGTCCGGATCGCCTTGTCGAACTCATTCGGCTTCGGCGGCACGAACGGCAGCCTGCTGTTCCGGGCGCTGGACTGACCGGGGCCGCCCCGCCGCCGGGCAGCCTAGCCGTGGCCGCTCTTTCGCCCACTCCCGAACTGCTGGTCGGCACCCTGGTCGATCCCGGGGACCTGCTTGCGCTGCACCGGGTCGCGCCGCATCGCTATCCGTTTCTGCTCGAGAGCGCGGCGGCCGGCACGCCGCAGGGACAATGCGACTTACTGCTGGGCGCACCCGGCGATGCGCTGGTGCTCGATGAGCGTGGCGTGCTCAGCGGACCCGGGGTCGCCGGCGATCACGACTTCCTCGCCGCCCTGGACCGCTGGTGGCGTGCGGAACGGTGCGACCGCGCCGATCCGTGGCCACTGGCGACCGGGGGCTGGTTTGTCTATCTCGGTTACGAACTCGCCGGCCAGGTGGAACCGGGCCTGCGACTCGATGCGCCGCAGGGGATGCCGATCGCCTTCGCCGTTCGCGTCGGGGTGGCGGTAATGCGCGACCGTCAGACCGGCTGCTGCCGATACATGTGCGAGGATGCGGAGTCCCTGCGGCAGCTGCATCAGGATCTCGACCTCGCGCGAGAACTGCCGCCGACGGACTGGGCGGGACTCGCCGGGCCGGCCATGGAAGCCCCCGCGGAGGATTTTCTGTCCACCGTGCGCCGCGCCCGCGAGCACATCGTCGCCGGGGACGTTTTCCAGGCCAACCTGTCGCGCGCATGGCGTGCCCCGCTGCTGCCGGATGCCGACCCCGCCGCCCTTTATGAGCGGCTCAGGAAAAGCAATCCGGGGCCGTTCGCCGGCCTGGCCCGCTGGCGTGCTCAGGCCGTGCTGAGCTCGTCCCCGGAGCGTCTCCTGAGCCTCCGCGACGGCGTGGCCGAGACGCGACCGATCGCCGGCACACGGCCGCGGGGCGCCGATGCGGCCGGCGACACGGCTCTTGAACAGGAATTGATCGGCCATCCCAAGGAGCGCGCGGAGCACGTGATGCTCATCGATCTGGAACGGAACGACCTTGGCCGGATCTGCCGTCCAGGCTCCATCGAAGTAGACCAGATGATGGTGCTCGAGACTTATGCTCACGTGCACCACATCGTGTCCAACGTGCGCGGCCTGCTGGCCGAGGACATCGGCCCGGGCACCGCCATCCGCGCGGTATTCCCGGGCGGCACCATCACCGGCTGCCCGAAAGTGCGCTGCATGGAGATCATCCAGGAACTCGAGACCGGTCCCCGCGGGGCCTACACAGGCTCCATGGGCTGGCTGGCCAGGGACGGTTCCATGGACCTGAACATCCTCATCCGGACCATGGAAATGGGGCCGGACGAGGTGCGATTCCGGGCGGGGGCCGGCATCGTTTTCGATTCGACGCCGGAGGCCGAATTGGCGGAGACCCGTGCGAAGGCCAAGGGAATGCTGCTGGCCCTGGGGGCGAGCGCGTGATGCTTGTGGACGGTAAGCCGGTTGATTCCGTGCCCGCCACGGACCGTGGCCTGAACTACGGGGACGGCCTGTTCGAGACTATTCGCCTGCATCAGGGTCGACCGTGCTTGCTGGAGCGCCACCTGCACAGGCTGCGCGCGGGCTGCGTCCGGCTGGCGCTCCCGTACCCGGGGGACCGCGCACTGCGCCAGGATATCGAGCGACTGGTCGATGCGCAGGAGGGGGATGCGGTGCTGCGGCTGGTGCTAACTCGGGGCGACGGCGGGCGCGGCTATGCGCCGTCACCCAACGCCCAGGGCCGGCGGATCGTCGCGCTCCATCCCATGCCGCCGGTCGGGCCGGATGCTTTGCGGGTGGGACTGTGCACCACACGGCTGGGACGCAACACGACGCTGGCGGGGCTGAAACACCTCAACCGGCTCGAGCAGGTGCTGGCCGCGGCAGAAGTCGCCGCCGCGGGTTGGGACGAGGGCCTGATGCTGGACGAAGCCGGCCTGGTGATCGAGGCGACGCGCCACAATGTGTTTTTCCTCCGCGCCGACCGGATCTCGACGCCTCCCCTGACGCACGCGGGCGTCGCCGGCGTCATGCGTCAGCTGGTGATCGAGGCCGCGGACGCGATGAGCATGGGCGGCGATGAACAGCCGCTTCGTTATGATGAACTGCATGAAATTGATTCGTTGTTCTTGTGCAATGCCGTCGCGGGAGTGCGCTGCGTGAAACGTATCGGCAGCCGGGCTTACGAGCCGGGGGACGCGCTTGAGCGCCTCCGCTCCGCCCTGGTCGAGCGAGGCGTGACGTGGCTGGCCTGACGCGCATCCTGCTCGGCGTGGCTGCCGTGGGGATCCTTGCCGCGGCGGCGGGCACCTGGTGGGCCTGGCAGCAGCTCGAGGCGCCTGGCCCCTCGGCCGAACCGGTGATCGTGGATATCGCCCCGGGGAACTCGCTGTCCCGGATTTCACGGGTCCTGGAAAGCGAGGGCGTGATTCGCCACGCCATGCTGTTCGAGTGGTATGGCCGCGTTTCCGGGCTCGCGACCCAGGTGCGGGCCGGCGAATATCGTTTCCCAGGCCGCAGCACCCCGCGGGAGGTGATGGCCCGGATGATCGGCGGAGAGACCGTTCTGCATTCGCTGACGGTCATTGAAGGCTGGACCTACGCCCAGATGCGTGCCGCGATCGCTGCCCATCCGGCGATCCGCCACACACTCGATGAGGTCTCGGGGGAGGCCGTGATGGCCCGCCTGGGGCGCGCGGGGGAACATCCCGAGGGCTGGTTTCTCCCGGAAACCTATCGTTTTCCCCGCGGCACCAGCGATCTCGAACTGCTGCGGACTGCGCACCAGGCGATGGTCCGGGCCCTCCAGGCTGCATGGGAGACGCGTCGCGATTCGCTGCCGCTGGAATCGCCCTACGAAGCGCTGATCCTGGCTTCCATCGTGGAAAAGGAAACAGGCCTGGCGGAGGAACGAGGCCGGGTGGCAGGCGTGTTCATCCGACGCCTGGAGCGCGGCATGCGCCTGCAGACCGATCCGACGGTCGCCTACGGTGTCGGACCCGACTTCGAAGGCCGACTGCGCCGCGTGCACCTCCAAACCGACACGCCTTACAATACCTATACGCGTCACGGCCTGCCGCCTACGCCGATCGCGCTGCCCGGGAAAGCCGCGCTGGCGGCCGCTGTCCAACCGGTCGATGGTCCCTGGTTGTACTTCGTGGCGACGGGTCGGCCCGACGGCAGCCATTATTTCTCCACCACGCTGGCCGAACACAACCGCGCCGTGCAAAAGTATCTTGAGACCTTGCGTGCACGAAGGCAGGCCGAATGACAACAGTAAGCGGCGAGCAGGCCGGAAAGCGCGGGCGCTTCATCACCCTGGAGGGCGGCGAGGGGGTCGGCAAAAGCAGCAATCTCGCTTACGTGGCCGGGCTGCTGGAGAGCGCGGGTCTCGATGTGCTGCGCACCCGCGAACCCGGCGGGACCCCGCTTGCGGAGCGGGTGCGCGACGTCATCGTCGCGGCCTCAGGTGAACCGGTCCCGCCCATCGCGGAGCTGCTGCTCGTGTTCGCCGCCAGGTCGCTGCATATCGAAAGCTGCATCCGCCCCGCGCTGGAAGCCGGGCGCTGGGTGTTGTGCGACCGGTTCACGGATGCCAGTTATGCCTACCAGGGCGCCGGCCGCGGACTGGGTCCCGAACCCGTGCGCTGGCTCGAGACCCAGGTGCAGAAAGATCTGCAGCCGGATCTGACCCTGTTGCTGGATGCCGACCCGGAAGTGGGCCTGGCGCGGGCCGGCGCCCGCGGCGCCGCCGATCGATTCGAACAGGAGCGCGGAGAATTCTTCTCGCGCGTCCGCGCGGGCTATCTCGAGCGTGCTGACGCCGAGCCTCGAAGGTTTCGCATCATCGATGCCTCTCAGTCGCTGGAGGCGGTACGTATCGAGCTGAGGAATCACATTAACAAGTTCTTACAAAATAATGTCCACACTTGATTTTCCATGGCATGACCTGGCCTGGCGGGAGTTCGAACAGGCGCTGGAGACCGACCGCCTCAGCCATGCTTATCTCATCGAGGGTCCGCAGGGCCTGGGCAAGCTCCACCTGGCCTTTCGCATGGCCGCGAGGGTGCTCGAGCTGCCCTGGCCGGCGGTCGATCCACCGATCCCGCTCGTCCACCCGGATATCACCTGGATCACGGTAGAAACCGACGACGAAGGCAAGCAGAAGAAACAGATCGGCATTCACCAGGTCAGGGAAGCCTGCGCCCACCTCGGCATGACGAGTTATACGGGCGGCTGGAAGGTCGCTGTGATCTGGCCGGCGGAACAGCTGAATGCCCATTCCGCGAACGCCCTTCTGAAAACACTCGAGGAGCCGTCGCCGCGGACGCTGTTGCTGCTGGTCCGCAGTCGGCTCGACACGCTGCCGGCAACCATCGCCAGCCGATGCCAGAGGATCCGCATCGCGCCTCCGCCCCTCGAGGTGGCGCTGCCGTGGCTGGAAGCCCGCGCCGGCGGCCAGGACTGGCAGCGCCTCCTGGCGCTGGCCGGGGATGCGCCGTTGATGGCGATTCTTCTCGCGGAGGAGGGCTACCGCGAACTCGACCAGGCATTCACACAAGATCTGCTCGACGTGCTGGACGGCCGGCGGGAGCCGCTGGAAGTGGCGGCGGACTGGGCACGCCGGCCGTTGCCGATGACCCTGCGCTGGCTCGACGTGTGGACCTCGGAGCTCGTCCGCCTGAAGGCGGCCGATGTCGAACCGGCGCTGGCGCCGGCCATGCGCCGGGCTTTGCAAACGTCGCTCAAGCGAATACCCTTGCAACGCCTATTCCGTTACAAGGACGAGATTCGGTCCGCCATGACCCGCAACGACGGCGTTTTCAATACCCAGATGGTGCTGGAAGGACTCCTCGCGCCCTGGGCCGATCGACTCGAAGCTGCGACCGGCGACGCCGCGCTCGGTTTCCTGGGTGATCGATGAGTAGCGGTAAGCCGGGGCTGCTAACCCTCACCATCAAGGACAAGAGCGCCCTGTACCTTGCTTACATGCCGTATGTAAAGAATGGTGGCCTGTTTATCCCGACCAGCAGCACCTATCGGCTCGGAGACGAGGTCTTCATGTTGCTGAACCTGATGGGAGAGGACGAGAAGATCCCAGTGGCGGGCCGCGTGATATGGGTGACGCCCAAGGGCGCCCAGGGGAAGCGCACGGCAGGGATCGGCGTGCAGTTCAGCGAACAGGACCGGGGCAGCACGCAGCGGCGTATCGAGACTTACCTGGCCGGCGCCCTCGGCGGGGACAAGCCGACCCACACGATGTAGTTCAGCTTGCGGCCTCGTCGGGCTTGCGGCGCTGGCTCTCCGACTCCGCCTCGGCCATCGTCAGGCCGCCCCGCAGCACATGCACGTCGAAACCGCGTTCGCTCAGGATGTAGGCCGCGGCGCTGCTGCGTCGCCCGGTGTCGCAACAGACGACATAGCGGGTGTTCGGGTCGAGCGTCTTCAGCTTCAGCCGGATGAAATAGAGGGGGATGTTGATCGCGCCTTCCCGGTGAAAGCTCTCGAATTCCGAGGGGAGGCGGACATCCAGCCAGCGCCCGCTGCTGGCCACGATCGCCCGGGCCTGGTCGAAATCGACCCACTGGAGCATGGGTTCGTTCATCAGCGTGTTGAAGTCTTCCTGCCCGAGCCGCATCAGCGAACCGTCCGTGACCATCGTCACCGTCGCATTGCGTTTCGCCTGTGAGATGAGAGCTTCCTCGCCGAAGGTGTCGCCGGGATTGAGATCCGCCAGCTTGATGCCGTCCTTGTTCAGCGGCGTCTCGCGCGTGACCGCACAGCGCCCGTCCGTGATGACGTAGAAATAGTCGCCTTCGTCCCCCTGCTTGATCACCACGTCGCCGGCCTTGTAATTGACCTGCTGCATGCGCATGAAGATGGCCTGGATGTTGGCCGCGGGAATCCGGTGGAAGGCCTTGGTCTGGAGCAGGGTGGTCATCCAGTCGTCGCTTTCCGGCAGGCTGTCGCCGCGCAGCTCGCTGACCTCGTAGGTCCCGGTCTGGTCCCAGGTCAGCATCACGTCCAGGAGGTCCGAATCGACGACGATGAACTCGATGCGGCTGCGGGCCCGGGCACCGACACGGCGGGGCAGGCCGGGGGACAGCGGACTCCGGGCAGCGGGGGTCCCGCCCTCGACGACCGACAGCATGCGATCCCCGTCGCGCAACTCGACCTCGCCCGAGAGGACGTAAATCGTACGGCGATCGGTATCGCCCTTGCGAAACAGGAACCGCCCGCCGGGAAGCTCCTGGATCGCCGTTTTCTCGGCCAGCGCCCGCAGGTTTTCGGCCTTGAGGCCATCGAGCGGCGAAAACGCCTTGAGCTGAGCTACGTCGAGCGACTTACCAGGCATGACGGGGGATCGTGCTCCGATTATTATCTTGATTGTGTCCGCACGCGGCGGATGGCGGCGCAGCAAACGCGACGCCATCCGCGGAGAATATCACAGGAAAGGTCGCCGTCAGGGGCAACTCGTCACGCAACTCGAGGGCGGCTCAGGAGGCGATCTCCTTCCAACCGGCATCAGGCTCGAAACGCTCCCCGTAACGCTCCTCGAGGCGTTTCAGGGAATCGACCACGTCAGCCACCCCGCGGGCACGCGCGAAATTGATCGGCCCGCCCCGGAACGGGGCGAAACCGGTGCCGAAAATGATCCCGGCATCGAGCAGATCGAGATCCTCGACCACACCGTCCCGCCACACGGCCACCGCCTCGTTGACCATCGGCAGCACCAGCCGGTCGGCGAGATCCTGGGGTGGGGTCTCGTCCTTGGCCGCGGGCTTCTCCGGCTTGCCGTCCTTCCATTCGTAGAAGCCGCGTCCCGTCTTCCGGCCGAGGCGTTTTTTCTCGACCATCTCGACGAGCCGGTCAGGCACCGGGATGCCGTAGGCGGCGCCGAGAATCCGCGCGACGTGTAATGCCACGTCGAGTCCCACGGTGTCCGCGAGCTCGACCGGGCCCATGGGCATGCCGAAGCGCTTGGCGGCGGAGTCGATTATCGCGAGCGGCACGCCGTCCTCGCCCGCGAGCAAAGCTTCCATCATGTAGGGCATCAGCACGCGGTTGACGACGAAGCCCGGCGAACTCAGGCAGGGCAGGGGCAGCTTGTCGATCTTGCGCGCGAAGGCGATGCCCTTGTCGATCTCTTCACGCGGCGTCTCGCGGGTGTGAATGATCTCAACGAGCGGCATCATCGCCACGGGATTGAAGAAGTGCAGGCCGATCAGCCGATTCGGCGTTTCCAGCGCATCCTGCAGGTCCTCCAGGCGGATGCTGGAGGTGTTGGTCGCGAGAATCGCGCCCGGCTTCATGCGCGGTTCGACGGAGCGGAACAGCGCCTTTTTGGCGTCCGCATCCTCGTAGATGGCCTCGATCACGACGTCTGCGTCGGGCACGCCCCGGCCATCCACGTCCGGCATCAGCCGGTCGAGCGCCGCCTGGACCAGGCGCGGATCACGCAACTTCTTTTCGTACAGTTTCCGTGCCCGCTTGATGACGGGGGCGATGTACTTCGGCTCCCGGTCCTGCAGCGTCACGTTCATGCCCCGCAGGGCGCACCACGCCGCGATATCGCCGCCCATGACGCCTGCGCCGACCACGTGGACATGACGGAAACTGTGTTTCGCCTTGCCGCCGAGCGCCTTGAGCTTGTCCTGCAGCAGGAACACGCGGACAAGGTTGCGCGAGGTGTCGGTGCAAAACAGCGCGGCGATGGAACGCGCTTCCTTTTCCATCATCAGCGCGGGCTTGTCGCCGTACTCCTTCCACAGGTCGATGATCGCGTACGGGGCCGGATAATGATCGCGGCGCGCTTTCTTGGCGACCTGTTTTTCCAGCACCCCCGCGAGCACCTTGCGTGCGGGGGTGAGGTTCATGAGCCGCTCCTGCAGCGGCAGCTGGCGGCGCTTGGGCGGCTTCAGCGCCATCATGCGAGCGGCCCGTTCGAGGTGCCTGGCCGGCACGATCTGGTCCACGAGACCGATGGCGCGCGCCTGCTTGGGCCGGAGGTTCTTGCCGCTCAGCATCATGTCCATGGCCTTGAGCGGCCCGGCCAGCTGGACCGAGCGCACCGTGCCGCCGAAGCCGGGGTGAATGCCGAGCTTCACTTCCGGCAGGCCGATCACGGTCTTGGGATCGTCGTTGAGGATCCGATAGCGACATGCCAGGGCGAGTTCGAGTCCGCCGCCGAGTGCGAAGCCGTTGATCAACGCGATCGTGGGACACTTCAGCGCCTCGAGACGGTCGAGGACTTTCTGTCCCGCACGCACCATCTCGTAGGCCTGGTCCGCGTCCTTGAGCTCGGTGAATTCCTTGATGTCCGCGCCGGCGACGAAACCGGATTTCTTGGCCGAGCAGACCACCACCGCCTTGGGCAGGTCTTTTTCGAGGCCCGCGAGCTGATCGTTCAGCTCACTCATCACGTCCCGCGACAGGACATTGGTGGACGCTCCGGCCTTGTCGAAATACAGCCAGGCGATGCCGTCTTCGTCGCGGCGCAGGTTCCAATGCTTCACTGATTCATTCATGACGTTTCTCCAGCCGTGCCCTTGAGGAGCATGGCGCCGCCCTGGCCGCCTCCGATGCACAGGGAGGCCACGGCGGTGCCGCCACCCTGGCGCTCGAGTACTTTCAACGCATGCAGTACGATCCGGGCGCCGCTCGCACCCACCGGATGTCCGGTCGCGACCGCGCCACCGTCGATATTGAGCTTCGACTCGTCGATGCGCCCCAGCGCGTCGTCGAGGCCGAGCTCCTTGCGTGAGTACTCAGGGTCCGCGAGCGCCTCGATGACCGCCAGCACCTGACCGGCAAAGGCCTCGTTGACCTCCCAGTAATCGACGTCGTCGATCCCCAGGCCGTGCCGTTGCAGCAAAGGTGCCGAGGCATGCGCTGGCCCAAGACCCATTTCGGCGGGGTCGAGCGCGGCCCATTCAGTGTCCTCGATCGTGCCCAGTACCTCGAGTTTGTGCTTTTTCACTGCCGCTTCGCTGGCCAGCAGCAGCAACGCCGCGCCATCGGTGATCTGTGAGCTGTTGCCAGCGGTGACCTGGCCGACGCGCCGGTCGAAGAACGGCTTCAGGGTGGCAAGCTTTTCTTCCGAACTGTCGCGGCGCAGGCCATCGTCTTCCTCGTAAGTGCGCCCCGAAGGGTCGTAGAGCGTCACGACTTCCTCGTCCATGCGGCCCTCGTCGAAGGCAGCCGCGAGACGGTGGTGACTGCGCGCGGCGAAGCGGTCCATCTCCTCGCGGGAAATACCGAAGCGCTGCGCGATGACCTCGCAGGTCTGGCCCATGTTCATGCCCACGATGGGGTCGGTGAGCCCCTTGATCAGGGCGATTTCGGGGGCCAGGTGCTTCGGCCGGAGGCGGGTCATGTGCAATGCCTTGTCCAGCGGCGCCTTGGCGCGAGCCAGGTCGGCCAGCCAGTTCACCATGTCCTCGTTGAACAGCACGGGCGCCCGGCTCATCGCTTCGGTACCCCCGGCCAGTACCATGTCGGCACGTCCCAGCCAGATATTACGCACCGCGGAGTCCAGGGCTTGCATGGCGGACGCGCAATTGCGCATCACCGTAAAGCCCGGCACCTTGTTGCCGCAACCGAGACGCAGCGCCACGATGCGGCCGATGTTCGGCTCGTCGGGGCTGGCCATCGCACAGCCCAGGATGACCTCGTCGAGCTGGTCAGGCGCGATGGGCTGGCGGGCGAGCAGCGAGCGTCCGGCGCTCACCGCCAGATCCGAAGCGCTGAATGGCCCTGGTCGACCACGGGCTTTCAAAAAAGGCGTCCGCGCGCCATCCACCACGTAGGCGGGGCTCGCGTAAGACGCTGAGCGGGATTTGGCCATGATCTACTCCTGACGTTTCCGATTTGCGGTGGACCGCCGGCGCGGTGCGCGGCGACGGGTCTTGTTCTGGTCGGGGACGACCCTGAAGCCGGCTGCGACGAAGGGCAACAGGCGTTCGATGAGCTGATTGACATCGTCGTTCACGGCGGATTCCCCCGACGCCAGCTCCACCAGGTGGCCTTCGGCCACCGGATAGCTGAGCGCACCGACGAGGAACTGCATGCGCCAGCGGACATCCTCGGGCGGAACCTCGGGCAGCAGGCGGCACAAGGCCGTGTGATAGCGTTCGAGCACCTGGCGATACTCGCCCACGAACCAGGATTTGAATGACTCCTCGGCCTCGGTGTGGCTCTGGCCCAACAGGCGCATCACGGTCGGTCCGCCCTGCGCCGGATCACGTGCGATCTGCGACACCGGGCTCATGAAGGCTTCGAGCACCTCTTCCAGGGTGGGCTTGCGCGCCCGTTTCTCGAGGCGGTCGAGATTCTCGAGGCGAGCCTGGTTGAGCGGCTCCAGCCGCCGCCGGTAAACCTCCTCGACAAGCCCTTCCTTGGAGCCGAAATGGTAGTTGACCGCCGCCAGGTTGACCCTGGCCAGGGCGGTGATCGCCCGCAAGGAGGTGCGCGCCACGCCGGTGTGGGCGAAAAGCTCTTCCGCGGCCGCGAGGATGCGGTCCTTGGTGGAGTCGATCAGGCTGGTCAAACTGTAACCCCGGATTGAAACAAGCGTTTAATGTTAGGCGCAGGGGTCCACGACCGCAACACGGGGTCACTGGTGCTCGAATTCCCCGATCAGGGGCAGGTGGTCGGAGAATCGGACCTGCGGCACCTCGAAACCCGTGGATTTCAGGCCGCGGCCGTAAAGGATGAAATCCAGTTGCTTGCGGGGCGCCTGGCTGGGATAGGAGGGCAATCCCTCGACGTTGGCGCTGCGCAGGCCGGCCGCCTGCATGAACAGGTACATCTCGTGCTCGCCCCAGAAGGTGTTGAAATCCCCGGCCACGATCACCGGCTTCTTGGAAGCCTTGACCAGGTCGTGGAGATGCCGCAGCTGCCAGTGGCGGTGCCGGTACTTGAGCGACAGGTGAACGAGGAAGATCGCCAGGTCTTCCAGTTCGAGTTCGAGTATCAGCCGCTTGATTCCCGTGTCGAAGTAGTGGAAGCGCTCGCCGTGCACCTGCGGCGCCGCGAGGAAGGCGTTGGCCTGCTTGCGAATGACGGGAAGCCGGTTGTTGAAAGAACCGGTGCCATATTTGCACTGGTAGCTGCTGTAATGCCCGAGGCGGCGCGCGATCGCCTCTGCCTGGTTCACCTTCCGGGTGCGGATCGAGCCGGTATCGACTTCCACCAGGCCGACGACGTCAGGGCTATGGGACGTGATGAACTCCGTGATGGCGTTGAGATTCTCGAAATTGCCGCGCAGGTACCCGGCTCCGGGGACGGGGAGGTTGAATCGGGCTCCCGTGCCGGCGGCGTAGCGGATGTTGTAGAGGAGAAACTTCACGCCGGCTCCGGCCGATGGGCAAATTCTGGCATGCGGCGATTCTATCGAAGCGGACCGCGCATTGCTCGGGATCGCAGCGCTGAATGCTGCAGGTCGGTTACACTTTGAG
>Ga0102941_1000056_pt1 | contig 39945 bp, 30 predicted proteins | sample SalPonR2_C_D2_MG_FD_79281 | JGI IMG/M metagenome (GOLD analysis project Ga0102941, IMG submission 79281) | Salt pond soil microbial communities from South San Francisco under conditions of wetland restoration - Salt Pond MetaG R2_C_D2_MG | ecosystem: Environmental > Aquatic > Marine > Intertidal... | reverse complement strand
TTTATTTTATGCTCACTCATAACAGATAATTTATACTTTCTCAGTGGAGAATAAAAGTAGCGTCTACCACAGTAGAAAGGAACTACTACCCGAGGCAGAGCCTCGGGGAATTCTTTGATTAAACTTTTTAATGGGCTTCGTACCAGGAAGCTCCAACTCCTATATCAACATCAAGAGGAACCTCAAGTGACAGAGCAGTCTCCATTTCTTCTCGAACCATTTCAATCATAGGATCGACTTCTCGTTCAGGTATTTCAAATAAAAGTTCATCGTGAATTTGCAGAATCATCATACTTTTCCAATTCTCTGATTTTAATCGTTTATTTATATTTATCATAGCAATCTTTATCATATCTGCAGCAGTTCCCTGAATGGGCAAATTTATGGCAGTACGCTCTGCTGAATTTTGCACATTACTATTATCACTATTAATTCCATGAGTATAACGAATCCTTCCTGCTAGAGTTTTAACAAATCCGTCTTCTTTTGCTTTTTCAAGTGTCCTCATAATAAAATCATTAATACCAGAATAAGTCTCAAAATATCTATCTTTCAAGTCACGTGCTTCCTCGATAGATATATCTAATTCATTAGAAAGTCTATAAGGACTGGCACCATACATTATTCCATAATTTACCACTTTGGCAGCTCTTCTCATATCAGAGTCTACCTCCTCTTCTGGAACTTTATAAACAGAAGCAGCTGTGCGAGTGTGTATATCTGTATCTTCTTCTTGAAATGCTTCTAGAAGTTCTTCATCCTGTGAAAGATGAGCCATTACCCGTAGTTCAATTTGAGAATAATCAGCAGACAATATTTTATAATTTTCCTGCTGAGGTTTAAAAGCCTTTCTAATTTGCTTTCCTAATTCAGTTTTAATAGGAATATTCTGGAAATTGGGGCTACTACTTGTCAATCTACCTGTCGAAGCAATGGTCTGATTAAAAGAAGTATGGATTCGTCCCGTACTATCATTTACAAGCTCTGGAAATGCATCCAGATATGTATTTTTTAATTTAGTTAACCTTCTATACTCAAGAACCATTTCAGGAATTTGACTTTTATCTTTTAATTTTTTCAATACGTTTTTAGCAGTGGAACCTTGTTTTAAATCAGGTAAGCCTAATTTATCAAATAAAACTTCGCTTAACTGTTTGGGCGAATTAAGATTAAATTCTACTCCTGCTTCTTCGTATACTTGTCCTGAAAGTTCCTCTATACGTTCTTTCAAATTTCTTGACATTTTCTGTAAATACTCTATATCAACGTAGGTACCATTCTTCTCCATATTAATTAATACATCTATTAAAGGTATTTCAATATCATAAAATATTTTGTCCAATTTATTGTCATCTAATTTATCTTTTAATAAAGGAGTTAATTGATAAGCAACATCAGCATCCTCGCAGGCGTAAAAAGTGATCTTATCATTTGGTACTTCAGCCATAGATTGCTGGTCATCACCACTACCAATCAACTCTTCAATAGGTTGCATTTCATAGTACAAATATTTCTCACTCAGTTTCCCAAGACTAAATTTCTTTTTATCGGGTTCCAATAAATAGGCTGCTATCATTGTATCAAAATCTACCCCCTTTACTTCAATACCATATCGTTCAAGAATTAATAAGTCATATTTTAAATTTTGCCCACATTTTTTGATTTCTGAATTTTCTAAGATTGGTTTTAATTTCTGAAGTACATTCAGTTCCTTTGATTCAGCAAAAAGTTCTTTTTGTTTATTGTCAATGTTAAAGGGAATATAGTAGGCTTCATGAGCCTTTCTGCTGATTGAGATCCCTACTATCTCAGCTTCCATTGGTCTAACAGAGGTAGTTTCTAAGTCAATAGAAAGCAAAGAAGAATCAGAAAGTTTATTAACTAACTTATCAAGTTCATTCTCTGTATCTATGCAGGTATAATCTTTCTTTTCTCTTATTTTTTCCTGATCCTCTTGAAATTCTTGTACAAGAGAACTGAACTCCATTTCTTTACATATTTTTACTAATTCATCTCTATCTATCTGATTATGTTTCAGATCATTTATTTCAACATCCAGAGCTAAATTTGTTTTAATCTCAGTCAACTTTTTTGAAAATTTTGCTTCTTCTTCTCCCTTTTCCAGATAATTAGAAAATCTCTTATTTTCTAGTTTATCGAAATTTCTATAAATATCCTCTACTGACTTAAATTTACTCAATATTTTAGAAGCACGTTTTTCTCCAATTCCTTTTACCCCTGGAATATTATCCGAAGCGTCCCCCATTAATGCTAAAAAGTCGGGTACCTGCTCTGGTTTAATACTCCATTTTTCCTGTAAGCTTTCCTGGGTGATTATCTCATCATCCTTTTTACCTCGACCCGGCTTATACATATAGACATTTTCATCAAGGATCTGCATCAAATCTTTATCCCCGGTCACCATATACACTTCCAGGCCTTTTTCTTTTCCCTTTTGAGCAAGAGTGCCCAAAACGTCATCAGCCTCATAGCCAGGCTCAACAATTACTTCCATATTCAATGCTTTAGTAATTTTTTGTATGTAAGGTAATTGTTTAACCAGATCCTCTGGCATAGCTTCACGGGTTGCTTTGTATTCCGGATATATTTCATGACGAAATGATTTTTCTGAAGCATCAAAAACCATGGCAATATAATCAGGTGTTTGTTCTTCCATTAATTTTAAAATTGAATTAACAAAAGCGTAAGTAGCACCAGTTGGAAAACCGTCTGATCTTCTTAATCCTGCTCTTATCATAGCATAATAAGACCTGTATGCTACTGCTGAACCATCAATGATATATAAAGTTTCTTTATTCATCTACAACACCTTCCTATTATTTATCCAAATAAATTTAGTTCCTATTCCCTACTTATTCGCCTCATGAATATCTTTAATATCTATAGAGCTATAGAATAGATAAGTATATCACAATTTTATTTTTTGATTCTTTTAACTAGAACATAATCTAAATTTAACTGATCTTTTATTTGCTGAGCAGCCTGCCTGGCTCTTGCTCTTTCTGAAAACTGACCTACTTGGACCGAAGAGGCAGCTTTATCTTTTTTCTTTTTTACATAAATCTTATAAGCTACTTTTCCTAATTTTTGTTTTATTTTTTTAACATTTTCTGAATTGGAAAATACTCCTATCTGGACAGTAAAATATGACTCATCTTCATTTAAATTTTTCCGTTTGCCTTTATAATTTTTTGCATCTACGACCTGATAAGGGGAAGAATAATCAATAACTTTTATTAAAGAATCAGAATTGGGATTCTGCTTTGCAAGTTTTTCCCTATATTTCTCAACCCCAAGTGAATCTCTTGAGAACCTTAAACTTCGCAATAATAATATTAAGACTTCCCTTAAAGCCTGTGAATTAGGATGTTTTTGTACAAATTTTTCCGCCTGATTTCGGGCTTTTTGATATAATCCTAAAGTATAATTATACTTCATTAACTCTACTTTAGCTCTTTCAGCAATCAAGGTATTCGGATGACGGTCAACAATCCCTTTAAATATTTTTGCAGAACTTTCTCCATCTCTACTTACAATACCTTTAACTAATTGTATTTTAGGATTATTAGGGTGTTTATTTGATAAATCTTTTATCTCGGTCCGAACTTCTTCAATTTTTCCGGAATCTAATTTATCGTAATATTCTTCCAAATTTTGAGCCGGAAGCAAAGAAATCAATATGATTAAAAATATAAAGTACTTCATAATTATTAAGACTTAAAATAAGTGTCAATCTCCCCACAATTGGGACATATCCAGTGGATTTTATCAGCATTGTATCCACAATTATAGCAGACTATTTGGGTACTTTCTTGAATATCTTCAATAACCTCATTGATCAATTCCTGAGCCTGATGTAAATCCCCATTAATAATTAACTTCAAAAGAGATAATTTTGCTTTGATATAATCTGGATTGGAATTAATAATATTCTTAACCATTGTAATAGCCCGTTCTTTTTCCCCTCTTCTATCTAAATACTGTGCTAAAGCAAGAGTAGTTTCAGGATGGTCAGGCTCCCTTTCAAGAATTTCTTCATATATTTCTGATAACTTGTCAAATTTTCCCATTTCAAACAAAGTTTTTCTTATTTTAGGATAGAAATAATAAGCTCTAGTAGGGGAAATTTTGATATATTCCTTCCACCATTTGACAGCTTTTTTCGGTTTATCACCCTTAAGATATGATTCTGCCATATAATATAATGGAGCTTCACATTCATCATCATACTCTAAAGCATTTTTGAAAATCTGTCGTGCTTGGTTGAGATTATTTTTTTCCAATTGTGAGACTCCTTGGCGGGTCTTATAAATACTTAAAAGTCTTTGATTAGATTCATCAGTATCTTCTGTAATTTTTTGTAGATAATCAAAAGCCTGGTCCCATTTTCCAAGGTCTCGACATAATTTCCAGGCCGTTACTTCAGCCCAGTGATTCTTTTCCTCAATATTTAATATTTTTTCTACTGTATCTAAAGCTTTTTCAAGTTTGTCCATGCTTCTATAATCTTCTACCATCTGTATTAAAATAGTTTGTCTTTGCGATTTAGAAATATTCTGTCTATACAATAAACTCCGATGAATATTGAGTCCTTTTTCCGATTTGCCTTCTTTCCGTAATAACATTCCTAATTTTAAATACACATCTATTTTTTCAGTATTCCGTTTTACGTACTCTCTAAAACAATTAATAGCCTCCTCATTCTCATCCCGAATCATATGATCTAGACCGCGGGTATACAAAGTATCAATATCTTCTCGCTTTTCAGATTGCAAATATTTATAACCTATCCAGACCAATAATATTAAACCTATGCTTGCTAAAATTATAATCAGATTCATATAATACGCCCTATGATTTAATTACTCTTCTTCAAAATCCATTATTTCCTGGTTTCGAAGTAAATCTACTTCTTGTTGCATTTTTTCATATTCATCGGCTAACATCCGCAACTTTTTCTTTGTTTTATACCATTGTATACCAGTAAACAACATACCAACCAACATCCCAGTAATAAAAGCTATCATTACAACTACTATCATTTCTGTAGTCACAACATTTTGGCCCGAAAACAACGTTATATCAACAGGTTCATTTAAATTTTGCATCACAAATAAAACTACACCCACTAAAAGGAGGAAAAATAAAATGACTTTTACAATTTTTTTCATACAGATCCTCCAATATGATTGAATTTATTCCAAGCTAGTTCCAAATAATGAAACTCCGGCAATATCTTTAATTTTAACATTTATAAACTCACCTTTATCAGGTTGACCGGACTTAATTATTACAAGTTTATCTTCCTCAGTTCTTCCAACCGGCTCATTTTTGTTCTTCTTACTTTGCCCTTCTATCAAAACTTCTTTATTCTGCCCAATCAGTTGCTCATTTTTTTCCAGAGAGTGTTTACGTTGTAAGCTACTTACCTCTTCGAGTCTCCTATTTTTAATATCATATGGAATATCATCTTCCATATTTTTAGCAGCGTATGTTCCTGGTCTTGAGGAATATTGAAACATAAAAGCATTATCAAACTCTACTTTTTCCATTACTTCTAGTGTTTCCTGATAATCTTCCTCCTTTTCACCCGGGAAACCAACAATGATATCTGTCGTAAGAGCAACTTCAGGAATAATACTCCTAATATTTTCTACAAGATCTAAAAATTCTTCCTTTGTATAATTTCGATTCATTTTTTCTAAAACTCTATTTGATCCTGCTTGAAGAGGGAGATGAATATGGTTACAGATTTTATCATATTCAGCCATAATTTCAATCATCCTGGTATTAAAATCACTGGGATGTGGAGAAATATAACGAATTCTTTCTATATCTTTTATCCGGGCAACCTCCTCTAATACGTCACCAAATCCTTTATCAGCATAATCATACGCGTTTACATTCTGTCCAATTAGAGTAATTTGAGGAATACCTTCCTGAGCAATTTCTTCTGCTTCTTTTAAAATAGTATCCAGAGGTTTACTGCGCTCCCTTCCTCTTGTATAGGGAACAATACAATAAGAACAAAATTGATTGCAACCTCTCATAATAGATATCCAGCCATTTAAGTCACTGGTCCTCTGAGGTGAAATCCCCTCATATAATTCTTTATTTGAAAGCGAAAAATTCTGATAGGGATAGTTAGCTTCCTCCAGTATCTTATCAAACTCACGGTAGGAATCAGGTCCAAGTAAAATATCAATAAAAGGATATTCTTCTTTTATTTTATCTTTACCTCTTTCAACAGCACAACCAAGTAAGCCCAGTTTTACTTCCGGATCCTTCTTATATCCCTTGAATTGAGACAACCTGGCAATTGCCCTAGATTCTGCTTTTTCTCTTACTGTACAACTATTTACCAATATTAAATCGGCTTTCTGTGGCTCATCTGTTCTTCGGTATCCTTTCCTTTCTATAATTTGAGCAACAATCTCAGAATCAGCTTCATTCATCTGACAACCATATGTCTCAAGATAGTATTTCATTTACTCCTTTCTTCTTAACTTCTAAATAGATTAAAATTTAAGGATACCATAGATATAATGAAAGCAAATTTTATTTAGAGAAAAATTATTTTTAATGGACTTAGAAGGTCAATTTAGATAGCCATTGAAAAAATATTTGGCAGGATTCTTTTTCTCTTCATATTTCATAACTTCGTAATGTAAATGTGGGCCTGTACTGCGTCCTGTATTTCCTACCTCAGCAATAACCTGCCCTCTTTTTACTTCTTCCCCTTCTTCTACCAAAATTTCTGACAAATGAGCATATAAAGTAACATAACCTGTGCCATGTTCTACTTTTACAACATTTCCATAGGAAGGGCTGTATCGTTTGTCAATTACCTCGCCATCTGCGGTAACCATTACAGGAATATTATAAGAGGCAGCAAAATCAATTGCAGGATGAAATCTTCTTTCCTGAGTAAAAGGATCACGCCGATAGCCATAGTCATCGCTTATATAAGTGTAATTACTGACCGGACAAATAGATGGAGTGGATTTAATACGATCAGAATACTTTTTGAAGGAATCATAAATTTCATCATAACTCAATTTTTCAAGCTTAATTTTTCTTTCCAATTGATTTAGATCATTAAGCAAACTCGATATTTGCAAAGTATCACTAGGTAAAAGATCATTCATAGCATTAGATTTTTCAATAATATTACCACCAGTTCCTAATTTTTGTATATCTTTATCTATCAGTGAAAGATTCATTTGAGTTCTTAAAGCTTTATCTCTTTTTTGCAGTGAAGAAAGTTGCGAATTAATTTTATTTATTTTTTCCTGGGCCTTATTTACATTTTGGACCAAATTTTGATTATTTTGTTTTATTTTAGCTATTTTATTATCATATAAAACATCCAGAAAAAATTTTGCTCCAGCAAAACTCAAAGAAAGAATAGTGATTAAAATGACTAAAGCAAAAACAAGCAACCTACTTTTATTAACTTCAATAATATTAGACTCTTCACCTTTGTCTACAAATAAAAATTTTTCCATTTGCTAGTCTCTATTGAAGTTAATATCTTAACCTCTAAACTAAATTTAATTAAATTAGATATATTTACCAAAGAATAATATTATAAACACCTCTCTAAATATATTTTTTCAATTCAGAAGCACGGGAAATATGCCTTAATTGCCTAATTGCTCTTTCTTTAATTTGCCTTATCCTTTCCCGGGTGAGATCAAAGATACCACCTATTTCTTCCAAAGTAGCTGGCCTTTCCTTATCTATTCCAAAATATAATTTAATAATCTTTTTTTCTCTTTCTGGTAGAGTATCCAAAGCCTGTTTTAATTCAGTCTGAAAAGACTGCTCATATTGTACTTCGTCAGGAGGATCCATTTGGTCATCTGGAATAATATCTTTTAAAGTATTACTTTCTTCGTTATCAATAGGCTTATCTATGGAAACCGTTTTTTCTTTATATTTTTCTAGGACAGATTTGTTTATATCCTCCGATTCCATGATTTCTTCCAGCTCATCAGCAGTAGGTTCTCTTTCAAAATCTTTCTGGAATCGCGCACTTATTTTTGAGATCTTATTGATATTACCCACAATATTTAAAGGTAATCTAATTAATCGAGAGTGTTCAGAAATAGCCTGCAAAATAGTCTGTTTAATCCACCAGACCGCATAACTAATAAATTTAAATCCTTTAGTTTCATCAAAACGTTTAGCTGCTTTTATTAATCCAATATTACCCTCATTAATTAGATCCGCCAAAGAAAGTCCTTTACATTGATATTTTTTAGCAACTGAAACGACAAATCTCAAATTGGCTTTTAATAATTTATCTAAAGCTTCCTGATCCCCCTCTCGAACCTTTCTCGCAACTTCTACTTCCTCTTCAGGACTTAGTGGCTCTTTATCTCCTATTTCTTCGAAATATCTCTGTAAGATATAATCATCTTTACTTGAATTTGACATATTAATACCACTGATTTTTATTCCTGATTTTTACCTTCCTTTTCTTCTTCTTCGTCAATCGGTATATCACTATCTTTGTTACTAGTCTCTTCTGTTTCCTCCAGTTCCTTTTCTTTTTCAGCTATCTTTTCATCTAACTCATAAATATCTTCTCTCAACGATTCAATTTCTTCATCCCCTTGAATAGCTTGCTCATCCTCAATTAACTCAAACGTCTTTTTGCCGATTTTCGCGAATTTTTTGTCTTTCTTTTTTTTCAATTGCAATATTGATAATTTAATTTTTCCAATATTAGTCATTTTTTCAGCCTGAATTGAAGCTTCTCTTGTAAAATCACCTGCCTTATCTGCTGCTTTGGAGACAAAATTTTCCATTTTATTTTTTACTTTATCCCAGTCTATAGACATAATTTACCCTCCGGTTTAATTTTTACCTATATGTAAAATACAGGTCAGTTTATTTTCGTACATTTCTAATATTTGTTTAATCCTTTTAAACTTAAAAGTATAAGATAATGCTTATTCTTACTTTCTGACTGAAAATATCATTATCTCTATATCTTATTTCGACCAATTTGAGCAATAATTTAATACTTAATCCCCATGTTCTTCAAAAAGTAGCAATTTTTATCGATATTTCAAAAGACTAATTAGAATTGCACAAAAATAAATAGCCCCGATACTACTCGGGGCTATATTTATATCTATTTTGTTAGTGGAACGGAATTACATTCCGGGCATTCCGCCGGCCATTCCACCTGGCATTCCACCTGGTGCTCCACCTGGTGCACCGCCTGGAGCGCCACCACTATCATCATCGCCTTCTTCAGGCAAATCAGTAACTAATGTCTCTGTTGTCAGTAGTAAGCCTGCTACGCTAGCTGCATTTTCAATCGCAATTCTTGTGACTTTAGTAGGATCAATGATTCCTCTTTCCATCATATTACAATATTCACCTTGATAGGCATCAAAACCATAATCATCATCATGTTCTTTGACTTCATTTACGACAATCGAAGATTCGAATCCTGCGTTCTCTGCAATTTGTCTTAATGGTTCTTCAATAGCCCGTTTGACTATCTGAACCCCGACTTGTTTGTCTCCTTCTAGATCAACCTCATCTAGGTCACCAAGAGTTCTTAAAAGTGCTACTCCACCACCTGGCAGGATTCCTTCATCACTTGCTGCTCTAGTGGCATGCAATGCATCTTCTACTCTTGCTTTCTTTTCTTTCATTTCAGCTTCACTTATTGCTCCTACTCCAAGAACTGCTACACCACCTGACAGCTTAGCAAGTCTTTCTTGAAGTTTTTCTTGGTCATAATCAGAATCAGACTGTTCCATCTGAGTTTTAATTTGACTGATACGAGATTTTAGATCTTCTTTGTCTCCCTTACCTTCTACGATAGTTGTTTTTTCTTTATCAATATTTACAGTACCAGCTTCACCGAGCATTGCAGTTGTTGCATTTTCAAGCTGGTGTCCCCTTTCTTCGGAAATAACTGTTCCACCTGTCAAAGTAGCGATATCTTCTAACATTGCTTCTCTTCTGTCACCAAAGCCAGGTGCTTTAACAGCAGCTACCTTTAAGGTTCCTTTTAATTTGTTCACTACAAGAGTAGCTAAAGCTTCATTTTCAACATCTTCTGCAATAATCAATAAGGGTTTACCTGATTGTGACATCTTTTCCAAAATAGGTAAGAGTTCTTTCATATTGCTGATTTCATCATCGTACAATAGAATTTTGGCATCATCAAGAGAAGTAGTCATACTTTCTTTGTCTGTAACAAAATGAGGAGAAAGATACCCTCGGTCAAATTCCATTCCTTCAACCACATTTAAACCAGTTTCTGTAGTATTTGCTTCTTCTACTGTTATAACACCATCTTTACCAACTTTTTCCATTGCATCAGCAATCAATTCCCCAACAAATTCATCATTATTAGAAGAAATTGTTCCTACCTGTGCAATTTCATCTTTATCAGAAACATCTTTACTGATTTCTTGTAATCCTTCCACTACTTTCTCAGCTGCAATATTGATTCCACGGCGTATTTCCATTGGATCAGCACCTGCAGCTACATTTTTAATGCCTTCGTTTATAATAGATTGAGCTAATACTGTTGCTGTTGTGGTTCCATCTCCTGCTTTATCAGAAGTCTTTGAAGCAACTTCTTTTACCATTTCAGAACCAACATTTTCTTCAGCATCTTTCAATTCGATTTCTTCTGCTACTGTAACACCATCTTTGGTTACTGTTGGTGCACCAAAACCTTGCTCAATAACAGCATTACGTCCTTTAGGTCCAAGAGTTGTTTTTACACTGTCTGCTAGTTGATCAACCCCTGACTGTAAGGCCTCTCTTGCATCTAGCCCGAAATTAATTTCTTTTGCCATTATTATGACTCCTTATATTTTTATTTCAAATTTAAATTACACAACTGCTAAAATATCGCTTTCCTTCATTACTAAATACTTTGTACCTTCAAAACTAAAATCATTACCAGAATACTTTCCATATATAACCTGTTGACCTTCCTCAACATCCATAGGAACTCTATCGCCCTCTTTAGTTTTTCTTCCTGGTCCAACTGCAACTACTTCACCTTTCTGAGGCTTATCCTTCGCTGTATCAGGTATGTAGATTCCTCCCTTAGTCTTATCTTCTTCTTCAATTGGTTTAATTAATACACGACTTCCAAGTGGTTTTACATCCATATTTTACTCCTTTTTAAGTTTCTTTTTTCAATTATACTTTCTTACTATCAAATCATCGTTATAATGTTGCTACAAACAATATGCCACCTATCTCATCATTCTTTTTTTTACTGATCTCATTCCTATTAGGAGCTAAAATTATCCAAAGCTACTATTTATCTATTAACCATAAACTCCTCTAAAACAGTAATATACATTTTATATAATGAATTTAGTTGTATTTCTATTTAAAATTTAATTACTATCTATCATAGGGCTTGGGATAATATAAATACTGTAAATAAAATTTACAGTCAAAAAGTCTCTCTTTAAGACATTATGTCAATACAAACTGTCAAACTTTTAAGATGAATTATTACTAAATCTGTTTTTTTCAATTATCATTTTCTTATCTACACTCAGACTATTCGTGACAATCGTCATTTTCGGCTATAAACCACTTTTAAATAGGTGCTTAGCATATCAATCTAGAATAAGCTGAATTTTATTATTGTCAGGAAAAATCGTAAGGATAATTTCGCGGTCATTCACAGGATAGTAAATGAATGTCAGTGTATTTTATAGGTATAGGTAATTAAACTTTCCAATGTTTATTCTTCGAGCAAATCATTCTCAATAAATTTTTTTATTGCCTGAAAAACTTGGTCCTTGATGTCAACTTCCTTCTTGTCAAAATCATGGGCAAGCTGAACGATTATATCTTCGACAGTAAATTCACCTGTACATAAAACCCAAATATAAGCAGCAGTACTATTCAATGTATGTAATTGCTCAGTTTCAGGATCATAGATAGCTCCTCCATCCTCCAATTCTCTAAATAATAGTGAATCACTTTTCCTAGGTTTATAATCCTTCGTGATTTCTTTCATAGGAATTTCTCATTTGTTCTATGTTAATTTTATAATATAAATTTAATTTTTATTTTGTGATTTTCATATTCAGCTCCTGCTGAATTTTTTCACCTTTTTCACTAACTTTAGGAATAGAAAGTACAATAGCAGCCATTAACCAAAAAGGCTCCATGATTCGTATAATTATAAATGTATTGGCACCCAAACCATGAGTCATCAAAGCAATTGTACCAATAAAGAATCCCAGAGCAAGAGCATGTAACAGTTCATCCTCTGAATCTCGGTAGATAGTCCAGGTTGTGCTTAATAATTTACTCAATAAAAATAAAAATGCTGCCAAACCAATTATTCCGGTTTCTATTAAAACTCTGATAAATTGAGCATCTAAAAAGCGCCATCCTGTTATCCCATAACCCAATATAGGATGTTTGGGGTACTCCTCAAACGCGGTTTCCCAACTTCTAATCCTTTGGGAAGCAGAGGGATCTAATGGTATTCCTGCTACTTCTTCCTGTAGAGTTTTTCCATACCCCCGGCGTTGTTCAAAAGTATATTTAACTCTCTCTATTACGGAATCTGGCATGATAAAAGGAGAGAGCACCAACAATATAACTGAAAAAATCAAGACTATAGTTCGACTCTCATGAATCATAATATATCCTATTACAACAGGTACACTGGCAACCCAGGACCCTCTAGATTTTGTCATTAGTAGGACAAAGACTCCCGCTACATTTATAACCAGAAGTCCCCATTTTAAATATTTACTTTCAATCACATCTGAGGTTAAAAGAACGCTCAAATTTACCGCAATCAGAAAAACCAAATAACCTCCCAGTGTATTTGGCTCTCCAGTTTTACCTTCAAAAGGAGTTGTGAGTCTTTCACGAGCAGGGAGTTGGGATAGTGCAATAATTATCACAAATATAAATGTTAGATTTAAAACAAAATAATATTTTTTAATCTGCTCCTTCGATCGAATCTGATTATATACCATGAAGAATAATATAAAATATTCAATGTATTTCAAGACAAAAAAGGAACCTGAAAATATATTCACATCATTACGGATAATACCAATTCCAGTAGAAATAATACAAATTAAAATGTAAATGCCTATTGCAGAATTTATGGGTGTTTTTTTAAAAATATTTAATTCTTCGTAGATAGCCGCCTTTGCTAACCATGTGAAAACAATTACAGTCAGAAGCAGATCATCAAATCTAATCATTCCTCCACCACCAGAGGGCCTAGCTCCAAATTCAGGCGATAACAACATGGATAGTATTAACATATAAATAGCATAGTCGGTATTTATTAATGTCAAAATAATACCCACTACACCAACAATAATTAAAACTGCTGATTGAATAGAAATATTAATTAAAGCAAAACTGACAATTAGGGCCAGAGGGATTGCAAATAATAAAACATATATATCAGACTTATTTTCTGGCATTTATTTGTTATTTTTAGCCTGTGGATTGATTTTATTTAATTTCTTTATTTTCTGTTTATTTTTGATTATTCTGTCGTAAGACTCGCCCCATCCTTGATTTTTTTCCCGATATTTTTTTTCATAAATTTTTTGATTATAAGAATTCCTATATACATCAGAACCATACACAGGTTCACTAGAATCTTGCTTATTTTTTAATTTTTTGCTACTCATTGTTTCCTCTGAATTCTGAAAAAAAGTATTACTAATCCAGATGGTTATTATCAAAGCGACAGTCACACCTCCAACAACCAACATTAGATCTCTTTTTTTAATTTTACGAGTATTTTTTCTTTTCTTTTTAATTCTTCTGGACAAAATCTATCTCTTAATTAATTTATAGTTTTGAAATCGATCGTGTGATAATTTAAATAAATTAGCATATTTCTTAGACGCAAAGCTACCTAATAGAATATACTCCTCCTCTTTGCCAGTTTCCTGGTTTTTAATTTCTTTATAATAATGATATAAGCCTGGTAATTTTTGTTCTTTATATGATTCTGATTTACTAAAAAGCAAGGCATAAGGTGCATAGTTTATCTGTACTTCATTAATTATATCCAAAAATAACAACTCTTTGGCTCTTTTCCGGGCCTCCTTTTTTGAAACGAAATTACCATATCTCAAAGAATAGAGAGTGTTATCGGAGTCACTATAATCAGGTGTTAAATAAACAGGAAGTCCCTTATCTCTTAAAGAACGTACTTTATTTCTGGCTGTTTTAAGATCATCACTAATACTTAACACAATCGAATAAGGTTTTGGACTGCCTATCCTCCGTATAGAAGATTTTTTTTCACTATCGCTCTTAATATTTCTTTGCTGAAAAGTAATTGATTGATTGTTATCAATTTGAGATGAGGTATCGCTGTGGCTGATTGGTTGTGCAGTGGTTTTTTGTTGAGAATTTTTTTGTGCTTTTTGCTCTACTTTCCTTTTATTATTTTTGTCTGGCTTTTGTTTACCGCTGATATTATCTACTAATTGAGGGCCAAAATATAATGCTGCAATAAGAGCCCCAATGACAAATATAGTTCCAATAGCTCTAAGTTTATATAAACGTTGGAAAAATGATAACATTAATCCCTGAGAGGGACGAAGATAAAAATCTGAGAGTGTTTTAACAATTTTATTTTTAGGCTCAAGCTCTTGATTTCCATAGGAATAAATATATTCGTAACTATATTGGTAGGAGGAGTAATCCGCAGACACATCTGACTTCATTCCATTAACTGTAACTCCTATTATATTTGCATCTAATCGTTCTACTTGTTCTGATGTTCTTTTCAGAGTATTCCTTGAAATTTTGCCCTGATAATAAACTAACATTGTGGCATCCACTTTGGTACTTAATATGGAAGAATCAGTGGCTTGAATAATAGGCGCAGAGTCGAAAATTACAATATCATAATTATTTTCTAATTCTTCGATCATGTGTGAAAAATTCTTATCGGCTATAATTTCAGAAGGATTCTCGATATGTTTCCCGGCAGTCAATATATTTAAATATTCCAAACCTGAAATATCCTGTTTTATAGCAGATTTGGACAACCTTCCCATCAAAAGATCATTTATATTTTTAATATATTTCTCTGCCGAATCTCTCTTCAAAATACAATCAGTAATCCCCTCTCCTTTATCTATTCCAAACATTTCAGAAATTTTTGGTCGTCGCAAATCCGACTCAACTAAGAGAGTATTTAACCCTATTTGCGACATTGAAAGAGCCAGGTTTACAGCAACTGTTGTTTTACCTTCTCAGCTAATTGATGACGATACCAGTAGAGTAGAATAATCGTTCTTTTCCATTATAAAATTAACATTAGTACGAAGAGTTCGAAAAGCCTCTGCTATTGTTGATTTAGGACTGTATAATGCTATCAATTTTGACTGTAAATTTAATAGATCCTCATCTACATCTCCAGATTCTTCAAATATATGTTCCTTCACCTCATCTCTATCAATAAAGGGTATTACTCCTGTAACAGTAGTATCGAGGGATTCTTCTATATCGTCAACTGTTCTAAAAGTAGTATCCAAAATTTCCGCCACAAATGCAAGTACCACCCCTAAAATAATCCCTATTATAAAACCTACCATTGTAATTGGCACAACTCGCGAGGAGTTGATAGGATTATCAGGAACAAAGGCTGGTTTTACCAAAAATATTTCTGCCCCCAGTTCTGATTTTTTAATTTGGGCCTCCTGATATCTGGTTTTTGTATCTTGAAAATATTTCTGAGCATCTTCCAGTTTCCTCTGAAGACTGCTTACCATCACCCCCTTTTGAGGTAGAGAGTGATATTGTTGAGATATTGTCTTTTTCTTTCGTTTATGTTCTTTTCTTAATCTAGTTAAACCTCTTTTAAAAGACTTTAATTCTTGAATTATATTTTCATTAACTTGATCTATCTTTCCCTTAATCCTCTGTACTCTAGGATTATCTTCAGTCAAATAATTGGAATAGCTATTCAATTGTGAATAATAATCATTCAATCTTTTCTGATATACAGAAAGCATATTATTACTTCTATTCAACAGTAGGTTAAATGATATATATTTTAAATACTGCGGATTCTCTTTTGCTTCTTCCAAAATATTGTTGATACGATTGATATCAGAAGAAAGTGATTCTATCTTATTTTCTTGTTCATTTAATCTCTTTGATAATCTAGTGGTTTTACTATCTACAGAATAGAATTGATTACGCTGCTTATAATTATGTAATTTTTTCTCAATCTCAAGATAACGCTGTCTAGCAGAATCGAGCTGATTTTTTAATGTTGAGAGAGCCTGTTTTACTTTGGCGTGTCTTTTTTTATAATTGGTTTGTTTATAGACCCTTGCTAAAGTATTAGCAAATTTTGCTGCTCGCTGTGGATTATGATCAGTCACCTTTATATTTATTATATTTGTATAGCCTTGCTGCTTAGTAGATACCCTTGACTTCAAACCGGAAACTATACCAAAATAACTTTTATTAGCACGTATCTCTGCTGAAGAAAGAGTACTGTCCAGTAGTCCCATTTCCTGAGCAGCTTTTTCTATATTGGAATAACTAGTTAATACTTCTGCTCTGGTAGCTAAATCACTTCCAGACCTCCAGTTCATTGTTTGTCTATATAAACTTGCCAATGAACTCGATTCTTCAACCTGTATACTGGTAGTAGCTCTGTAAATAGGTTCTGGTTTATTCATTAGTGCAAAAACAAAGCTAAATATCGTGACTAATATAACCGTACTAATCACGATAAACTTCTTTTTCTTTATTATACGCCAGTAATCAGTTAAATGTAGTTCGTAATTTTTCATAAATATTATCTTATTCTAAGTGAAAGTAAATACAATGTTCCTAAAGAGGTTATAAAAGAAATAATATAACGATAATCCCTTAAAGCCTGAGAAATAGAATATAAAATACCTCTATTCTTTGATTGAACAATGATCCTGTCGCCATTAACTAATGTAACATTGTTTCGATCTTCTCTATTATGTAAAAAATCTTCAAAATCAAATACTATTTTATTACCTGATTTCCTCGTAAGAATTATTTCATCTATATCCGCACTCCGAGTCACTCCCCCCCTTTGTGCAATAAATTCTGCTAATCTGACATTTTGATGAATAGGATAAATACCCGGGTTCGGTACTTCACCAAATAAAAATACAGTATTTTCTTGTTTTTGGATTAGATTTAATTCTACTACCGGCGAACCTAGATAATTCTGAGCTCTATCTTTTAAGAGTTCTCTTGCTTTTCGAATAGATTTGCCTGCCAATTGCACCTCACCCAATAAAGGATGTCTAATATTCCCTTGTTCATTAATTATGTATTTATCCATTTCTTGCGAACTTGCAGCTTGTTCCCCTGCTTCACTGACCTGTATTTCGAGTACATTTCCCTCTTCTAAAATATAATCTTCAGAATAACCCAACCTTCCGCCTTCTGACTTTTCAGGGACTATTACCTTATCCCCTGCTTTCAATTTAATATTATTAGAGGGCTGATCAGTATATAAAAAATTTTTCATATTGAAATTTTTGGATTCTCCACCTTTTCTTGATATAGTGATATGAGATAAATCTGCCTCTTCACTTGTTCCCCCATGCTGAATAATAAAGTCTGCAACGCGAGTAGTAGCAGAAACAGGATAGACCCCAGGACGACTTACAGCACCATATAATAATACTTTATTCAGCTGGGTTTCAATTAATGAAAGCGAGACATTGGGATTTCTAATATATTTCGAAAATTGGTTTTGTAAAAAACTTTCTGCTGCATTAGCTTTTTTTCCAGCCAATTTAACCTTACCAAGTAAAGTATGATTTATTTTACCATCTTGCTGAATTCTATAGGCTTCCGATTCTACTACCCGTTCCCCATTATTATTTATATTGTGATACTTTATTCTTATCTGATCTCCCGGACTTAATTCTATATTTAAACCTGAATTATTAGTCTCCTCACTCTGAGCACATAAAATTATTGATATGAGGAGAAACATTACTAAAAAATATTTTTTCATCCGCAACACAATTCTCCTAACCAATTATATTTGATAAAATACTTGTTTCTATATATTCCAGATCTAAAGGTTTAGTAATATAATCCACAGCTCCATATTCCAGTGCTTTAAGTGCGATTTCCTTATCTTCGAGACCGGTAATCATTATCACCTTAGTATCCTCATGTTCAGGCATAATATCATGCAAAAATTCAACCCCATCACCATCGGGAAGGTTGATATCCAATAAAATGACATCAGGCTTAAAATCTACTAATTTTTCTTGGGCTCCCTCTAAAGTATATGCAACATCAGTGTCATAGCCTTTTTCACTGAAAAAATCATCTAGTATCCCTACAATTTGCTCTTCATCATCAACTACCAATACTTTATTCATTTTACTCCTTTCCCTTACTTACTCAATTTAAATAAATTGCAATATGAATGCAAAATTCCCCTCTAATATCTAAAGAATTCAGTACAGCCCTTTGAGCAGATAGGAAAACTTTTATTCTGCTTAATATATTTTCTATAATCTTTATATTTCTTATTATTCCATATTGTCGCAAAATCATTTTCGTAAATATTACCCATAGGATAATTCATAGATTGGTAAGGTTTTACTTTGCCATCAGGAAAAATATATGCTGTCATCCAGAGACTTAAACACCGATTTGAATAAGAATCTGATTCAAAATCAAAATTATTATACCATCTTCTTATTTCCTTATCGGTAAAATTGGGATAGACACCAATATTGAAATCATAATTTTTGCTTTTAATCTTTTTAATCTCTGATATTAGTCTGCCCGGTTTTATATCCGGCAATTTTTCTCGAGCAAACCCTCTCCAATCAGCAGGGATTGTATTATATTTATCATGAAAATCATCAAGGAATTGGTTTACAGTCGTTTTTTTTAAAAATAATAGATGATGGAAGGTAATACTTTCAGGATTGAACTGCGTTATACCTTCCAAAAATTCTTCTAAAAACTCATAATTTTCTTCAAAAATTGTGTGATTAATATTTAATAATGGTTTCTCGGCATTGTTTTTATCTTTAATTCTATTGATATAATTAATTCCCTCTTCTACTTTACCGTACAAACCTGGTATCCCTCGAATTTTATTATGGATTTCTCTTGGTCCATCCAGGGAAAGTATTATTTCATCAAGACCAGCAGATATAAATTCTGAACCATATTTTTTTAAAGTTGATCCGTTTGTAATTATATTAACTCTCAAACCACTCTGCTTGAGTCGCCGAATTATTTCTACAATCTGGGGGTGTAGAGTTGGTTCTCCACCAAAAAGAGTTACAGTAGGAGTAAATTTTTTGATCTCATTAATTAAATCGGAAATAACTTCAATTGAAAGCATTTTTTCCAGTTTACTTTTACTAAATGTTTTAAAGAGTCCATTGTCTCCCCACTGGCCACACATTTTGCAGCGTAAATTACACTTATATGTTAAAAACAGAGATATTGTTTCAGGCCAATAACTTTTCCCCTCATACCAATAATAGGAAGTTATCCCTCTAATTCTCTTATATAAATTCCGAAGAGCATATTGAGGTTCTGAGCAAGCCTTACTAATAGCTCTTCTGATATTTTTTAAGGGAATCATTAGTGGTATTCACCAGGTTATTTCAAATTATATAGTAATTATATGCAATAAACAAAACCATCTATCACAACATACCTACTAATTCAAAAATCTTTAATAATATTAAAATTATTGTTAACCAAAATTATATAGTTCTGTACTTAAATCCAGAATACGTATTACACTATTACATTTTCTCTCTTTCTTCTATTGCTCTCTTCATTGTAAAACTGGCTTTCTTTTTTACTTCGGCAGCATTAGAGTAATTATTCACTTTCTTTAATTCTTTAATCGCTTTATTATAATCTTTGAGTTTGTAATAACAACACCCAATCCTATATTGGGCATAAGCAGCTTTATTACCATTTCCCAGACCAAATATTTTTTTATATTTTGATACCGCTTCCATATACTTTTCCTGCATATAGAAAATTTCTCCAATCCACCATTGCGCATTATCAGCAAGAGCATGTTTGGGCTGATTATTAACTATTTTTCTAAATATCTTAAGAGCATTGTCATATTTATTTGAGATAAATAATTCTCTAGCTTTATTATATTTTTCCTCCAGATCCTGGATAGTATCCCTTTGATCCACAGACTCTTTTTTAACTTTAATTTTATTGTCTTTTTGAGGAGATTTATGGTAATCATATAAACTAAATCTATTTTTTACTGAATCCAACTCAAAAGTTATCGATACAGATCGATTGAGGAGCTTGATTCTTTGATTCGAGCTGGAAAATTTAAACTTTCTAGTACTATCGATATGAATTCTTTTCCCTATTTGCTTTCTTTGAGAATTTTTATATAACTTTTGAATAAATTCCCCAATAGTAGCTGCTCTTTTTAGACCTAGTTGAAGGCCACTATTTTTATATTCTTTACTATCTACACTTCCTTCCAAGAGAATTTTTATATTAGGATTATTTTTTAATAATTTTAATACTTTATTGAAAGTAAGCCAATATTTTGAATTGAAATCAGAACTCGGTAATTGCCATTCCCCCTGGTCAAAAAATATATCGTCAAAATAGGCTTGTTTTAATAATGTAATTTCATTTGATATTGAATCTAGAAAAGCAGATTCTAATAATCTTTTGGACGGACCTACTGTTTTATCAGAACTTTTATTTGCTTGTTTTTTTTTCTTTGATTTTAATAATTTTTCTTCGTCATTCTTTTGTTCACTATAAATTACTAATTCTTTGGTTCGTTTGATTGGTTGATGTGATTTATCAAAATGATATAAAGCAGTAATTTTTTTTCTACCTCTCCCTATTTTTCTTTTCACCTCTTGAGGACTCATATTTTTTAAATTAGTTACTTGTTTATATTTCTTAACATTTCCTTCAGGATCCTTCCATCTGTAATAGAGTTCCTGCATATTCTTCTTAGGTTCAACTTTAAACTTCAGGAAATTGGAAGAAGTAAGATTAAAACTATCAGATGGAACTATCTCAAAAGTAACTGAAGAAGTATCAAAACTAATAATCTCTTCTTTTTTCTTCTGTTTATTAGAGGTAGAATCTTTCTCCAACATAGCTAGGGCTAGAGAATCTTTACGTTTTTGGGTGAGTTCTTTCGCAGTTTTTTTTGTAGTAGGTTGTGAACTAGAACAGGAAAGAAATAGGATAAAAAGAGAGGAGATAAACACTAAATATATTTTATCATCCATATTATCCCCCAAGAAAAAAAGCACCCGCAAATAACACGGATGCTTTTTGGTTTAACAATTCTTTTCTAAATATAATATTTTGCCTAGCAAAGCAATAGTTATTGTTGCTCGTTCTTCTTTTTTTGCTCGAGTTGTTTATTTATATTATCAACTTCATCCTGAAGATTACTGAGACGGCCACTAACTTTTCTAACTAACTGACGTAATTTCAATCTCTCATCACGGGCGGTATTTCTGACTTCATATATCCTATTATTCATTTCTTCCTGGCTTTTCTTGATAGCATCCAGTGTATTTTCTGTTTGCTGACGAAAACCTTGAAACACATAATCAAGTGAATCAACTTTACTATTAAACTTATCATAGGTGTTCTGTAACTCCTGGTCAAACTCTTTCAACCTACTCTGGAATTCTTGAATGTGTTCGCCTCTACCTTTGAACTTGAGTTCGAGATCATGTACCCGATGGTCGAATTTCTTTACTTGTATTGATTGCAGAGAGTCCTGTGAATTTAATTTTCCCATTCTTTTATCAACTTTATTGAATCTCACGCCATAAAAAATTGCAACACCGGCAAGAATGACGATTACAATTGTTTTAATGACTTCTTTCATCAAACACTCCCATATTAAATTAATTATTTTCTTGTTTTATTCTCTATTTTTATTAAAAAATCTATACCAAATTTAAAAATATAAAATCAATATTCAATGCATTTATCTCATTCTATTCTATCAGTCTACTCTTACATTTATTTTTTCTCCACAATATTTACATTTATCTTGATCGAGATTTTTTTCTGTAACCGTAAATTGTGATCTCCCGATCAACAACTCTTCACAAGCAGGACAATATGTATCATTATGTTCATCTGACATGACATTCCCTTCATAAACATTTTCCATACCCAGTTCCTTAGATAATTCATAAAAGCTATCCAAAGTAGACTTAGAAGTAGAGGGTATATTTTTTAATTGATAGGCTGGTCTAAATGCTGAAAGATGTAAAGGAGTACCGCTACCTATCTTATCTATTATCCACTGTAATAATTCTTTGAATTCATTTTTGTCATCATTTAAACCTGGAATAACCAGATTAGTTATTTCTAGGAAGGTATCTAAGTCATAAATATATTCAATCGCTGTAAGAACTGGTTCCATCCTTCCATTACAATGTTCTGTATAGAATTCTTCTGTAAAAGCCTTGAGGTCTATATTAGCTGCATCTATATAAGGATAAAGGTCATCAATTGCTTTTTCGGAAATAAAACCATTAGTCACCATTAAAGTCTTGATATTTTCTTCTTTTGCAAGTTTGCTTATTTTTAAAGCATACTCAGCATAAATTGTAGGTTCATTATAAGTAAATGCAATTGATTCGCAATTTTTATCTTTACATATTTGAATCACCTTTTCTGGCTTTACCTCTTTATATCTTTCAGGTTCGCTATTCACCAAGCGCCAATTTTGACAAAAATCACAACTGAAATTACAGCCCGCAGTGCCTATTGATAAAGATTTTGTGCCCGGTAAAAAATGATAAAGAGGTTTCTTCTCAATTGGATCCACATTTATGGTAACAGGATGATTATAAGTGAGTGAGTACAATACCCCATCCTGATTTTCTCTAACCTGACAGATTCCTTGTTCACCCTCTGAAATAGTACAATTATGGGGACATAAGTGACATTTAACAGTGCTGTTTTCTAGACTTTTCCACCATTTTGCACGCTTCACTCTTTTACCTCGCTCGTTATTATATAGGGAAATGTATAAAATTATTGTATCTTTTTCAATGAGAAATCAGAGGAGTTTTTCTTTATTTTCCCTAATATTATTTGGATAACGGCTTTATTTAAATTCTACTTTTACTATGTATTAACCAATGATTCTAAAACACCAATATCACTATATTTCTACAGTTTTACAATATCAAATTTGACTATTTATCATTCAACATCCTTCATTTCTATAATTTTAATAAACCCCATAAACTTTTTTCTATCCTGCGTTATCTATCACTTCCAACCTGAAAAATTTATTACCCTTCATCTCCTTCTACACTTCCTCTTCATAATTCTTGCGACGGAAGAAACGTCTTTTCTGCCCCAGAGGGAGCCTCCCTAGGCGTCCTTGGGAAGCAAAAAAATGTTTTATTGATAAAAAACGTCGCGGAATCAGCCTTTAATCTATTTCTGAAAATTTAGAAATCCAATTTTTTCTAATGGCATAGGATAAATAGTTATTTAACAAAAAAGTACAGATCATATTAAAAGCCTTTAGGAGATTCAGGTTCAATTGATTTTAGAAAAAACGCATATGATTGTCAAAAATATCGGCTTCCTCCTTCAATGCTGCCATCCAATTTTTATAAAATGTATTGCTTTTTCTACGGATAATTTGTTGTTTTATTTTTGGTTTCTTTTGTTGATATTCATTTTGATCGAAATCTTCTTTCTTCCTCATTTTTAGTAATACATAACTATTTGAACTTTCTATAGGTCTAGATAGATTTCCCTGCTGGAGCTCTACTAAGGCTGACTTCAATCCTTCCTTGCCTTCTAAATTAGCAATTTCTGATAATGTTTTATTTTGAAATACTTGATAATTGAATTTATTGGCTTCATTAAGAGAATTTAGACTATTAATATTAGCATTATTAGCATATAGGTCTTTAGCCTTTTCTTCTAATTTATTCATACGTTTCTTGCGTACTAATTTGGAGCGTATTTTGTCCTTTACTTTCTCAAGTGCTTTGAAATGTGATTTATTAATATCAGCTAATTTACAAATTACATAAGCATCATTAGCCTGATAAACATCCGAAATTTTACCAATACTATTATTAGAGTATGCGAACCGTGAAGCTTTAGGGAAATAACCCAGTTTATTTATATATCTTGTATTCCTTTTGATATCAGATAAATGTTTGATTTCATAATTATTAGAATCTGCTGCTTTTGCGAATCCCATTTCATTTGCTTCAAAGGCAAACCTATTAGCTTTGGATTCCACATCACTTACAGTTTGAGGACCAGAAGTTATTTCCAATAAGATGTGTTTAACCTTCGCCTCCTCTTGCCCATTTTCAACTCTTTTATCTTCTACTTTTATTAGATGATAGCCATACCTACTCAGAACCGGGCCAACTAATTCTCCGGGTTGAGCCTTAAAAGCAGCTTCTGTAAAAGACGGAACCATTTCTTCTTTACCAATCCAACCAAGGTCACCTTTATTTTCTTTAACTCCGGGAGCATCCGAATTTTCCAGGGCAACTGTCTGGAATTTTTCCCCAGCTTTAATTCTTTCTTTAAGTTCAACTGCTTCTTCCCTGGTTAACTGTGTATCCGAAGCTGCTGGTTTGATTGAGAATGAGACATAATCTAGTTCTCTTGTCTCTTTAACTTTATAGTCCTTCTTATGTTTTTGATAATACTCTTTTATTTCACCCTCGCTAACACTTACAGATTGCTTACTGACTGTAGAAAGGGGAATAGTTAGCATTTCAAAACTCATTTGTATATTCTTTTGTATAAATTGTTCTTTTATTTCCCATTCCGGAATCGCAACCATATTTTTTACTAAATTATTTACTTTCTGATAGGGAAGACTTTGTTTGACTCTTTGTTCTACCGGGTACCATTCATTTCCTTGAGGATTATTGAGAGCTTTTAAATATTTTTGATAATCAAACTTACCATTAGTTTGAAATACTTTCTGCTGACGAAGTGCTTGAGGAGGATTTTTCCGTAAATAATTATATATTTCATCTCCAGTCACACTAATTCCCAATTTGTCAACTACTTCTGACATTAAGGTTCTATTAACAAATTGTTTCCAGACACGATCGGAGATTCTACTATACATACGGTTATTTATCTCCCGCCCACTTTTTCTCATATTTGAAATCTGTCTATTGACCATATTCACAAAACGTCTGGATTTTAATTTATTATCATTAACTGAGCCAGCTAAATTTTTTCTTTTCCTATCTCCCGTGATCATTCCAGCAATATTAGCACTTTTAAAAATACCACCCAGTGTAAATCCAAGTACAAACAAAATTATGGTAGCCCATAAAATAATATTAGTATTATCTCTGAGCTTTTGCATCATTCCCATTTTTGATAGCCTCCAAATTTCAATTAATTTATTTTAAACTCGTAGCGCTCCTAAATATAACCAAAATTTTATGTGTAGACAAATAATATAAAAGATTTATTTGCCTTTCCTCTGTTGCACAGACATTAAATTGTCTCCCCTCAAACTTTACTCCTTAATAATTGAATTGCATGAAATGTACTCTAGATCTTTTAATTTACCAGTGATTTAATTACTTAAATAGTTGACCATAACGTCATAAAACGGACTACAATTCAAATATATATTTCTTTGAAATATGGGTCTTGTAATTACCACCTTGGAACTGGAGTTCAAAAGAGTGATTTATTTTTTCTGAAATTGTAGAATGTCTTGCGCTTTAAATCAGCCTGGGCAAGTTTATAGTTTATAAAAGCATCCAGGTATGAAATATAAGTTTGGTTCAACCTTTCGCGCTCCTGAGCAAGATTCTGGCTATTAATATCTCCATTCTCAAATCTTTTTTGGCTTATATCATAACTTTTTTGGGCTACTTTTTTATTCTTTTCAAGCAACTTCAAATTATTATAACTGGTTTTGATCTTATTTATAGTGGAAATAATATCCTTTTTGATTTCGATTTTTTGATGTTCCAAAGCATATTCAGCTTTTTCTAAATTAACTTTTGCTTTTTGGACTCGAGCTTGATTTACACCAGCATCCCAGACAGGAATAGATACTTTAAGCGAAACACCTCTATTCCCGGGCTGCGAAGCCAGTTGATCATAGGCTCCAGTAAACATATCCCTATAAGTAGGTGGTAGAGGTTGCGTCTCCACTCCTTGAAAATCATAGTAACCAGAAATTTTACCAGAAATTCTACCCTGCATTTTAGTCTGTCTAATATTTAACCGGGCCAGTTTCTTTCTAATTTCCTGTTCTTGAATACTAAATCTATTTTTTAAACCTAGTTGAATAGCTTTTTTCTTTTCTACATAAATGGGATTATATTTAATCTTATAATTCAAAACAACCGAATCAGACAAAGAAATATCCATGAGTTGTTTGAATCTATTAGATATCTCTTTTTCATTCATTATGGAAGATTGGTAATTATTACGGGCTTGTCCTAAATCCACCTCCATCTGCATAGCTTCCACTTCTGGTATTACCCCTGCTTTATATTTATTTTGAGCCAGTTCATAAGCCTTTTTTTGGTTTTCCAGAGTTTGACGAGCAATTTTTTTCCTTTCTCTAGCTTTGACTAACTGATAGAAATATTGTTTTATTTTATACTCTACTTCTAATTTTGTTCGTTTTAAACGCTTTTCCTCCCTTTTAAATTTTAACTTGGCTTTTTTCAAAGAAGCCTGCAAACTATTGTAAACAAAAAACGCCTCCAGAGGTTGAGTAAATCCAATTCTGGCAGATATTTTTGCATTACCAGTAGATCTTTTATAATCATTTAAAGAATATAAACCTGATTTTAAATATACCCTTCCATCAGTAGGCAAAGGCTGATTAATTGTTACATTCCCTTCATAGCTCACCCTTTTCACGTGAGAATAATAAGTACCCAGGCTATCCTGATATTCTCTAATAGTTTCTGTATAATTTGGGGATGTAAAATTCATATCAACCTGGGTCCGGAACATATGCGTCGCTGCTTTTAGCCCATATTTCGCACTTTTCAAATCCTGACGTAAAATTTTCATGTCATGACTTCTTTGTTTGCCCCGCTGCAGACTTTGGTCTAGGTTCAATTCATAAACTTTGGCATTGATTACCAAAGTAGATAAAATCATATAAAAAATTAATACTATCCTTTTTGAGAGCATTATAAACCCTATATATTTTTCATTCACTTTAAAAAGCAATTCGATTTAGTAGTTTAAAAAGAAATATAAAATTTTGAAACACGAAAAAATAAATTAACTACTTAACCCTACTCAATAAACTAGTTTCTCGAAAATAAATATTTAAGTTCAATATATAAAAATTATTGCTAATCTCAATAATTATAAGGATTTGATTTAAATCCGCCTAAAATAATACTCGAAAAATTCATCAAGATTTATTTTTTACCTTTCAGCTTCCAAAAATACAAGGATTAAAAAATACGGGCTGGCTCCTTGTGAGTATTTTTAGGGTCACAGAATCCCCGGGATAAAACTCAGAACTATTCCTCCCAATCTTCATTGGAACTAAAACTGAGTTTTTATAAAAAAAACATTTAAGAAATATAAAACATTAAATCTTGATTTACAACGGAGATAAATAATCCAGGCTTAGTACATATACACTATAGTTCTTATAATTCTAACTATAGAATTTATTCTTTCTTATTTTCAAATTTCGCCGTAAAAAAGTTGATCCCTCAGTTCTATTCTTTCTTCATCGTTAGGATGATATTGATCCAACTGATTTAAAGCCCTTTTTTTTACATTTTCATTTGGATCATTCCTAATAATGTGTTTTAACAACTTAGGATTTCTGATTTTTTTAACTGCCTCTTCTCGTACTTTCGATGAGGAATTATTTTGGGCTATATTTTTGAGATAATTAATGTCTCTCAATTTTGTGACTGCCTTTTTCTGAACCTCTTCATAAGGTTCATTCTGTACAATTCTATATATTTTTTCTGGATCTTGCGTGTGATTGAGATAAAATATACGAATCCTCTTTCTGAGTTGATCAAAAATTGAATCTTTATTTTGAGCTAAATTACAAACAAACCAAAATAGATAAACCATTATAAAACCTTCCAATAATCCTAGAGGCATTGGAATAAAAAACGGTCCTAAAATCATTAATATAAAAACAACGAACATCCATAACCATTTTGATCTTCCTGACATATCAGCTAATATTCCAGTAACATAAATAATACCAATATAAACAAATAATATGGGCGAAAAAACAAACATTCCCACCTCTATTATTAAATTCTATCTGGCTAATAATGCTGTCTATATGAACTGAAACTAATTTTGGTACTAGAAATTTATTGGCTTTAATAACTTTTTCCAACAAATGATTTAATTAATAGGATTTATCTCATAATAAACTAAAATTAATTGATATACACAGAATTATTACATAAAATATACTCCAGAAAATATGGAAGGATTTAGCATGAGATAGTAAACACTTTTTACTGGAGATAAAGTTAATTCTGGGAAGATGGATAATTTAAAAAGCGAGTTTATCAATAGATTCCACAATTTGATACCCTGATACATCGTTGGCTACTTTTAGTCCATCCCAAAGACTGATATTCAAGGTTATATAAAATATCTTTACAGAATTATTCATATTTAATTGAAAAAAAAATATTATGACACCAATTTTACTGGGTTTAATTGCTCACATCATCGGAGATTTTTGGTTACAATCCGATAATATAATAGTTTTAAAAAGAAAAGGTCAATTCAAGGGCTACTTTCTGCACTGGCTATATATTTTTCTTCCTGTTTTCGCTCTCTTTTTATTTTTTAATTTGAAGATAGCAATATTTTTCGCTTTCTCATTGTCATTGCTACACATTCTCGTTGATATTTGTAAAACATTTATCAAAAACAAATTTAATCTAGACTCTCCTTTATCGAAATTATATTTATTCCTTATTGATCAAATTATCCACGTCCTTTTAATAATAATACTTTACGAAACTATTTTTCCTGCAGATTTCGCTTTTGCTACTCAAAGAATAGACTTATTAAAAAATTCAATTAGTACACACAAAATTTTATTATATATTTTTATGTATTCATTAGCAACACTTCCCTCCTCCTTTTTAATAAGCAAAATTTTAAATTTGGTCAACTCCAATTTTAAAAATTATACTAAAACAACAGTAACAAAATATCTTGGTATTATCGAAAGAATCCTCATAATGACTCTATTTGCTTTTGATATTTATACAATTATAGTAGCAATAATTATGGCTAAAACTTATGTAAGATATAAATATTATAGTGACAATAATTTTTTGAACTATTTTCTAATCGGAACACTTAGTAGCTCTTTTTTAGCGATTATTTACGGAATAACTATAAAATATTCCTCCATAATTGTCAATCTATTTAGGTATATTTAATGATGGTCTCGTAAAAAGAGCCGCTCGTGTCATGGACTTCTCTTTGAGGCAAAGACGCAACGGCGCAAAGTAGTTTATTGTCAGGCTATTATAAAGTAACAGTTTAACTTCAAAGAATACAACCTATTATAGCAGATAATATTTCAATAACATGAGCCAACTGAAAAAAGTAATAAAAACTGTCTTTCTGAGCGCCCCATAGGGATCCCTACGGGGGAGTCGAAGAATAAATATCACCTTTTCTCGTCCATGGTTCGACTCTCCCTTGGGGATCTCCAAGAGGCGCTCACCATGACAATTTTATCGATTGACCCTTTTTTCAGTTGGCTCATAACATTACTTTTTAGGAGTTTATCATTTAATGTATTTAAAAATATAACTTCAATCTTTAATTTGACAGGGTATTAATTTCCATTTCCAGACATATTAAGCAACCGAAACAAATTTCTAGTTTACCTTAATTATTCATAACCATTTTGAAATGGTAGGTTAAGAATATATTTTATAATATTTTAAATACCCTATTCTATAAAAACACAGTTTCTATGGTTATGAATAATTTTAAGGTAACCCCCAGGGCCTTGTGTGAAAAATGCCTCGCTAGAGATCCCTAAGGGAAATGGTAATGAATTTTTCAGGTTTACTATTCAAATCTCAAATAAGATCTTAGATTGAACATAGAACTTGCTTCCAGAAGGATTACCAATTATTATATCGCCCCAGGGATTACTTTAAAATTATAACCAGAAAATTAATTCACTCAATTTGATTATGGGATTCCTCCTAAATATTTTGAGTTAGGATGAATAATTAGTAAATTATGGTATAATAGAAATAGATACTTTAATGTGGTTACTGCAAAAAGTCTAATAACCATCATATAAAATTTTAGAGAAGCTTGGGTGTCCTTTTGGAGGAGTCTAAATATATTTAGACAATGAATTAACAAAGGTTTTAGTATAAAATACTCTTATATATTTCTCCAAAAACGCATATTTGCAGTTCCTCTTTTACATTATTTCTGAATTCTTCATATATTCTTTAATCTCTTTATCAGTTGTTGATTTTTTTATAAACTTTTTAAATCATAGCCAAAGGATACTATAAAATATGTTCGTAGATTATACAAAAGTAACTGTCAAATCTGGACGAGGAGGAGATGGCGCAGTAGCCTTTAGAAAAGAAAAGCATGTCCCTAAAGGTGGTCCAGCCGGAGGACATGGAGGAGATGGTGGAGATGTATTTATAAAGGCTGATCCTTCTCTCTGGACACTTCAGGATGTGAAGTACCGCAAAAAATATGAGGCCGAGAATGGCGAAAATGGTGCTGGTAATAAAAGAGCAGGTAAAGATGGCGAGTCAGTCACAATAAATGTACCCATCGGAACTATTGTCAAAGAACAAAAGTCCAAGCAAATATTAGCAGATATTTCTAAAGAAGGCCAAAAAGAAAAAATTGCTAAGGGAGGCGAAGGAGGACTAGGGAACTCCGCCTTTGCCACTTCAACTAATAGGGCACCCAGAGAAGCAGAATCCGGGGAACCAGGAGAGACCAAACAGTTAATATTTGAACTCAAAATACCTTCCGATGTAGGACTTGTGGGTCTTCCCAATGCGGGTAAATCTACATTAATATCAAAGTTATCAAATGCTAAACCTAAAGTAGCCGATTACCCTTTTACTACCTTAGTACCGCACCCCGGTATAGTTAAATACGGAGAATATAAAAGTTTTTTACTTGCAGATGTCCCGGGTTTAATAGAGAATGCTCACAGGGGCAAGGGTTTAGGAGACAGGTTTTTACGTCATCTCGAAAGAGCCCAGGTATTGGTATATTTAATTGAGTCTATTGACGAAACTCCAGAAGAGACATATGAATTATTAAAAAATGAATTATACCAACATTCTGAAATATTTAAAACAAAGCCGGAATTAGTAGTCTTTTCTAAAAGTGACCTAGTAGAAGAGGAGGATTTTGATTTTGAAAAAGAAGTTACCACTATTTCTGTCTCATCAGTAACCGGTGAAGGATTAGACAAATTCATTGATAAAGTTACAGATCTTTTAGAGGAATAAAATGGACCATGACGAAGGTATATTACGATTGTTATCCATTAATCAACTTGGACCTCGCAAATGCTTGATATTGACCAATAAATTTGATTCTATAGAAGCTATTTTCAAGGCATCTTATCAGGAACTTATCGCAATTGATGGGTTCTCAGATTCTATGGTCAAAGAAATCAGGCAAGGTGGTAATACACAATTCCTTGAGGAACAACTTGCGACATTACAAAAAGGCCCTTTTGAAATTATCACAATTTTTGACAATTATTATCCAGAACATTTATTTAATATTTATGATCCTCCCCCAGCTCTATTTATCCAGGGAAATTTTTCCAAAGAAGATCATGATGCTATCGCTTTTGTAGGAACACGGAAATGTTCCAAATATGGTAAACAAGTTACAGAAAAATTAGTCAAAGAACTGGTAAAAAAGAAAATTACAATCGTAAGCGGATTTGCCCGGGGAATAGATACGACAGCACATCGTGCTGCACTCAAAAATGGGGGAAGAACAATTGCAGTCCTGGGCAATGGAATAGATAAAGTTTATCCTCCAGAAAACAGGGATCTGAGAACCAGGCTGGTTAAAAATGGTGTCTACTGCTCTGAATTCCCTTTTCATACACAGCCAGAAGCCACAAATTTCCCCAGGAGAAATAGAATCATATCCGGTCTATCTCTTGGGACTGTTGTTATAGAAGCAGGTAAAAAAAGTGGTTCCTTAATCACTGCTAATTATAGTATTAATCAGAACAGGGAAACATTTGCTGTTCCTGGCAAAATCACCAGTAAAACCAGCAGGGGGACCAATAATCTTATTCAAGAGGGTGCGAAACCTGCCCTAACAGCTGAAGATATTTTGGAAGAAATCGAAGCACTCCGTAAGTATCCTGAAAAGAAGCGACAATTAGAAATAGATTTTACTTTTACCAGAAAGGAAAGGCAAGTTTATGATTTATTGACATTTGACCCTGTCCATATTGATGACCTTGCTTCCAAAACAGACAGCAATACTCAGGACTTGTTATCTACTTTATTGAGCCTTGAATTAAAGGGAGCAGCCAAACAATATTCTGGAAAACTGTTCGCTAAAATAGGTAATTTCCAATGAAAAAATTTTATTTATATTTTAAATATTTTAATTTCATTTTACTACTATCTATCGCTGCTGGGAATAGTCTACCTCCCGGAGGCACTTATGATCTCAATGACTGGATAACCTTTAAAAACTGTAACCATCTCACTAGCATTGCACAAGGTAGAGATTATATTTATTTTGGTACTACAGGAGGAATAGTTCCCTTTGAAAGGAATGGTCAATATATAACTGAGCCTTATACAGTTAGCGATGGATTAAAAAATGATTTCATTACGGCAGTTTTATATGATGAAACTACAGATTATATCTGGGCTTCGCATAAAAATGGAGTTAGTTTTCTAACTCCAACTGCCAGTCAATGGGAGAATATAGATCTGTCAAATTATATTACACAGGGTAGTCCGATCAACCGTTTGGGAGTAAGTGATAATTTTATTTGGGCTACCTCTTCCGGTGGATTTATTTTTAAAATAGATAGGAATACTGGTAGCCTCATTGGTCAATTCGATTCCGGAGAACTTACAAAAAATATCAAATGGGGAATAACCAAGGAATCACCTCTACCTGAAATAAATGATTATTTTATTGAGCCAAATAACTATTCTATCGACGATCAACATAATATAACTGGTCCGGAATTTCGTGAATTTAAGATTAATCTATTTTATAAAAACTCAAGGCAAAATATATTTGGAGGAGCCTGGGGATTAGGTTTATTAATAGGAGATAGTAATATTCGAGATTTAAGTATTAAACAATTTGGCCCTCTAAATAATTACATTACGAATCTTGCACAAACTGAAAAATATTTAATAATGGCCAACGATCAAAGCAAGTCTCCAGGCGAACGAGCAGGAATCTCGTTATTCAAGCCTGAAAATTTAAGCTGGAATTACATTGAGCCAAAATTCATTATGGAATTTCCTACCAATCAAATCTATGATATAGCCTATGACAATAAAGAAATCTGGTTCGGTACTGACCAGGGAGTTGTGGTGCAAAATAAAAAGAATAATAGATTCCGCCATTTATCAATTTTTGATAATCTTCCTGGTGATGAGATCCACACAATCGCATTAGATGACAGTATTGCCTGGGTTGGTAGTCAAATAGGGATGGGAATTGTCTACAGAGATTCTCACACTATCAAAGAAGTCTCATTAACATCTGAGAATATACAGATGAAAATCCACAAAATTGATATTGGTGAAAAACATATTTGGGTAGGAACAGATAATGGTCTCTATTCGATAAATAAAACAAATTTAGTTGTCACTCATTACAATGCGCGGGGAGAAAAATTGGGAAAGGATCAGGTTACTCCTACTACTTATCCCGCAATTGCTAGTAATGATTCACTCGTTATTGCTTATGGATTTAATAATTTTTTGAAATATAATACAGAAGACCAAAAGTGGAATTATATTTCTGATATCCCGGACGTTTCAAGCATATATGAAATTACTTTATCACAAAATCACCTCTGGGTAGGCACAGATAATGGCGCTTATTTAATTGAACTTGATTCTGATTATAGAAAACATTATACTTATAAGGATGGACTAGCTGGTAGACATGTTTTTCAAGTTATGTTGCGAGGCAATCATGTCTGGTTTGGCACCAACCAGGGTTTAACAAAATTTTATTGGACAAAATATGTTTTCAAAAAATAAAATATTTTTTGCATTTATACTGATAGTATTCTTTTCTTATCTAAATGCCCAATTTTTTGGCTATAAAAATAATCAAAAAGAGTTTACCCCCTTTTCCTATAGTATCACCCCTTACCCCCATACTTCACGTGATTCAGTTAAACTCAATATAAATTTAGATATTCCTTACTCTTCTTTACAGTTCCTAAAAAAAGATAGTGCCTTTGAAGCAAATTTTGAGACCAGTATATATGTTTATGATAAACAAGAGAATTTGGTTCATTCCGAAATCGAGGGATATACTCTCAAAGAAGAGAAGTATAAACAGACTGCCAGTAAAACCAAAAATATTAGTTTAAATTTATTCGTGCCCCCCCAAAAATATACTATCCATCTAGGGATGAATGATTTTGAAACTCAAGATCCAAATTATAGAAAAGAAAAGATAGATCTCAAAAATTTCTATAAATCCCCCATAACAATTAGTTATATCAACGTAATAGAGCAAATTAATGACACAACCAAAGTTAATTTGCAAAAATATGTACCAGAAAATGCAAAATTAGATACTGCTAACCAATTTTTTCTTTCCTTTCAGGTCCTTACCCCACAGTCAGAGGGCAAGATCAAATATAAGATTCAGGATGAAGATAATAATATAATAGAAGAAAAAGAGTTCTTTTATCAGTTTGAGGAAGACTTGAACAAAATTCTTCTGCCAATCAATAAAAAAGGTCTAGAATACAAAGAATATAAATTAAAATTAACAATCCAGGCTAAGGATAGCAAAGCCAGCCGTAAAACCTCATTTCGGCTGCACTGGAAAGATTTAACAAATTACATTGATGACCTAGAGGAGGCAATAAAACAATTAATATATATTGCTTCTAACCAGCGTATAAATAAAATAATGCAAGGAGATATGGAAGAAAAGAAAAGAAAATTTTTGAATTTTTGGGATAAAAAAGATCCTACTCCTACTACAAATAAAAATGAATTAATGATAGAATATTACAGGCGTGTTAAATTTGCCAATAAGAATTTTTCTTCTCCTCGAGGAGGTTGGAGGTCGGATAGGGGAAAAGTATACATCATTTTTGGTCCTCCTGACAGAATAGAAGAACATACTATGAATCTCAATACCCGACCATATATTATATGGTATTATAGATATCCTAATAAAACTTTCTATTTTGTAGATGTAACAGGTTTCGGGGATTATAAGCTCCAAAATCCCGGGGAAGCCTGGATAAGATAGTTTTTCTAATTCTAAGAATTGACAAATTGTAAAATTTTCCGATAAACCTTTCATCTAACAATAAAAATATAATATGAAAAGAAAAATAAAGATGGCAGTCATTTCAGGGGATGGGATTGGTCCGGAATTATGGGCAGAGTGTCGTCAGGTATTAAAATATATCCAGGATAATTCTACTTTAACTATAGAATTTAGTGAATTACCGTATTCTGCTGATTATTACTTAAATAATGAGATCATTATTCCTGAAGAGCGTTTAAATGAAATTGAAGCTGATTTTGATGTTTTATTCTTAGGTCCATTAGGAGATAAAAGAATTAAAAATGCAATCCATGCTAGAAAAATGATTTATTATATACGTAATCATTTTGACCTGTTATCAACTGTTACTCCAATATCTCATTATAGTGATGAGATTACTCCAATACAAAAAGTATCAACTAACAATTTTAATTTTTTCATTTTTAGAGAAAATATTGAAGGTATGAATACTCATTTACCGGAAGAACAATATCTTGATAGATATAAAAAAGTAGCCCAAGATACTTCCGTCTATACCAGACAAAATATAAATAATTTTACTGATCATATTTTTCAGCAAGTGGAGAATTTAGATAAAAATAAATTGGATCTAGTACTCAAAAAATATTACTTTCCTGAAATTAACGATCTATGGAGAGAAATTTTTGAACAGAAGTCTCAACAGTATGGTTCCCTTCAGACTAGAATAATATCTCATGAGCAGGCTGAATATCATATACTTAATAACCCTCAAATGTTTGAATGTCTAGTTGCTCCAGGTATTATATATGATTCATTGCGCACGTTAGGTACTTTTTTGTTAGGTAGCTATGGGATGGCCTTTAGTTTTAGCCCTGGTTCCCTTCCGGTCTACCGAATTCTACATAAATCCGTTCCAAAATATAAAGGGACTGACCATGCCAATCCTATTGGGACTCTCAGGGCATTTCAACATATGTTAGAGTATTTTGAAAGAAACAAATCGGCTAATCTGATAAAGAGAAGTATTGCTGATATGTTTGACAAAGAGAAATATCCACTTGATCTCGGCGGAATGTTAGGAACAGAGGAAACCATTGATGAAATATTAACCTATTTTGAGAAACACTGAAATCATTTCAAATGGTTGCTCTGATTTTTTTACTCATATTGAAAAATAACTGTATAAAAGATTTTATTTGAGTTAGAATGAAAAGTGTAGAAATAATGTAAATTTTGATTTTTGGCAGATGATTGACATTCTACAAACGACGCTCATATTTGATAAGTATTATAAGATTTGTACCTATTTTTTAAATTGCTATATTAATTCAAATAAATAGAAAAGTGTAACAATATAATAGGAATTTTTAATTACTAAATAAATTTTCCAAATTGAATATACCCCAACAAACAATCGCAGATTTAACTGTAATTCTTCATTTTTTATATGTATTATTTGTAGCTGGAGGAGAATTTTTAATCATACTAGGTGGTTTATTAGGCTGGAAATGGGTTCGCAATATCTATTTTCGGCTGAGCCACCTTTTGGCTATCATAATAGTGGCACTCTTAACTATTTTAAATTTATCCTGTCCTCTAACTTTATTCGAATTTAAGTTAAGGCAGAGTGCTGGACAAGAACCTTCCGAAATCAGATTCATTCCACGCTTAATTAGGAAATTGCTGTTCTGGGACTTGCCTGCTAAATTTTTCTTCTGGCTATATCTAGGATTCGCATTGTTAGTTATGATCACTTTTATGATTTTTAGACCTTCGTTCAAAAAATTTCAATAAAAAAGTTCACCTCAGAAATAAACCTCTTTTTTAATGTAATTTAATCAGTAAATATCAGTTTACCCCTGGTACACCGACAGAATAATATTCAAAATTTCTTTCCTCCATCTTTTGAAGTTTGAATTGATTTCTGCCATCAAAAATAATGGGATTTTTTAGACGTTTTTTCATCTCAGGAAAATCGGGACTTCTAAACTCCTTCCATTCGGTGACTAGTAACATTGCTTCAGCATTATCCAAAGCATTATACTTGGAATCAAAATACTCTATATTATTCACGTCTTTAAGATAACAATTCTTGGCCTGTTGTATTGCTTTCGGATCATAGGCCTGCACTTTTGCACCCAATTCTTCTAATTTATTTACAATATCAATGGCCGGTGCTTCGCGCATATCGTCTGTACCAGGCTTAAACGAAAGCCCCCAGATAGCAAAAGTCTTACCTTTGAGATCGCTACCAAATCTATCTATTACTTTTTCTACAAGCACGGTTTTCTGTTCGTTATTAATTGCTTCAACAGACTTCAAAATAGAAGGTTCAATACCATTTTCTTCTGAAGTCTTGATCAAAGCCCGCACATCCTTAGGAAAACAGCTTCCCCCATATCCAGTTCCGGGATAGATAAAATCATAACCAATTCTAGTATCACTTCCTATTCCAATTCTAACTTTATTTACATTTGCTCCCACTTCTTCGCAGATTCTAGAAATTTCATTCATAAAACTAATCTTAGTTGCCAGCATAGAATTAGCTGTATATTTTGTCATCTCCGCACTTTTTACATCCATACCAATAAATCTTTCATGGTTCATGGTAAAGGGGCGATATAATTCCTTCATAACTTCCATTGAGTTTTCACTATCCGCACCCACTACGACCCTATCTGGTTTCATAAAATCATCCACTGCATCGCCCTCTTTCAAAAATTCTGGATTTGAGACTACATCAAAACTCAGGTCAACATCACGATTATGTAATTGCTTGTTAACAGCCTCTGAAACTTTCTCAGCTGTTCCAACGGGCACGGTAGATTTATCTACAATAATCATATCATTCACCATATTTTTGCCGATGTCCTCAGCAACAGATAACACATACTGTAAATCTGCACTCCCATCTTGTCCCATAGGTGTTCCAACAGCAATAAAAACAATATTTGAACTTTCAAGCGCTTCCTCAATCTCTACAGTAAAATGTAGTCGTTCATTTTCAGTATTCTTCTGCACTATAGAATCAAGTCCAGGTTCAAAGATTGGTACTTCGCCTTGCTTCAATTTTTTAATTTTTTCCTCATTAATATCAACACAGGTGACTTCATTCCCCATCTCTGCAAAACAAGCTCCTGTTACTAACCCTACATAACCGGTACCTACAACAGTTAATTTCATTTTTTACCTCCATTTATATTATTGTATTTAATTTATCTTTTGTCTTATTATAATCTGCAATCAACTTCTTCCCTATTTAAAAACCCTTTGACATCATAAACAACTGTATTACCATTTCTAAATTCCTCTATCTCCATCTCCTTAAATTCATCATGAGCTACCGCAGCAATTATGGCATTATATTCCTCATCAATTCCATCTTTTTCGGAAATTAGTGAAAAACCATATTCTTCTTCCACCTCTTCACTCTCAGCCCGCGGATCAAAAACATCGACATTGCAACCGAACTCCTCCATTTCTTCTTTCACTTCTATAACTCTGGTATTACGAATATCAGGACAATTGGCTTTAAAAGTAAATCCAAGTATCAATACTTTACTGTTCAATATTTTATGACCATTCCGAATCATCAATTTTATTACCCTATTAGCAACGAACGCCCCCATATTATCATTTAATTTTCTGCCACCCAGTATAATTTCAGGATTATAGCCAATTGCTCTGGCTTTATGCGCTAAATAATAGGGATCTACACCTATACAATGTCCCCCTACCAGACCGGGACGAAAATCTAAAAAATTCCATTTTGTACCCGCCGCATCTAATATTTCCTTGGTATCTATATCCATTTCATCAAAAATAAGAGCCAGTTCATTAACAAAAGCAATATTTATATCCCTTTGTGCATTCTCTATTACTTTGGCAGCTTCAGCTATCTTTAATGAGGAAGTTTTATGAGTACCTGCTTCTATAATCTCCCGATATAGTTCATCAACTTTTTCTGCTGCTTCTGGTGTTGAACCACTAGTGATCTTCTTTATCGTGGTTAAAGTATGGATATCGTCCCCGGGGTTTATTCTCTCAGGACTATAACCACAATAGAAATCTTCATTATACTTCAAGCCACTAACCTCTTCCAGTACCGGTGCGAATTCTTCTTCTGTTGCGCCCGGATAGACAGTTGATTCATAAATCACTATATCGTCCTTAGATAAAACTTTACCAACCGATTCTGAGGCATTTTTTACAATTGATAGATCTGGTATTTTATTTTCGTCCAAGGGAGTAGGCACTGTAACTATGTAATATTTTGCTTCCGCAGCCTCAAAAATATCTGTAGTCAATTCTAATTTTTCTGCTTCTTCAATTTTATTCGAATCGACCTCTTGAGTTTTATCCCTACCCTTT
>Ga0102941_1000055_pt1 | contig 39973 bp, 34 predicted proteins | sample SalPonR2_C_D2_MG_FD_79281 | JGI IMG/M metagenome (GOLD analysis project Ga0102941, IMG submission 79281) | Salt pond soil microbial communities from South San Francisco under conditions of wetland restoration - Salt Pond MetaG R2_C_D2_MG | ecosystem: Environmental > Aquatic > Marine > Intertidal... | reverse complement strand
TACCAAGGTGGTTCGATTTAATGGCCATAAGTTCTCCTAAGTTTAATATTAGAGAATTAAAACATTAGAACTTATGGCCATTTCTTTTTTACTTCAACCCACACATTTTAAAAGAGAACCAAAATTATTACCATTTTCCTCAGGTCACAACGGTCACCAGGGATTTCGATGAAGACTCCCAAGGAGTTAATCTAAGAAAAGTCAAGTAAAACTTGATAAAGGCTCCCCAGTGGAAATGGGTTCGCGATGAATAAATCCCTGGGATTAACCTAGAATTATTCATCCCGATGACTATCGGGAAAAACTTAGTTCTAATATTTCAGAGTTAATTACACTTGAATAATAAGCATAAAGTTTTTGTATAAATTTGTTGGAAATAGCTAATTTTCCAATTTGATTTTTTACTACAAAAATTATCTTTCCAGCAGGAATAGCGCAAATTTCTGGAGAATTATAATGTGGAATATAAAAATATGTTAGGGGAATATGCATTTATTCAACCCTTTCAGGGTTATTGATTTTTATACTTCTACCACCCAGGGCGTTGCCCTGGGCTGGGATATAATTCCCCTTTGGGGAATTTCATCAAGTTTCCTTAGGAATAAATTCTACTAAAAATTATAGTTCAATATAAATTAAGGAATTATTCATACTCAGATATACAGTAAATTAATACAGTTATATTATATCATTTTCTCCGAAGGAGAAATATAACCTAGCCCAGGGCAACGCCCTGGGAACAAGGTAAATAGAAATGAATATTCCCTGAAAGGGAATAATAAATTAATATAATGTGAGGGGAAAAATAAGTCTGAAATATTAGTTAGTTTTTATTAAAGATGGGATTTAAAATATATAAATTAATCAGTTTATCCTATCTACATAAAATTGTTATGAATAATCCAGGTATACATATGTGTTAATAAGTAGAACTTAGTAAGGAGTGCATTTATTCTAATCTGGTATGGAGAACTACGGTAGATTCAGTATTTTTGCCGGACAATACTGGGTCTTAACTACAATATTAAATTTTTGCTTTTCTTAATGGGTTTATAATATTAGTTTTGTACCTAACAAGAACTAACATTAAAGAGAATATTTACTATATATGCAGAGTTCAAAGTTAGAGAAACTACTTAATAATGAACGTGCAAATTCTTTTATATGTTACAATCCACAGCATGTGTTGATTTCCTTATTACTTAGTTATCATCACGATGATGACAATTTTATCTATATCTGCAATCGCTACCCGGCCTATAATTCTCTAGCTCATAAGATAAACAATAATTCAGAATTCGTTCAGAAGGCGTTTGGAATTGATGATCTAGGTTTACGCAAAAAATATAAAAGTAGAAATATATTTAAAAAAATTTGGAAATATTTTTTCTACAAAAGACATTTAAACAATATTTTTAATAAAAGAAATTATGTCAAGCCCTTTACAAAAAGCGATATATTTATGTTTCACGATGGTCAGTTTCTTTCCCAGTATATACTGACACACCATGATAATATCCATTTGATTGAGGAAGGTGTAGGTAATTACGCAACTCAAAAAGGTGATATGTTGAGTGTATTAAAAAAGATCCACGGTATTTATCCGCCTTTTGGTCATAACCCCCGCATCCAAAATATTTTTGTTGAAAATCAGGATAGGTTGCCTAAGAAGTTGAGGCCAAAAGGAGCACTCTTTAACAAAGATCGTTATTTTAGAAATATTCCGGATGAACTATCCGAGGAATTAATTAAGATATTTCTTAACCAGAAACTTTTAAAGGATTTAAATAGTAATCATTCAGCGCTTCTTATTACCCAACCCTTTTCAGAAGATTATTGTATAAGCGAGCAGAAAAAAATAGAAATATATAGTGAGATCGTGCAAAAAATTTCACAAAATAAAAGATTGTATATCAAACCTCATCCCCGTGAAAAGACAGATTATGAGTCAATTGCCTCCGGGAAAGTAAAGGTCTTGAATAGAAATTTTCCCATTGAGATAATTAATCTTTTTGATCAAATTAGTTTTGATATTGTTGTTACCCTGAGTTCTTCTTCAATTGATTATCTCTATAATAACAATAGAACTTATAAATTGGGTGATATTCCCGATGATGACGAAAAATATTTTACAAATATACTCAAAAATCTCCAAAAAATAGATATATAGAAAAAATAATCACATGTCTATTGATGTCAAAAAAATAATCAAATCTGGCTAAATATTGGAAATAATATAGTTAAGAAAATTATCAACAAAGGGTGTTAATAAGTGCCATGTGTTTGTTAAGTTTCCTCGTTCAGTTATCAACAAAAGTTGTTAACAATAAATTAAAATACATAGTATAATGATAAGAAATAACTATATAAACCACTGCCATACAGTTGATAAGGTAGTTTAATTTTAATTCGCGTATGCTCGGTTAAGAAGTTGATAATTACACTTTTATCAAGTCATTACTAGAAATAGGTTCTTGTTTACATGTGTTGATAACCTAAGTGTCAAGTAAAAAAATAAACCTATAATTTTGAAATATGAAAAGTAACTATCAAAAAGTAAATTACGCAATATTGAGTTTTTTATTACCATTTTTAATAGTTAACATTGCTGCTTCAACTTTAAGGAAAAAAAGTTTTGAAAATGATAGCCAACTTCTCTGGGTATATTTATCAAAGGAGAATATGACCAAAGGTTCTCAAATCAATTATAGTGAAAGAACCCGGAGTAGATTAGAAAAAGTGGGCTGGCAGAGCAATAGAACTGATTTTCGAGTCAACAAGAAAGCAGTCCGAGATATTGCACTGCATGTTGACACAGTTCGGCAGACTTCTCGGTTTTTGCGTGCGGTAAGTGTGGAGGCTGATTATAACCAATATAAAAAACTTCTCAACCTAAATATTGTGAAAAGAATAGAACCTGTTGCTACTTATATCCAAAAAGTAAAGGATAACTCAACAGATTCTAGAACAAAATTAGCAAAAGCTGAATCTTATGCTGAGTCTTACGAACAATTAACCCAGATCTCAATACCAAGTCTGCATGACCGTAATATCACAGGTAAGGGAGTCAGAATTGCCTTAATTGATGCAGGCTTTGATAAAACACACCCGGCATTTGACAGAATAATACATAATAATCGTCTGGTTGCTGAACATGATTTTATTTTTGGAGATAAAAATGTCACAAATGAGAATCAGGAAGATTCTGTTTGGAATCAAGATGGACATGGAACTTCTGTCTGGAGTTTAATTGGTGGATATCAACCCGGTGAATTTATGGGAGGAGCCTACAATGCTGAATTTGTGCTGGCCAAAACTGAAAGAATTAAATATGAAAGGAGAGTAGAGGAGGATAATTTTATTGCAGCTGTTGAGTGGGCTGATAGCCTGGGTGTAGATATCATCTCATCCTCACTAGGATATAGAAAATTTGATAATTTTGAGTATCTGTATTCTGATCTGGACGGTAAAACTGCCAGAACAACAAAAGCGATTAATTGGGCTCACAGCAGAGGAATTGTTTGTGTGATTTCTGCTGGAAATGAAGATGATGATATTGATACCGACGGGGGGCTAACCTCGCCTGCAGATGCTCCAGGTGCAATTTCTGTCGGGGCAGTAAATTCTCTGGGTAATCTGACTGAGTTTAGTTCCCATGGTCCCACTGCAGACGAGAGTATCAAACCGGAGGTGTGTGCTAGAGGGAATTACGTTTTTGTGGCAGAAAGCAATCCTTCTGAAGAGGATCTCTATGGCAGAGGTGATGGAACTTCTTATGCTGCTCCTTTAATCACTGCTGGTTGTGCTTTGCTTCTGGAGAAATTTCCTGGCTGGGGACCGGATAAATTACTACAGGAAATTAAAAATTATGCTAGCAATGCTGATAACCCAACTGATACCACTGGCTGGGGGATACCCAATTTTCATAAAACTTATTATGAGAATGCAGATGAGTTTATACCTCAAAAACCAGTTAAAGACAAACAAATTGTGAGTTTTCCCAATCCTGTCAACAAAAATACTGTTCTATATTTTAAACAGAATGAACTATTTGCAGATAATAAGGCCAGGATGATCGTCACCAATATTCTGGGCCAACAAGTTTATTCTAAAAATATAAATAGTGAATTGCCAAAGTGGAATCTAAAAAATTCAAAAGGCCAGCGAGTTGCCAATGGAATCTATTTTATACGAATTAAAATCAAAGACAAACCAGATAAATTTGGGAAAGTAACTGTTGTGCGGTGAAATCACTTCTGGAGTGTCATCCAAATTGATATTTATTTGGTGGGAAGCGGGAACCGGAAGCCGGAAACCGGGGAATAGGGATAAAAGGGGATAAGGAAGTAAAGTGAAAATGAATGTTTTAGGGAGGTTTACACACTTTTTCTTACAGACCCGGAATTTTTAATATTTCTTGATTAATCATTTTCACACAGCCTCCTTGCCTCGGGGTAGTTCACTTGTTCGTAGTTTCAACACGGTCTAATGTAATTTCTTTCTATTTATGGAGTAAACTTATGATTTTTATTTCTTAAATAACACTTTGTTAGCCCCTTTTAAGGGTTTGTAGTAGTTTCAACACGGCTTTGTAGTAGATTCAGCATTTATCAACAATTGTAATTTACTGGTAGTTAGTATTTTTTTGTTGTCTGTGAGGCACCCCTTAATATAGTAATGTATTTAATAACGTAAGGGTTGTAGTAAAGAAACCCAAAAAAAAGCCCCCTTTCGGGGGCCTTATATTATGCTTCAAATGGTATATTTGTTAGTTTTTGTTTCTTCGTAACCATTTGCATTATTTTGGTCAATTCATTCTGATTTTGTACAACAGTTCCATAATCAAATGTGTACTTACCCAAGATGTAAGGTTTACTGTCTATTTCAACATATTCTTCTTCCGACATACAAAATATTCCCTGCTCTTCATTTCTATTTATTCCAATAAAGACCTCTTGATCTACATTGATTGATCATTAACGGCTCTTTTCCGAAGGTATTTTAACCGTATACTCGGAGATGTGATTTTATATACTCTTGTATCACGTGGATGGATGTGATAAAGAGTAAAACTTTGTAGATCGACTAGGTAGGCATTTTGATTGGTATGGACTAAACTATTCAATCTATTAATACTGTTAGGATAGGAAGAGAGTATGTGTTCTACAAAATTAATAACGCTACTCTCCCCAGGACTTCTCGGTTTTTACCTCCTTCTGTTTTTGATGTAGTTCTGTTCTCTGTGATTGTTGCTTGTTCATATACTTTAACCCCATGATTAATCGTTTACAGCTTCTCTAGAAGTTTCCTTATACGTATCAGGATCCTACTGTAGACCCTTGCTAAGTTTACTAACAAGATGAGAAATATTCTCCTCATCATCACCATAATTATTTCTAATTAGACTAAAAATAACCTGTGCGTAATTATCACTGATTATAGTATTTGGATTAAGAAAGTTAAAAGGCAAATCAAGAGCATTACGGTAGAAATCAACCAGCTTCTTGATGTTTTCATACTGAGGAATAGTGCTGTTTGTTTCCCAGTATTTGATAGTGCCCGGACTAACATCTGCTTCTTTACTCAGTTTAGCCTGGGTGATTTTCTCGCCCTTTACCATTGAGTAAAGCATCCGCAACAGATGCAAGTTATCGTCCAAATAGGATTTTTCAATCCTTTTCTTAGTGTCATTGTACAAAACCTCGTAAACCCGATTCGGATTGTCTGGTGAAAAGCCAGTATTCTTATTCATAACTACTCCTTCTTCTTATTTTATCAGTGCTATAATGTATGGTATTAGCAACTAAATATCAGATATAAATCCTAAAGTTATATGTATAGATGGTTTTGCCATAACTATATGTAATAAATACAGGAGAAAGTAATATGTTTTACCTAAGTGATAAGACTGAAGTAGAAAGTATCCAGAGAGATAATAAAAACCGGGGGCAGTCCCGTTGTCGTGCTGAGGATATAGAAAAAGTGCAAAATCAGGAGACAGAAACCGTATTATTATAGACAGAATGAAACGAAAACCATCTTTTTCTTTTTATCTAATTTTGAAAAATAAGGACAATATTTTGAGCAAAAATAGAAAAATAATCGGTTATATTAGAGTATCTACAATTGATCAAGACACCGAGAAAAACAAAAATGATATCCTGCGATATGCCAATAATAAAGGCTTTGATAGCAATGTTGAATTTGTAGAAGAAAAAGTATCCGGTCTGAAATCTTGGAAGAATAGAAAACTTGCTGACAAAGTAGAAGAACTGCAAGAAGGTGACATAATGATTGTTCCTGAGTTATCCAGATTGGGTAGATCACTTAGGGATATTCTAGATGTATTAAACACACTTACAGAAAAAGACGTAAAAGTTTATTCAGTTAAAGAAAATAGTTTACTAAATGACCAGGAGATAGCCTCAAAAATCACTCGCACAATGCTGGCTCTCTTTGCAGAAATAGAATCAGATCTTATTTCTCAGAGAACAAAAGAAGGCCTGGCAGAAGCAAGAAAAAATGGAGTTAAGCTAGGCCGGCCCAAAGGCAGCGGTAAATCAAAATTAGATGATTATGAAGATGAAATTATAAATCTTTTAGATAATGGGTCCACCAAGAAGTTTGTAGCAGAAAAATATGGTGTTACTCCTCCCACTCTCCATCACTGGCTGAATACAAATGGATTCAGCGATATATGAATAACTATATTTTTCTTTGCTTAAATTTTTATTTAATTTTAATATAAGGTTTACATATGTATTTATTTTTTGACACAGAGACAACAGGCGTTCCAGATGATAGAAATGCTCCTCTTACTGATTCTGATAATTGGCCTCGAATGGTACAAATTGCCTGGATTTTTGAAGATAAAACCGGAAATCGTATTGAACAGGATGAGTTTATTATTAAACCGGAAAATTTTGATATTCCCCAAGAGTCTTCAGAAATCCATGGAATTACTAATAAAAAAGCTAAGCTTGAAGGAAAAGACCTCAATACTGTTTTAGTAAAATTTAGTGAATTACTAAACAAAGCTGACACTCTCGTTGGCCATAATATAAGTTTTGATGTAAAGATTATAGGAGCTGAACTACTGAGAAACAATTTCCATCCCAATTTCCGGGAAAAGGAAAAGATTTGCACGCAGAAATCTTCAACGAATTATTGTAAACTCCCTGGGAAATATGGCTATAAATGGCCCACTTTGCCAGAGCTCCATACTAAATTATTCGGTGATGATTTTAAAGAAGCACACGATGCTTCCGTAGATATAAAAGCAACAGAAAAATGCTTTTGGGAATTGAAGAATATAGGAGTTTTATAGTTTATTTTTAAATTTGCTCTTATTTTTATTTTATAAAGATTTTAAATCTAGTGTAATGCTTTTAATGATTATCTAGCACGCAAGCTATAATTTACAAAGCTATAAGTTATACTAATACATTATGGGCCTTTTGAAAATAATTTAATTTACTGATAATCAGCCTTTTACACTTGTTGATAACTTATGAAACTTCATACATTCCATTTTAAAACTTCATACCTAGCAGAATAAAACTTCATATATTTCCAGTATGAAACTTTATACGTTCCCAGTATAAACCTTCATACTTTTACTTGTTATTGGATAGTATATATATTATCGGTCAACATTTTAAAATCTTAAAACATAAACGTAATTTTTGCTTGATGTTAAAATAGACAAGTATTACATTTATCTGATAATGAAAATGATTATCAATATGAATAATGCTGAGTAAATTAATATCCAAATATAAAAATCACTGTAGGATAATTCTAACTGGGCTATCTGTAATTCTTTTAACATTGTTTATATCTTCAAAGCTATTTCTACATCTACATAGAAATAGCAGAGGTAAACTGGTTGTCCATAGCCATCCTTTCCAAAAAAAAGGGCAGGATAGGGATCAAACAGCACATCACCACACTGCCTATGCTTTTTTATTCTTTCATAAAGTCACAAATCTGAATCTATTACTCCTGATCGCTGGAATTTATTTTCTAATTATTTTTGCCCATTACTTTCAACGAAAAGGAAAGACAAAATGGAAACACTATGTCAAATCAGGCTATTACAGTAGAGCCCCTCCTCTCCTTTAAGTAACCAGTGCATTTGATCGTTTTAAAAAAAAACAAATAATTATTGAATCCTAAATTTAGTTTAATTTCAAATCATTTGTCTGAGATGTGGTTGCTTTACGTCTGATTTCTTTTCTTCTGTGAATTTTGAGATTACTGCCAACTAGTAAATTTTGGGATATGATTTGGAATAGATACTAAATGATAAGGTATAATGTCTTAAACTCATATTTCTTATATCTGTTTAGTATGGATAAATCTTTAATAAATACAAAAAATAAGGAGCAATAAAATATGAAAGTCATTAAGAATATTTTATACATATCAATATTTACCATATTTTTATCAAATCTAAGTTTACAGGCAGCTAAAATCAGCGGTACTATCAGGGATGAGAATACAGGTAAACCAGTAATTGGAGCTAATGTGCAGATTAAAGCAGAGTCAAGAGGTGCTGCTACCAATAAATATGGCCATTTTAGGTTGAGATCAATTCCAAGGGGTAAATATAATTTGTCTATTTCAATGATGGGATATGAAAGTAAATCCTTACAGGTCAATTTAAAGAATAAGAGACATGTTAAATTACAATTGTCTCTTAAGCCGACTATGATTCAAGGCCAGGAAGTGGTTGTAACGGGAACAAGGCAACCCAGTCATTATATGGATACTCCTGTTAAAACCCAGGTGGTATCTAAATTTATGATGGAAAAAAGCAATCCTGTTAATTTATCGGAAGCACTATCTTATGTACCCTCTGTTTCTGTAGATAATAGTTGTCAAAATTGTAATTTTACTGAATTGCGGATGCTCGGAATGGGGAGCAAGTATTCTCAAATACTAATTAACAGTAATCCTGTGGTCAGTAGTCTGGCCGGTGTCTATGGCCTGGAACATTTTCCTTCCAGTATGATTTCGCAATTGGAGGTTGTGAAAGGAGGTACTTCTGCTTTGTATGGCTCCGGTGCTGTGGCTGGTGTTGTAAATTTGATTACAAAAAAACCTAACATGGACAGAATCCATTTTAATTCTAATATTAGAAATACAGGAGGAGCATTAGACCAAACTATTAATGCTACTGCGGAAATTACAAATGGTAATAAAACTTCAGGTGGATACATTTATGCTTCATCCAGAAAACGAGACCATTATGATCATAATGGGGATGGATATAGTGAACTAGGGGAAATACAGAATCAAACTATAGGGTTTAATTGGTATCTCGAGCCTTCTTCACAGACCAAGCTGTCAACTCATTTGCATAGAATACATGCCAGACGTCGGGGAGGAAATGATTTTGAAAAACCTGTACATGAAGCTAATATTGCCGAATCTGTAGAGCACTGGAGATGGGGAGGGAAAATTGACTGGAAACATTCTATTAATCAAAATTTAAATTATGATGCATATTATTCCTTTGCACTTTTAAATAGAGATTCCTATTATGGAGGTATAGGCAGTGAAACAAATCCTGATAGTGTAGCTGCTTTAAAGGCCTATGGTAGAACTAATAATCCTCTTCATGTCGGTGGTGTCAGAGTTAATTATAATCTTGGATCACATACTTTCATGTCAGGGGTACAACTAAAATATGAAAAATTAGAAGATAGGGCCGTCAGAAATCCACTCTATCACCTTGATAAAGAGTATAATAATATTGGGATATATCTGCAGGATGAGATTGATTTTAATAGAATGGAGATTATCCTTGGCTCCAGAATGGATAAAAATTCCGCATTAAATAGCTCAGTTTTTAGCCCAAGATTGAATGTTAAATATGATCTGGGTCAAGCAGCAGTATTAAGAGCCGGTATTTCAACAGGATTTAAAGCGCCTCAGATTTACAATGAGGATCTGCATATTTGTGGTGTAGCAGGTGGACAAAAAGTGATAAGAAATTCTGATGACCTGGAGGAAGAAAAAAGTGTGACCGGGAATATGAGTTTTGATTACCTGGGTGAGATCAATACAATTCCTGTCAAATTTAATCTAGCAACTTATTATACAGAACTTACTGGGGCCTTCACTCAAATTTCTATTGAAAATGATGATCCCAAAATAAATCTTTGGGAAAGACGAAATGGAGAGAGTGCTACAATCCAGGGTGTAGAAACTGAATTAAGAATTCGCCCAAATAAAAAGTTCACTTTGAATTCTAATTTTACTTATAAAATTGCTCAGTATGAGAATGAACAGAAAACTGGTTATAGTCATTCTACAAAACAATTTTTAAGAACTCCTAAACTTTCTGGTGATTTGCTATTGGATTATAATTTTCTGCAGAATCTTGCTATGAATTTAGGTGTTGAATATACCGGTAAGATGAAAGTTCCCCATGCAGGTCGAAAAACAATTGTAACGACTCCTGACTTTATTGTTTATAATGTAGGCTTGCAATATGATCCTGTTAAAATAGCAGGAATAGATTATAAAATTAAAACAGGCATAAAAAATGTAACAAACACTTATCAGAATGATCTGGATAGAGGAGCAAATAGAGATCCAGGCTATGTCTATGGTCCTACATTACCCAGAACATATTTTGTTGATTTTGCTTTTTCATTGTAGAATAGTAAATTGCAAACAGCCTCCTGCTTTTGGATCTTTCTCTGAAGCAGGAGGCGATATAAACTGATAGAATGAGAGTAGATTTAAATAACTATTGTTCATGATCAAAGAATTCAGGAAATATTTTCAAAATAAATTATTATTCCTTCCTTTAATTGTAATTGTCCTCCTATTAGTACTTTCTTCCGGATATAATTTTTTTCATAATCACGAGCCAGATTTTAAAAAACATGAGGATTGTCCTGCTCATCAATTACATTTACTTTTATGTTCAATTTTGATTTTTATCTGGACTTTTAACTTTGTTTCTCTCCTATTTAATGTTCTAAAAATCTATAGAACCAAGAATAAAAAGCAATATTTATTTAAATCACCTCAAGCACGCTCTCCTCCTATTCAACTTTCAATTCAGTAACATCTTACAATAAAGCATCTATATTAAAATCATGTTCATATTAAAGTAATCTTCTGATTGGAAAAGGTGCCAATTGGTTTAAAAACTGGAAAATTAAATTCAAAGAGATGTTGCTGTTTAGGGCGACGTTGTAAAAAAATGTGCACCACACTAATCTTCTATAATTCATATAAATGTCAGAAAAACAGGAGGAAAATATGCAAATAATATATAGATTAAAAATATTTTCGATTTTTATATTAACTTTTTTTGTACTGAACAATATACTGGCTGGAACCGGTACGGTACAGGGAAAAGTGTACAATAAGAAGGGAGAAGTTTTAGTAGGAGCGAATGTGGAATTTAAAAATCATGCACAAGGAACTTCGACGAATAAACAGGGTGAATTTATATTTACTGAAATACCTTCAGGTAAGTATATAATACAGGTTAGTTATATTGGTTATGAGAAGCAAAAACGTTCGTTTAAACTTGAAAATGGTGAGGAGAAGTATTTTGAATTCGATCTGGAGAAGTCATTTATTAAATCTCAAACATTAATTATTAGTGGAAATCCTGGAGCAAGTAATCCAATGGAATCACCTAAGAAAGTCAATTATATTACTGGTCGTGAAAAAATAAGAAATCAAGCTGTTTCTCTTGGTAAAACTCTTGAGTCAATGGCAGGTGTTGATAATATTTCTACCGGAGCTGTGTCCGGAAAGCCTATTATCCGGGGACAATCCGGAGAAAGGATAAAAATATTAAATAATGGAATTGGGCAGGAATTCCAGCAGTATGGAACTAGACACACTCCCACTCTGGATCCTTTTAACTCGCGGCAAATAGAGGTAGTTCAAGGTCCAGCAAGTTTACTCTATGGCTCTAGTGCTTTAGGTGGTGCTATTAATCTTTTGCCTTACCAATATAAATTTGGAGAGAATGATGAACTAGATTTTGAGGGTAAGTTTTATAATTTCTATAGATCTAATAATAGCCAGTATAATACCGGTGTGAAAATCCAGTCAGGTAATAAAAATTTTGGCATCAAAGGATCAATTATTTACAAAAAAGGAGGTAATTTTCATACTCCCGATGTAGAAACATATCCAGAGTCAGGAATGTCAGGTGATCCGAAGTTTGCTGGTGAGATAGATCATACTGATTTTGAGCAATTAAATGGGTCGATTGGTGCGGGAATGCTGACAGATAAAGGGTTACTTTCTTTAAATTATAAAAGATATTGTAATGAAAATAACTTCTTATTGCCAGATGGTGGACCTATTGGTATTAGACATGTCAATCAAGTTGCGACCTTAGATGGTGATATTAATTTTGATAATTTTAAGATAGAGCCCAAATTGAGTTATCAAAGGAATCGCAGGTTAGCAACTAGAAAAGGGCTATCCCGACAATATTTACCAGATTCAGCCAATGTTGATTTAGTTTTAAATGTTTATACAGGAAGATTCGAAGTTGAACATTATGATATTTCAGGTTTATCTGGAACGTGGGGCGCAGAAGTTAAGTATTATGACCACAATAATATTGGCTTTGTGCCACTTCAGCCCACAGGAAGTTATGCCAATATTGCTTCTTTTGTTTTTGAAGAATGGAGAAAAAATAATTTAACTTTAAATTTTGGAACACGCTTTGACTACCGTAAACAAACAGTAAAAGGGAATGATTCGAATCCTCTTTTACCACAGAAAAACGAGTACGATAGCGAAAAAATGTTTTCAATATCAGGAGCAGTTGGCTCTGCTTATCAGATCGACGAAAAAATGACAGTAGCAGTAAATATTGGGAGAGGTTTTAGAAATCCTAGTTTCTATAATATGTATGTACATGGATACCATGGAGGAGTTTTTGCTTATCAAATTGGTAATCCCAATTTAAAGAGTGAGAAATCTTTAGATATTAGTGGATCTTTGAGGTATAAATCTGAATTAATGGAAATGTCACTTAATTTGTATGAAAATCGCATTAAAAATTATATATATTTGCGCAATGTATCTAAGCACAAGTATGCTCCTTCTAAATCGGCACCAGAATATATATTGGTTAATAGTCAGGCTAATACTGTCATTGAAGGTTTGAGTGTTGATATTGATATCGAATTGACAAAACGGTTAAACTGGAAGGGAAATTTTTCATTGATTAAAAGTGAGTTTACTAATGGTGGATATGAAGGACAATCTTTACCAAAATTTCCTCCGACCCGTATTAATTCAAAATTCAAAGTAGAACTTCCTCAAATGGAAGTTATGCGGTCCCCCTATGTATTTTTGGAATTTGAATATAACGGCAGTAAAAATGTAGCTGGAGTTTATGAGCCCTTTAGTCAATTTGACAAAGGAATAGGGCCTGATATACCTTTTGGTACTGCGTCAACTGACTCATATTTACTTGTAAATCTAGGAATGGGGACGGATGTGGAATTTTTTGAAAAGGAAGCTCAATTAGATATAAATATCACAAATTTATTAAATAGATCTTATCGGGATTTTTTAGACACTTATAAAGGTTATACATTATCACCGGGTAGAAGTGTTAATGTCAAAATTACTTTGCCTATTAATAATTGAATAGAAAAAATATAAAAAATTATTAGTTCAATTGCAGTCTTTAGGGTTTCATAGCAATCTGACGCACAAAATTAAATTACCACTTGACTTATGAACAAATGTTCATTACATTAGTTATGAACAATAGTTCATTAAAAGTTTGGGCGAAAGTAGAATTAAAAATTGAATAAATTCTATTTTAATTTTGTAGATTAAATAATGAGAGAAAATAACCGAGATAATACCAGTGATTTGCTCCCATTATTTTTGCCCTCTAAATCCAGAGAAGGGGCCGGGAGATATAAGCCGTTTGGGGCTTACATAAATACCTATAAGAAAGGTATGATGTCCTCCTTATGTAGTCCTGGCTCCTTCTTGCCCTCTCTATTTTCGGGGAAATTGTTTTGTAATCGAAGCGGACAGTGGTGTAAATTAATCCTAAATGATCTATAGCAGAATGGATTAAAAATATGGAAAAGTGAAAAATCGAGACAGTATATTGACGATTTTAATCCTCCATAAAAAAATCTAACCAGGGAGGTAATATGCAAGAAGAATCAAAATGGTTGCAAAACCTTAAAATGCAAAGGGTGAGAAAGGATAAATTTTTTAAAAATGATGAAAAATCTCCTCTACCTGAAGACGAAAAGGAAGAGTTTGATGGTTTAGATTATTTTGAGCCCAATCCTGATTTGCGCTTTGAACTTGAATTGAATGAATTTGATGAGAAAAACCCAATTGAAGTAAATGATACAGCTGGCAATGTCCGTGATATGTTAGTCTGGGGTGAGTTTAATTTTCAAATCGACGATTGTGATTGCACTTTACAGGCGTACAAAAGTAGAGTAGGTGAAGAGCGCTTGTTTGTACCCTACAAAGATGAGACCAATGGACAGGAGTCGTATGGAGCAGGTCGGTATCTGGATTTATATTATGATCGGCATCAAACTAAAGAGGGTAAATGGTTATTGGATTTTAATAGATCAACTTTACCCTGGTGTGCTTTTAGTGAAAAATATGCCTGTCCCTATGTGCCTCAAGAGAATTGGCTGGAAGTGGAAATTAGAGCTGGTGAAAAGAATTATGAACATTAAAAAACGAAATGTAGATTTTTTAATCAATGAGCCAACTGAAAAAAGTAATAAAAACTGTCATTCTGAGCGGAGTCGAAGAATGATTATTACCTATTCTCGTCCATGGTTCGACTCCGCTCACCATGACAATTTTATCTAACCCCTTTTCAGTTGGCTCATCAATATAAAATTACAACAATAAAGGAGTATTTATGGCCAATATAGATCAAGATAAATGTATAGGATGTCAAGTTTGTGTACAAAAATGTCCGGAAGGAATTGAGATGCAAGGAGGAGTTGCGACAATCAAAGACCCAGAGGCTTCTTGTTTGGAAGCCGCTGCCTCAGTCTGCCCTGTTGGAGCCATTACAGTAAATCAAAGTGGTGCGCAAAGTACTTCTTCTACAGGATCAGGAAATAGCAACACAGGAAGAAGAGCGTCTACTGGAAACCAAAGGGGTGGAGGTAGAAAATCAGGACGCGGTCGTGGCCAAGGTCAGGGTACTGGAAGTGGACCTGGAGGCTATTGCGTTTGCCCTAATTGTGGATATCAGCAGCAACATAAACGTGGAGTACCCTGTGTAGAAATGCAGTGTCCTCAGTGTAATTCTAAAATGATAAGAGCGGATCGTAGATAAAAGAGTCAATTGTTTAAAAAAATTTTATGTACAATTGATATTGGTTATCATTATTTATAAGATCACCTCTGGTCGTTATTGAACAAAGTTAAAAAATCATAAGGGCAATAATTTTTTAAAGGCCCTGAAAATTTTGGGTTGAATTAAGAAAAATGGAAGAACTTAAAATCGTGAATTAAAGCAGCAGGAGCAATAATGGAAGCAGTTTCGTATGAAATCACTGATGACAAAGCAATTCTAGAATTGGAAAGCGAACTCTGTGCTACACCTGAGGAATTCATAGAAAGTGGCATTTTCAGGAGTATTTTGGAAAAATGTTTGGATTATCTGAAAAGTAGAGACTCTAATTTACTGGATATTTTCCAGGATAAAGAAGTAAATGCTGAAAATATAGATGCTTTGATCCAGACTTTGAAATATTTGACCAAGGTTAAAGCGGATGATGTTGAAAATATTGTGCCGAAAGCGTCTACATTTTTGCAGGATAAAGAAACTCTCTTTGATTTTACAGAATATCTATACAATTACTGGCGCGATTTTGATAGATTCATGATCTGCAATTCCGAGAACAATGCACTTGATGAGCGGCCCTATAGAACTTTTAATGATACTGCAGAAAAATTGATGCATCTGGTGCGGCGTTCCTATCGGGATATTCAGGAGAATATTACAGGTAAACATCCTCAGGTCTACAGGCAGGTACATGCTGGTGTGGAGGTTGGAACGATTGTTTTACCGGAAGAAATAAAAAATGTTGATTCATCGAGATATTCAGAATTGCATCAGATTCCAAAGATCAGACAAATTTTGCTCTATCCTCCTCTCATTTTCAATCCCCCTAAAAATAAGCGCAAAGGTGTTTTTGAAAAAATTGAAGAGAACCCTCTGGATTATGTCGATGTAGACACTCAGGATTGGCTGTGTTTCCCCATTAAAATAGCGCGCACAAATATCCAGGTGTACGTCCATAAAAAATTCTATGATATTGGCTTTCAGATGAGTAATCTGTTTGAACTGGCTAATAAAGAGGAAGTGCAGGAGAAACCGGATGCAATTTATCTATATGGAGTAGAAGAAAGCTCGCTGGATGAACTGGCTGAGCTCCCAACAGTATATACTTACGATAAGAAAGAGGATTTGCTGGTCGGGGCTATACCACGCGATGATGAATTTGGCTATTTTGGTTATCTCAAAAAAATGATGTTGACACTGCATAACACCAGGGTAATGAAAGATGGTAATATGCCTTTCCACGGAGCTTTTTATGAATTGACACTTCAGAATGGCAAATCGGGCAATTTTTTATTAATTGGAGACTCCGGTGCTGGTAAATCGGAAAGTATAGAAGCCTTTCGTAGATTGGCGCAGGATGAGTTGAAAGATATGAAGATCATAGCCGATGATATGGGTTCGATTGCTAAAGAGAATGGAGAAATAAAGGCCTATGGTACTGAGACAGGTGCTTTTCAGCGCCTCGATGATTTTCCGCCCGGCTATGCTTTTGGGCAACTGGATAGAGCGATAATCAGTAGACCTGGGAAAAATAATTCCCGCATTACTTTACCTGTAACAACTTACGAGGATGTAATGAAAGGAACTAAGATAGATTATGTACTGTATGCTAATAATTATGAAGAAATTGATGAAGACCATCCTATTGTGGAAGAGTTTGATTCCCCTGATGAGGCTCTCTCGGTCTTCAGAGAAGGCAAGGTAATGAGCAAAGGCACCACGGATGATGTAGGGATCAGAAATTCTTATTTTGCTAATATTTTTGGTCCACCGCAAATGAAGGACCAGCACGATGAGATTGCTCAAGATATATTTGAATCTCTGTTTGGAAATGATATCTATGTGGGTCAGATTAGAACCAGGCTGGGAATACAGGGAATGGAGTTGAAAGGTCCACGAGCAGCAGCCAAAGAAATGCTCAATATGATTCAGAATGAGGTGGGTTAGTTTGGATTATGGAGTGGATTGCCCGTATCAATGAACTCAGTTTTGTCTTCTGAATTGAAATTATATTGTACCGAAATTAAAGTCATGCTTCATCTACTTAATATCTTTTAATATCAATAAAAAGTAAACTTAATGAGCCAACTGAAAAAAGTAATAAAAACTGTCATTCTGAGCCCGCCAAAACGATCCCTACGATGAAGTCGAAAAATAATTAACCCCGGTTCTCGTTCATGGTTCGACTTTCCCCTGGGATCTCTGATGAGGGTCTCACTATGACAATTCAATCGATTACCCTTTTTTTAGTTTGCTCAATTAATATAAAATGATAGAATACTAAGGAAAAATAAAAAATGCAAAAATATTATTTTACTTCAGAATTATTGAAATCTGAATCATCCTGGCAATTGCCAATACGAATGATATTATATTGATAGTAATTTATTTAGAATTTTTCATCAGAAAAAAACTGAGTTTGAAGATTGTTATAAATGATTCAGGTACACTCACATCAAAAAGTATTTTTATATTTAGTATTTAATTGACATTGACATTAATTATAATTAGTTTTTCATTGTAATTGTTACAAAATAATAGAGATATTAATTTAATATCACATTAAAAGATTAATAAGCTAATATTAATTCAATTAAAAGGAGATTACCATGGAAGAAACACAACAAATGCCATTAATTGGTGACGAATTTCCAGAAATGGAAGTAGAAACAACTCAGGGAAAAATTAGTTTACCAGAAGATTATGAGGGGAAATGGTTTTTGCTATTTAGTCATCCCGGTGACTTTACACCGGTCTGTACAACCGAATTTTATTCCTTCCAAAAGAAGTATGATCAATTCAGAGATTTAAATACTGAATTGATTGGCCTCAGTGTTGATCAGGTACATAGCCATTTGAAGTGGACGGAATGGATTGAAGACAATCTGGGTGAAAAGATTGAATTCCCGGTCATAGCTGATGCAATGGGCAAAGTTGCTGGTAAATTAGGCTTGATTCATTCAGCTGATGATACTGCGACTGTAAGAGCAGTATTTATTGTAGATCCTAAAGGAATTATTCGATCCATTTTGTATTATCCAGCTGAACTGGGTAGAAATATGGATGAGTTCTTGCGTATGATGAAGGGATTTCAGAAATCAGAAGAAGAAGGAGTTGCTATTCCTGCTAACTGGCCCGAAAATGAATTGGTCGAAGATTCTGTCATTATGCCTCCTGCAAGTAGTGAAGAGGATATTGAAAAACGTAAAGAGCAGGAAGAAAAAGGCGAGATTGAATGTTTTGATTGGTGGCTCTGTCATAAAGAAAATAAATAGAGCTTATATTTTTATATAAATCAAATTAATAATTAATGGGCAGATTATTTCATATAGTCTGCCCATTTTTTTAGTCCTAACCATATTAACTTTCAGCCTAAAATAATGTTAATCCCTATATTGCTGTTATGTTAAATAATTACGGATAACAAGCGCATGTAATATGCTTGCGGCCAGTATTTTATAGATAATTATGTTAAATAATGTGAAATGATCTTGTTAATTATTCATGTCTTTCTACTACTCTTTCAGCCTCTTCAAACCTGCGAGGTTGGGATGGAAGGTGTACCTTAGTTTTCTAGCCCCAAAAGACTCTCCTATATATCCGGGCTCTTAACAAAAGTTTTGGAATGCGGTAAATAACAATGTTAATTGTTCATCTATAGAAATGTTAATAAATAAATATTTAATTATTGATATAAAATATTTATATTTAGTCAGATATAAATATAAATGTTAAATAATGATATCTGGAGATGTTAATTGTGAGTACTCCTAAACACTATGATTTAAAATTAGTAAAACCGCCCTTTGATTCAGAACTCACAGACTTAATAATTGATTTAAATTATCTCAAAAAGAAAAAGATAGAAGGGAGCACTCCTGAACAGATATTCCTTCAATTAAAAGATATTTTCCATATTTTAGAAAGTATAGGTTCTGCCAGAATTGAAGGCAATCATACTACTATTGCTGAATATATTGAATATAAGTCTAACGGAACAAAAGAAGAAGATGAAGGCATTAGAGAAATACAGAATATGGAGAATGCCCTTGATTTTGTTGATCAGAATATAGATAATACAGAAATTAATAGGGGGTTCTTATCTGAGTTACATAAAATTGTAGTTAAAGGCTTACAAAGAGAAGGTAGTAAAAGGCCTGGCAAATATCGGGATACTAACCTAAAAATTGCCCAGGCACAGCATACTCCTCCTGATTATATGAAAGTGCATGACTATATGGAGGAATTCTTTGAATTCGTAAACCGGAAAGATCCAGCGAAGTATGATTTGATAAAAACTGCTCTGGCTCATCACAGGTTTGTCTGGATACATCCTTTTGATAATGGGAATGGTAGAGTTGTAAGGTTGTTAACTTATGCGATGTTAATAAAACAGGGATTTAATGTTCAATCGGGGGATAGAATCATAAATCCTACTGCAGTATTCTGTGCAGATAGAGGAAAATATTATCACTATCTTTCTATAGCAGACCAGGGAGACAAAGAGTCATTATTAAAATGGTGTGGCTATGTACTTAAGGGGGTGAAAACAGAAATTGAAAAGATAGATAATCTGCTCGATTATAAATATGTGAAGAAAAATATACTTTTGCCAGCCTTGAAATTTGCGGATGATCGGGATATGCTAAAACCAAAGGAATACAAAATTCTTAGGGTAGCAGTTAATCAGGGCATCTTTAAAAATTCTGATGTAAAAAAAGCTTTCAATAAAGATAAAAAAGCGTCTGCAATCTCGAGGCACCTACGTAATTTAAAAAATAAAGATCTCATTAAGACCGCAAAGAATGCAAAAAGAAAATATGTCCTCAATTTTTCCAGTAATTATCTGATGCGAGGCGTGATAATAGCATTAAAAGATAATAATTTTCTGCCTGAAAATGAGGTGGTTTAAGTAATACAATAAATTGAAGTGTTAATTCAGGCTCTGCCTGTATGTTAATTAATAATAATTAGGAGATCGTTATATTGATTTGTATATTAGGTATTTATATATGAATATATTCAATATGTTTTCTATAACTTAAAAGTCCACCATGGTTTTAGTTGAAAAGTCCGCCAACTAATTGTTAATTACCTGGTTGTTATAAATAACTAACAACCAGGGGGGGTAAGATGAGTGATAAGCAAAATATATGTTAGTTTCTTGGTCTGCTTTCATTAATTATTTAATTGAAAAAGCAGATGAGCTCGAACTTTTATAGATGTGCTTAATCAATTTTATCTCATTCATTCAAAATATCTTCAATCTCCCGAAAACTTTCCAATCCTGATTCCATATTTTCTATTATATCACTGGCTAATATTTCTGGGTCGGGTAAATTCTCTAAATCAGTTAAATCATCATCTTTAATCCAAAAAATATCCAGATTAGTTTTATCACGAGATTTGATTTCCTCGTACGTATATTTTCGCCATCTACCATCTGGATTTTCGTCCTCTGAATAAGTTTGTTCTCTATCATGTATGTTCTCAGGATTATAGCACTCGATAAAATGTTTCAGATCATCAAATTGTATAGGATTACGTTTAAGGGTGAAATGCTTATTGGTCCTCAAGTCATATATCCAGACTTCTTTGGTCCAGGCAGTTTTGCTGGCGGGCTTACTTTCAAAAAAGATTACATTGGCTTTAACTCCTGGTTTATAAAAAATTCCAGTAGGAAGACGTAAAATAGTATGCAAATTTGTTTTTTGTAAAAGGTTTTTGCGTACAACTTCACCTGCTCCGCCTTCAAATAAGACATTATCCGGAAGAACAACTGCAGCAGTTCCATCTATTTTTAAGATTGTATGAATATGTTGAAGAAAATTTAATTGTTTATTCGAAGAGGTCGTCCAAAAGTCCTGTCGTTGGTAGGACAAATTTTCCTTTTTTTGTTCACCTTCTTTATTTGTGTAGGTTACACTACTTTTTTTACCAAAAGGAGGGTTGGTAAGTACATAGTCATATCGCTTGCCCGGATCTGAAACTAAAGAATCTGTTGAAGAGACTGGCGGTTCGGCATTTAGATCACCAATATTATGGAGGAACATATTCATCAAACACATTCGCCGGGTGCTTGCTACTATTTCATTACCTGAAAATGTATCATATTTTAAAAATTTTTTCTGATCTTTGTCCAAATTATGGCTATTCTTTATAAAGTCATAAGCTGCAAGGAAAAACCCTCCGGTTCCACAGGCAGGGTCGTGAATCGTCTTCTCTGGATCTGGAGCTACACATTCTACCATTGCTCGAATCAAGGGGCGAGGTGTAAAATATTGACCAGCCCCACTTTTAATATCTTCTGCATATTTAGAAAGCAATCCTTCATATATCTCACCTTTGACATCAGTACCCATTAAGTTCCAGTTTTCATTATCTATCATTTTGATAATACGATATAATTTAGCCGGATCCTGGATTCTATTCTGAGCTTTGGTAAAAATCTGACCTAGAAAACCACTTTCTTTACCTAAATTTAGAAGTAATTCTGTATAATGAGATTCAAGTTCAGCTCCATCTTTTGATACCAAACTTTCCCAATTGTATTTTTCAGGAATAGAAATATCATAATTATAAGGAGGGTTGGAAAGTTCATCAGCCATTTTTAAGAATATTAAATAGGTCAACTGCTCCAGATAGTCTCCATAGCCTACTCCATCATCACGAAGGACATCGGCAAAACTCCAGACTTTAGAAACAATTGAAGATGTATCTTCAGACATTTAAAACCTCTTTATTTTGTAAAATATTTATTAATATAGGAATGAAATATAACAAAAAGTATTATCAGACAGGGAAAAGAGTTTGTAGTATTAACTAAAATCTATATCTAATTTCTCAAAATCTATTTTTTTCTTTAATCCATTATGCCAGGAATATTTAATTTGTTCATCGTGCTGTAGAAAACCTACAATTATTCCAGGATCGAGGTTCTGCTCATAAGCAAAATTCTGAATAGAACTTTGGGTGATTTTTTTATTTTTTACAAATTTCTGATATTCTTTAGTATCAACTAAAAATTTACGTGCAAAACGGTCAGCCTCATCCTCTTTTTGTGATTCATTTTCATCATTATAAATAAAAACCTCTTTTTTACCGTGACGGAGAATATGACCGGCTTCATGAAAAAATGTAAACCAAAAATGGTCATTACTTTTACGGCGGAGACTCTGAATAATAAGAGGTGTATCCTTATTCATCCATTTTGTACCTCCATATACGGAAATACCTTTGGGTTCGGGCACAAAAGTAAGCGCGACTCCGGCTTCTCTACATAGTTCCTTCATTTTTGGTATGTAGGTAGATGGTTCTTCTCTTGTTAACTGTTTTATTTTATTTAAGTTTTCCTTGAATAATTTCTTATCATAAGGTTTATAGATTGTTTCTTCTACGAATTTTTCCCCAGCCCGTATCCAGGTTGCAAGTGGTTTCTGATTACATTCATAAGCCAGAGATTCCCGCAGCTGTGATGTTTGCGTGCCATAGTATTTATCCCAAACCTCAGGTTCGGAAATATTAAAAAATTCAAGTAGTGCAAGAACTATCTTTTGATAGTTTTGAGTAGCAGGTATGAAAGATAATTCTTTAAGAAAATTTAGCGGAAATGAATTTGCCCAATCCTTGTATTGGTCTAATTGTTCTTTTTCATTCTGTTTTGCTTGTGAGAGTTGATAACTGGAATTTAGATTATTCCAGATATTGCGAGAGACTCCGATTACGTGTTCTAATTTTATTGCCAGTTCAGGGCCAATACTTTTCTTACCTTTTGTAATATTTGTAATCATAGTTGGATGCACATCCAGGCGGTGGGCTATATCAACCTTTGTGAGATTGCGAGCATCAATGATCTCCTGCAAATATTCTCCCGGATGAATTGTATAATCCGGCTGAAAATTATTTTCCTTACTCATTAGTGGTAATCCTTTATTTCTAATATTTTGATTTTGGTCACTCTTTTTAGGTCAATTCCACCGTCTTCTTTTTTGGGTACTGGCTCAACAGGTTTAAATATTAATCTATATGGATTTTTAACATCAATAGCAAATTGCCCCTTTCGTTTTCCTTTTAATTGGTGGCGTCTTTCAGGAGGCTTATGAGAAATTTCAGACAAATTATTTGCAGCCTTTAATACACTCATTCTTGTCATTATTTTTCTTGCGTTTTGGTGACCAAATTTTTTGTTCAACTTCTTTTTTTTACTTAATATCTTTTTGAGTTTTCTAGATTTGAAAATTATTTCCATAAACTTGATTTACACTATAATATAAATATATTTACCAATAAGGTAAAGTTATTTTTGCCGGTTCTTTTGTTTTTTTATCTTTTCCATTAGTTTATCTGCTGGTTCCCAGTCGGAAGACTGTTTTGCTTCTTCTATCTCCTTATCTGTCAAAAGTTGCCCTTCAAAGGCTTTATTTAATATACTTTGACGTAATTTTTCTGCTTTTTCTAGAGACTGTTTGATATCTTTTTCTAATTTATCACAAATAGTTAGCCTATAATTAATTACATTAACAATCTTAGATTGCTCTGAATATGAGCAGATAGGTATAGGAATATTCTTTAAATAGGATTTTGTTATTGATTCAAAAGTTGTCCCTCCGCTTTCTGCCTTAATTTTATCTTCAATATGTCTGAAATAATATAAAATATAATATGGCTTCTTATATCTAATTGCTGATAGACCTCTGCCTATACAACATTTAGTATCAGCTATATTGGTAGACCCAACAGGTGCACGAACAGTGACTAACACATCATTTTTTGAAGCAATTTTATTAGGTTTAGAACACCACTTTTTTACTTTAGGGTATATATCCCCAAATTCAGTCTTACCCTGAAAAAATGGTAAACCTATTTTTTCTGTATTATAAGTTGAAGAAGGAGGGGAGTTTCCCATTATTATCTCAGCACAATTATTTAATTTTATATACCCCCATTCTTCTGGCAAATCAGGCAAATCAGCAATTTCTTCATCAGTTAGAGGTGAAACTTCCTTTGGCTTTCTTGGTTTACGGGGTTTTTTTGAAAATTTATTCAGAATTTGTTCTTTTTCCTTAGAAATTTTTCCGAGCCATTTTTGTCCTTTTTTACTCTGAATAAATTCAAGTCGTTCTTTTGCATCCCCTTTTCTTTTGTTTTCTTCATAATAGTACAATGTAAGTGGTCCTGAATCTGTATTGTCTTTTAACTCTTTCCACTTATCACGAAGATTATTCACAACTCCAGAATAAGTATTGCCGCGGTTATCTTTGATAATATATAAATAATATTTTGACTTTTTAATTTCTGGAAACTCCTCAGGAAGTAGACCTTTGGCGGAACGCCACTTTTTTACATTATTTTTCCATTGTTCAATTTTTTTCTGGTACTTTTTCTTTTTCTCCGCTTTTATTTCTTCCAGCATCTTATCAGGAGAGGGTAGATCATCCTGTTCATTTCTCCACTCTTTAGTTAGTACTCCTTCAAAAGCCTTCTTTAAAACAGATTGGCGATAGCTATCTATTTGTTCTTGAGCTTTTTCCAAACTCTCAATACCATTGTCAAGCTCACTGAATAGCTGTTCAATTTTTTCTACAATTGCTCTTTGTTCTGGTATGGGAGGTAGGGGGAGCATCTTTTTTTCAATATATTTATAGTGGCGTGCATATCCCTTATCAGGAATTTTATAAGTCAATGCCTCAGTAAAATATGCCAATAATCTTGGATTATAATATTTACTAGGTGATAATACCGTAACTCCATCAGCACCGGGTGCAAATAATCTATCAATATATTTAACTCTTTTAGTATGATCTCCAAAAATTACAACAGGCAAATCACAATTTAGCGCTTTCTTTTCATTATTTATATATCCTCCAATCCGATTTGCACCTTGATCAATAACAGGTATCTTGCCTTCTGGAAGATATTCTGATTTTTTAATTTTGTGGTCAGTTAATGATACTTTTTTAACAATATTTTTAAATTTTATTGATCGCCAAGAATCATTATTCATCGTCTTTTATAATTTTATTCCTGTTTTTTAAATGTGAAAAATTCCTATTCCAACAACGCTTGATTCATCTCATCAATAATAGAATTCATATCTTCACCGAAAAGTTCGTACATTTTACCTTTCCCACCATATTGGTCAAAAGGTTCCAATTCCAGGTCATCCATCTCAAAATGGTAACTTGTGGAAATATGGTCCTTCATCATTCTTAACCATTCCATTTGTTCTTTATCAAATTGTTTATGACCTGCATTTTTTTGAAAGACCCATTCTTTGAAATTTCTATTTACAATTTGATCATAGGGGAGCAAATCTTCATCAATTCCATTGATATATCTTAACAAAGATACAAAAGTTACCAGCTCATTTTCAGGTGTACCAGTATCAGTTTGTTCAAGGTGTTGAAAAGCCATCCATACTTTTTGAGGAGTTAGTTGAGGTTGCTCCGTTTTCATTTTTTCCAGAGCATCCTTTATTTCGCGGTAAGTCAGTTCCCGGCGATTATAGGGTTGGTCATAAAATATTTTTAGAGCCTTGATTTCGTCTTTATGTTCCTGAATATATTTTTTAAAACTATCAATTATATTTTGGGATTGTTCGTCTTTATCTTCTTTCCAGCCAGTTGATATTACTTCGTCAATATTGACATTATCCATTATCTGTTCATGAGTTTTTCTGACATTTTCAATAAAATCATTCAATTTTCCACTGAAAGGTTCGGCTGCTTCATCTTGCAGTTCTTCTTTAGCTTTTTCCTCTATTTCTTGAGGAGGAATCTCATCCGGAGAGAGATTCAATTCCTCTTTTTTCTCCTCTATTTTGTCCGGATCATAAGCATTCAAGAGGTCTTTTACAACTTGATTAATTGATTTACCATGTGCTAATTCTTTAAATTCTTCCCGCTGTTTAGAATCAATCTGTTTTTCCAGTCTTGATAATCTATTAGCAAGTGATAAAAATAGGTCCTCATCTCTGGCACCAAAAGTAATTGCAGAAAGTAATTTATTTAAGGGAACTGACTTCTTTCTTTCAAGAGGCCTACTGTCAGTTTTCACTGATTCTGTTACCCCAACAGCATCTACTATTACATAGTGAGATTTATTCAATTGAGCCGAAGGTGTTACCTTCTGTAGATCATCCTTTGCAAGTGTACGAGTTCCCCTTCCTTTCATCTGTTCAAAATAGTTTCGGCTTTTAACATCCCGCATAAATAACAAACATTCCAGGGGCTTGATATCAGTTCCTGTAGAAATCATATCGACCGTTACTGCGATTCTGGGATTATAGGAGTTTCTGAAATTGCTTAATATCGACTTCGGATCTTCTTCACTTTTATAGGTTACTTTTTTACAGAAATCATTGCCTTCATCAAATTCCTCCCTGATAATATTAATAATATCGTCAGCATGACTATCAGATTTTGCATACACGAGAGTTTTAGGAATTTCATTTCTATGAGGGAATATTTCCGGAAGTTTGTCTCTAAAAGTTCGGATTATATTTCTAATCTGGCTTTTATTTACAACATCCTTATCTAAATCTTTCTGAGAATATTCTACTTCATCATCAAGCCTCTCCCATCTTTTCCGGCGACTAAGTTTTTCTCTCTTCTCAATATATTCTTCAGCCTCAAGACTGGCTCCATTTTCCGTTACTTTTGTTTTAATCCTATATACTTCCTGACCTACATTTACGCCATCTGCTACTGCTTCCTCATGGGAGTATTCACTGACCACATTTTCATGGAAGAAGGCAAAAGTTCTTTTACCTGGTGTTGCTGTTAATCCTATAATAAAAGAATCAAAATAATCAAGAACCTGTTTCCATAGATTATAAATTGAGCGGTGACATTCATCCACAATAATAAAATCAAAAAACTCAACTGGTATATTTTCATTATAAACTACTGGAACAGGTTCATCTGGCTTCCACATCTTCTCATAAGGACTTCCTTCTTCTGCTTCCTGATCTAATTCTTCTCCCTGCAAAATAGAATAGACCCTTTGGATAGTACTAATGCACACCTTGACATCATCTGGAATATATGAATGCTGTAGTCTTTGTACATTATACAATTCTTTGAATTTACGGCTATCATCATTGGGTTGATAGGAGAGGAATTCCTGTTCAGCCTGTTCTCCCAGATTCCGAGTATCGACCAGAAATAGAACCCGACCTATATCAGCATATTTTAACAACCTGTACACAGCAGATATAGCTGTATAAGTTTTTCCTGATCCGGTAGCCATTTGAATAAGTGCTCTGGGTTTAGAATTTTTTAGAGACTTTTCAAGATTAGTAATTGCATTTATTTGACAGTCACGTAGTCCTTCTTTTGCTAGAGATGGCAAATCTTTTAATCTACTTCTTAATGATTTATCTTGTTTTAATTTATTAATAAGCGTTTCTGGTCTATGAAAATTAAAAACTTCTCTGGCTCTTGGTTTTGGATCACGTAAGTTGGTAAATTTTGTAACCACGCCAGTGCTTTCATAGACAAAGGGCAGATCATTATTGTCTATATGCTTGAGTTTACTTGTGGCATATCCCTCAGCTTGCTCTTCGTGAACTGTCAGTCTTTGGCCTTCTTTTTCTCTTTTTGCTTCAATCACACCTACAGGTTTTTTATCCACAAAGAGGACATAATCCATCTCCTTACCATCATCAGTATAATATTTTCTTAATGCTGTGCCTCTGCTTTTATGCCATTCTACTTTGTCTTTGTCCTGCACAGACCAGCCGGCTTGTTCAAGTTTTTGGTCTATTTTATCTCTTGCTTCTTCTTCTGGTGTTTGATTTCTACCGGACATATCCAGTCCAATATTTTATTTTTGACAACTAATTTTGTAATGATAAATTTATAATACTTTGTTACAAATCGGAAACCATTAATTGTTATAATTTACCATTTTAGTAAAATTTAATTGAATAAAACCTCGTAGGGCCCTGGGTCCTGCGAGGTTTTTTATTTCTTTTCCAAAAAAATTTTGATGTAAATACTAAAGAATCTAATTCTATGTAGAAAAATAAGTCTACTCCTCATAAAAATAATCTAAATCAATTTTTTTGACTTCATATGTTGAGTCAACAGAAACCCCGACACTATGTTTTATCATCAATTTCGTTAACATATCTCCATTTATTAATACTATTTTACTATTGAGTTTCTGAGCATATTCTTTGGCTCCTTTTGAAAAATTAGAAGTTGTTATAAATATGCCTTTCTTAGCATTTTTGCCCTGTAAAGCTCCTGCAAATTTTTGGATTTGAGGTCTATGTATTGTGTTTTCCCATTTTTTCGCCTGGATATAGATTATATCCAACCCTAATCTATCTTCTTTTATCACTCCATCAATTCCCTCGTCTCCTTTCTTACCAATAGCCTTACCTGCGTCCTTAATAGAACCACCGTATCCCATTTCAACCAGTAAGTCAACAACTAATTCCTCGAAAAAGCCGGGAGAATAGTCCTTCACTTTTTCTAACAATTCATCTGCAAGATTTTTAGTTAGTGCTTCATGACCAATTTCTAATATTTCTTCAGGGGTATAACTCTCAAAATCAAACTCTTCTGATTCGTCTTCTGTACTTTTACTGGGAGAGGACCTTTGTCTAAATTGTTCAAATTCTGTATACTGCTGTAAAAATTCATTATCAATTTTTTCTGGATTCTGTTCTAATACTTTTAAACCTCGTTCTGTTATTTTAAAATATCCTCTTTTAGGATATTCTAATAAACCCGCTTTTTTTAGATACGTTTTGGCCCATCCTACTCTATTGGCAAAAATTTCATCATTCCCACTGGGTAATAATTTGTTACGCTCCTCTTCATTTAAATCAAATTCATCCCCTAATTTATCAATAGCCTCTCTAAATTTATGTACCTTTTCGTCTCCCGCTAATTCTAAAAGGGGTAACATAATCTTTTGATAATCTGGTATCATATATATGCTCCTTCTAAAAAATTGTTTAACAATATATTTAATAACTATATGAACAATATTCAAGCGATTTACAACAAAACTTCGAAGGTTTCATAAAAAATCAAACCCCGCAGGTTTCAAAAACCTGCGAGGTTTTAATAATGATAAAGCATCAATTTATAAAAATATAAAAGAGAGCCTTGATAAGACTCCCTGGTTGATTCAGTTTATTTCTTTAAAACCTCATCCACATTCTCAGCAATCTCACCAAAAGCCTTAGCACTTGCAGAGTTTTCATGTTCCAGTACAATAGGAGTGCCATTATCACCGCATTCACGATTTTGCTTTTCCATTGGGACAGAGCCTAAGTATTCGACACCCATTTTTTCAGCCATTTCTTTGCCGCCACCTTTTCCGAAGAAATCAACTTCTTCACCGCAATTAGGACAGATCAAGCCAGCCATGTTTTCAACTACACCGATTTTGGGTATATCTAGTTTGCGAGCCATGTTCACAGCGCGCCGGCAATTATCAAGTGAGACTTCCTGAGGAGTGGTTACAACAATGGCCATCTGAGGTTCCAATTTTTGAGTAGCAGTCAGAACTTCATCGCCAGTTCCAGGGGGGAGGTCAGAAACAAGCACGTCTAACTCCTCCCAGACAACATCGCCGATAAATTGTTTAATTGTACCGGAACGAAGCGGTCCTCGCCAGATTACGGGCTGATTTTTGGGGATCATGGGAGCGACTGAAATGACGCGCAAACCATTTTTGACCATGGGCAAAATTTTGTTTTCATCCATTGCATCAGGTTTGCCTTCCAGACCTACCATTTGAGGAATGTTCGGACCGGTGATATCTGCATCCAATAACCCGACTTTTTTCTTTAAATTAAGCAGAGCATAGGAAAGATTGACAGCAACAGTGCTTTTTCCCACTCCCCCTTTTCCACTGAAAACAACAATTCGATTATCAATTTTTGAAAGATTGTCTTCAATTCTTTGATTCTGCTCTTCTATTTTTTGTTTCTGTGATTTTTGTTGATTTTGAGCCATTTTAACTCCATCATTAAAATTAAATAGAAATCGACAATTTATTTTAGACCTTTTCTAAATAGTGAATCAATTTATGGGTTTCTCAGAGATTTATAAAGTAAATATCCATTAATTTTCATTCTTTTTGATCTTACTAATAGCATCTTCAGCTGCTTTAATAAGGATATATTTAGTTGGAGCAGGAGTCAAAAGAGGATGGGTTCCAATTTGGAATGATACTAGTTCGTAGACTGTTACTGCCTTTTGAATTGCCAGGCTTATTATATTTATCATTTCACCAACTGATTTTCCGCCGTGTAATTCACCACCAATAATTTCACCATTTTCAGGAGAAACAGTTAATTTGGCAGTAACTGTCGAAGCGTCTTTAATTGCTCCCGGATGTCTATCTTTTGTGCTAAACTCTCCCGTTACAAAGGCAACCTTGGCCTCTTCTGCTTCCTGTTCTATTGCTCCAGCAGAAGCAAAAGCCTGGTTGTTAATTTCAGTAGAGAAGACCGAGAGAGTGCCAGGAAAATTTCTCATTAATTTAATATCACAAAGGTTGTAGCCCAGTACTCGAGCTTCAGCAGTAGCAGTTGAAGCTAACATAATATTGTCAGTTCGACCTGTAATAAATCCAGTGGTTCCAGCACAGTCACCAGCTGCAAAGATATCTTGCTCACTTGTTCGAAGGTAGTTATCAACTTTGATAGCGCCATGTTTGTTTATTTCAAGGCCTGCTTCCTGAGCTATCTCTGAATTTGGAGTATAACCAATTGCTGAGATGATCAAATCTGCAGGAACAGTATCACCATTAGAAAGTTTCACACCATTAGCCTGGCCATTTTCACCGGTAATTTTTTTAGCTTTGCTACCAGTCAGAATATTAACCCCAGCGTCTTGAATAGCTTCAGTTGCTTGTTCTGCAAAATCAGGAGAAAAAGCATTGTAGAGACAGTGATCTTCCATTTCAATGATGGTAATTTTTTTGTCTTCGAATTTGGCCAATTGTTCAGCAACTTCCAGTCCAATAAATCCGCCTCCAATAATAACTATCTCATCAAGCTCTTTGGTCTGAGAATGAAGTTCATCAATGTAATCATAATTTTTGTCAATATATTCTACTCCCTCCAGGTCATAGCCCTCGATAAAAGTGGGTTTGGTTGGTCTGGAGCCAGTGGCAAAGACTAGACGTTCATATTGAATCTCTTCTCCGTCCTGTGTTTCCAATATTTTTTCTGAGGGATCTACGCTGGTAACTTTATCAATTAAAACTTCGCCCCCAGCATTTTTGAAAGGTTTTGGACCCATTTGGTTCTCCGTGACACCATCAAGATCATGAAACACATAGGGGATACCACAGGGGACCAGACCTTTTTCAGATTCGTTTATCAATAGGAAGGACTTATCCGGATTTTGTTTTATACCTGTAACTCCTGTGATTATTCCTGAGGGGCCTCCGCCTATAATTACTACATCATACTTCTTCATAGTTTTTCTCCCGTTTTTTAAAATTATACTTTTGCTTTTCTTTCTGTGCTTTAATGCTAACAAAACTTCCTTCGCCATACCCATCTTTCACTGCTTGCACTTCATCAATATTATCAAGAGAGTTAAATATGGTCTGGTTTATTTCTGAAATTTGAAAGCCATGCAATCTCAGTAAATCCATGATTTCTGCTGTAGAATAAAAGTCTGCAACTCTGTAAAAGACATTTTGTTTTTTATTTCTCTGATACATTTTTCCGACCGGACTTGCTTTGTCGATAAATCCTATTACAAGGGAGCCTACTTGAGTCAAAATTCTGCGTATTTCTGATAGGGCGTCGCTAATATTATCCAAAAAGCAGATTGTGGTAACTAGCAGGCAAAAGTCATAAGCATTATCCAGAATAGGTATTTCTTCTCCTGTCCCGCGCATTACATTGAAGCCCTTCTTACGGGCGATATGTCTCATTTTTGAAGAAGGCTCAACCCCGTTTTGAATATTTAATGGTCCGGCAAATCTTCCACTTCCAATCCCAATCTCTATTCCATTTTCAAAATCTGGTGCGATTTGTTTAAGAGCTTCCAATTCTGACTGATAAACCTTAGGATGTTTTTCAAACCACTTTTCATATCTTGCCGAGTTTTCATCAAAAGGATCTGTTTTTGGCATTTATAACTCTCCTTCTGAATTTGTTTTACTAAAATTGTACACAATTCCACGTTCTATATGGCTGGAATGGAGGATTTCAGTATCAATTTTTTGGTCTAAGTTGAGGTTGAATTTCTCTATCTCATTGACTAATTCTGAGGTTGTAATATCTTTGAGATTATCAAGAGGGAAATCACTGGCTGTATGTTTAGGATAAACAGATAAGATTCCTGTCTTTTTTAGGATTCTTTGCAAATCCTTATATAATTTAAGTCTCTGTGATTCAAGAAAATAGTGTAATATATCATAAAGCAAAATGTAATCAAAGTGCAGGGAATTGAATTCTGTTGCTAATTCTCCATTGGTCTTTATCGTAGTTATATTATCAACCGATAGTTCAGACATTTTTTGCCGAACAGTATTGATTGAGGATTCATCTTTATCTAGAGCAAAGACCTGTCCATTTGGTCCGGTTGCCCTGGCAGCCGGAATACTAAACCGGCCCTCACCACATCCAAAATCGAGAACACGATCACCGGATTGGACTCCTATGTCTTCAAAAAATTGTTGTCCTAGTTTATTTTCCCACCTTTGCTGCATTTTTTTATTTCCTTGTTCTAACTACTTTTTTAATTCCAACCTTGGGATATAATTGGGCGCATTTCATCTGATTAATCATTTTTATACACCAAATACTCTCTGTCTTGACCTTTTTTCCACTCAGCAATAATTTCGTCAAAATTATTCTGTATCTTTTGAAGTCCTTCTTCCAGAGTATTATCGTCGAGTACAATACAGACAAATTTTTTTTTGATTCTCTTTATATTAGGTCCAAAAATATTCGAAGCCACTACTTTAACTCCTTCTTCTTTTAAAAGAATGGCAATTCCCTTGGCTTTTTCGGGATCAGCATGTACATCTTCTTCGTCTACTGTATTATCAATTTTACTAACCAGTTCTGCTTTGTCGGGACTAATCTCATAAATTTTATACATATCAGCATCGCCAAAGTGCCTGTTTATAAAGTGTTCACCATCATCTGTGGCTAATGCCAGAGTAATATTGTCCAATTGTTCCTCCTAGTTTGTACTTTTTTATTTACTTATTTATAGATTCAAACTGTCCAGCTAGTAACTGGATAAATTAATAAAACTCAAATCAATCTCAACCTCAGCCTTAACCTAAACCTCAACCTCAATCTCAATCCAAAGATTCATCAATACTGCCATCCGGTAACATGTTATCAGGATGATATCGCCCTTTTTCTTCCATTTGATACCTTTTACAACTTTTCCAATTTCCTTTGCAATAAAATTCCACCCATTTTTCATCCAGCTGACCCTCTTCTGTAAATCTCCTCATAGGGCACAAGGAAAACCATTTACACTCACTGGTAAAAGATTCTAATTTTTGATAGTTCTTTTTAATAACGGATTCTAACTCTGGTTTGTACAGAAGAGTTGCAGGGTGAGCTAGAGGGAAAATTTTTTTATTTTCGTTTTTTTGGAATTTAGCTGTATAGTCAGGGAATTTATCTCTAGCAAGGTCCTCAACTATTCCATATTTATTAAATATATATTTGGTAGAGTAGTAACCCAAAGGTACTAAAATATCAGGATCAACAATCTCAATTTCCTGGTCTAGATAAATGCTACAGGTGTTGATTTCTACCTGTTTAGGAGCGCGATTATTGGGCAGTTTACATTTGATAAGATTACTTATGTAAAAGTCGTCCCAATCCAGGTTCGCGTTTTTAATCAGTTCTCGAAAAATTTCTCCGGAGGGACCGACAAACATTTTATTCTGTTTATCTTCCTTTTCACCAGGCGCTTGAGGAATGAAAAACAATCGAGAATTGGGATAGCCTTCACCTGTTAAAATATTTTGTCTTGAAGAGTGTAAATCACATTTTTCACAGCTATTGATTTCTTGATTAAGTTGATTCAATCTAGATTTCCTTCCCATCTTATGCTCCTTTCATTAAAACTGAACCTCCTTCTGGAATGCCAATATCTTGCGCAATAACAGGACACTTTGCTTTTAAAAGAAAGTAGATAGGACCATCAAAATTTGAGAGAGATTCATAGTTTCCTTGCCCCTTACTTATGATCATATCTGCCTTATTCAGAGTTTCTAAAAACTCAGGCGTACAGGTGCTTAATACATTGCCAGGAGCGGTTGTACCGGAGCTAACTATTTCGGCAACTTCATTAATACCTATTTGCCGGGCTTCCTTTTTAGTAATGTCATTCAAAATAGGCTCCTCCCGGACTACAAAAGTCACCGGAATATCAAATTGTTCGATCAACAGTTTATCAAAGACAGCCTCACCGGTATTATCTCCTAAATATAAAATACTATCACTATTAGCAACTTGCTTTTGAAACTGTGGATAGTCATTGATAGTCAGATCTTCGTGTAAGGATTGTAATATATCTTCCTCTATATTAAATGTTTTGTTGACTCCTAGATCAATTACATTGCCCGCTATTGCTAGTTTGATTGCGGACAAAATTCTGTCATTTGATTCCTCCAACACTTCTTCCATATGGGGGTATAATTTTAATGCTTTTTCCATATGATCCTGTTTCTGTTGGCTATATGGATCGCGGTCCCCTGTTTTTTCATAGATCAAGGAGTAGACCTGCATTGCAATTTCAGGAGGAGGACTATCCATAGGTATATCCTTTATTAATTCACCAACTTTATCCAGAACGTGTTTGATTTCTGCGTCATAATCCAGGGAAATACGACTTGCTCTCAAGGCCTGTTCCATAAAACAGGGAATACAATCAAGATAGGTTTTCATCGGGTATTTTCTCCTTTTTATTTAATGGTTCATAACTATATTTATTTTTGGGTTTCCAATAATCTTACATAATTAAAGAAGAATAGATTTTCTTGAAAATCACGAAAACCATATTTTCTCAGTATATCTTTCCAGTTTCTTTCTATAAAATCGAAGGCATAAGAACACTCTATTATTTTAAAGGGGATTCTGGTGAATAAAGACATATCATTAAGATTAAATTCATTATAATCAAGAATTGCAAAACTACCTCCTGGTTTTAAGGCCTGGTAAGCATTGGATATGACCTGTTGCCGTATTTCATTAGGGAATCCATGGAGAACAAAGGAGATGAAAACTTTGTCAAATTCATTCCGATACTCTAAAGGTTGATCTATTCTTTGGTCTCGTATTTTGAGATTATCAAACTGAGATGTTTTCTTTTGAAATTGTTCTATCATTTCCGTGCCAATATCTAGCCCTATAATTTTACCCTCTTGTGAAATATATTTTTCCATCAGAAGAGCATTGCGGCCTGTGCCAGCGCCAAGATCTAGGATTTTATCATCAGGATTTATATTTAATCTTGCAACTACTTTCCGTATGAAAAAGGGGTAGAGCCCCAGAGAAGCAAAATTTAAAATAGTGTCATAATATTTTGCCATCCAGGATTCTAATTCTACCTTCGAGTCTGGATATATTTTTGTCATTATAATGCCTTATTTCTGTTAATTTTTCTTGCGTGATTTTTTCTGATTAAAAACACTTTTAGGATTGTTATGGCACCAGCTACAGCGCTTGAAATGAGGTTTTGGCTCCGGAGTTTCCACTGGTTGCATATTACCCTTGGCATTTTTCATGGGTTTTACCATAGTTCTATGTTTAATAATAGTACCGGAATTGTCACAATAAGGACAATCTTCCCATTCTTCTTTGGGTAATTTTTTAATTCCCATAAGTAAAAACCTCTTTTCTCTATGCTATTTTATATTTTATTTTTTGTTTATTTATTGGTGTCATTCGTCTTTCTCTTGAAATTTTAGAGATCTCTTATTACTTATGTCCAGGGAGTTTCAGTAAAAAATCGCGAAGTCGGTCTAAATTAAATTTTCTATAAAAAGCCATAAACCTCCAATCACGAGACCCGTTACAATATTTATGCTTTTGATTTTAATAAAATTTTTCCTGGATTCAGCCAGCATCGGCAACATGCCATGTCCATCCTGTACAATTGAATTGGCCAGCAGAATTGAAAAAGGCAAAGTACCCTCAGCAAAGAGAGTAATAAATATTATGTGAGGACCGGATTGCGGAATTATACCAATTAAGATTGCTATTAATAAAACTATGTATTTGTTACCTTCAATCCACGATGCTACATCTATATATCCTGTCAAAATGTTAAAAACTAATAGTGTTCCAAAGACCCATAAAAAGATTTGAGGAACGTGTTTTTTGACAACATGATTCCAGAGATGACCTTCTAAAAAGTGTTCCGGTACTGTTACCACAATGAAAAATGAAATTGAACTAATTATTAAAAATGTGATCCGTTTCCAACCCCATCCTTGAGGACCTATTTTACCCCAAATAATTCCTGCCAAAAGCAAAGCTACTAGAGAAATTAAAGCACCTCTTTGCAAAGTGAGGTTTTTTAATTGTGGAATAATTTTTCCTTTAGGGAAACAAATGCATTTTTCTTCTTTATGTAGCTCCATCTTTTTGTCACCTGTACCAAATTCTCCAAATTTATCAGTAAGCTTTCCCACAATAACGGCTATGATAAATAAAATAGTAGTGATTATTAGTGCTTGGAGGGGGATACTAGCAAACATTACAAAAGCACTGTCACCACTTGTAGCTATCATGGCAGTCACTATTGCTCCAAATCGTAAGATACCATGAGAAAACATCGCTACTGCTGTAAAAGCACCCAAACAGCCCGGGAGGATTCCAAGCAGTCCTCCAATCAAATATTGTTTCCAGCGGCTTTTTACCAGAGATTCGTGCCAGACGCCCTGGGTCTGTATATTGATATACTCTATGATCAGCATCATTACAAAAACAAAACTTGTGATCATCAGAGCATGGTTAAATGTTTTTATTAGCATATTTATCCTCAGATTTTTATTTATTTATATTTTATTTCTTTGATTAATTAGAAGACTTATTTTTGTAATCAGTTGCATAGAAGCCGGAGCCCTTTAAAATAAAACCTGTGCCACCTGAGATAATTTTTTTAACATCTCCCTTACATTGAGGACATTTTGGTAAAGAATCATTCTTTATACTTTGTCTTTTTGTGAATTTATGACCGCATTCTTTGCAAACATACTCATATAATGCCATAAGGCCTCCTTTTCAATTATAATTCTAGTTTAGATAGATTTAGTATTGAATCGGTTACAACTTTGAAGGCAGAATATATTCGTGTTTTGTATACTTTTTAATTACAAACTTACCCTCTGAAATTAATTCTTCTAAATTATTTTCTTGCTTAAATTGCTTCGCTATGAAATGAGCCTGATTTTTCCTCAATGGATGGCGTTTTGAAATTTCATTTAGCGCCTCTGCCAGATTATTATAATTATTAATATTAAAATTACCTTCTTCGATATTATCAATTGCTTCTGTATTAGAAATAGTTTTTTGAGCATAAAGCAGATTATCTGGTTTAGGCGGGTGCACATCTTCCACTGGAGGTCTGCTTGGAATCATAGTAAAAGATTTTTTGGGCTTAATTTTGTCAATAATGCCATTGATTTTGTTAAGTTGCTCTTCACTATCATTGTATCCCTGTACTAGCATAGTTTCTGTCCAGAGCTCACCTTGAAATATTTTATTGAATTCAATAATACCCTGTACTATTTCTGTAAACTCTAAATTTTTATGGGCCCGATTAATATTTTGGAAGGTCTTTTCATCTCCAGCGTCAATAGAGGGCATAACTATGTCAGCATTCTGTAACTCATTTTGTACAGATTTATTATATAAAAGCGAACCATTTGTTATTACAGCAATGGGTAGATCAGTATATTGCTGAGTACGTCCTATCAACCAGCCCAGATCACTACATAAAGTTGGTTCCCCATCACCAACATAAGTTATAAAATCAGCGTCGGAGTCCTTGACCCTATTGATCAATTCCTGAAGTATATCTTCTCTATCAAAGAAACTATCACGCTGGATTGTAAAATTTGTAGTAGATCCCAGCTGGCAATAGACACAGGAATAACTACAGGTTTTAGAGGGGATGGGGCTAACACCGATTGATCGACCTAATCTTCTTGATGGTACCGGTCCATATGTATGCATTATGTTTTCCGTTTATTCTTTAAGTTTAAGTTAACGTTTTTCTACTCTTTGTTCTTTTCTTGCTTTGTCTACTTGTTTTTTCTCGTTTTTCTCGTTCCCAAATTGAATTTGGGAACGAATCTGTGCATATAAAAATTTTATTTTGAATACCTCAAAAATCCTCTATTTTATTAATTTTAATAATTCCTTCATTAATGGCATAATTATTTGCCGAACTATATACCCAGTCTTTAGGTTTTTGAACAAGACCATTCCGAAATGGATTATGATGTATATAATTGATATTTTGCTCCACCATGTCAAGATTCTGCATTAATTGCGGATGAGACCCTTCCTTCCAGACTTGGTGGCTAATATTAGTTTTGTAATCTTTTTTATAATATTGAAACTGATTCAGTAGCCATGCTTTTTGGTGATTTTTAGCGAGTATAATAATTTGTTTTGTGGTATGCCTTTTAATTGATCTCATTTTTGTAGATAGACCTTCAGAATAAATAAGTACTTGAAAATGATTGGGTATTATTACATACGCAACTACTTCTACTTCTTTATTATTACGACAATATTCAAAAGAATCTGTGATGATTTGGCAATGTTTTTTGATCGTAAATACAGGTATGAATTCAATAATTGATGAGGTTAAAAAATAAAGACCTCTACCGTCTTCAAATTTATATCTACTTCGCATTTTTGTCCTTATTCTATCTCAAAACTAAATATTTTTTTCAGTAGCGTTCCTGGTCCAAGAGGTCCAATGGACAAATTCAATTTGGGAACGAGATGAACTCGCTGCTGCCATACTGTAGAGCTACTCGTTACAAAATGCATTTTGTAACGTTTCTATATAAAAATTTAATTTTAATAATGTGAGCCTACTGAAAAAAGGGGGGATCGATAAAATGGTCATGGTGAGCGCCTCTTGGAGATCCCCAAGGGAGAGTCGAACCATGTTCGAGAATAGGTAATAATCATTCTTCGACTCCCCCGTAGGGATCCCTATGGGGCACTCAGAAAGACAGTTTTTATTACTTTTTTCAGTTGGCTCATAATGTAAGTTCCATTCAATCTATAAACCTAAATTTTTCAATTATTAGGATAAATATTTTAAACTCATCGCTCTTAAACCAACTTTTCCATTAAGACCCTTCTGAATAGAGAATAAAGCAGTGAATAAAATTGACCTTCGCTAATATCAAAGAGCACCAATTTCATAAAAAAATTATTTACCTTAATTATTCATAACCATTTTGAAATGGTAGGTTAAGAATATATTTTATAATATTTTAAATACCCTGTTCTATAAAAACTCAGTTTCTATGGTTATGAATAATTTTAAGGTAACCCCCAGGGCCCTGGGCCCATGGCCCTTGTGTGAAAAATGCCTCGCTAGAGATCCTCCCAAGGAGTCCTATGTGACC
>Ga0102941_1000054_pt1 | contig 40048 bp, 26 predicted proteins | sample SalPonR2_C_D2_MG_FD_79281 | JGI IMG/M metagenome (GOLD analysis project Ga0102941, IMG submission 79281) | Salt pond soil microbial communities from South San Francisco under conditions of wetland restoration - Salt Pond MetaG R2_C_D2_MG | ecosystem: Environmental > Aquatic > Marine > Intertidal... | reverse complement strand
TCCGAGCAGATCACCCTGTTTTTCCGGGACATAAGTGTTATTCCATCATCGATGGGGTGTTGATTGTCATGAGCGTGCCGAAAAGCGCCTCAGCGAGGCTCGATCGATACGTCGAGTTTGCCCACCGTGACTGCCAGTTCATTGTCGCGGCCCGTCCGGATCGGCGAAACGGCACGCCACCGCGCCCGCCCGATATCGCGGAAGGCGGCGAAAACGCCTATGAATCCGCTCGAGGCCTGGAACGTGGCGTCCAGCGTCGTCGACTCACCCGGGTCGAGCTGAAACTCCCAGCTGTTGACCATCTCGCCGCCAAGGACTGCCTGGTCCTGTTCGAGCATGGCGAAGAAATCGGCGGTCTCGAAGGCCCCTGGAGACCGGAGTTCGTAGACCCGCACCAGGATCGGCGAGGGGCGGTCGTTACGGTCCGGATTGGCGGCGGTCGAGGCGGCAAGTTCGAGCGCCACCGGACTCGAATCTGGCGCCTTGTCGCGCGCGCAGCCGGCAAGCAAAAATGCGAGCGCCAGAATCATCGCCGCGAACTTCCAACCATTCGGGTGTGTATGCATGGTGTTCTCCGTCATAACAGGTTGTTTCATGATTCGGTCTTCCGCTTGCTTTCAGCCACCGCTCGGCAGGCTTCTTCATAGGCTTCGGCGAACTCGGCCAGGAACAGCTGGCGGGTGTCCTCCCGCATCTTCGAGGCCACCTCATCGTAGTGCATCGAAAACAGGTTCCAGCACTTGGCCGCTTTCAGACCCGGCGTGCGCGCCGACAGCGGCGAGATACGCTCGAGCTTCTTCTCGATCTGGGCCGGATCGAACTGCCCGACCGCCGACTCAATGGCCCGCTGTACCGCCGAAAGAATCGCTAGCTGGTGCGCCTGGACGTCGTCGAACGCGTCCTCGAACGCTCGCTTGCCGGTCAGGAATCCCGGCGCTTTCTCGTCGGCCAGGATTCGCTTGAGGGCCTCATGGGCATCGGGCGAGAACTTAAGCGGATTGTTCTCGGTCTGCACGAAGCGCGTTTGCGCGATCCGGAATTCGTTCTTGATCTCGGCGCGCCCTTGCAACAACCCCATCAGGCCTTCGGTGACCACCTGCAGGATTTCGCGGATGCCGTCGTCGGGCGCATGGGCTGCGCCCGGCGTCGGCCGGGCCCCGGGCGATTGGGCAGTCTGCAGCTGGTCGGCTCCTGCCGAGGCATCCCCCGGCCGATTCTGCGCCGCCTCGAGTGGAGATTCGGCCGATGCTTCGGACCGCGACGCCGGAGGTGTCTGACTGGTCGACGCTGCGTGCGCACCCGGTTCCCGTGCCGGTGCGGCGTTCGCGGACGGCCGCTCGTCGTCGCGCGCCGGGCGCGGCGCAGGCGCAGGCGCCTGTGCCGGTGGCGGCTCGAACCGCTCGTGCTCATCGGGTTCGGCGTCGGCGAACGGCTTGCCGTCACTGTCGTCGCTATCACCAGCGGTGTCATGATTTGCCGACTCACGGCCCGCGGCGCCCGTTGCGGGCTCGAACGCCGGTTCCGAATCCTCGCTCGGTGTCGACCGGGAATCGTTTTCCGTCTCCGGCAATGAGCCGTCGTCGTCCGCGTGCGCCGAAATCTCGCCGGAGTTGCGCAACTTCTCGGGATCGTGGAATCCGGTCAGGAAATCGTCCCAGTCGTCGGGAATCGCATCGCCACCGCCCGAACTGGCCGCCGGCGCGGCAAAGTATTCGCGCTCCGGTGACTGGCTGAACGACCGATCTTCGTCATCGTCATCCCCGCGCTTCGCGTCGTCGGCGTCGGGCTCGGTACCCTCGCTGTCCCAAGGCAGGGAGAATTCGCTGTCGTCCCAGGGGCGGCTGTCGTCGCCGGCGTCGGTTCGTTCCCGCCCCGGTTCGCCACGGCCGGCGTCGCTGTCGGCGCCGCGATCCGGATCGGGATCGGGACCAGAGTCGGGATCCAGAGCGGAATCGAAGCCGAGGTCGGCGTCTTCGCGATCGAAGCGCGGGGGCGTGACCGATTCCGGCTGGGCGGGTGCCCCGGCGCCATCGATGTCTTGCACCTCGACCCGCAGGACGAAGTCGCCGATGAACAGCTTGTCGCCCTGGTTCAGCGGCACGCTGCGATTCTTGCCGATCAGCGTCTTGGGCGAGTTGTGATAGGTGCCATTGGTACTCCGGTCGGTGAGCGTGAACCCGTCCTGGCCGAATTCGATCTCGGCATGAACCGACGAGGTGTAGCGCTTCGGATCCGATAATACGAGATCGCATTCGGGGTTGCGCCCGAGCGTGCCGCCCTCTCTGCCACAACGCCAGGTCGTGCCCGACATTTCCGGCTGCGGTCCATTTTCAATGGTCAGGATCAGTTGCATCGTCTCTCTTCTCCCACGCACCGTCGGGCTAGAGCTCGCGCGCGGCCTGTTCGACGCGCTCGCGCGCGCTGGCCGGCAAGGATTCGTAGGCCAGCATGGCCTCCATGTTGGCCCGCGCGGCCGCGGGGCTGAGCGCACCGTCGCGATTCAGCCGCTCGATCCGCTCAAGCGCCCGGTTGACCGTCTCGTTCATGCCGCGCGTCGCTTCAAGGTTGCCCGGATGCAGCGTGAGCACGCCCTGGTAGAGCTGCAACGCGCTGTCGAGGTCACCCAATTCGGTGAACGTGGCCGCGTCGGTCAGTTCGGTCTCGATGCGGGCCTGCAGGGCCGAATCCAGCTGATCGAAGGGAACCTCCGGTCCGGCGGCGGGCTGGAACAGCAGCACGAAGGCCAGCGCCGCGGCCACCGAACCCACCGACACCGCAACCGCGACCCGCTTGACCTTCGACGGCGCAAAGCGCTTGATGAAATCGCCCGCATCGGCAGGCCGGGCGTCGGCATCGAAGGCCAGAGCGGCCTGGATGGCCCGCCATTCGCTGCGCCTGAACACCGGGCTGCGCTCGAAGCGCAATCCGTCTGCCTCGGCCCGGTCGGCCGATTTCCAGTCGAACGGATGCTTGCCGGTAAAAAGCGCATAGACCAGGATGCCGAACGCAAACACATCGTCGCGCGGATTCGGCCGCTGACGCCGGATGATCTGCGGGCTGGCAAATGCCGGCGAATACCCGGAAAACGCGTCCTCGACCCGGTCCTGGCGCTTTTCCTGGTAAGCCTTGGCGATACCGAAATCCAGAATCTTGACCCGGTCACTATCGAGCATGAAAACATTCTGCGGCTTCAAGTCCACGTGCACGATGCCTTCGTCGTGGGCGTAGGCCAGGCCGGCACCGATCTGCAGCGTGATGTCGCGCGCCTGCTCCGGATCCATCCCGTGCCGATTCTGCTTGAGGAGGTCGCTGATCGGCCGACCGCGCAGGTACTCCATGGTCATGTAGATATGGCCGTCGGCGCGGTCGAAGTCGTAGACCGTGACGATGTTCGGATGCGCAAGCTGCTGGGCCCGGCGCGCTTCTCGCTGAAGCCCCCTGAACGTCATCTCCGCATCGACGATGTCGGGCTTCATGACCTTGAGCGCGACGTGCACCTGCTCGTCGCGCGCTTCCTGCTTGAGCAGGTCCACCGCACCGAACACCGTGCCCATGCCGCCCTCGCCCAGCACGCTTTCGATGCGAAAACGTTCGCGCAGGATGCTGCCCACGCCCAGCCTTGCCCCGACCGCCTGCCCGGCCGATCCGGCATGCGATTCAACCGGCCGGTCCCGACCACCGGTCGAAGCCTCGTCGACCACCTCGGTGGCCGATTCACCCGAGCCGAATTCGGTCGCGGCATCGTCGGGCGCCGCCTCCGGCGACTTTATCCGGGTGGCGTCATCGCCGGTGTCGTCCTTACCCGCATCTGCCCGAATCACGGTGGCGCCGTCATCGGCCGGGTCCGCGCTGGATTCAACTGACGCCGCAACACCCTTGCCCCGCCCGGTATCGCCGGTAGCGACGCGCGTCGACTCGTCGTCGCAAGTGTGCTCCGGGCGTTTCACGCGGGTGGCCGCATCGGCATTGTCGCGCCGATTGTCGCTGCAATCGTCGGTCACATCCGTTCGCGTGTCGCGGGTTCGAGTCAAATCATTCACCGTCAATCTGGTCCATTCGGGTTGCTCGCTTCAGGGCGCAAGGATCAGCACCTTGGTCTGGCTGGGCGTGATCGTCGCACCCGGTGCGTTGGTTGAATTCTGCAGCGAAACGCTGGTCAGCCGCGTCGCGGGCATGCCCTTGACCAGGCATGTGAACGCGCCGGTCAGGTTGCGTTGCGGCCCCATGACCGTACCCGAGGCCACGCCCATCGCAACGCCGGAGTTGTCGCCGTTGGTCATCGGCGTGGTGGTCCCGAGATTGTGGACGGGCATCCCGAAGATCAGGAAATTCGGGACGTTCGGAACCGCCATGCTCGAGATTGCGATATTCGGGTACGGCACCGGCACCGGCGCCGGAGCCGGCGGCGCCGGCGTCAGGCACACGTCGGGGAAGGCCATGGATTGTGCGGGCATCTGGGTCTTTGCAAACATGAAACGTCACCCGATGTGGATTTGCCGACCGTCGATACGGGCGAGATCGTCGGCCTTTCCGACGATGTTACGGCCCTTCAGCGACATGGTGTGATCGGCCCGGTAATCGATCTGGCCGCTTCGAAGCTGGTCGAAGGATTCAACCTCACGATAGCTGGATCGGGTCTTCTGGCGAACCAGATCGACGACGCTCTGAACCAGGTTACCAACAAGCTGAAGCGAATCGAATTTTCCTTCGACCTGTCCGGCCAGCCAGTCGGCGCGACGCGCGACCAGGTTCAACAGTCCCGTGCGCACGCCCACGCTGGGCGATTTCATTTCGATCCCCGATCGCCCCGTCATTGCAATCCGGGTGCCGGCAGCGAGCGAAAGCGACCCTGTCCGCGACCCGACCGTGAGCGGGCCGTCGGTCTCGATCACGTTTTCGGCCTGCGATTCGCTACGCTCCAGGATTGCCAGAATCCAGCTTTGCTGCTCGGTCCGGAACAGCAAGACCCGGTCTGCCGGTCGCGGCTGCAGCAGGCAGCTCGCCGCAGCATTCGCCCTGGTGTGCGCCCCGTCTTCCGTTGTCACCGTCCAGGAATCCGCGTCCTTCGAGACGACCCGGCCGACAACAGTGGTTCGATCCGCATCGCGCGTCGGTTCGGTCGCAAGAGTTGTGATGTTCGCAGTCTGCATTTCATTCACTCCTTGAATCAGTTGGCTATGCAACGCGGGCGCGCCACCGCTCGGCCGCCAGCCGTTCCGGGTCGTCACCCAGCGTCTGCTTGCGTTGGGGAATATGGGCGGACTCATCGCTCACCCCGTGCAGGTTCGCCCGGAACATGGCGGCACCTTGGAAGTCGGCACCGGTCAGGTCGGCGTGGGAAAACTCCGCGTAGGTGAGCTCGGCATCGATGAATCGTGCACCGCTGCAATCGGCCCGCTGCCATGACGTCTGGTAGGCGTCGGCACCGCAGATATTCGCTTCCGCCGCACAGGCCTTGTCCAGCAGCGCCTGGCGCAGGATCGCACCGCTCAAGTCGCAGCCGGCCAGGTTGGCTTCGATGAACAACGCGTTGGCCGCCCTGGCATTTGAAAGATTTGCGCCGCGCAAATCAGCCCCCTGAAAATTGCACTGTTCCAGGTTCGCCCCCGACAGGTTTGCTCCAGCCAGATTCGCATTGGTGAATTGGGTGCAGGCAAAATCGATGCCGCCGAGATCCATTCCGGCAAGTCTCGCCTCGACGAGAACCGAGAGATAAAAGCTCGTGCCTTCAAGGTTCGACCCTTCGAGGTTGGCGCGCAGCAGCACGATGCGATGAAGATGCGTGCGCGAGAAGTTAGGACGCACCAGGTTGACGTCGACGAAGGTAGTGAAATCGATTTCGGCTCCGCAAAAGACGGTGTCCTGTACAGCCCCCTCGATAAAATTCGTGTCCTTAAGGTATGCATTGCGGAAGCTGGCGGCGTTGACGCTGCAGGAAGTGATATTGGCTTGTTCCAGGCGCGCATCGTCGAACGCAGTTCCGTTCATGCTGCTTTGATGGAACACAGAACGCTCGAAATCGCTTGCGCGCAGATTTGCGTCGCTGAGATTGCAGTTCGAGAACGTGCAATCGCGCAGGTCGCAACGCGACAGATCGCAGCCCTGAAAATCCACCGAATCGAAGATCGCGCCCGACCAGTTCTGCGCCGCAAGCGACTGGCCGCCCAGAGACACGTCCGACACCGGGTCTCCGTCTTCGACCCGTTGCCGAAATTCCGCCATCGAGATCGGCGTGCTCATTCACTCACCTCCGCGCTATCCGGGAACTTTCGCGGATAGGTGCGCATCCGGGCAGTCAGCGCCTCGTCGAAATCGGTCGAGTGATCGACGTGCACGCGCGCCAGGTCGGCCTGGTAAAGATTGGCTCCGTGCACGCTGGCCCCGCGAAGATCGGCCCGCTCGAGCGACGCCCCGGACAGGTCGGCGCCCGACAGGTCGGCGCCGCCGAGTTCCGCGTCGACCATGCGCCCGCCCGCGACATTCGCGGCCCTGAAGGTGCATCGGGCGGCCCGGGTTTCGCTGAAATCCGCGGCCGACGCGTCGGCCCGGTCGAAGATTGCCGACTCGATCACACTGCCTCTCAGATTCGCCTCGGTCAGGTCGGCACCGGAAAAATCGACCTCGCCGAAGTCGCATTCCTCGACCAGTCGCAGGTTTCGCGTCCGCGCCTTTTTGAACCTCGCCCCGCGACAGTCGCAGCCGATAAATACAGCCTCTTCCAGGTTGGCGCCGTCGAATCCGGCTTCGGCGAACCGAGTCCTGATGAAAATCGCGTCGCTCAGACATGCGCCGGAAAAATCCACGTTGTCCAGACGGGAATCCATGAGCACGATACCGGGTGCGTTGGCACGCGCCAGTCTGGTGCCGGCGATTTCGAGCTTCCTGATTTCCGCATCCTCCAGATTGCTCTCGGAGAGATCGGCGTCTTTCAACCCGGCTTCGAGAAGAATCGTGCCGGACAAGTTCGCTGCGACCGCCGACGCCTCTTGCATGCGCGCCCGACCGAAGTTTGCTCTGGGCGCATGCGCGCCGTCGAGATGGGCCGCTTCGAGGTTGGCGTGCGCCAGCACCGCATCGTCGAGACGCGCGCCGTCCAGCCGCGCATTCTCCAGCGAGGCGGATTCGAGAAACGCGCCCCGCAAGTCAGCGCCCGTCAGATCGGCATCGGACAGGTCCACGCCGGAAAAATCCCGGCCGGAAAGCGATTCCCCGGCGGCCAGCGCTGCGAGAAAGGCCTTGCGACGCGCCGGTTCGGGATTGAATGGAACCGCCTGCTGATGATGCGCCGTCAAGCGGTACATCCTGAGCATTCCGGCCTCGGCGTTCTTCAGCATGGCTATCATTTCGTCGCCGAGAAGCGACTGCTTCATTTCGGCAAGATCCGCCCCGGTCTCCTCGAGCTCCGCCATCTGCTCGCGAATCCTCGCCATCTGCTCGTCGGCCGAAAATCGCGGCGGGCCGACGGCGACCGCCGCCTCTTGTTCGCCTTCCTCGTCGCCCTCCGGCGCAACCGTCTTCAGTTCCTCGGCCAGATCCTTCATGCCCTGGTCCAGCCGCTGCTGTCCGCCGGCCGCGAACTGGCGGCCCTGTTCGTCCAGTTTTTCGGCAAGCTCCAGCAACTGCGGCAGCTTCATTGAGCCGAGCTTGTCAGGGTCGGTCTCCAGGCCCTGAATGCGAGGCGGCTCCTCGTCACCCTGATCCATTCCCTCTTTTGCCAGTTGCTGGCGCGCCTCTTCCAGCCGCCGGTCGGTCTGCGCGCCCGCTCGCTCGCCCCATGCCGACGGCCGGAATCCCGAATCGCTGCCGCCGATCACGCCTTCGAATTCGACTTCGGCAGGCACCAGGTCCTTGTCGTCGAGCACTTCGAGATGACCCGTGTCCTTGTCCTGCCGACGCTCGAAAGCGCCAAGGTAATGCCCGCCATCGCGCGACTCGTCCAGACCTTCGGCCGCGATCATGATCGTGGCGACGTCGGACGCATCCGGCAGCCGAACCCGGGCCGCTGCATGGAAGACAAGCACCACGCATTGCTGATCCGGCAGAAACCAGACGGTTGTCAGTCGAGTGTCGATCTCGCTGAGCGAGCCATCTGCATCAGTCGTCATGAAGCAGCGGGCGCGAATACCGGGCAACTTGCCATTGACCCGGCGCTGCGAAGGGTGAACCCCGGTCAGAACGTACTCCTCGTCGCCGCTGAAAGGCTTCGTACGTTGCTGATCCTCGGCGCCGATCTGAAAGAAGCGCCAGTCGATGTCCGCCGGGAAGCCCGGGTATTCCGTTTCAAGCCAACGCTTGTCGTAGGTGCCGGCGCGCTTCTGCCGCGTTCTGGACATCAGATTCACCGCCGAAAATCCGGCGGGCCTGACTTTCTGGCCGGGAAGCTTGAGCATTTCGTCGGGATCCTCGATGTTTGGCAGCGGAATCCGTCCTGAATCATCGGGCTTGATGCCCTTCCCTACCGGATTGAGGGGATTGCCTTCGCCGCCGAAGGCGTTCTCCCAGGTCAACGCAATCCGTTCGAACGGCTCCGGCCGCGTGATCTGGTTCCGGACGAAGTAGCGGTCACCGAATACGTTGAGACCCTTGGTGAGACCACCGATCTCGACTTGAACGCGAGCCGCGCCAGCCTTGGAATCTTCTTGCGGATAAGCGTGACCGGCCAGCAGGTACTCTGCACCACGCTTGGGGATGCCCTCGTCGATCACCGCGTCGGGCCCCAGTGCTTCGGCTATTGCCGGCCACATCAGCATCTCGGAAAACAGCTTCCGGCCCGATCCGAGTGATGCACAGGCCATGATCGAGATGCCACAAAACGACTCGCCCCGATATTCGAACGGCCGTGTCATCAGGCTCAGTGTCTGTGGCTTGAAAACTCTCATTCTTCATCCATTTCGATTGCCGGTCAGCTGCTCGCTAGAGCATCATCTTCAACTGGCCCTTTTCCAGGCCAAAGACCTTCTGGCTGATGTCGGTATAGGTCGTGCCCATCGAGACATCCTTGTGCGAGATATCGACCGCGGTCACCGAATTGCTGAGCTGCGTGATGCTCTGGCCCAGAACCGTATTGCTCAGCGAGAGCACCTTGAACGACTTCTTCATTTGACTGATGTCTTCGTTGAGCTGATCGATGACCGTACGGATCATCCCGGTATCGGCGTGCGGGTTGTGCATAATCGAGACACCGGCTGCCGAAGAGATGCTTATCGGGCCTGCGGCCTTGAGCGTCATCGCACCGCCGGCATCCAGTGACATCACCGCACCGGCCTTCATGGCGAACATGGCGCCGGCGGTCGCCGAGAAGTTGCCGGTGACGTTCAACGTATCGCTGACTCCGACGGTGGTCGAACGAGTGGTTCCGATGGTGTTTTTTTCGGACGTCCCGATAGTCTTGGTACGCTCGATTCCGACGGTCAATTTCTCGTTCAGCCCGATAGTCGATTCCCGGTTCTTGCCGATCATGGTCGTCTCGTCCACATCGACATTCTTTTCCCGGTTGTTCTTGACGTGATGCTTCTCGTCGTTGCCCACCGTGACCGAGCGGTTGACGTCGACGTTGAGCGTTTGACAGTGTTCGACCCGCGTATCCAGGTTCTTCTCGGCGTGCATGTACAACTGCTCTGAGCCCTTCTTGTCCTCGAACCGGATTTCGTTGAAGTTATCGCGCGTGCCGGACTTGCTCGACCGGGTCTTTACGCCCGATTGAGTGGCGTTGCCCGGCAGTTCGTACGGCGGCTTGTTTTCGGCGTTGTAGACCGAGCCGGTGATGATCGGGCGATCCGGGTCGCCTTCGAGAAACTCGACGATGACTTCGTGGCCGATGCGCGGCAGGAACTGCGCACCCCATTGCTTGCCGGCCCAGGCCTGCGACACCCTTACCCAGCATGAGCTGTCCTGGTCGTTCTTGCCGTCGCGATCCCAGTGAAACTGGACCTTGACCTGGCCATGCTCGTTGGTCCAGATTTCCTCTCCGGATTCGCCCACGACGATCGCGGTCTGAGGACCGTGCACCACCGGCCGCGGCGTGGTACGTGGCGGCCTGTAGGGCTCGCTGGACGGCATCGCCTGCAGCGAACAGCCGTATTCGAAGTCATCGCTTGAATCGGCACCGCCCGAGTCATAGCCGCCCTGGTGGAGCCGGTGGGTGACATGGGTAATCAGATACTCGCGATTCTGATCGTCGCGCGGGAACAGCTCGAGCGTGAACAGGAAACCGGGCAACATCCCGCGCGCGTTGCCGCGGCCCTGCAGAACTTCATGGTCGGCCTGGTCGGCCTCGAGCCGGTTGCGTGCGATCGCCTCGCCCTTTTGCACCTCGGAGTAGCCGCCCGGATATTGATACTGCTCGAACTCGGCCTGGGCATGCGGCTTGGCGATGCGCGACACCACCTCGAGATTGGCTCCGGGCTTGGTGAAGTCGTAGTCGCGCTGGGTGAATTTGCCGCTGCGCACACCGCGTGCCATGGACCAGTCGTCGAGATGCTCGCGCTCGCGGTGGTCGTGGGCATCGGGCGGATACCAGGGCACGACGTCGTACTTGCCGAAGGTCTCGTGGGCGTTCGGGGCATCGGCCAGGACCACCGTGTGCTTGCCTTCTTCGTGTTCGAAGAAGTAGTAGATGCCCTCTTCTTCCATCAGCCGCGAAAGAAAATCGAAATCGGTTTCGTTGTACTGGACGCAGAACACGCGCTCGGCATACTGCCCGCTCAGCCGGCTATCGATATCGGTAAAGCCGTGGTCCTGGCAGACCTGCTTGATGATGTCCGGTACGGTCTTGCCCTGAAAGATCCGGTTGTTGCTGGCGCGCGTGAGCAACCACAGCCATGGCCGAAGCACGATCCGGTATTCGGCCAGGTTGTCGCGAAAGGAGGCAAAGCTGAATTCGGCGACGTGGCCGGAAAAGTACCGCATGCCGCCGCCTGGCAGTTCGAACTCCACCCGCGCGTGCTCGCCCAGGATCTGGTAGAGGTCGATGTTTTCGTCCTCGCTGACGACGGTGAGTTCGTACTCGAACAGGCCGCTGACCTGCTCGCGCGCGAGCATGCTGTTGAGCATCAGCGCGTCGGGATCGAGCGATGACTTGAAGTTCGCCTGGCGATTGCTCTGGCTTCGCTTCATGGATCAGGCACCCTCGAAGCTGTAGGCAAAGTGGTCGTCTGCCGCGTCGATGGCAATTGCCTCGACCTCGCGCCCTTCGAGGCGGCGGTTGAGCAGTTCCCGGCTGATTTCCGGCAGCATGGTGTTGGTCAGGATCGAATCAATCATCCGCCCGCCGCTTTCGACTTCCTTGCAACGGCTGACCACCAGGCCGAGCACGTCATCGGAATAGGTAAACGGCACACCGTAATTGTCGGTCACGCGACGTTCGATGCGAGCGAGCTGCAGCTTGGCGATTTCGCGCAGGATTTCGTCGTCCAGCGGGTAGTAGGGGATGACCACAAGCCGCCCGAGCAGCGCGGCCGGGAAAGTCTTGAGCAGCGGTTCGCGCAGCGCGTTGGCCAGGCCATCCGACTCGGGCTTGAGGTCCGGATCCTGGCACATGTTCATGATCATGTCGCTGCCGACGTTGGAGGTCAGCAGGATGACCGTGTTCTTGAAATCGATCAGGCGCCCCTCGCCATCTTCCATCATGCCCTTGTCGAAGACCTGGAAGAAGATCTCGTGGACATCCGGATGGGCCTTCTCGACCTCGTCGAGCAGCACCACGCTGTAGGGTTTGCGCCGCACTGCCTCGGTCAGCACGCCACCTTCACCGTAGCCCACGTAGCCCGGCGGCGCGCCTTTCAGGCTGGAGACCGTGTGCGCTTCCTGGTACTCGCTCATATTGATCGTGATCAGGTTGCGCTCGCCGCCGTACAGTGTCTCGGCCAGGGCCAGCGCGGTTTCGGTCTTGCCCACGCCCGACGGGCCGGCCAGCAAGAACACCCCGATCGGCTTGGACGGGTTGTCCAGCTTGGCCCGGGCGGTTTCGATACGGCGTGCGATCATGCCCAGCGCGTGGTCCTGGCCGATGACGCGGCCGGCCAGGGTCTTTTCCAGCTCGAGAATGGCGCGGATCTCGTCCTTGACCATGCGTCCGACAGGAATGCCGGTCCAGTCGGCCAGCACCGAGGCCACCGATTGTTCGCTGACCGCAGGGTGCAGAAGGGGGTTCTCACCCTGCAGCTGCTCGAGCTCGTCGTTGAGCTGCTTGAGCTGATCCCAGAGATTCTGGCGTTCGGCGTCGTCCAGTCCGGTTGCAGGCTTCGAGGGCGGCGCCGATTCGACCGCCACGCGTTCGCCGGATGATGCTTCTTCGCCGGGCTGTTCCGGCCCGCTGGATTCTGCCGCCGCGCCCTGCGCTTCACCGGCTGGCGCGTCTTTCTCCTCGGCGTTGTCGCCCGGATGCAGCCGGGCTCGCAGTTCGAGAATCTGCGTGATCAGCTTCTTCTCGTCCTGCCAACGCTTTTCGAGTTCTTCGCGGCGCTTTTCGGCATCGGCCATGGCCGAATCCACGATCTCGGCGCGATCACCGGTCGGAATGCCCACATCGCGCTCGCGCCCGATGATCCGGCGTTCTGTCTCAAGCGACTGAATGTTGCGCCGGCAGTCCTCCAGTTCGGCCGGAACAGCGTGCAGCGCGGTGGCGACGCGGGCACAGGCGGTATCGAGCAGGCTCACCGACTTGTCCGGCAGCTGGCGGTCGGGCACGTAACGGCTGGACAGTTTGACTGCAGCCTCCAGCGCCTCGTCGAGAATCAACACCTTGTGGTGTTGCTCCATGGCCGGCGCGATCGCGCGCATCATGCGAACGGCATTCTTTATTGACGGCTCGGCGATCTTGACGACCTGGAAGCGGCGGGTAAGCGCCGGATCCTTCTCGATGTGTTTCTTGTATTCGGCCCAGGTGGTGGCGGCAATGGTGCGCAGTTCACCCCGTGCCAGTGCCGGCTTGAGCAGGTTGGCCGCATCTCCGGTGCCGGCCGCGCCGCCGGCGCCGATCAGCGTATGCGCCTCGTCGATGAACAGGATGATCGGCGTTTCCGAGGCCTGAACTTCCTGGATGACGTTTTTGAGCCGGTTCTCGAACTCGCCTTTCATGCTGGCCCCGGCCTGCAGCAGGCCGACGTCGAGGATCCTGAGCTCGACATTGGCGAGCATGGGCGGCACTTCGCCGCGCGCAATCCTGAGCGCGAAGCCCTCGACCGCGGCGGTCTTGCCGACGCCGGCTTCGCCGGTCAGGATCGGGTTGTTCTGCTTGCGCCGCATCAAAATGTCGATGACCTGGCGAATCTCGTCGTCGCGGCCGACGATCTCGTCGAGCTTTCCGCTGCGGGCCTGTTCGGTCAGGTTGATCGAGAATTGTTCCAGCGCCTCCTGCTTGCCCATCTCGGCCGGCCCCATCGCGCCGCTGGCCTCGCCGGGCGCGGCATCGGTTTCCGCGCGCGCCTCGCGATCTTCCGGCGATCCGGAAACGACGTCGGAGAACTCGTCGCTCAGGCGCTCAGCCTTGATTTTTCCGAATTCCTCCGAGATTCCCGTTAGCGCATGCGCCAGGCCCTTGGTACGCAGGATACCCAGCACCAGGTGCCCTGAACGCACTTTGCTGGCGTTATAAAGCAACGAGGCCCAGACCCAGGCGCGTTCGACCGCCTCCTCGACATGTGACGAGAGGTCCGAGATCGAGGTGGCGCCGCGCGGCAGCTGGTCCAGCGCCGCCGTGACATCCTTCGCCAGGCGCGAATCGTTGATATCGAAATGATCGATGATTCGCCTCAAGTCGGAGTCTTCGAGCTGCAGCAGCTGCTGGATCCAGTGGACCAGTTCAACGTACGGGTTACCGCGCATCTTGCAGAACACCGTGGCGCTTTCGATCGCCTTGTAGCAGGTCGGGTTGAGCTTGTTGAACAATGCGACGCGTGAAATCTCAGCCATGTAATGCCTCCATCGGTCTTGGTTCCGGCTCCGGCAGGTGGAAGAAATCGGGACGCGCGGGATCCCGTTGGCGGCCCTCAAGCCAGCTCGACCAGCCCAATTGGCCGTAGCGGCCAAGGCAGGTCACGGGACGCTCTTCTTCGCGCACCACGACCCGGTATTCCCATGAAAATTCGAACCCGACGAAATTGCGTACCAGCGCGGCCAGGCGCGACGGCGCCGGCTGGTCCGGCAACAGCGACTCGAACGCCTCGCGCGAGACCGGTCCGAATACCAGCGCGAAGCGGAACTGTCGCTCCCAGGTTCGCGCGCCGATCACCGTGTTCACGCCCAGCCGCCCGGTGGCCGGGGTCATGCCCAGATGCAGTCGGCTGTATTCCGGCAGTTCCAGCCATTCGGGCTCGAACTCATGCAGTTGCACCGGCATCGAGAACTGCTGGGAAAGAATGCCCAGAAGCGCCCCGGGACTGCGCTTCTGGTTGGCGAAGTGACCGGCGTGAAAAAGTTTCGCCTCGTCGGAACACGCGTCCTGGTCGCGCAGCGCCGGCGAACCCAGACCGAAAAGCGCGCCGACGTAGATGCGAAAGCGATTGTCGGCCGGCCGATCCTCGCAGATCGCCGGGTCGGCATTGGCCCGGATACGGAAAAACAGCGACAGCATGCGGTGGTGGAAGACGTCGCAGAAGCGCTCGAAAGTCGGATCGTGATGCCGCAGCCGACGCTCCATCGCGTATTCGCTCAGGTGCACCGGCAGCGGGCCGTTGGGTCCGAACACGCCGTGAAAATTCTGCAGCAGGCGCCCGGGCCGCTGGTCGGTCGCCGGCTGAAGGGCCGCCAACGTGGAACTGGCGAACGACAGGCTGGCCGACTGGCCCAGCCGCAGCGGATCCTGCGAGGCACGCCGCGACCTGCCGAAACCCGGACATTCCGGGTTTTCGGCCTCGATCCGTCTCAGCGCCTGGAAGAAACCGAACCGGTGCGGCTCGGCTGCCAGCCGGCCGATCAGATCGTCATGCGTTGACCGGTCTTCAGCGGCCATCGGACAATCTCCCCACGGTCGGTGGAGACCACTCGGGTCTCGGTGAATGAATTGATGCTCGCGTAGCGGGCGAAGAACTCGGCCAGGATGCGCCCGATCAGGAAAATGCCCACACCCTCAAACGCGCTCTCATCCAGCGTCAGGCTTATGCCTATTCCCCGCCCGGCAGTGATCGGTCCGGCCAGCGGCAGACGGCGCACGATGCTGTCGGCCTCGATCGCCGCCACGCCCTCGACCTGGCGCCGGATCGACGAATCCGACAGGTCGGCGTAAAGCTCCAGCATTTCGCGCAGCGAGGCCGCGCCGTTGCCTTCAGCGCTGTTGAGCAGCGACAGGTAATTCAGGTTGAGATGGCTGACCAGCCGCCAGTTGGTATCGCCCGGCGCAAACCGCGCACGCGGTCGGGTCGGCCCGCGCAGGCACTCGACGACCTTGACCGGCGCGCTGGAAAGCAGCGAAAAGTCGCTGTCGCCGCCTACCGGCATGTGCAGCGGCAAATCGCGGTTGGTGCACAAGCCCTCCACGGCCACCTGGCGTATCGACTCGGCGTACGGCGCGTGCCGGCCGTCGACCAGCGTCAGGAAAAGCTCGCTGCCGACGTAGCTTGAGCGCGCGCCGTCGCGCTGCTGCCGGGCCGACAGCTTGCGCGGCAGACGATGCTGGGTGTAGAACGCGGAGTGACCGCGATCGGCAACCCGATCGTGCGACCAGAAGAAAGGCTTGAACGCATCGCCCTCGTGGACCCCGGTACGGTAGCCTTTCACCGACGTGATCGTATGCAGTTCGAAATCCATCGGCCGGGTTCGATCGGGCACTGCGTGCAGTTCGGTATCCCGTTCGGAGACGTGTATGCGGTCGCAATGGCGCGGAAACAGGTTGACCGCCGGCGCGCAGTGAAGCACAAAATTGTCGGCATCAAGCGTGTTTTCGAGGCTGTCGGCCTTGCGGTCGAAAGCGAAAATGATCTCCAGGGATTCACCGTCGGCGGCCGCGGCAATGGGCCCCAGGCCATCGAAGCGGACAAAATTGAAGCGGTCCGGAAATGCGAAGTATTCCTGCAGCAGCCGGTAGCCGTGAAAGGAGCGATATCCGTAGGGCAGCACCGCCTCTTCGGATTTGAAACCGGGCATGTCGATATGCTCGGCCGACATGAACTGCTGCCGGTTCTCGCCTTCGGCCGAGCCGCGGACAAAATATCCGACACACGCGGCGTGCAGCTGCTCCATCAACACCGCAACCCGCTCGCCGGCGCCGTTGATGTAAAGCTCGAGCTGGTCGATCGCGATTTCGTTGAACTTGAACCCGCCGGTGGCCTTGAGCGTCAGCCGCAGGCCCGATCGGGTCTCGCCCGGCGGATTGACGCCCAGCGCCGCGACGTCGCCGCGGGTCGCCAGGAACTGCGCCGAATCGACCTTGATCGGCCACAACGTGATCTTCTGCCGGGTTCGAAACTCACAGGCCGTCTGCTCGCCCCGCCCGATGCGTCCGCGCAGCGGCGTATCGCGAGGAATTTCAAATCCGTCGCACAGGCTGCCCTCGTTCATGTCCGGATCGAAGCGCGCGATGCACATCGACGGGACCGGCGCGAGGAAGTGCGGAAACACGATCTCGAAAAGATGCTGGGTGAAGCGCTCGTATTCCTTGTCGATCTTCAGCTGCAGCCGGGCGGCGAGGAAGGCGAAACCCTCCAGCAAGCGCTCGACATAGGGGTCGGCGCACTCGAATTCGTCGAGCCCGATGCGACCGGCGATCTTCGGGTACTCGCGGGCGAACTCCGCGCCCATGTCGCGCAGGTGCTCCAGCTCGCTGTTGTAGAACTTGAGAAAGCCCGGATCCATCCTAGTGGTCCCTCAACCCGATAATTTCGAATTCAGTTGGTCTGTCAGCGTTCAGGGCGAGGCGCGGCTCGCAGTGAATGGCCATACCCTTTACAAGAGCCGTAACGCTGCCATGGACGCTGACAGGCCAACCCTTCGGGCGCTCCTGTGGCGCTCCGCTGCGGCGTTCCCGTGCTTGCCAAGGGAGGCGGCCATTGACTGCGCACGGCGCCTTGCCGCGAAGCGCCACAGGAACGCTGAAACCTGAATGATCGGGTTGAAGGACCACTACCGCCCCCCGGCCATGTCGGCGGCGTCGCGCACATCGACCTGTCCGCTCTCCAGGTCTATCTCTGTCTTGAGGAACAGCTCGGCGGGCATCGGCTGGGCCCAGAGCTGACCCTCGATCTCGAAAACGATCGCGTTCTGGCTCATGCGGTCGGCCGACACTTCGGCCCGCACGCGCAGACTCTTTGCCAGGATTCTCGGCTCGAAGATCAGAACGGCGTTCTTGATGATGCGTTCGATCTCTTCGCGGTCGAGGTCGGCAACCGCCGAGCCCGACAGATCCGGGATGCCGTAGTTGATGACCGAATCCCGAACCGCCGGATAAGGCGAGAGATCGACCAGCGGCTCCATGTGGCCGGCGTTGAGCAGCCAGCCCAGATCGCGCCGCACGAGACTGCGCAACCGCGTCAGGCTGATGACTCGCCGGCTGCGCGCCTCGTCGCGCTGTTCGGGCGCTTCGTCTGCAAGGCGATCGAGCAGCGAAGGCTGCAGTCGCTCGTTGAAGCTCAGCTCGGCCACTAACCCGCCTCTGTCGGGGCGTCGACTATCGCCTCGGCTGCGCTGCCGATGGTGATCTCGCGAACGCCCAGCAACGGATAGTCGCCCTCGTCGGTCACCAGCAGGCGCTGGCCCAGCCCGACCTGCAGGCCGACGTCATCGCCCTCGTCGCCGGCATCGCCAAGCCACTCGGTCATGCGGCTGAGCTTCAGCCTGTCGTCGGTGGCGTTCTCGGTGCCGGGATAACGCGTCGGAATGAAACCGACCGCCTGGCCGCCGTTGGTCCACTGAAACTGGGCTGGCGTCCAGACCAGGTCGCGCAGGTCCTCGGGCGGGTCGATTCTCACCACGCGCACGTGTTCCATCGGCACCCAGTAATAGTGGCCCTTGAGAAAGACCTCCAGTACCGGACCCAGCCGGCCGTCCGCGTCGGCTATCCATTCGAACGACTCGGAATCCTCGCGCTCTCCGCTTTTGAGACGGCCGCTGCTGGCGGGTGCCTGATCGAACGCCTCGGCCTGCATTTCCAGCCCTTCCTCCAGCCGGCCGGCGGCGAAATGCGGCAGCGCCTGGCACAGCGTCGCCAGCCAGTCGCGCGGTTCGCCGAACAACAGCGGGCTGCGCTGACCGCCGAACACAGCCTGGCGAAACATCTCGCACTGGATGACCGGCTCGTAGGTCTCGAACATCGGAATGGTTTCAGCATCGATGTCCTTGAGCACGTACAGCTGGCGTCTGGCCTTTTCCCAGTCGCCGTTCAGGCACATCAACTGAAAAAGCAGAATGCGCGCCTTGGCATTTCCGGCATCGGCGCGGACTGCGTCCATGGCCTCGCCAATGGATGCACCCAGATCGCCGGCCTGCAACAATTCGTGAACTTGATTCAACACGGGATCTCCTCAACGACCGGGCCGAAGGGTTCGGCCCGGTCCATTGTCAGCGGATGCGATATCAGGCTTCCACGTTCTCGCGGATATTCCATCCTGTCTCCACCGTGGCCCCGGCCGAACCGTCAGCTTCCTGCGGGGTGTACTCGAGCTTGAACTCGGCGAAGTTCAGCGTGATCGATTCGGTCACGTTTTCCTCGCCGTCGGATCCGCCGGTCTGCATATCGGCGACCAGCACCTCCTTCAGCGTGATCTTGAGGTACTCCAGCGCACTGTCACCACCGGCCTTGCGCAGCGTCAGAACGGCTTCATCCTCGTGCTTGCCATTGCAGCAAAGCTTCCACAGGTTCGGTGTTGCCTGGTCGACGTACTTGGTGATCGAGAGATCGTTGACCGACACCTTGCCGGCGCCGCCGCCCTTGCCGCGGTGCATGGTGCCCGACTGATGCGCCCCCCAGGACCAGCCGAGGACTTCGACCTCGTCCTTGTGATCCTTGTCCTGGGAATCACCCTTGATGCTCGCGAACTTCAGAAATGTGTCAACTGCCATGATCTACCTCCAGATTGTCTGATTGAGCCGGCCGATCCTTCGGCCGGGTAAGATTGGACTTGCCGATCGATACTTGCTCACGCGCCCTTGGCTGAGGGCAGGCGAGATACCAGCCTCAGAGAGACCGATAAACCCTCCAGCTGGTAATGCGGCCGCAGATAGAACTGCGAGGTGTAATACCCCGGGTTTCCCTCGACTTCCTGCACGCGGACTTCTGCAGCGGCCAGCGGTTTGCGTGCCTTGGTCTCTTCCGACGAATTGTCGGGATCGCCGTCGACGTACTTCATGATCCAGCTCGACAGCCAGCGCTCCATGTCGTCGCGCTCGCGGAACGAGCCGATCTTGTCGCGCACGATGCACTTCAGATAATGCGCGAACCGGCAGCATGCGAACAGGTACGGCAGGCGCGCCGACAGATTCGCATTCGCGGTCGCATCCGGATCGTCGTACTCGGCCGGCTTCTGCAGCGACTGGGCGCCGATGAAGGCGGCAAAGTCGGTGTTCTTCCGATGCACCAGCGGCATCAGTCCGATCTTCGACAGCTCGCCCTCGCGCCGATCGCTGATCGCGATCTCGGTCGGGCACTTCATGTCCACGCCGCCATCGTCGGTGGGGAAGGTATGGGTGGGCAACCCTTCCACCGCGCCGCCGGATTCGACCCCGCGAATCCGCGTGCACCAGCCGTATTGCTTGAATGCGTTGGTGATGTTGGTTGCCATTGCATAGGCCGAATTGGCCCACGCGTACTTGCCCGAATCGGCGCCTTCGGTGTCTTCCTCGAAATTGAACTCCTCGACCGGATCGGTCTTGGACCCGTACGGGATTCGCGCAAGAAACCGGGGCATGGTCAACGCGATGTAGCGTGAGTCGTCCGACTCGCGCAACGAATTCCAGGCCGCGTATTCGGGGGTCGAGGTAAGCTTGCCGAGATCGCGCGGATTGGCCAGCTCGTCCCAGGAATCCATCTGCAACAAATTGGGCCCGGCCGCGGCCAGGAACGGCGCGTGCGCCGCGGCGGCAATCTGTGCCATCCCGTTGAGGATAGAGACGTCGCGCGCGTTGTGATCGAACACGTAGTCGCCGACGATGGCACCGAAAGGCTCGCCGCCCAGTTGTCCGTATTCTTCCTCGTAGATCTTCTTGAACAGCGGGCTCTGGTCCCACGAGGCGCCCGGGTAGCGTCTGAACATCTTGGCCAGTTCGTCCTTGGTGATGTTCATCACCCGGATCTTGAGCATTTCATCGGTCTCGGTATTCATCACGTGGTAGTGCAGCCCGCGCCAGGCGCCTTCGAGCTGTTGGAACTCCTCGTGATGAAGAATCTCGTTGACCTGCTCGGTCAAGCGCGAATCGATTTCGGCTATAAGCGCATTGATGGTGGTGACGGCATCTTCAGAGACAAGCGCCGTGCCCTCCAGCACCTGCTGTGCGAGCGTACGAACGGCGGATTCCACTTCGCTCTTTGCGCGTTCGCTCTTGGGCTTGAATTCCTTCTGCAGCAGGGAAGTGAAATCATCCTGCTCCAGCGCTTCACCCTGTTGCTGGGCGGCGGTTTCCTTTTGCTTCGCCATGTCTTACTTCTCCTTCTCGCTGCCGGATTCGTCATTGCCCGAAGCCTTGGGGGCCGAAGTCAGGGACTTCAGCAACTCGGGATCGTTGATAGCCTTGGACACCAGATCCTCGGCCCCTGCCTTGCCATCCATGTAGGTGACCAGATTCGATAGCTGCGTGCGCGCCTCGAGCAGCTTGCGCAGAGGCTCGACCTTGCGTGCCACGGCCGCCGGCGAAAAATCGTCAAGACTTTCGAATGTGAGGTCGACCGAAAGCTCGCCCTCGTCGTCGGTCAGCGTGTTCTTGACCCGGAATGCGGCGCGCGGCTTCATCGCCTTGATCCGGTCGTCAAAGTTGTCCATGTCGAATTCGAGAAACTTGCGCTGCTCGATCGGCGGAAGCGGTTCTTCCTGCTTGCCTGCCAGATCGGCCATTACGCCCATGACGAACGGGATCTGGATTTTCTTTTCCGCCCCGTACAACTCGACGTCGTACTCGATATGTACCCGCGGCGCCCGATTGCGGGCAATGAACTTCTGTCGACTTTGCTTAGCCATATTGCTTACTCCTCAAGCAGTACCTTTGAAATGAACATTCATGTAACTCAATCCGGTTCTGGATTTCCTTTGATTTCAATCCTCGCTGTCGCCGCTTCCAAGCAGGCGGTCGGCCTGCTTGGCCCCGTCGGAAGCAATATCCTTGATGATGGCCATGAAATCGGCCGATACCAGGCGCTTGGCCCGCTGCACCAACAGCGGAACCGGGCTGGAAGGTTCGTTGCGGTTGTAGTACTCGGTAATCCGGTCGAGCATGCGGACCACATCCTCGCGACTGCGAATTTCGCCCGAAGCCGGCGCGGATGCGCCGGCACCCGGTTCCTCGCCGGTCTCCTGCGTGCCGGCGCCCTCGACGACGACGCCACGCCGGCCAAGCACTTCCTGAAGTGCCGGCCGGATCTCGGCGAACAGTTTCGTGAACGGATCCAGGTCGATCAGATACTGCGAGGCAACGTTTTGGTTGAATTGCGTTTCGATTGCGCCGGCGGTTTCCACCGCGTCATCGATATTGGCGATCATCTGCTGCAGGTCGTCGAGCTCGCAATCCATCAGCGCCTGATTGATCGAGGTCAGCGTGGCGGCGTCCTCGTCCTTGCCTGCAGTGAGTTTGTCCGTGGCGATCAGGTAATCGCGAATCGTATACGTACCGATTGCCGGTGAACTGACCAGCTCGGACTGCCGAATCAAGCGAAGGAGCCCCTGTTCGCTCGCGATTTCGGCCACCGTATGCAGTCGTTCGGTGGCGTCGCCGTCGTCGATCAGCGGCTCGACTTGATCCCAGTACCGATCGAGCAGGCCGCGGACAATCGCCAGGCCCTGGACCATGCCGGGAATGCCGTCGCGCGCGCACGAAGCCTTGGTCAGGAACACCGCTACCCGCAGACTGCGCACGCGCTCGAATAGCGCCAGCGATTTTTCCCGAACGGCACGCCAGTCCGGCTCCTCGGCCGCGATGACCTCGTCGCCCATGACCTTTTCGGGCTTGCCCTGGGCAAGGCGGTCCAGCTCCGCGTAATCGGGATCGAACACCAGGTCGTCCAGGCCCTCGCCGCAAGGATTCTCTTCATCCACCGGCGCGGTCAGTTTCTCGATATCTAGCGCTTCAGCCATATTCCGGTTCCAGTTGTCTGTTCGAGTCCAATCCAGTCCTGGCGGCATTCGCCCCTGGTCCGTGCGATACGCTCACTCTCTTGTCAAGATCAAACGAATTCACGGCCCGGATCGTGCCGCGTGCGTGCCCGCAGGTGCCACGCTTCTTCCGATCAACTGCGGAAGCGAGCGAGTCCAGGCCTGCATGGTCGAGCCGCCGGGGAAAACTTTGACCACCGGTCCTTCGAAGCGAAACGTACTCAGCCCGCCGCCGTACTGGGTTCGAACCGCCGCGCTTGCCGGAACGCCCGTGGCGTCGGCGACCAGGGAAAGCATGTCGCGCCCGTCCCGACCGTGACCCGTGCTGCAGTGCATGAACTGGATGCACCCGTAAGCGCTGAAGATCGGCGCCAGCCTGGCGATGATCGCGCGCATCTGATTACCGCCCCTGGACGTAATGGTGTTTCGGTGGAAGCCTTCGCTTCCGCTGCCGAAACTGATGCCTGCCGTGCCAGATCTCCCGTGGCCATGAAAGCGAAGCAGAAATACCGAACCGGGGCGCGTCGATCGGACGACATCGCCGATCAACTGCTCCAGGCCATTGCAGGCGCCGCCGATCATGTGCGGCGCACCGCCGGCACGCCGAATGTCACGAGCTTCGAGTTCGTAAAGGCTTGGGTCAAAGACGTCGATGCAATCGGCGACCTCCAGGCCGGGAGCGCCGGCGACCAGAGTCGGCCATGTGCGCTGGCCGACGATGCCGTCGACGCCCAGGCGCTGGTCGCGCTGGAATTCACGAACCGTCCGCGTTGTTTCGGGGCCATAGTGACCGTCACAGCCTATGTCCGGGTCGACTCGCGCCTGAAGCAGCCGTTGCAAAACGGCGACCGCAGGTAGCGAATCGCTGTAGTGGAGATACGGATAAGGCATATCAGAATTCACCCCTGAAACCGAGGAAGATCGAATGCCGCGTCGTATCGCTTTCGGCGACCAGCGCGCTGTAGCTGACGAACAGTTGCTGACCCGAGAGAAACACCCAGCTCGCACCGGCATCGAGGCGACCGAAGTGGCGGTCGGGGCTGTTGATTTCGATGTCCGGGCCGAAACCGGTGGACCCGACCACGCTCGGGCGCAGCAGGTATCCGTCGTTGTCGTTCTCGTATCGATACGAGCCATCGATGAACGGCGACAGCACGCCGCGTGAAAAACTGAATGCACGCGTCGCACGGAAGCCGAGACCGATCGTCTCGCTTTCGAAATCCTGATCGCCGAAGGTCAGCGCGAACGGACTGCCGCGCTCGCCGAAGCCGTCGATATCGTTCCACGCGTACTGGAATTCCGCGTACGGCGTAACCGACCACTGCATTTCCAGCGGCAGCCGATAATTGGCCGTCAGGCTGGCCGAGTACTGGCGCGCATCGGTCGATCCGCGCGCGATCGAGCGGGTCAGGTCGCCGATCCCGGAAAGGTCGACGACGCGCTTTTGCGACACGTCGGTCATCGAGTAACCGAGCGTTGCGTCCAGGTAGAAATCGTCGCTGAAGCTGTAGCTGCCGTAACCCTGCAAGGTGACGGTTTCTGCGCTGGTTGATCCACCGTCGCGGTCGAGATCCGCATCGTATTCGCTGTACCCGATGGAAACGCCGGCAAAAGAGCCGGAATCGAGCCGATAGTCCATGCCTGCGGTCAGGCCCCACGAGTCGAAGTCGTAGCCGGCTTCCTTGCCGCGCCTGTCGCGCTCACCCAGCGAGACTTCTCCATTGACAAAGAAGCCGAATCGCTCCGAAAGCAGGCTGCTGCCGCCTCCATCCCCGCTCGACGCTTCGTCGACCGCATCCAGCGGCAACCAGCTGGTGTTGATCAATTCACCGTTGAAGGCGACTGCTATACCCGAGATGCTGGAACCGGTGGCGCCGGAACGCAATTCGGCGATTCGATTGCCGACGTTCACGCTCTGGATTCGCCCACCCTCGGAGCTGGCGACTGGAATCGCCGCCAATTCGTGCGCGTCGAAAGCACGTGCAACCTGGCTGATCTGCGCGTCGGTCAGATCGGTTTCGGCAATGGTTGCGCAAGCGTCGGCGAACGAGCTTCCCGGCAAGGCGGTTTCGCAGGCGTCGTTGAACGCGCCGCCGGCGTCGAATACCAGCTCGTCGCTGTCCGGAATACGGTCCGGCGGTAGCGGCGGACCTGCATTTTCCACCAGCGTGAGCGTGGCCAGGGCACGCTCACGCGAGACGCCCCCGGCGATCTGCCCGGCCAGGAAATCGATACGCGTCCCGACCAGTTCGAAGATCTTGTCGTCGCCATCCGGCTCGTCGAGTTCCAGCGCCTGGTAGGCCACCTGGACGCTCCGGGTGGCGCCGGCCTCGATCGGCAGCGCGATGCGAGGCGCCGCCGGATCGATGCCCAGATCCAGGCCGATCTCGCCCCCGCCCGAGACGCTTCTGTGTTCGTAATCGAAAGTCGCCTGGCCTTGCTCGCAGACCTCGTCGATGGTCACCGCCAAATCTATGACGCCGCTGTCGAGCGTTCGTCGCTCCAGCTCGATGCCTGACGGCGAAGCGGTTTCAGTAAAGGTGAAGACCAGATCCTCGCTGCTGTCGCACGCCTGGGTTCCGGCCCCGGCGGCGAGAATGACCTGTCCGGTCGAAAAAACCGCACCGTGCCGGGATGCGGCGTCGAGCGGGTTCGCGAATACAAGCGACGCTGCGATCCAGAGCATCAGGAAGCGGCAGGTCCGCCGGAATGAATTCGATTTGTGCATTGCGTTAGGTTCCTGAAGGGTCATCGATCATTCCTCGAGCGCGATCTGGATCGACGCCGGCAATGCATTCACTGCATCGGCGCTGCCCTGGACCTGTCCCGGCCCGCTGCCGCGAAGCTGAAGCACCACTCCGGCTGTTCCGCCGGGCGGCAGGGCAGCAAGGCTGCACGAGAACTCGGCCGAAACCGGACCGCATTGCCAAGGCGGTATCGAGGCGGCATCGCACGCCAGGTCGCCGGATCCACTCGTACTGCAATCGCCGGCCAGACGGAAAACCGCGAGCGCTTCATAGCCGGGGGGTGTCGCCAGCGCAAGATCGATAGTGTCGGCCTCGATCCCGCTGATGTTGCTCAGCTCGACCTCCACAAACACATCGCCGAAGAACTGAAGCGCCGTCCGGCTGCCCTCCAGCGCCAGTTCCACCGGGGGCTGGATTACTTCCAGTTCCGCGGCTGATTCGGCCGTGTCGCTTCCACGTATGCACGTCAGCATCGGCTGATAGCTATCAGGATCAAGCGCCGACGTATCGATCTGGAGCGAGCCCGAGGCGGGCTTGCCGGCTCCATTCCAGGCGGTGCCGGGGAGACCGCTGCCAGCGCAAATCGTCTCGTCGTCATCGGGCGTCGAGGCCCAGGAAATCACGGCCGGGTTGCCGACGAACAGGGAGTCCGGCGACACGTTGAACTCGCTGATTTCAACCATGACCGGCGGCTGAAGCACTTCCAGTTCTATCACCGATTCAGCCGTGTCGCTTCCGCGCGTGCAACTCAGTGTCGGAAGATAGCTGCCCGGTGCAAGCGCCGACGTATCGATCTGGAGCGAGCCCGAAGCGGGCTTGCCGGTTCCGTTCCAGGCGGTGCCGGGGAGACCGCTGCCGGCGCAGATCGTCTCGTCGTCATCGGGCGTCGAGGCCCAGGAAATCACGGCCGGATCGCCGGCAAACAGAGAGGACGGCGATATGCCGAACCCGCTGATTTCCACCGCAACGCCCGTGGGTTCCGGCAGCAGCCGGCCACTGATGACCCAGAACTGTCCGGCACGCGGAACGTCGCCGAACCTGGCGTTCGGCGCCGTGACAAGGACATCGGGTACGCCGTCGCCGTCGAAATCGCCAGGACCTGCCACGGCGCTGCCGAAACCAATGCCCGGTGCCGGGGCAGTAAGCCAATAACCCTGAGCGGGATCCAGGCCGGCCACCGGAGACTCGGCGGGCAGCGCGTCAGTGCCGAACAGCACCAGCACCCGGCCCGTCCCCGCGATCGGCGACTGGCCATCGAATGCCTCGGCCAAACCGGGCATGCCCAGTGCCAGATCGTCGAATCCGTCACCGTCCAGGTCGCCCAGGCCGGCGCTGGAAAGGCCGAACATGTCTCCGCGCGCCACGCCCGCCAGGCGGCTTGATCGCAGCAGATCACTCGCCCCGGGGCTTGTTGTCGGCGGAAGACTGGAAGTAGTGCCGAACACGATATGCGCCCGGCCCGGCTCATCGGAGGAACGTCGCTCGCTGACAATCAGATCGTCAAGCCCGTCGCCGTCGAAATCGCCCGCGGCGGCCACTCGCGCACCAAAGGCCGAGGATGACGCGTCGCCCAGGATGGCGAAGCCGTTGGTTCCGTCCAGTCCTTCGGTAGCGATGAAGCCCTCGCTCGACTCGACGAGCGAGGCGCTGCCGAAAATTACGAATACCGCCCCGTTGGCCTGCCCGGGCGCACCGACCGCGAAGTCCTCGACGCCGTCGCCGTTGAAATCCCCGATGCCGCCGATCGAGGCGCCGAAACGGCTTTGCCCAGACCCCGAATTGATCAAGCGCAGCCCATTGGCGTCAGCGACGTTCTCGACCACGATAGTGCTCGGGTCGAATGCGGCCAGGTCGACGTCTCCCGGAAGAACGAATACGGTGTCGACATCATTCGGCGGTCTTCCAGAGGAAAACGCCAGCGCGAAGTCATCCAGCCCATCACCACTGATGTCGCCCAGCCCGGCCAACGACGTGGCGAACGGGCCTGCAGCCTGCTCCGACCGCAGTTCCAGCCCATCCTGCGGCGCAAAACGGCCGCCCTGGTCGACAACAAATGCGGGCGGCTGGTCGAAGCCCGGCTGAAGGTAGGCCGCACGTTGCGGCCCCGTCAGCGGATTCAATGCTATCGTGCTGTTGGTAAATGCGATCCCGTCCAGACCGTCGCCGTTGACGTCCCCGACGCCAGCGAGCAAGTCGCCCAATCCCCCGAAGCCATCGCTGGCCTCGATCAGAAACTCGGAAACGCCGGGAGAAGGTAAGGCCGAAAGTGGCAGTGCCATGTCGGTGAAGGGCCGTCCGTAGACCAGCAGTACCTGGTCGAATCCAGGAGCGGAGACCGCAACGTCAGCCAGCCCGTCGCCGTTATAGTCGCCGATTGAAGCCCCTGCCGCGCCAAGCCGGGGAGGCACCGCACTGACGGGGTCGCCGAAAAACGTAATCAACTCCCTCTGCACGGCGCCGCGCTCTGGCAGCACCGCTTTGCCGATCTTCGACAATGGCGTGCGGACCAGCGCGATGTTGTTATCCGGATCAGGGTCAAGCGGGTCGCCATCATCGCCGACGATTTCGACGCGGTTGACGATCTCCTGGGCATCCGCGACCACGTCGACCTTCACGGCAAAATCGACCATGCCTTCCGCGCCGCCGGCAAGTGTGCCTATCGGGAAGCGACAAAGGTCTCCGGCCGCGCCTGCGTTATCGCATACCCAGTTACCGGAGAGTGCGGGATCGAATTCAGTGTATTCCGGTACCGTTTCGATCAGCGCCACATTCTCGCCAACCAACTCTCCGAGATTGGCGAACGTTATCTTCCACGCCAGCGACTCACCGGACGCTGTCACGACGTTGCCATCGCTTTTTTCTACCGCGAGATCGACTGGTAACGGTGGCGGTGGCGGTGGCGGCGGCAATAGCAGGCCGGCTTCGACCGCACCGATGTCGGTGGCATTTCCGACGGTACGCGGGAATCCGGAGCCACGCTGATCAAATGTCAGCGATGATGAATTCGAACCGGCATCGATTGCCGGACTGCCGGGATCGGGTAGATGCGTCGGCACGCATAAATTCGCGGACTCCGCACCGGCCTGATTTCCGCAACCATTGTCACCCAGCAAACCGAGGCCCGGCGCGCCGGTGAAAATGTTGCCGACATTGGTATCCGTGATCTCCGATGCGGCGTCGCCGAAAAGGCTGTCGACGGCGTCGATAATAATCGTTCCCGATCCCGGCAACGCGCGGAAATTGCCTTCAGGTCCGGCGTTGCCGGAAAGTATAGTGCTTTCAAGCACTACAGCGTAGGCGAGATTCTCCTGGGCCCTCGATTCGACGCCGCCGGCACCCGCCTGACTGGTATTTTCGGTAATCGTCGAGTTGACGATCGCCAGGTTGGTGCCGAGAACGAATACGCCGCCGCCGGGCGCATCGACGGCGGCAGTCGAATTGCCGGAAATCGTGGTGTTGACGAGCTGGGACGTCGACGACAGTTGCAGGCCACCGCCCTGGGCATCCGCGCCGGACGTGGAATTTCCGACCACGCTCGAATCCTCAAGCAGCAGCATACCGGGGCCCGTGAGTCCGCCGCCGTTGGCAAAGTCCCCGGTTGTAGCGTTGCCCGAGATTACGCTGTTGACGATCTGCGCGTCGTCGCCGATCCAGATTCCACCGCCGTTGGCGTTACCGCCGGCGGTCGAATTGCCACTGACGATGCTGTCGTTCATGACCAGGCCGCCGCCGGAGAATATTCCGCCGCCGCGAGAGAATTCACCGTCGGTAGCGTTGTTCGAGACCGTGCTGCCGACGAGCGTTACGCTGCCGGAAGAAAACAGACCGCCGCCGCTGATGTAGTCGCCGGATATGCTGCTGCCGGTTATGGTCGTACCGACCAGCGTGATATCGGCAATGGAACAGACCGCACCACCGTCTCCGTAGCTCGCGATCGTTCCGCGCGGAATGGCATACGCCTGGCAGGCGCCGCCCCCGGGTCCCGTCGATCGCCCGTTGGCCAGAAACAGGTTCTCCAGCGTCACCACCGCACCAGAAGTGCGCACGGCCAGCAAGCGCCCCGAACCCGATCCGCGAATGCTTTGTTGCCCACTCGGGCCGACGATGTCCAGGGCTTCCAGGATTTCGATCTCGGACTGGAGCACTATATCGCCCAGCCCCGGCGCAAATTCGATGGTGTCGGGGCCGGGGGTCTGGTTGGCAACGCTGACCGCCTCGCGCAGCGTTCCCGCCCCGGCGTCGCCGGCGCTGGTCACGGTAAATGTCGCAGCCCCTGCCGGCCCCGCCCCCAGCGCCAAAGCAACGGCGATTGCAAGCGCCCGCGGACGCATCCCGGAAAGCCCGACGCCGGACGCCTGCGACCGGCCAGCACCTGTGAAGTCCATTTTTGAATCAGTCACTTGTCGCCCTCCGGTCGCTCTGCTCATTCGTCGACCAATAGTTCATTTCACGACGCCCGCCGACAACCGCGGCCGCGTCATCGGTACGCGCCGCTGCTTGTCTGCGGCACAAGGAAGAAGCTGCCGGCTTCGTGCCCGGCCTCTCGAATCGGCTTGAGTTCCGGCTGTTGTTCCACGCCGACAACAGAGGCCATGCGCCCGGTGCGCTGCGCCACCTGGTTCAACAGGTCCTGTGCGCGCAATACGCCTTCGCTCGACTGCAAAACTTCGATCATTGCCCTGGCGAAGATCGAATGCTGGCCCTCGGGCCCGTCGAGTACCGGGCGCAAGCCCCCCGAAGACAGGACAAAGCGCGCCTTGCGCGACAGCCCCAGTTCGACCAGACGTTCAGACAGCTGCGCCTCGCCGCCCAGCATCATCGTCGAGGGGTCGGTGGACATTGCCCCGCCGAAGCAGGAATCGGCAATCACCAACACGCTGCGCGCATCGAGAATTGCCAGGTAATCATTGATGGCCGAGTTCGAGACCCAGTAAGTCGTGCGCTCGCGCTCGGCGTTGACCGGAAGCCAGTAGCCGCGCATCAGTTCGCTGGTTTCGGGCCGAAGCAGCTGGCCGTGCCCGGCGAAGTAAATCAGAACGTTGTCTTTCGGCCCCACCCTTTCGCGCAGGTCGTTGATCGCACTCAGGATCTCGGCGCCCGACGCATCGAGCAGCATGGTCGTGTCGAACCCGTAGCGGCTGGAAAGAAGGTCGGCAATGCTGCGCGCGTCTTCGTGCGGCGACTGCAGGGATTCCCAGAACATGTACGACTCGAGCCCGACCACCAGAGCATGGAATTGGCCGAAGCGCTCCCGGTCCAAAGCCCCGGGCGGCATGCGTTCGCTGCGGCTGGCCGAGGCCGCCGCATCGGCTGACGGCAGCTCGCGGCCGCGCATCCGGACCAATCGCCCCTCGGTTTCGGCAGCTTGCTGCTCGGTCTGCTCCAGCATGCGCTCCAGCGTGGCAATGGTTTCCGCGCTGGCGTCGCCGGCGTCCTCGCGCTGATCCAGCTCGTCTCGCAAGCGCCGGACCTGCTCGGCCAGCGCGCGCTTTTCGCGCTGCTGCTGTTCGAGTTGCGCCTCGAGCTCGGCGCGCTGGGCTTGCATCTTCTCTCGCGCCGCCGATGCGAATACGAGCTCGCCTTCCCGAGTGCCCGAGGCACGCCGGTACCACTCGAGCGACTCGACCAGGTCCTGCTCCACCCCCAGTCCCATTTCGTACAAATATCCGAGCGCTATCTGCGATTGGGCGTAACCCTGTTCGGCCGCCCGGCGATACCAGACCGCCGCCTCGGCATAGTCCGGTGCCCGGCCCATACCCTTTTCATTGATTTCGCCGACGTAGTGCTGCGCTTCCGGATCACCTTCTCTGGCCCGTTCAAGCCAGACATTCAGCGCGGACTGGTAATTGGCGCGATCATAAGCGGTGTATTCGCCGCCTCGTATGCGGCACTCACCCGCTGTGGTACGAACCGGTCGACGCGGCGAAAGAAAAGTCTGCGTGCCCATGCGCCTGACTTCGCCGGGAAGCAGGCAATCGACGATATGCAGATCGGAGAAACTGTGAAAGCCCTCCATCTCGATGCTGTCGGATGTCACCGGTCGCACTTGCTGCGAGGCGCACGAAGCGACTTGCAGCGCAATCAGCGACACGATGCACAGCCGAAGCGCCCGCCGACGAATGCGCGAGCCGGCGCATGGACCGGTTCCGTTGTTTCGTTTGCCGCCGATTGGTTTCATCAAGCGCCTCCGGCGCGTTCGAAAACACGACTCTCATGCTCAATGCGGTCTCGACCAGTACCTGCCGGTTGGCGCAGCGGTGATTGACCGGGCTGTCTGCAAACTCTTGTTCGCAGATTTTTCACGTCTGTCCACTCAATACGAAAAGCTGGAACGAAACAAGCCAACTTTGTTCCGATCAGCCGCGCGCGCTGGCCGCAATTCGAACGGATTGATGACTCGGAGGGGTGGAATGGTGTCAGGCCGGGATCGTTGCGAACCCCGCATTCATCGCCGGAATCCGGCGTCCGAGATCGGAAACCGACCCGACTACTGCGGAGTTCCGCCGAGCAGGTCGATCCGGTGCGAGTCCTTGGTAAACAGCGGACTGTGGGCCGGCCGCATCGCAACGGCCTCATCAAGCGGATGCTGCCGGCCAAGCCGGTTGCGCACCACGCTTCGCGCGCGTTCCCAATTGACCTGCGCGAGATCGAAGTTCTCGACTGCTGCGTGGACGTCTCCGGCGAGCATGTAAAGGCGGACCTGGTCGGCGCTTTCGATCGGGTATGAATCCATCTCGTCCAGCGCGGCTTCGATATGATCCCGGGCGTCCTCGAACCGGCCCGCCCGCAACGTGGTTTGCGCGACAATCATGTGGGCCCGGCACAGCGCGGCACGGGCAACGCCGCTCATCGACTCGGCCCTGGCGAAGATCTCGGGCAGCAGCGCTTGCGCCCGTTCGACTTCACCGGCCAGCAACAGCACCCAGCTCAACTGGGACCGCATATTGAGATTGCTGCCGGATTCGATGGGGTATGCCGATGCATACGCTGCGTAGGCCCGGCGCAGATTCTCCACGGCCTCTTCGGCATTCCCGGCGGTGGCCTGGTAAAGCGCGAGGTTGCGCCGATAGCTTGCCGCGCCCGGTGAACCGACGCCCATGCGGGCCTCGGCCAGCTCCAGTCCCGTGCGGAACAGGCGTCCCGCCTCGTCCAGGCGACCCCGGTCGAGCAGAATGTTGGCCAGATTGTTCACGGTTGCCGATTGCGCCTGGCCGTAAGTGTCGATCTCTATACGATGGGCTTGCCTGAGCATCCGCTCGGCGAGCTCGAGGTTGCCGGCACGCCGATTCATCGCGCCCACGGCACTCAGGGCACTGGCTGTGCGCTCATGCTGCGGTCCCAGGATCCGGTGCGCGGCATCCACGGCCTCTTCGCCCATCAGGATCGCCCGGTCAAGCTGGTTGTCACGTCCCAGCGTGATCGCCTGCAGCACCATGATCCTCGGCACCAGATCGCGTGTCTCGGCAGCGTCTCCGGCCAGGTCAGCGGCGTCGGCCAGCGTATCCATTGCGCGCGCCGTATCCCGAACGGCGCTCTGTGTCGCGCCGAGTTCGAAAAGAATTGCCGCACGATGCGGGCCGTCGTATTCGGGCCCGATTCCGAGCGCCAACTGGTTGGCGCGCTCGAGGCTGCGAAGCCCGGAATCGAAATCGCCCGTGTAGTAATTTGCCCGGCCCAGCTCATACAGGACCTCGATCAATCTCGAGTCCAGCTGACTCTTCGAGCGGTCATCGAATATTTCGACCGCCTGGCGCAGCAGCTCCTCGGCGCGCGGCGCCAGGCCGAGCTTTCTGAATACCCGGCCCAGTGAGATGGTCAGATCGAGTCTATCCCGGGGTTTCAGTGTCAGCAACTGATCGAGGCGTTGTGCTGCGCGCTCGACCAGGTCGCGCTGAAGGACGATGCCGATATCGGCCGGTCCGGGTGTTGACGCATCGAACACCTCGAGCAGAAAGTCCTGCACCGCGGTGGCGCGCGCGAGGGCCGCCTCGGCGCGATGCGTCTGCACCGAACTGGTGACAAGCGCCACGCTCAATATGGCAACCAGTGCGCCGGTGAAGCCGACGCCCAGCCGGTGGCGATTGAGAAACTTGCGTGCGCGGTAAACCTTTCCCGCGCGCCGCGCGATAACCGGCATGCCTGTCAGGTGCCGGTCGATGTCGTCGGCAAACGTTGCTGCAGATACATAGCGCGATTCGACGACGGGCGCCATGGCCTGGGCAATGATGGAATCGACATCACCCCGCACCCGAGCCCGCAGCCGGCGACTTCCGCGGATCCCTTGCGACGGGAGAGGTGCGGTCGAAGCATCGCCCGCGAGGGCTTCACTGTCGGCCCGCGGCGGACGCTTGCCGCATACGAGTTCATATGCGATCACGCCCAGCGAGTAAACGTCGGCCCGGGTACCGACCGATTCGCCTCTCAGTTGCTCCGGCGCGGCATACGCCGGCGTCGACGCCGCCAGCAGCGTCATGGTGCCGGGCCGGCTCTCGCGGCCCTTGTCCAGCAATTTGGCAATGCCGAAATCGAGGAGGTGGGGGTTGCCGTCACCGTCGACCAGGATGTTGCTCGGTTTGAGGTCGCGGTGAACGACGAGGTGAGTGTGTGCATGGTGGACCACGCGTGCGGTCCTTGCGATGAGCCGCAATCGTTCCGAGATGGACAGATCGCTCTGGCTGCAATACTGGTCGAGAGTAAGGCCGCGCACGTATTCCATGGCGTACCAGGGCGTGCCGTTCTCCCGCATGCCGCCGTCGACCAGGCGGGCAATCTGCGGATGGTCGAGGTCGGCCAGGATTTGCCGCTCCAGTCGAATCTGTGCGCTTACAAGGTCGCCGCGACGGGCGAGGTCGATCAGCTTCAGCGCGACATCGACGCGATAATGATCGTCATCGCGGGATGCGAGCCATACACGCCCCATGCCGCCCTTGCCCAGTTCGCGAATGAGCTTCCACGGACCGACCATTACACCGGCCTGCAATTCGTCGGATTCGTCGAATTGCAGTGAATAGTCGCGAAAATCGAATTTCAGCGGGAGGTCAAGAATTGGAATCGAGGCCTGGTCAGCGGCAAGAGCCTCGTCGAGATGGTGCGCCAGTTCGGGATCGTCACGGCGCAACTCGGCCAGATGCGACTCCCGCTCGTCGGGCTCCATGTCGAGCAGCTTTTCCAGCCAGTCCGCCAGTTGTAACCAGAACCGCTCCTGCATTCGGTCATGCCCTCAATCTTGGGGTTCCGGTACAAGCAGGCTGCCCAGCATGGCGCGGGTCTTGCGCCATAGCCGCGCAACCGTGCGAGGCGAAACCCCCAGAATCTGGCTGCATTCGACCTGGCTGAATCCACCGAATACGCGGAGTTCGGCAATGTCGGACAGGCGCTGGTCTACCTTGGCGAGACTTTTCAGGGCATGATCCAGCTCGATCAACTGCTCGGGTCGGATACCGCCCTCGTTCGTCTCGTCGGACCACTGCACCCGCGTCAGGCGGCCACCATGCTTCTCGGCCTGCTGGCGACGCGCTTCGTCGATGACGACGCTGCGCATTGCGTGGGCCGCATAGCCGAGAAAATGACCTCTGTCCTCGAAACTGACGTCGCGCTGCGAAGCGACGCGGAGAAACGCCTCGTGAACCAGGGCAGTCGTGCACAGGGTGCGATCGGCATTTCTCGCCGCCCCGCTGGCGAGTTGCCAATGCGCCAGCGATTTGAGCTCTCGATACAACTGCGAAAGCAGTTGCTCCCGGGTGTCGGCGTCGTCGACCTCGTCCGAACGCAACAGGCGTCTGAGGTCGAAACGGGGATTGGTTGTTTCCTGCTGCCGATCCATAGATCATTACCTCTCGAGCCCAAGATACGCCGTGCGCGTCGAACCCGAATGCACGGGTTCAATGCCGGTCCGTACGACTCGGTTGACCACGAAGCAAAGACGCTGCAGCGTGTGTGCCGATCACAAAGTGTGCACACTTGCCTGACCGCAGTCAAGAATGTTCGTTCTTGCACAATCTTCCGCACAGCCGGGGCGAAACACGGGCTTGGTTCGGGTTGCGGCCCCGGGCAAGTCGGTCCAGCACCGGCGGTGCGGGCTGCGGCCCTCTAGCAATGCAAGGAGATCAGGAAACAGACGCAGTGCCGATACGGAGCGTAATGCCGCGGGGTAGCGGGCGCCTCGCAAAAACCAGGCCGGCGCTTCCCGCCAAGACTCCGTCACGCCCGTCCAGACTTTTTCCGAGGTTGCCCAGCCCGGCTTATTCATGACCCGACCGTCGCGAGACGGCTCCAGGTCCTGTAACCGGGGCGTTTGGCGACCAAAGCGCACCGCAGGCGCGCTCGACTGTACGTTAAGGATGCGCGACCGAGCTAAACGTCGCGGATGCAGGGTCCGGGGGCGTCACAGTAGGTTGGGTCATGAATAATCCGGGCTAAACGTTGAACCGAAAGTGCATCACATCCCCTTCCTTGACCACATATTCCTTGCCTTCCAGGCGCAGCTTGCCGGCGGCCTTGGCGCCGGTCTCGCCGCTGCAGGCGATGTAGTCGTCGAAGGCGGTGACTTCGGCGCGGATGAAGCCTTTCTGGAAATCGGTGTGGATGCGGCCGGCGGCCTGAGGCGCGGTGGCGCCGCGGTGCACCGTCCATGCTCGCACTTCCTTCGGCCCGGCGGTGAAGAAGGTCAGCAGGTCCAGCAGGTCGTAGCCTGCACGTATCAACCGATTCAGGCCGGGCTCGGTTTCTCCAAGATCGGCCAAGAATTCGACCTGTTCCGCCAGGTCCAGCTGCGCCAGTTCGGCCTCCATGGCCGCAGAGACGACGACCACGACCGCCTCGGAATCGGATGCATACTTCCGGACTTTCTGCACCAGCGGATTGTCCGCATTCGAAGTGTCGTCGACGTTGGCCACGTACAGCACCGGCTTGGCCGTGATGAAGTGCCATTCGCGCAGCGCCCGACGCTCCTGGTCCGACAGTTCCATCGAGCGCACCGGGCTGCCCTCGCCCAGGTGCGCGACCACGCGTTCGAGCAATGCAGCCAGTGCTTTCGCTTCCTTGTCGCCGGACTTTGTCTGCTTGGCCGCGCGGGCCAGCGCCTTTTCGGCCGATTCGAGGTCGGCCAGCGTAAGTTCGGTATCGATGGTCTCGATGTCGGCGATCGGATCGACCCGGCCGGCGACGTGGGTCACATCGTCGTCGACAAAGCAGCGCACGATGTGCGCGATGGCGTCGGTTTCACGCACGTGGGCCAGGAACTTGTTGCCCAGCCCTTCGCCCCGGGATGCACCGGCGACCAGCCCGGCGATGTCGACGAACTGCATGGTCGTCGGGATCAGCTTCTGCGGCTTGACGATGGCGGCCAGCTGGTCAAGCCTCGGATCGGGCACCGGCACCATGCCGACATTCGGCTCGATGGTGCAAAAAGGGTAGTTCTCGGCCGCGATCTCGCCGCTGGTCAGGCAGTTGAAGAGGGTCGACTTGCCGACGTTGGGCAGCCCGACGATGCCGCACTTGAATCCCATGCTGTTTATTCCTGGTTCTGTTCGGGGGGCGCGCCGCGGTCTGCGGGCGCGGTATGCAGGGCCGTCATGGCCCGGTTGTCGTGGCCGGCGAGAATCTGGGGCAGCACGTCGGCGGCGCGGTCGATGGCTGTACGAATCGCCTTTTCTTCTTCCGGCCGGGCCCGGCCGAGGACCCAGGGCAATACCTGTTCGGCCTGCCCGGGATGGCCGATGCCGATGCGCAGGCGCCGGAACTCCGGCGAACCGAGATGACGGAAAATGCTGCGCAGCCCGTTGTGTCCGCCGTGGCCGCCGCCCTTTTTAAGGCGCACGGTGCCGGGCGGCAGGTCCAGCTCATCGTAGGCGACCAGCACGCGTTCGATCGGCACCTTGTAGAAGTCCACGGCCGCGCGCAGCGATTGACCGGACTCGTTCATGAAGGTTTCGGGCGTCAGAACGATCACGTCGACGCCGTCCAGCTTCGTCCGGGCGGTTCGCCCCTTGAGCTTGCGGTCGTCCTTGAGCGGCAGGCCGTGGCGCCGGTTCAGTTCGTCCACAAACCAGAACCCGGCGTTGTGCCGGGTTCTTTCGTATTTCGGGCCGGGATTGCCCAGGCCGGCGATCAGCCAAGGGCTCATGGCAGGCTCATGGCAGGCTCATAGCAGGCGATAGTGGCCCACTAGTTGTCCTTGTCGACCTTGTCGTCGGGCGCATTCTCCTTGCTGCCCGAGGTCTCGCCGGAGGTACCGCCTTCGCCCTCGCCCTCGCCTTCCTCGCCTTCGCCTTCCTCGGCAACTTCTTCCTCGCCAAGCTCCGGCTCTGCGCCTTCGGCCAGCGCGGCATCGGCTTCGGCGGCAAGTTCGCCCGAACCCTGGCCTTCGCGGATGAAGATCGCATTGACCAGTGCCGTGTCGTAGTCTTCGCCGTATTCGAGGGCCGGAATCGTGACACCCTCAGGCAACCTGAGTTCGCTCAACATCACCCGCTCTCCGGGCTCCAGGTTGGTCAGGTCGACTTCGAGGTATTCGGGCAGGTTCTTCGGCAGCGCCGCGATTTCGATTTCGGTCACCAGGTAGGAAATCACCACCCCGCCCTTCCTGCCGGCCGGACTGATGTCCTCATTGACGAAATGCAGCGGAACCGCGATGCGGAGTTCGTGATCTTCACTGATGCGCTGGAAGTCGACGTGCATGATGGTGGGTTTGAACGGATGGCGCTGCAGATCGCGCAGGATGACCTTCTGCTTGCGTCCGTCATCTACTTTCAGTTCCAGAATGGATGCGTGAAACGATTCCTGGTCCGCGGCATGCAGGATGAAATCGTGCTCGAGGGTCAGGGAGACCGGATCGCGCGATTCACCGTAAACAACTGCCGGCACTTTTTTCTGGCGGCGCAGGCGGCGGCTCGCACCTTTCCCTACGTCTTCGCGCAGTTTGGCCGGCACTTCGTAAGTCGTGTTGCTCATGTTGAAGTTTCCGTATTCGGTTTCAAAAAATCCGGCGGTCCGCGACCAGACCCCGGGGTAGCCCGGTATTATAAGATGAAAATGCCCGCTCGCGGCGGGCATTTTCGACGCCGCGCGGAGGCGGCTCGGGTTTTGCTGCCGATTTATGGCGTGGTGAACGTTGTCACCTGTACAGCGCTGCCCGAGGCATCGCTCTCGCCGATATCCAGCGGCAGGTAGGCGTTGACCAGCCAGAAGAACAGCTAATTGGTATTGAAGGGACTCACGACCACGCCGCTGCGGCCGCCGGGGATGATTTCATCCACCACGGGCTGGGCCGGCGTCATGTGGGCCACGACGCGGCGCGCCGGACCGGAGCCGAACATGAACTCGTTGACCGAATCGGACCGGGCGCTATGGCTTGAGGCGTCGACCGCCTCGTAGCCGCCCGAGCGCGACACGCCCGGCAGTTCGGGACTCAGATTGTTGAGGCCGAATCCGCGCGGGACATTGAATGGTATTTGGCCCAACGGGTGCTCGAACACGATGCGGTGCAGCTTGCCCCAGCGATAGTCGTTCTGATCGGTGGAGTTGGCAAACGCCGGCGCAAACTCGTCGCTGGCCAGCAGATCCAGCGCGCCCTTCAGGCTGGCCAGCAGGATGGTATCGCGCGCCGAAGCCGGATCGGGTGCGCCGTCGACGTTGAAGAACGGCAATCCCGATGCGCCCACGCCCTGGTTCTGCTCGAAGTTTTCGAGCAGGTTCAGCAGCGCGCTGACCGACGCCCGGCTGCCCGGCCGGTTGTTGCCCAGCTGGACGGCGTTGAAAATGCCGTCGATGGTGTTGGCAATCGCCTGACCGCGGAACGTCGAGTAAATGGTCGCCGCGACGCTGTTGGCGATCTCGGCCTCGTCCGGCGCCGGCAGCGCCAGCGGGTTGTCGCCCGGATCGAAGCCTTCCTGGATCCCGGTAGGCGTGGAGAAGTCCCAGTCGACCAGGCGGCCGATGGCTTCCTGGATCGCCGGGTCGGCGGCGAACTGCGCCAGGCCGGGCCAGGCATCCTCTGCGGTGGCGTTTTCGAACGCTTCGAGCAGGAACGGCATCATCAGTTCTGCATCCAGCAACTGGTTGTTGGACTGGAGAATCTTGATGTCGGTCGGGGTGATCGGCGCTTCGCGCGCGATCAGGTCCTGGATTTCCCTGTCGATACGGCCCATCCGCAGCGACGCATAGCCCGGCGCCAGGTAGTAGATGCCGCTGCCGCCCGGACGCAGCTGGTTGAGCGCGTTGTTGTCCAGCGTCACGCCCACCGGGTCGTTGTTGGCATTGGCGATGTAGCCCGATGCCGGGTTGACGATCTGCGGCATTTCTTCCAGCGGCAGTGCCTGGTAAGGCAGGCCGCGGGTCACTTCGGGCTCGCCGTCCAGCGTCAGCCATTCGTGGTTCTGTGCGCCGGTGCCGTTGCGGATCAGGAAAGGCGGCACCCCGTCGACCGTGTTGTTTTGCAGGTCGGCGCGCAACGGCACCGTGCCGGTGGCGAAGTAGGCGATGTTGCCGTCGACGTCGGCGTAGCCGAAGTTCTGCCCGCCGATGGTGAAGTCGGACAGGCCGGCCTGGAACTCCTCGAGATTGTTGGCTCGCGCCCAGGCGCGGAAGGTCGATAGTTCGAAGGTGGGGCCCCAGCCGGTGTACTGCACCGACACGCCGGTGCCGTCGCCGTTGTTCTGCACGATCGGACCGTTGTTTCGGCGCGGCACGATGAATGTGATGCCGCCGGCATCGAAGCCGACGTTGGCGCGGGAGATATTGTCGGCCTCGCCGTCTCCAATCGCATTGACGAAGTAGGACTGGAATACCACCTTGAGGCGCTCGGGCTGGCCGTTGAAAACCGTGTGGGTCGGCAGACCGAAGTTATTGACCTGGAATTGCTCCTGGTAATAGTCGGTCACGTCGGTGGGGTTGACCGTGGACCCCCAGCAGATGCGCAGGTTGCAGCCCTGAATGACAAGCGGCGTGCCGGCAAACGCGACGCCGCTGACTGCAACGCCCTCGGAGCGGATGACCAGATTCTCCTTGGTGAAGGTCGACGGCATTTCCAGGCCCAGGTGCGGGTCGTTGGCCAGGATCGGGTAGCCGCTTTCGGTG
>Ga0102941_1000053_pt1 | contig 40252 bp, 28 predicted proteins | sample SalPonR2_C_D2_MG_FD_79281 | JGI IMG/M metagenome (GOLD analysis project Ga0102941, IMG submission 79281) | Salt pond soil microbial communities from South San Francisco under conditions of wetland restoration - Salt Pond MetaG R2_C_D2_MG | ecosystem: Environmental > Aquatic > Marine > Intertidal... | reverse complement strand
TACCGTGTTGGTTTCCGTATCAAATCTTTGGTCAAAGGTCTCCAATGTCCAAACATCTTCATAGTTGGCACTTGTACTTACGCTAAAGTATTTCGCAACCTTGAAATTGGTACTTATGGGTATCCGGTGTCTAGCGCCAAATCTGGCATTATCGAACATTCTAGCAGTTAGAAAATTCTGGTCATTCGTGGTAAGTCGGTTTTGGGCGTTTAAATCGTATTGAAAATTGATATTTTGTATAAACCCTTTTTTGATGCCATCTCGCTTTGCAAATGGAAATATACGTTCCATGCTGGTTTGTAGGGTAGGAAGGGTCATAGTGATATTATCTGGATTATCCGCCTGGGCCGTTGGGGAGGTTAACTGCGAATGGGTTGCCGTTAAGCTCATGTTCACCGATGGGTAAGCTGGAAAGGTTTTGGAGTACGAAATAGAGGAGGACAAGGTATTGTTTTGCGTATTGGGCAAATTTCGTTGCTGTAACGAATTCCGATAAAATTCACTACTCCCAAGGTTTACCGAAGCGGAAAACCTAGAATTAGGGCTTGCTTTGGTGTCCTGTGAGTGAGAAATCTGAATATTGTAATTTTTGGATAAACTATAATCACTGAATCCTTTTTGACTACGTACTTGATTTTCATACCTGAAATTGATATTTCCCCGATACTTGTAGCGTTTGGTGTATACGGAAGCCGCTCGCATACCCCAGCTACCGTTGGTGTAGAAATCTCCTGAAAAGGTAACATCTGCATAATCTCCCAAAGGCACGTAGTATCCCATATCTTGGAGAAAGTATCCTGTGTTGGGGTCATTTCCAAACGAAGGCATTAAAACTCCTGCCGTGCGCCCAACGGTAAGGGGGAAATAGGCAAAGGGCATAGCTATAGGCGTTGGTACATCTTCAATATAAATATTACTGAACCCTGCTATCACTTTTTTCTTAGGAACAAATTTTGCTTTTTTTACCCTAATGTAATAGTCCGGATTTATAGTGTCCTCGGCTGTTGTAAGTTTGGCCTCGCTTAAAAAGTAAACCGAGTCATTTTCTTTTTTTGTGGTTTCGGCATATATTTTCATAGCATCGCTACCTAGTGCTCCTGCAGCTGCTTGTTGTTCGGTTCTGGAGTTAAATATAATTGCTTTTTGAGTGTCAAAATTAAAACGGATAGAATCCGGTATCACTATTTGGGAACCTTGCTTAAAGTAGGGCAACTGCGTATAATTCCCCAAGGAGTCTTTTAAACGGCCTGCGTACACTTCGTTCTTAACGTAGTCCATGGTAATTACTCCCGCTTTAAGTTCCGTGTCCTGATAATATATTTCTGCTTCGTTATAAAGGTAAATCTTGTTCTCTTTTTGACTCAATTTCACATAATCCTTTGCCTTGTATGTGATTTTGTCAAGTAAGAGCGGTGGTTTTTCGTTCAAAGAATCCGAAGCAATGGAATCCAACACAACATCATCCTGATTCAAAGGTGCCAAAAAAAGAGGGGCTACGATGGTATCCTCTATTGCTTTTACGGTTAGTGGTACCACTTTTTGTTCCTGAGCTTTACTAGAAAATGCGCCAATAAAAATAATGCAGAGGAAAAGTACGTAGTGTTTATTTGATTGCAAGGCTTTATATCCTATTTTTGTAAAGGTATGGCAATCCAATGGGACATTGGTTTCAGTTGTCAAACTTACACATATTTTTTGTTCCCTAACTAGGGTATTACCATAATTTTAACCATAAGAAGGGCTTTTAAAAACCCATATTAAAGATGAAAATTAAATCGCTTTTGTCCATTATTTTTTTAGCGTTCTCTTTGCTTCTGTTTTCTTTTACACCATTTTATACCCAAACAGATTCAGCAGATCCTTTTGTTGTAGTCTTGGATGCCGGTCATGGAGGTCATGACCCCGGTAATTTAGGGAATGGTTACCTTGAAAAGAACATTGCCTTGAATATTGTACTTAACATAGGAAAGCTGCTCAAGGAGCATAAGGATATAAAGGTTATTTACACCCGCAAGGATGATACTTTTATAGACCTTTTTGTACGGGGAGAAATAGCGAACAAAGCGAATGCGGACCTTTTTGTTTCGGTACATTGCGATTCACATAATTCGGATGCTCATGGAGCTGGTACTTTTGTTTTGGGACTGCATGCGAACGAACAGAATTTTGAAATAGCAAAGAAGGAAAACTCTGTAATTTATCTAGAGGATAATTATGAAACCAGGTATGCCGATTATGATATAAATTCTCCTGAATCGGTCATTGGGCTAACCATTATGCAAGAAGAATTTTTAGATCAGAGTATCGCGTTGGCCAAGATGATCCAAGATAATTTTTCGGATAAGTTAAAGCGAAACAATAGAAAGGTAAAGCAAGCTGGCTTTATTGTATTGCATCAAACCTTTATGCCAAGTGTGTTGGTAGAAACAGGTTTCCTAACCAACAAGAACGAGGGTGCTTATCTTAATTCCAATAAAGGTCAAGAAGAAATGGGTACGGCAATTGCCAACGCCATCCTGGCATATAAGAATGCAACGAAAGTAAATACTAGCCCTAGTGTGGCGGATAATTCAGTAAGTAAAGTAACAGAAATAGAAGCAACTGAGGTAGCTTCGGAAGCTGAGGAGACCGTTAAAGGGGCTATGGCTCAAACAGAAAATAATTTAGCGGAAGAAAACACTGGTGTGGTGCCCGGTGAAATAGCTAAAACGAACAATCAGAATTTGGGTGATAAAGAAAAGGTGGCAGCTGTGGTGGTAACTTCCCCTGAACCCGACAAAGTTGAGGCTACTGTTCCCGGCCCCGAGGTCGTGTTTAAAGTTCAAATAATGGCTAGTGGTAAGGATTTACCGTCAGACTCTCCATATTTTAAAGGGTTAAACCTTATTTCCAAAGAGCCTTACAAAGGTATGTATCGTTACTTGTATGGTAAAACACGTTCACACCGAGAAGCGGAAATGATGAAATCCAAAGCCGCTTTAAAAGGATTTTCCAGTGCATACATTGTGGCGTACCGGAACGGGAGCAGAATTTCTATTGTAGAGGCACTAAAGCAGGTTTCCCAATAACCGTAGGTATTGTAATAATTATTTCTAATTTTGTTGCTAATCTAAAATCCATTTATTTGAAACTATCCAGGGAACTTAAAACAGGAATAATAGTTATTGGTGGAATCCTACTTTTTATCATGGGATTTAGTTATCTAAAGTCTACTCCACTTTTTGATAATAGTAAAACCTTATATGCTGTTTACCCGAATGTAGGTGGATTACAATCCGGTACTGTAGTTTCCATAAACGGGTACGGAGTAGGAAAAGTTAATGATATCCGTTTTATCGACACCCAAGGAAACTTGGTAGTAACGTTTACGGTGAGTAGCGAGTTTCAGTTTTCTAAAAATAGTACCGTAGAGCTTTACGATACGGGTATTATAGGGGGTAAAGGTTTGCAGATTATGCCCGTTTTTGACAGCTCGGGTAATGTACAGTCCGGTGATACGTTAAGAACCGAAACAAGACCTGGACTAACAGAGCTTGCGCAGCAAAAACTAACACCGTTGTTCAAAAAATTTGAGTCGGCCGTTTCTGATGCAGATTCCGTAATGATTAGTGTAAACGACGTATTGGATGAAAATACGAGAAACGATTTAAGAAAAGCGATCAATGGTTTAAGTAATCTTATGGTGAGCCTTAACGGAAGTGCAGGTACCTTGGATAAGTTGTTAAAGGATAATGAAGGTAAGTTGGCGAGTTCATTAGCTAATTTTGATGTGCTTACTTCCAATTTTGCGCAGTTATCTGATTCTTTGAATAATGCAGGTTTGGGAAGCACTTTGGCCAGCCTTCAGTCTACCGTAGCAAGCCTTAATAATGTGATGTCTAAACTGGAACAAGGCGATGGCACACTTGGTAAGTTAATGAACGATAAAGAACTTTATTCAAATTTAACGAGCGCTTCTAGGGAACTAGATTTGCTTTTACAGGACTTTCGTTTAAATCCGAAACGTTATGTAAATGTTTCCGTTTTTGGTAAAAAACAGAAGGAGTATGCTGTACCCGAAGATGATCCTGCAGCAACCATAGAAAACTAATTTATGCAGTATATACCAAATATTTTGTTTGCCCTTATCTTAATCTTGGGAATTGGCTTTTTTGTAAGAAACGTTGGGCGTATAAAACGGAACATATTTTTAGGAAAAGATGTGGACGTTACGGACAATAGTTCTCAGCGATGGAAAAACATGGCAAATATTGCTTTGGGCCAAAGTAAAATGGTAGTTCGGCCTATTTCCGGTTTGTTGCACATTATCGTATATGTTGGTTTTGTTATTATCAACATCGAAGTGCTTGAAATTATCATAGACGGACTTTTAGGCACGCACAGGATATTTTCGGGACTGGGTGCTGTTTATAATGCATTGATAGCCTCTTTTGAAATCTTAGCCTTTTTGGTTGTTGTAGCCGTAGTTGTTTTTTGGATACGCAGGAATGTAATACGTCTGAAGCGATTCATAAAACCCGAGATGGAGGGCTGGCCCAAGAAAGACGGAAACCTTATTCTTTATATTGAATTGGTCTTAATGTTCTTATTTTTAACAATGAACGCTGCTGATTATCAGTTGCAACAGTTAGGGTCGGAACACTATGCCCAGGCTGGTTCATTTCCTATCAGTCAGTTTATTGCAGCTGGGTTTCAAGGGTTATCTGAAACTACGTTGATAGGAATAGAAAGAACTGCCTGGTGGTTGCATATAGTTGGTATTCTCTTCTTTTTAAATTATCTCTACTACAGCAAACACCTTCATATTTTACTTGCATTTCCCAACACGTTCTATGGTAAGCTAACACCAAAAGGGCAGTTCCCCAATTTGGAATCGGTCACCAATGAAGTTAAGTTAATGATGGATCCTTCAGCGGACCCTTTTGCTGCGCCTGCAGATGATGTGGCCGTTCCTGAAAAGTTTGGAGCATCGGATGTTCAAGACTTAAGTTGGGTACAATTGATGAATGCGTATACCTGTACCGAATGTGGAAGATGTACCGACGAATGTCCGGCTAATCAAACGGGTAAGCTTTTGTCGCCCAGAAAAATAATGATGGATACGCGGGACCGATTAGAGGAAGTAGGTAAAAACATGGATGCGAATAAAGGGGTCTTTAAAGAGGATGGTAAGCAACTACTTGATGGTTATATTACGAGGGAAGAATTATGGGCGTGTACTTCTTGTAATGCCTGTGTAGAAGCTTGTCCGGTTAGTATAGATCCATTATCCATAATCATGGATATGCGGCAATACTTAGTGATGGAGCAGTCGGCAGCACCAACGGATTTAAACAATATGATGGGTAATATCGAGAATAATGGGGCCCCGTGGCCTTTTAACCAAATGGACCGTTTGAACTGGAGCAAAGAATCATAAATACACGAAGAAAAATATGTCAACTGAATTGAAAGTACCTACCATGGCAGAGTTATTTGCTGCCGGACAACAACCCGAGGTTTTGTTCTGGGTAGGGTGTGCAGGAAGTTTTGACGATCGGGCAAAGAAAATAACCAAAGCCTTTGTGAAAATATTAAATAAGGCACAGGTATCTTTTGCCGTTTTGGGAACGGAAGAAAGTTGTACCGGCGATCCAGCAAAGAGGTCCGGTAACGAATTTTTATTCCAGATGCAGGCCGTTACGAATATAGAAGTAATGAACGCCTATGGAATTAAAAAGGTAGTTACAGCATGTCCGCACTGTTTTAATACCATTAAGAACGAATACCCAGGTCTGGGAGGAAATTACGATGTTGTGCATCATACGCAGTTTTTGAAGGGGCTTTTGGATGAAGGTCGAATAACCATGGAGGGTGGGAGCTTTAAAGGAAAAAGAATTACGTTTCATGACCCTTGCTATTTAGGTAGGGCAAACGGAGTCTATGAGGCGCCAAGAGAGCTAATTCGAAAGCTGGATGCAGAACTTATAGAAATGAAAAGTTGCAAGTCCCGTGGATTATGTTGTGGTGCCGGTGGTGCCCAGATGTTCAAGGAAGCGGAGAAAGGAGATGCGGAAGTAAATATTGTACGCACGGAGCAGGCCTTGGAGACAAAACCCGAAATCATAGCCGCCGGTTGTCCTTTTTGTAATACGATGATGACCGATGGCGTAAAGAACAAGGAAAAGGAGGCTTCTATTGCAGTAATGGATATTGCGGAATTAATTGCTACCGCAGAAGAACTTTAAACACTCCCAAAATGTTAGTAGATTTTAGTACGTTACCAGATACGGCGCGAATATGGATTTATCAGGCCAATAGAAGTTTTACTGGGGAAGAATTGGAAGTAATCAGCGCAGAGCTAAAAGATTTTATGACGCACTGGACTGCTCACGGTAACGACCTAAAGGCTGGTTTTGAGATACGTTACAAACGGTTTTTGGTTATCGCATTAGATCAACGCGAGCAATCTGCCACAGGTTGCTCTATTGATGCCTCCGTACATTTTATTCAACAATTGGAGAAAAAATACAATGTAGTGCTTTTGGATAAAATGAACGTTTCCTACAAGCAAGGTGAGTTTGTCGCTTATAAAACCTTGTTGGAATTTAAGGCTATGGCCAAGCAAAAGGCAATTTCAAAAAACACCATTGTTTTTAACAATCTGGTAGCTACCAAAGGAGAATACAAAGAACATTGGGAAGTTCCCGTCTCGGAAAGTTGGCACGCCCGTTTTGTATGAGGTAAATCGACTTAGGTTGATGTCTGATACCAGTAGAAAAACAACTTGAAAGGCACAACGTAAGCTGGTATATTTAAAGCGAGGTTGTCGAGTTAAAACAGCTTTAAATACCTTATTTTACTTGGTTATATCGACGAAATGCAATATTTTTCACCGTTTTAAGTTATCTCCATACATTTATAATTCATGCGTTCGTTTTTTACTCTGTTATTATTCTTAACCCTTATAACTTCGGTCAGTGGTCAAAACCCACTGGTAACCAAGGATAGCCTTGCTCAAAGTCAATGGATAGAGCTTCAGTATAATGCTATGTCCCTAGAACAAAAAATGGGGCAGTTGTTCATGGTAAGTATTGAATCCAGGCAAAGTAAAGAGGCAACCGATAGAATAAAAAATTTGATAAGGGCTCATCAGATTGGCGGTGTAATATTTTCTAGAGGAGGACCGGTGAGACAGGCCAAACTATGTAATGAATATCAATCGGCATCCAAGATACCGTTACTCATAGCAATGGATGCAGAATGGGGGCTTTCCATGCGGTTGGATTCAACATACGCCTTTCCTTGGAATATGACCTTGGGAGCAATTTCCGATAATAAAATAGTGGAAAAGGTGGGGCACCAAATAGGAAGGCATGCGAAAAGACTGGGAGTACATATCAATTTTGCACCGGATATCGATATCAATACAAATCCAAAAAATCCCATAATCGGAAACCGTTCTTTTGGTGAAAATAGGGAGAACGTAGCCGAAAAGGGAATCGCCTTTATGAAAGGGATGGAAAATGCGGGTGTGCTATCTAGCGGAAAGCATTTTCCCGGTCATGGTGATACCGCGGTGGACTCACATCACGATTTACCCTTGCTCAATTTCTCAAAAGCAAGATTGGATAGTTTAGAACTATATCCTTTTAGAGAACTCATTAAAAATGGACTAAGCAGTGTAATGGTCGCACATTTAGAGGTACCTTCACTAGAGCTCAAAAAAGGATTGCCCTCTTCGTTATCCGAGCAGATTATATCCGGTATATTAAAAGAGAGAATGAATTTTGAAGGTTTAGTGTTCACAGATGCCCTTAACATGAAAGGGGCTACCAAATATGGCGTTAATGGCGAAGTGGAACTGGCTGCTTTTATTGCGGGAAATGATATCTTGTTAATGCCAGATAATGTGGAACAGGCAAAGGAAAAACTTATCAACGCATACAATAAAGGCAGAATTACAGAACGGCGACTCGCGACTTCGGTAAAAAAGATATTAATGGCCAAATATAAGGTTGGGCTTCACGAGTATACCCCCATTAAGCAGGAGAACTTAGTTGAGGATTTAAATTCGATAGAAGATGACCTAATCTATGAAGAAGCGATTGAGAAAGCGATAACTGTTTTAAAAAATAAGTTCGATATTCTGGGAATTAAAAATTTACAGAATAAAAAAATCGCCTACGTGAAGTTTGGAGACGCGCCAAATGATGATTTTATACAAACCCTTAAAAAATATGCAAGTGTAACTCAAGTAAATCGTAGTGATATAACTACCCTAAAGAAAAAGTTGTCCGATTATAACTTAGTAATCATAGGTCATCATAAAAGTAATGAAAGCCCATGGAAATCGTACAGCTTTTCAAAGACCGAACTTACATGGCTTCAGGAAATTTCCAATCTAAGGACTTCTAATCTCATACTTTGTGTATTCGCTAAACCTTACGCACTTTCCAACGTCGCTACCTTCCAAAATATTGATGCCGTCGTCATGTCGTATCAAAATAGCGCTATTGCCCAACGAAAGACCGCAGAAATACTTTTTGGAGCAATTGGGGCCTCAGGAACAATTCCTGTGAGTACTAATTCCGAGTTTCCTATAGGAACAGGTTTACAGTTAAAATCTATGAAAAGGTTGGGATATACCCATCCGGAGGGTGTAGGAATGAGTTCGACCAAACTGGCAGAAGTAGATAGATTGGTGCAAAATGGTTTAGATAGTCTTATGTTCCCTGGCGCGCAGGTGCTTATTTCAAGAAAGGGAAAGGTGGTCTACAATAAAAGTTTTGGTAAACCTACATACGTATCAAAAGAGAATATCAGGAATGAGTCAATTTATGACCTAGCGTCGTTGACCAAAATATTGGCCACGCTGCCCTTGGTAATGAAGATGGAGGAAGAAGGCAAGATAGCCTTGAACGACACCTTTGAGCAGCTGGAGCCGCGCTACACAGATACAGAAATAAAGAATGTAACCGTTTTAAAGGCCTTGTCCCATTATGGTAGATTGCCGGCCTGGATACCTTTTTATATTAATACCTTGGATAAGGATAGAAAACCCTCAAAAATTTTATATAGAACAAAACCTACCCCTGGTTTTACAAACAAAGTTGCTGAAAATTTGTACATCACGGATTCCTACAAGGATTCTATCTATGACCGTATTGGACGCCAAGATCTTAAATCTAATCGCTATCGCTATAGTGATGTGCCCTACTATGTAATGAAAAAATACGTAGAAGATACATACACCAAGCGCTTGGATATCCTTGCGAATGATTTTTTGTTTGCAAGGATAGGAGCAAATTATACAAGTTTTAATCCATTGGGTCGGTTTACCAAAAATCAGATTGTGCCATCGGAGGAAGATACCTATTACCGGTACCAAACCGTACAAGGCTATGTGCACGACATGGGAGCCGCCATGCAAGGTGGGGTAGGTGGCCATGCCGGGCTTTTTAGCAATGCCAACGATATCGCAAAAATAATGCAGATGTATCTACAGAATGGTTACTATGGCGGCACCGAGTTTTTTAATTATCGGACAGTAGAAAAATTTAACAGATGCTATTTCTGTGATAAAAATGTGAGAAGGGGTGTAGGTTTTGATAAGCCTCAATTGCAAGACAGTGGTCCTACCTGTGGTTGCGTTTCTAGAAAAAGTTTTGGTCATAGCGGCTTCACGGGCACCTATACTTGGGCAGATCCCGAAGAAGAAATTGTATATGTGTTTTTATCAAATAGAACCTACCCATCGGCCTCTAATAGACTATTAGTTAAATCCGGGTTAAGAACAAGGATTCAACAGGCCATTTACGATTCAATTCTAAATTAAAACGTAATTTTACGTTGATGAAAGTAGCGATAGTTTGTTATCCCACCTTTGGAGGTAGTGGTGTTGTGGCCACAGAACTTGGAATTGCGTTGGCGAATAGAGGACATGAAGTTCATTTCGTAACGTATAGGCAACCTGTGCGGTTAGAGTTGTTGAACAACAATATATTTTTTCATGAGGTGCACGTACCTGAGTACCCTCTGTTTCATTATCAGCCTTACGAACTTGCGCTTTCCAGTAAATTGGTAGATACCATTAAATTGCATAAAATAGATTTGCTCCATGTACATTATGCCATCCCACACGCCTATGCAGGGTACATGGCAAAAAAAATGCTAGAGGAAGAGGGTATCTATGTACCAATGATAACAACCTTGCATGGCACGGATATTACCTTGGTTGGGAAGCATCCCTTCTACAAACCTGCGGTAACATTTAGTATTAACCAATCGGATGTGGTTACATCTGTTTCCGAAAATCTTAGAGAGCGTACTTTGGATATTTTTGATATTACAGGAGAGATAGAAGTAATTCCAAATTTCATTGATACTAATAAATATAAAAATACCTTTACCGACTGCCAGCGTTCGAATATGGCTACGGAAGACGAACGCATTGTTACCCATATAAGTAATTTTAGAAAAGTAAAGCGTATACCGGATGTCGTAAGGATATTCCACAAAATACAAAAAGAAATTCCTTCCAAATTGATTATGGTAGGAGAGGGTCCAGAAAAGGAAGGTGCGGAACGGTTATGTGAAACATTAGGTATCGCTGACCGTGTTATATTTCTGGGAAACAGTAATGAAATAGATAAAATACTTTGTTTTTCTGACTTGTTCTTATTGCCCTCCGAATCCGAAAGCTTTGGTCTAGCGGCCCTAGAAGCAATGGTGAATAAGGTGCCCGTGATTTCTAGTGATGCCGGTGGTATTCCAGAAGTTAACACGCACGGGGTTACCGGTTTTTTAAGCAACATTGGTGATATTGAAGATATGTCCAAGAATGCTATTAAAATTCTAAGAGATGATAAAACGCTGGAACAGTTTAAGTTAAATGCTGTACGAGAATCCAAGAAATTTGATATCCTTAGTGTATTGCCTTTGTACGAGGATGTATACGAAAGGGCTTATAAACGGAGACTTTTAAATGCTTAAGTTGCTGATAACATTGTTGTGGTTACCCTTGTTATCGGTTAGTTCTTGTAAAAACTTAAACAGGATACCAATACAAGAAATGAACGCTTCAGTTATAGAACTCATTCTTCAAGATGATTATAGCGGTGCAGTAAAGGAAGAAGTACTTTTAATTAAGAATCAAAAATCCTTACAATCATTCTTTGCAAAAATTAATAGGACAAGAAAGCCAGGGCTGCCCATCCCGGAAATTGATTTTCAAAAGGATATGCTACTGATTTTTTGTGAAGGCGAAACAACAATGGCCAGTTTAGGTTTAGGCCTGGAAAAAGAAACTGCAGAGGCCTATGTTTTAAGTAAAATCAGTCCTAAGAAAAAAGCAAAAAATTCAGCGGTTACCAGTCCCTTTCTAGTTTACAAACTCCCTTTAAGTGATAAAAAAGTGATTGTTGAATAGGTACTACGACCGATAAATTGGTGTGTTCAACTATCTAACGAATAATCCTACATTATGTAGGTGATTTTTGACGGCACTAGTTAATTAAATTAATTTAGCCTACTGAAATAAAACAACATATTATGAAAGCTCCATTTCTTTCTTTTTTACTTGCTTCGATGCTTTTGGGATCAACTATAAGTGCCCAAACTACCGAAGCCGATTTACAAATAACGTCAAAGGACAGTATTGTTATAAGCTCCTGGATTTTTGGGGTTGGCTTAAATGCCGTAGATGATTCCGGTAATGTTTTTAGTGGATTATTTAATGTTTCCGATGAATGGAACATGGTACCATTTCCGTCTAGGTTAAGTATAGGAAGGTACTTTAAAAGTGGTTTGGGTATCGAAGCTATAGGTACTTACAATCAGTATATGGAAGGTAATATAATTGATGGCATTCCTAGTCCAGAGGATATTGATTACTTTGGATTCGATGCAAGGCTTACCTACGATTTAAATAAAATAGTAGGTCAGACGGCATGGTTTGACCCTTATGTGGGAGTTGGTTTAGGATATACCGATGCCAATAGACTTGGTAGAGGAACGTATAACGCAGTGGTCGGTTTTAGAACTTGGTTCTCCGATAGGTGGGGATTGGACTTCAGTTCCACAGGAAAGTGGTCTATGGGTAGTGAGAACGGTGTAACAAATCATATACAACATGCTGCTGGTGTTGTCTATCAGTTTGGAATAGAAAAAGGACTATCCAAGAGAGGTGAAGAGAAGTTAGAACTACTTGCAGCCATTGAGGCGGAAAAGCAGCGTCAACAAGATTCTATCAATGAGGTTAATCGCTTGCGAGACGAAGCTTTATTAGCGGAGCGCCTTGAAAAGGAAAGAAGGGAAGCGGAAATGGCAGCTGCTGAAAAAGCCAGGTTGGATGCGGAAAACAAAAGAAAAGCCGATATTAAATCGCGCATTGAGCGTTTGGGCTATGTGTATTTCGGTTTAAATTCATCCGCTTTAGGTAAAAAGTCTAAAACTATTCTGGACTCTCTTTATGTAATTATGGAAGAAATACCAACCTTAAATTTAAAGATAACATCGCATACAGACGCTAGGGGTACCTCCAATTATAATGATTGGCTTTCTAAACGTAGAGTGGATGAAACAGAGGCGTATTTGTTGGCGAAGGGAGTACCTGATTCCAGATTATCTACCGAGGCCTTCGGGGAACGAATGTTACTGAATGAGTGTGATGATACTACCTATTGCATAGAAGAGAAGCATGCGGTTAATAGAAGATCGGAATTCATTATTACCGACTTTTGACCTAATATATTTTTGTTGTTACATGGGAACCGCTCTTTATAAAAGAGCGGTTTTTTTTTACTTATTTTATAATGCATTAAGAAAAATTAGGTCCACCTTAATAAATGGAATTATTACATTTTTGACATGGTTTAAAAGCATTTATGTTTGTTTATAAGCAGTCTTGATATGCGTTTTAAAGTTTAGCTTTTTTTTGTCATCCCATAATGCCGGTTCCTATGTAAGATACTTGGATAAAGTAAACTAGGATTAAGGATGTAGGGGAGATAACGATTAAGGTATAATGGTATTAGGTTGTAGCCTTTTGTTTTTACAGTAGGAGGGTACTACCAAAAAAAATCGGTCTCCATTACAAGAGACCGATTGAATAAGGCTAAACTAAAAATAAGGATGTTATTTCTTGATTAAAGGAATTGTTTGTTTGGAATCAAGTGACATCAAATTAAGATAATATACTCCCGGAGATTGGCGTCCTACCTGTAAAAGTTCCAAGTCCACCTCCCTAAATTGAGGTTGAGCGCTAAATTTTCCTTGTTCCACTGGTACTCCTGAGCTGTTGGATACCGTATAATAAAAAACTCCTGACGACCCCTCTGGTAGACGTATAGACACTTTGCCATCTGAACGTACTGGATTCGGAAATGCAATAGCAGTTTTGCTGGTGCTGGATCCTACGCTGAAGTTGATGGTGGATTGTGCAATACGCTGGCCACTTCCACTACTACCGTTGTAGGCTGAAGCTGTTAGTGTGTATGAACCATTGGGCAGATTTTCAGCAATATAATTACTGCCAAGGTCACCAAAGAGCGCATACGGAGCAACACTTTCAATTCCGGTTGCCGTCCTTGCCCCAGACAGGGCAAAAACAACGCTTTTCACTTGGGAGGAACTTACGTTTGCACGTACATTAATGCCTTGGGCACTTGAAGTGTTTACTACAGTTCCATTATTGATAGCGGCTATGGCGTTATTTGTCGTTGCATTGATCAAGTCAAACGTTATACCAGATGCTGGAGGGGTAGTAGGTGGAGGTGCGGGTTGAGTGGTTCCCGTACCTACGGTAACATTGATCTCTGCCGAACCAGTGGCCCCTTTGTTGTCAGTAACAACAACGCTGATGGTATAGTTTCCTAAACCGCTTTCCTGAAAAGGATGGGGGGTATAGTTAGAGCCATCGGTATCAACCAACGTATTGTTGATAAACACTTGATGCCTTACAACCGTTCCATCAACGTCATTTGTAGACAACTGAATAGGTACCCGGCTTCCCGGTGCAATCACCTGTCCTGAAGACAAAGAATTAAATTGTACTGTTGGTGCGGCATTACCAGACGTGGGAGGGGTTGGTGGTGTCGGTGGTGTCGGTGGGTTTGTGGTGGTGCTGCCTCCGCCGGCCGTTATGTTCATTGTGGAAGAGGTCTTATTACCGTCGTTATCCGTAACCGTTGCGGTAATGGTATAACTTCCAGCGTTGATTCCTCTGATAATGTGCGGGGTATAAGACCCACCGTCCGTGTCTACCAATGTGTTGTTTACAAAAATCTGGTGTCTTGTAATACTGCCACCCGCATCACTTGCCGAAAGATTGATGGCTACATTAGACCCAGTATTAAAATTCTGACCTGCGGTGGGGCTGGTGATGGACACGACTGGGCCAGAGCTGCTGGGAGGAGTTGTGGGGTTTGGGTTTGGATTTGGGTTTGGATTTGGGTTTGGATTAGTTCCGGACCCAGTCCCAACAGTAATATTTACCGTAGTAGTGCCTGTTTTTCCACCATTATCCGTTACAACGGCCCGTATGGCGTAGGTACCTGCCTGTATATCATTGATTACATAAGGTGTATACGTGGCGCCATCCCTATCCACTCTCGTATTATTTACAAAAACTTCATGTGTTACGATGCTACCATCTGTATCATTCGCTGTAAGGTTTATGCTTACCTTGCTACCTGCACTAATGCTTTGTCCTGAACCAGGATTTGAAATACCTACGGTGGGTGCTTGATTGGTCGTTGGTGTTGTTGGGGGCGTTGTAGGGGGGGGTGTCGGTATCGTCGGGGGCGGTGTAGTGGTCGTACCTCCACTGCAGTTGGTGGCTGCCCTAGACAGACTTTGAGCTTGAGATCCGCTATAACTACCTTCTTTGTAAAGTACCAACCTGTCTATCGCATGGCCATTGGACCGTCCTGCAATTTGAACGTTGTACGTACCGGCGCTGTTAAATGTCGCATAGATGGAATGCCCATCATTGTCACTGGTAAGTGTCGTCCAATTCCATCCAAGAGTACTGGTAAATATTTTAAACCAACCACCGGACGTTGCTCCTCTGGCCACTGGCGTTTTTCCGGATCCTCCAGGGTATACCACGCTGGATCCCCGCTTGCCAAAAAAATTGGAAGCGTTTATTTTCAACCAAGAATCGTTATGTTCCGTATTGGCCGGCGCATTAGTCGCAAGAATTGTGATGTTGCTTCTCCAAACAAACCTGTAGGTTCCAGGAGAGTTGATTTTTAATTTATAGGTGATAGTTGAATTTCCGGGAGATGAAAAATAATTCGGCCCCCTGTAGGTCAAGGCACTACCACCCGAAGCCTGTGATGAGGATTCCTTCCGCCAATCGCCCGCTACTTTGGATTCGACTTCTAAAATGGCGATTCCGTTGACTTCCTCGAAATCGAAACCACTACATTGCGCATTTACTTGGGGGTACCATAGGATTAAAAATAGTAAAAAAAGAGTAATTTTCATTTTCATAATAATTGTCGTTTAGTGGGATAATAATTTAATTTATTTGGTTTTGCCTAAAAAAGTATTCAAGTGAAATAGCCGTCCAATTAAATGGATTCCTCTAAAAATCCCACATGGATAGCATTTACTAGATGAAAGTAGACTTTTGGTCGTTGAACAACTACAAAAAAATAAAATAATCGATGAAATGCACAAATCCAATCTAATTAAGCTAGAAAATGTACGTTATTTCTCTCATTAACAGGGGAGTAAGTTGTATTTGCTTTTTATTTGAATGTAGTTTTCCATATGATCGACAAATTCGAATTCCAAACAAAATTTGATAATGGCTGTGCATGTAAAATGTCAGGGTTTTACTTTACAAAGCGCGAAAGAAAGTTCTATTTTGGCACTTATTCAATACCACGTAGGTCTTACATTCATTTTAGATTATTCGCCAAAGCAAAAGGTATTTTTGTGAGATTTATAGTTAAACTATTGCCAAAGTAGTAAGGTTGAAAATAATGAAGTTCAAACCTAAGGTGTAAGGATAAAACCATGCTAATTAGACTCTTGTTTTTTACAGTGGAACCAGGTTGCGTTTTGTATAAAAAATTTTTCATAAATGAATTCTCAAGCCGATTTATGGATAAAGGTAGGTGTTAGACAGAGTTATCAGAGCGAAAACAGGATGGTAATGGGATAACTTAAATTTGAATTTTATTGGATGCTCCTTCGTAGGCAAAGAAAGGCATTATATCCTTAAATAACATGTCAAAAGTACTAGACCCACTAATTAAATTGATTCCAATCGTAAACACCTTGCTAGCTACAAGATCTAAAACTAATTTCTGGAGATGCCCAAACACTTATTTGGAAAAAGCCGTTTGTGGCAAGGTCAATTAAATTCAACCTTTTATGACATTGGGTAAAGGAGTTTTATCAACAGGAATGAAATGAATTAATGTACGTAATGAAACGATAAAGGACTTGAAAACAGACTATATGCCAAAATGGTAATTTTTAGAAATTTACTGGTCCTGTCATTTTTAATGGTTATCGACAATAGGGTTGAGTAACATTACTATCCATTTAGAGATTATATGAAATTTATCATTCAAAAGGGGTTAAAATAGTAATCAAAAGTGTTCAGGCCTCCACAGCTGTCAAAATGTACTTAATGGGATTTAAATTAGAATCAATTTGGTGTAAGAAAACCCAAAAACCTTATCGTATTCCTGGAATTTTTTTAAGGCTACTTTTGCCATTAATACTTAAGCAGGAATTGCCTTCATAAGTCTCAGGCCTAACAAAAGGCATGTTTTATTATTAAAAATAGGAAGGAAAATTTTTTTGTAGCCTCTTCCTGTTTGATCAGGGGCTAATCTTGTTTTTTGGTTATACATGGGGTAGGCACCAAAAATCTCTAACTTTTTTAACAATACTTTTAGGTCCCTGACATTCAAAAGACGAAATTTCAATGTTCTTATAATAAGTGCAAATACAAGGTCTTCTTTTCGTCCTTGGAGTACTTTAACAGCTTTGGTATATTGCATATGCGAGCAATCAAGGCCACTGGCCAAATGGTGTAAGTGTTCTATGGCATTCACCATACCAACAATGAACTTTTTATTATGCGTAATATCTTTACTGGTCACGATAGAATTTTGGACAACTACATATCTATGTACATCCCATTTTAGTTTCGCTATTCTTTCAGCTGCCAATAACACACTTGCCGTAAAAATGGTATCTTCATAGAGAGTGCCTTCAATGAATGTGATTCCCCTATCTTGTAAAAACCCTTTTTTTACAATATACCGCCAAGCCTCATTTTTAAAACCGTTACTGGCTACATAAGTAACTCCATCCATGACCTCCAGAGATAAATTTTCAATGTCCTGGGGTTGTCTATCCAGTGCGGAACCTTCTGTTACTTGCTTAGTTTCGAACTCGAGAACATCCAGGTTGTTTTCCGAGGCCAACCCGAGGATGGTTGGTAAAACATTCTTGGCCAAATAGTCATCCGCATCAAGGAAATAAAGGTAATCCCCGGTTGCCGCTTGCATGCATTTATTGCGTGCAGCGCTCGGACCCTGATTTTTCTGGCGTATGAAGGTGATATGCCTATGACCATCCGCATACTGTTGAACAAGCAGCGGACCTGAGTCCTTGGAGCCATCATCAACAATGATTATTTCTAGGCCATCCGAGGGCAAGTGTTGGTCCAATATACTCTCTAGGCAGCGTTGAATGTATTTTTCCTTGTTGTACAAAGGAATGAGTATGCTTAGTTTCATGGCACAGATGGTTTACTTTTTCTTATTATTTCCGAGGTTCGCCTAGGGTACGTAAAAATTCTGATTTGGTAGTTTTTGGTAATACCATAATGGCTATCTAGGACATGGTACTATCAAAATTATAAAATCCTTTGTTTGTATCCATAAAAATCTGTTTTGGTACTCGTATAGTAGACAAAATACGCCCCACTGTACCAACGCGGCCCGCCACAAAGGGTTTGCATGATGCCATATTATTACTGGTAATCCTCTTCTTTGAAAGGGTTAAGCCACTCCAATATCATATTCTTTCCTTGGGTGTCCTCTACCTTCAATAGTTCTTTAAATTGGAGGATTTTTTGATTTACCTTCGAAATGGTGGGCGCATTGAGATAAATTCTGGCGTAGACCTGCTTTTCCGTACCTAGCCAATCGTCATGCACCACGTCTCCTTCCACAAAGCGCTCAAGTACAAAAACCACACTTTCATCTTCCTTAAGGGCATCCATACCTGTAAATGTACCTATGGTGCCTGTGGTTAACAAGACCCAAATGGTACAGGCAATGTGTCCTTTTAACCGATAATCATTTTTATCGGCAAAATCGTCTTCGCCCATAATACCGGTAAAAGCATAGTTGATTAGCATTTGCCGGTGGTCAAATCCATTAATAGCTGCTAAATGAACATTAGGGGCTTCCCCTTGTAATCGAAACCCTGGATCATATGCATAAACTACATTGTCCTCCACAAAAAATTGAATGTTTAAGATACCGTCCTTTATTTTTAAGGCTATAAAAAGTTCGCATAATTGAGGGTGTACAGTGCTGACGAATAGGTCTGTATATTTTGAAGGGTAAATTGCCCCAATGCATACAGGGCTAGCATCTCCTTGCTTTTTGGTAGTGATTCTATCGGATAGGGCGGATATGTAAGGAACACCATCCTTAAAGGTATAGTATGCGGCCATATCATCGCAGTCCATATATTTCTCTACCAAGACGACTCCTTTTTTTGAAAATTTTAAGGCAATCTTTACAGATTGGTTGTAATCTTCATCATCCCTACATATTTTCATCCCAACACCACCTCCGTTATCTACAGGCTTGATCATCAAGGGATAGTCTAAATCTTTGGGTTTATTGGCGCTTGAAGCTTCGTCCAAATATATACCAGGTATGTCTTGAATACCATATTTATGGCAATATTTTTTAAACCCGTCCTTACTACAAAATGCCTCAATGGCTTCCGTTGTGGCATAGCAATGCATATTTAATTTTTCACAAATTTCCTTGTACGGCTTTACAAGAATATCAGCTACGCCTACCAATACGGCATCTACTTTTACATCTTTGGCGAGTTTAACAATTCTGTCAACTTCAAAACCATCTATATCATATGATTCGGTAGCATTTTTCTTTGCTGGCGCCGCGGGGTTTGGGTCTACCACAATAGTATGTATGCCCATGGAGCGTGCTGTATTTACCAATACAGCGGTTTCAGGATTCCCCCCTAAAATTAGTAATTTCTTCATGTTGTTTTATTTTGGTTTGGTTCGTCTACTAAAGAACTGATGCGGATAAGTTCTTTACAATATATCATAGATTGTTTAGGAATGAAGGGTTAATGTATTTAAAGTCGGTATCAAACCCCAGACGAATCAAAAGATTGCTTATTTCCTCCATATTGGTATTGATGCTTACTACCTTTTTGCTGTCAATGCCCATTAGCCCCAGTTCTTCTTTTATCCAGGAATAGTTTGTTGGATTGATGGTAGCAATAATCAAATGGTCGTAGTCAGAATTCTGGATAGAACTGCAGGGCTTCACTTGGTTTCCTCCTACGTTCAGTTCATGGTAGTCAAAATCTAACCATTCGGTTACTGTGAAATACTTGTGCTTTGCATTAGTGTTTAGGATGTGTTGGCCAAAACTTCCTGAACTATAGACAACTACTCTTGAATTAGGTTCAATAGCAGAAAAAGGGTTAAAAATGAGGGCCCCATTATCATCATAGATCATTCCGCCCGAGCGGACCAAAATTTGGGAATACAAATAATAGGTAATCTGTTTGTTTAGGTTTTCTTTGTCCAAAACTGTTCTAAGCTTTGAATTCAAGTAGTGCATCAAAAGCCCTAACCTGTAATATTCCATTTTGGGGTTTTCAATGGATTTTACGATGGAATCATGTCTTTGGCGGTAGTAATATAATGGAATTCTGCTTACGGTTACATGTTTGGCCACGGATAGGTAGGCGTAGGTAATGGCTGCATCTTCCCCCATAATGATATCATTGGGTACATCATAGAGTATTTTTTCTAAGAGCGATTTCTTAAAAAGTTTGTTCCATACATACGTTGATATGCCATGCTCGCAGAAATGCCCGTTATAAATGGCATAGGGAAGGAGGGTGGATTTAACCTCATGGGCATGGAATTTCCCTGTCATTTTTGGCTTAATAGTTTCTGTTTTACCATTAAATTCCCTAAAATGACCTGTAACGACCAAATCCGAATTGTTGGCTACAGCCAATTTGTATAAAATATCCAAATAATATTCATCGACCCAATCATCCCCATCTACAAAGGCAATATAAGTTCCGGTCGCAACTTTCAAGCCTGCCTTCCTTGCACTTAACAAGCCGCCATTTTTTTTATGTACTACTTTTATTCTGGAATCCAGTTTTGCGTAGTCATCACAAATTTTAGGGCAGTTATCCGGGCTACCGTCATTAACCAGAATGACCTCGAAATCCAAATACGATTGTTGTAATAGGCTATCTATACATTTGGGCAAATAGCTTTCTATACCATATATGGGAACAATTACACTAATTTTTGTTGTACTCAATGAATTCATTTTTTATTTGCTGATTTGTAAAATAAGCTGATTTAAGATACTACTTAATAAACTAACTTGAATTTTTATAATTTAGGTTGATTAAAAAAATGAGATTATTATTAGAAAAGGTGTCGCTCATAATCTTACTCTATATATACTCTCCACCGGTTATTCTTAAAAGGGAACCTGTGGTCATCGCAGATGCATCAGAAATAAAATACAATACAGCAGGCACAGGGTCTGCTGAATTTAGCATTCTACCCATAGGCACAATGGAGGCAGCTTTGGTTTTCAGTGCTTCCTCACTCATTCCCGTTTTGTTTCTTAGTTCTATTTCACCTTCCGTATTCGTCCAACCCATGACCAAATAATTTGAACGTACTCCATATTTTGCATAATGATGCGCAATATGATTTGATAAGGTATACAGTGAATTCTTTGTTAACGCATATGGAGCCCTATCGATTTCACCGTGATCCATATGGGCAGAACCAAAGAAAACAATGGAACCTGAATGTTGCGAAATCATCGATTTTAATACGTGTTTCACCAAAAAAAATGGAGCCTTTAGGTTTATGTTAAAAACACTGTCATAGGTAGTTTCATCTGTTTCTAAAATTGATGCTACGGGTGTAATACCCGCGTATACAATTAAGGTATTTATTTTTTTGAAGCGCTCTAGGGTTCGCAAATAAAAGTTTTCAATTTCTTTTGTACTATTTAGGTCAAGTTCATGGAAATAGAGCTTATCCGCAGCGTTTAACTGTTGAATGATTTGGTCGCCCAGGCTTGCATTCCGGCCGCAAAAAGCAACGTTGTATCCTTTTTCCAAACAAGACTTCAGTATTTCTTTCCCAACACCTTTCGTACCTCCTAAGATCATTACTGTTTTCATCGATACTATTTTTTATAAAAGATATAACGTTTCGTGCATTACAAATATTTGATTTAAAGGTTGATTCTTGAAACGGTCGTTCTTAAATTTAATCATACATAAAATCCCAACTTATTAAGTTGCCAAAATTATGGAAGGTGTCTCTCACTTCCCATAAATGTTTCCATTGTGGCATGATTATTCGCTGAGATGTCTGCCCTTTTTAAAACCTTTTTTAAAGTCATTAAGACTATTTTAATATCCAGAGCTAAGGACAGGTGTTCCACATACCAAACGTCATACTCAAATTTTTTATCCCAAGAAATTGCGTTGCGCCCATTAACTTGTGCCCATCCGGTAATACCTGGCTTTACCTTGTGGCGTTTGCGTTGCTCGGCATTATACCTTGGTAAGTAAGCAATAAGCAAGGGCCGCGGCCCAATTAAGCTCATATCGCCTGTGAGAACGTTCCAGAGCTGTGGCAATTCATCTAAAGAGGTTTTTCTGACAAAACCCCCAATTTTGGTAATACGTTCCCCATCCGGTAAAAAATTGCCGTCCGGACCTTTCTTGTCGTTCATGGATTTAAACTTGATGATACTAAATGTTTTTTCATTCTTGCCTGGTCTTTTTTGAATGAAAAAGGGGCTGCCATTGTTAGCAATAGATAGAATTAATGCTACAATCAATAATATGGGTAGCGCTAGTATCAAGGCAAAACCGGAAATCAGAACATCAGCAAAGCGTTTTATAATAGGGTACATAAACATTATTTTTTGGGTATCAAATCTTGCACCACTTTTCCAAATTGGGCACAGAGAATGGTTTTGTCATAGGTGCTTTCAGCCAATTTTCGAGCGTTTTTACCCATCTGCCGAACCAGTTCTGGATTATTTTTTAGATCCAAGACTTTTTGGGCGAAATCAGTTGGCGCTTCAGGATCAACGTAAATACCGCATTGGTTGTTTTCCGCCATATCCTTGGTCCAACCCTTGGAATTTACGATAATGGGTTTGCCAGCGGATAAAGAATCAAAAAGTTTATTGGGAGAATTGGTGTATAGAATGGGAATGTTGGCAAAGGTGACCAAGGTCACATCGCAAAGATTTACCAATTCAGCTGTTTCCTTAATACCAAAACGACCAAGAAAACGGACATTGGTAAGATTTTCATTAGTACATCGATTCTTGAGCATATCAATCATTGAACCGTATCCAATAAAAATAAACTCAATGTCTTTTTGTGCTTTCAAAAGCTTAGCGGTATCCAAAATATAGCCAATACCATTGGATAACCCCATAGATCCAAAATAGATAAGTTTAAAACTATCTCTTTGGAGTTCGTGCTTATCCATTAGTTCTATATTATGGGCACGTTCAAAGAAGTGGTCTATTTTAGACATATTGGGTATCATGGTCACTTTTGAGGGTGGTATGCCAGTACGAAGCACCCCTTCTTCCATACCTGGTGAAAGTGCCACAATATGTTTTGCATTTTTATAAATGCTTTTCTCTAGCCAAAGGGCAGTCTTTCTTAGCACATAATTGTTTAGGGCCCCCATTTGTATGGGTACCTCGGGCCAAAGATCCCGTACCTCAAAAAGGTAGGGCACGCCCTTTAGTTTTCTAAGGAGTAGCGCTGGCACGCCTATGGTAAGGGGGGTAGAGGTGGCAATGACCATGTCTATGTTTTTCTCCTTAAAAGCAAGCATAGTGCTCTTCCACATAAACATCGCAAAGGCCTTGAATCTGCCAAAAATTCCCATTTGCTGGTTATAGGTTGCGGCGGCATAGACCACCACGATGCCATCTATATTTTTTCTTTTCCCGTCTTCCTTTTTGTTTGGGGTGCCAGTAACCATTATAACCTCGTGACCATTTTTGATCAATTCTTGACTGATCCAATAGGATCGTGTACTACCCCCATGCGCTGGAGTATTAAAGTATTGGTGTATATAGAGGATTTTCATGGTTTCAAATTTTGAACCGCTTAATTAATGGCCTATTCGGGAACATGTGAGATGCAGCATAATGCACAAATTTAGCTTATAAGAATTTTTATGAAGGAACTTTTTAAAAAAATAGTCGACCCCCAGTGAAATTTATCGATTTTCTTATTTAAATCGAATTGGCTGGAAGCTTATGGCTTACCATGCCTTGCATTTACATAAACTTTGGGAAACAAAACTTTAAACCATCCTACCAGATAAAATATTGGATAACGGTACGGAAAAAATTTCCTCATAAAAAGTAACCTAGATTCAAATGCAATTCCAGTTGGACTGTATAAATGCTTCATTCTTTGTTTAAAGTCCATTAAATGGAAACTGTGGTAAAGCCCTTTGGTGTCACGCTCGCAAAGGCCACAGTAATTAGGCATGACCAATACAGGAATATTCTTTTTTTTACATGTGAGCGTATAGTCATAATCTGCAATTCCATGTACGTAACCCTTTGACAAAATGCCAACTTTTTCCACCACATTGGCGGCAACGTACATAATATTGGCATTGCCCAAATCACATGATTGAAACCCGCCGTTAGGCTCCAAAATGGTAAACTTATACAGGAATCTATTGGTAAGTACAGCGCCGCCGTACGTTAATTTTCCAGAAAGCGGATCTTTGGTTGAACCTATATAAACACCGTCTTTTCCAAATTCTTTTAAACAGTAGTTTTTGGTTTGCATTATGTCCCCAAAAATAGTTTCCGAAATAAAGGTGTCATCATTGAGTAAAAGATAACCATCATGTTGGTTTTTGATGGCTGCTTTCCATGAATTAATCATGCCTCCGGCCCAAAAAAGGTTCCCATTTCCTTTAAGCACTATGACCTCTGGAAATTTCTCCTTTACCGCCTTTGCTGTGCCGTCGGTAGAACCATCATCGGTCAGGTAAATGGTGACTTGGATAGGGTGTTCATATGCGGTAATGGCACTTTTTAGGGATGCCAAGGATTTGATGGTTTTTTTCTTTCTATTGTGACAGGTGTATAAAACGGCAATGTGCTGCATATAATTCCTAAGTTTATGTTGGTCAATTAAGAAACGAAAGATCAAAAGACTTATTATGACTGGGAGCTAATTAAATGGGTAGGCACCAAAATTAATGACGATTTATCCTAAAGTAAAGAACTACGAACGGCTTAATTGTTTTAAACTCCTCAAATATTAAGATGTTTGGTATCTTAATAATGTACGTAGTTTATTTTTAGAAACATCATACATATGGTAATTCCAATACAGCTGTAAAATAATTGATTTAACTTAGCGTTCGTATAATCAGGAAACGATTGATGACTGCCATGAAGTTACTACACTTAAATTCTTATTTCATAGATAACCATCTTTATGCCCAACTCTACAGTGTATTGAATGCAACCGTTGAACAGAGGGTGTACATTCCTATAAAATTAGATAGGGAACCTGAAAACAAGGTTTCTCTAAGCCAAACGGAGCTCATTTTTGACAAACGTATCGTACCTAGCCATAAATTTACGTATTTTAAGAAAATCAGGACCCTTTTTAAGGCCATCGAATCCAAAAAACTTGCAGAGGACATTGATTTCGTGCATGCGCACAATCTGTTTACAGATGGTGCCTTGGCCTACAAGCTAAAAAAAAAATATAGGCTTTCTTATATCGTGGCCGTAAGAACTACGGATATAGGGCTTCAATACCGCCTTATGTGGCATCGCAGGCCTTTTATTCACCGTGTTCTAAAGAGCGCGGACCAGATAGTTTTTATATCCAACACCTATAGGGATAAATTGTTTGCCATGATGCCAAAATCGTTGGTATCCAAAATTGAACATAAGGTTAGGGTTATTCCTAATGGAATAGATGACATGTGGCTCAATAACATACAAAGGCCAAGAGCAATGCCATTAGTAGATAGGGTTCATTTGCTATATGTTGGCCAAATAATAAGTCGTAAAAACGTGCTTCTGCTGATTGAGGCCGTAACACTTCTGAATAAAGAGACAGGGGATAAGTATATCCTTACCGTAATTGGTCCTGAAAGCAAGACGGAACCCGATTATTATAGAACTTTTTTAGACCTTATTAAAACCTTACCATGGGTAGATTACAAAGGAAGAGTAAAACCAGGCGAAGAATTGTTGGAAGCTTATAGGTCATGTGATATTTTTGTAATGCCCTCCAAATATGAACTTTTTGGCTTGGTTTACATAGAAGCACTGTCCCAAGGGAAACCGGTGCTCTATGCCGAAGGGGAGGGAATAGACGGTTTTTTAAAAGATTACCAAGCCGGAAAAGCCGTAGACCCAGACAATGCCAAGGCTATTTCTGAAGGTATACGTGCCATCGTAAAGGAATACGCTACTTATACAGATTTTGATGATGTAGTACTGCCATTCAATTGGAACACCATTGCCACTGTGTATAAAAATATGTACAGAAAACATGAATAAAATAGAAAAGCTGGTTTATGATACGGTCAAAAAAAACCAGCACGTTAAGCGTGCCATTAGAAATATTTATCAAACTACCTTTGATATCTTACCGGATAAAAAAAACTATTCTAAAAATCCCATTCATATCAAAGAAGGGTACTTCTTTGGTTTCCATGATGTTTCTCCCTTTTCGTTCGATGATACCAAGCTATTGGCCAATGAATTGACTATTCCCTTCAAAATGCCATCGGCTTCGGAGGAGCTCAATGTTGGTTATTTAGAGGTGGAGAAAGGCCATTTGGGGAACTATGTGCATTTGGGTGTTAGTAATGCTTGGAACTACCATAAGGGGTGCAGGTTGCAGTGGCTTGATAACCATAGTGTTATTTATAACGACGTTATAGACCAAGGGGTTTTGGTCTCAAAAATTGTTGATATTGAAACGAAGGAGGCAACGTTAATACCCTTTCCCATAGATAGCGTTTCAGGAGATGGGGCTTATGCAGCAACATTTAATTACGGTCGGTTAGAACGTTTTATGCCTGGTTATGGGTACCATAATTACACGGAAGAGGGGCATTGTAATACTGAGAAAATGCCGGGGTCAACCGGTTTGTTTCTGGGACATTTGAAAACGGGAAAAAAGGAATTGCTTATTAGCCTAAAGGAGCTTGCCCAAATAGGGAAGCTGGCCCCTGGCTACGAAAATTGTTTTCATTATGTAACGCATACTTTATTTTCATCAGATGACCGGTATATTTCATTTCTACACCGTTGGGTAGATGAGTTTGACACTTTCAATAGACATTCGAGGTTAATAAGTTACGATCGTCAAGAGAAAAAATGGTATGTGGCCCCTACCAATGATATGGTATCCCATTACGTTTGGAACGATCAAAACCAAATTATTGCCTATTGTAGAATTGGCGCTGTAGACAGCCATGTCCTGTTTACCGAGCCTACCCTTCAAGAGTACCAAGTAGTGGCTTATCCTAGGCTAAACTCAGATGGCCATCAAAGTTTTATAGGTAAGCATTCATTTGTAACGGATACTTATCCAGATCGCCATAGAATGGCCAATTTGTACGCGGTAGATATCCCTACCAATGGGGTAGAGCTGCTGGCCAGCCTTAAATCATTTAAAAAATTTCAATCCAAGGCCGGGCGACATTGGTGCTGTGATTTTCATCCCCGTATGAACCGCAAAGGTGATATGGTGTGTTTTGATTCCGTTCATACTGGAAAAAGGGCACTTTGTGTAATGAAAATCACTTAGAGTACAAGACAAGGTTACACTCCTTAAAAGAAAGGGTGTACTTATGCCAACTGGATGGCCATGGTTTTTGGATGCTAATGCTCAAGCCCTAAAGAAACAAACGGGCTGCAGTTTGCCAGTTAAATTCTTTGTTACCCTATTCTTTCTGTAAAAAACAAATTGTTTCGCGCTTATTTTAGTGTTACGTTTGGTTTGTAACGAATTTCAGCATCACTAATTTGATGATTTTTCTTTGAAAAGTGATTGAATAAAGGAATCATCTTCCCTATGATTTTTGTTCATATTATTATTTATAAACCCATTAGATGAATAGACTTGTATTTAGAAGACAATTTTTATTTTCTTCAAAACCCACCGATAAACTTAAGGATTGGCAGTTTTTGACCGTTAACGATAGGTACCTGTATGTACACCCAGATTGTGAATTGACCCATTTGGAAACCGGAGGTAAACGGTTTATACTCATAGGTTATTTTTTAAATCCTCACCAAGTGGGTATAGGCAATCGTCAGATTTTGCAATCTTTTTCAATGTGTGAAACCGTTGAGCAAATTTCCGAAAAGCTTTTTCCTTTGGTAGGTCGTTTTGTTCTTTTTGTTCAAAAGAAAGACGATTTTTTTGTATTTAATGATGCATGCGGATTAAAAACGGTTTATTACACCTTTTTGAATCAAGGCTTCTATGCAGCTTCGCAACCATTCTTGTTAAAGTTGGTTCTTCCCATTCAAGAAGAGCCGTTTTATGAAGATTATTTTAATTCTGATTATGTGAAACAGAATAAGGAACATTGGCTGCCCAGTGGTATTACCCTGTTTAAGCATATGGAGCAATTGGTGCCCAACCATTATGTAGATGTTGAACGAAATACCCAGATACGATATTGGCCAAAGCGAAAAGTAAGGTCATTAACGCCTAAAGAGGGGGTAAGGTTGCTGAGTTCCCTTTTACAAAATACGATGGCTGCAGCCGCAGAAAGGTTTGATCTCGCCATGGCCATGACCGCCGGTATGGATTCCCGTATAGTGCTCGCTGCCAGTAAGGACATTGCGCCCGATTTATTTTTCTATACCTTAAAATATAGAGATCTCTCCGATCATGCGGCTGACATCAAAATCTCCAAGACCCTGCTTCAGGGCTTAGGCCTTAAACATAAGGTATTGGATTGCAACCATAGGGGAGAGGAGACCTTCTTAAAAATATATGCAGACAACACACCAATGGCCCACGTCAACGACTGGGGCAGTATCGCCTATGGTATTTACAAAAACTACCCTCAAGAAAAGATGGCTATACGCGGAAATTGTGTCGAAATAGGACGTAATTATAGCCGATTCGATAAAAAAATCAGAGAATCAATTTCTGCGGATAAAATTTTAGAGATTTATAGCGGCTGGAAGGATTTTAGCTACGCAAGGGAATGTATTCAAAAATGGTTTACAGAAATTCAGGAAGTTCATAAAGTTGGGGAACTGGGCTATGATACCATGGACTTATTTTATTGGGAGCATAGAATAGGTAGTTGGCAAGGACAAAGCCTATTGGAATGGGATATGGTCCAAGAAATGTTCATACCTTTTAACAATAGGGAAATCATAGAAATTATGTTAGGTGTGGATAAACAATTTAGAAGTAAATCTTTGCATTTTTCGTTTTTCACCGATTTAATAGAATCTTTATGGCCAGAAGTTAGGAAGGTGCCCATTAATCCAAAATCAAACAAACAGAAACTTAAAAGCCACCTGAAATCAGTGTTGAAAACATTGGGAGTATTTCATTTGTCAAGAAAGCTCCGTTAATAGGTAGGGGTATTCCGAGTGAAGTACGAAACATAAAGCAAAAGACATGATGGGCCATTTAAATAGGACGCATTGCTCAGTACTCTTTAATGAAGGGGATTTACTCTAGCCAGTCAGACACAACAAGCTATTGTCCGGTTGCCCCTGCGGATTTTGATTGTATTAAATATTGGTTTATGATGCCTTGATAAAGACAATAGACCGTAAAAAGGTAAAACAAGCCTTCCATCACAGGCTCTACAAAAAAAACCAACATAGCCGCCAAGGTAAAGATGAGCATTGTAGTATTGAGAAACAGTTTCTCGGGGTCCTTTCGTATGGCTTTGTAGGTATTTCGTAATGAGCGCCCTGTAAAAATTAGTAACAAAAAGAAGGGGATGACCCCTGCGAACCGAGCCACGTCCAACCAGAGGTTGTGGGCAAAGCGTACATGAGACCCACGCCACCCCAAGGGATGGCTGAACAAATTTTCCAGCGCCTGTAACCAAAGCTCGGTGCGTCCACCGGCACTGGACGTATTCTTGCTTTCCTGCAAACGGGAGCCCAAGACCGAAAAATAATCGGCGTCCAAATTCAAGGGAACGAATTTGAGGACAAAAGCCACAACCAAAATCATAAAGAAGAACAATTTTGTATTCGCTTTTATGGTTTGTCGCGGCACCACAAATAAAAAGCTGATTATTATTGCCAGTACAGTGATCACCAACTGGGTACGGCTGCCCAAACGAAATACGCTCAGTAAAGAGGCCACAAAGACGCCGCCGGCCAGTACTTGCAGTACCAAAGGAATTTTTCGTTGTTTTATCAAATAAATAATGGGGAGGCACATGTTAAAGGTAAGGTAGGCACTCATGAGCGTGGCTTTTTTGGGTTCCCCATTCCAGACCATTGGAATTTCACGGCTCAGTTGGACAAAGCCACCTGTCCTTAAATCCAGCAGTACCGAAATGAGGGCCGAAAAGGAAAATACAAAACCTATACCAAAGAACAAAAGTACCAACTTGCTTGTGCTTAAGTTTGGTACTGCCAAATACTTGCCGAACAGGTAAAAGAACCCAGGAAAAAAAGCATAAATAAAGATTAATTGTACCCCACTTGACCTATCAAGAGCATAAAAAAGGGCGTAACTGATGGCGAAAAGACTTAGAAAAACAAAATCGCTATCCAAATAAGGAACTAACCTCTTGCCATTTAACAGGAGAACCAAAATCAATACATATCCAAACAAAAATCCTTTGCCAAAGGGATCGATAAGATAAAAGGCGAAAGGAATAAGATAAATAAAACCAATTTGCCGTAAGTATTTGCTCATCTTCCCCATCCCAGTTGTTTTAATCTTTTTTTAATACCCTCCTTTAGCAAATAAAAAAATACCTGTTGGGCTTCTCTTCGGGTTAAACTTTTAATGCTATAAACGATTTTACGGTAGGTCCTAAATTTACGGGCATTTTTTTGAACCCAGTGGCTGTCGTATAAAAATATATCGTCTCCATTGATATCAGCAATAATATTGGCATCATGTGGTTTTAAAGACCTTCCAAAGGTTTTAACTACTTTGTAAGGCAATATTTTATCGGTTAGGATAAATTTTTCATCAACTAATATTGGTTTTTTACCATATAGGTCAACAGAAATATCATCTTTTTTAAGATTAAGAGAATTATACAACTTCTTATTTTCATAAAAAGCATCATAAACACTGTTACTTTCCTTAAGGTTACTGAAAATAAGATTTTCTTCAATCCCATAGCTAAGGGGAACTTGATAAGTGGTACTCCCTTTACCAACATGGGTTCCGCTATCACTAAAATTAGTAGTGTACGAATTTCTTGGGTATAGAAAATAGGTATCTGTATCTACCAAATAGGCAATGAAATATTTAAGCCAAGACTTTTCTGACCATCGGGTAACATTTTCCGGTAGTTTGTTTTGTGGTTCTAGTAAATTCTGCTTCTCATACCAATCCAAAAATCGCTGCCACTGTGTTTTGGTCCATGCTTGGCCCCATGATGAAGCAAATTGAAAATACCAATTGTCGTAACCATCAATTAAAGGTGAAAAATTAGTGCGACTATGTACATTAAACTGGTGACTATAAAGAGAAATTCCAGAAATATAAGATTTATTCTCGGAAAATTTTAAAGCGGCTACTGAATAGTGATAAAAATTAGGAGAAACATACAAATCATCTTCTAAAATAATGGCCGCTCCATAAGTAAGTGCATAAGCTCCGCATTTCAAAATATGTTTACGGAGCCCTAAATTTTCAGGTTGATAAACCACTCTTTTTTCACCATTATTCCATTTAAATGAATTGGCGACCTCTAACACATCTTGGTTATCAATTGCATTATCTATACTTATTACCAATAGAATATTGTTATAAGGATAATTTGCGCTAACTAAACCTTGTAATAATCTTTGTAACGATTGTTTCCTATTATAGGCGACAACTACAATTACGGGGTTAGGACTCATGTGTTTCTTTTTGGTGATGAATCATAAATGTTTCTATATCTACAAATAAATGTGCATTTTTTACAATCCATTCCTGTGAATAATCCCACCATTTAAATTGTAGTAAATAATTGATTTGAGGATTTGTAAAGCGGTATTTAATATGTTTTGCTGGCACGCCACCAACAATGCTATACGGTGCTATATTTTTGGTTACTAAGGCTCCGGCGGCAACAATGGCACCGTCACCTATTTGAACCCCGTCCAAAATACGTACGTCTGCACCTATCCATACATCATTGCCAATAGCTATAGTGTAGGGAGAGCCTTTATCAATTGGATTTGAAAATTCTTTAAAATGTTGTTCTTGCGTGTAGGAAAAACCTACTTGGCCTAAGTTGGAAAAAAAAGAGGGATGGGTGGAGACGAACCGTGTTGTAGGATGATTTCCAAAAACGCATATGACTCGTGGACCTATTGAGGTATACCTTCCTATTTTGGTTTTTTTTATTATTGAATTGTTGGCCACATAAGATCCAAAACCTAGATATGAATTGGTAATGGTCGTATGATGATTGATGAAATTATGTCCTTCCAGCACCACAGAAAATCCAAGAAAAACTGATTTTCCTAACTTTAGTTTTATCCTATGCTGTTGGCGTTTTTTGTAAATAAAATTTGCCAATTGTAACGACCAATTCCATCTTAAGATTAGGCTTTTTAACATTTTTTAAAATTATAAATATGCACTTATAATATTTACTTTTTTAATTCTTTTATCTTTTGAACTAAATATTTAAGCTCCTTAATTTTCAATAATCTTATCATTAAAAGATAAGTTGGAATTCCTACTAAAGGTCCAAAAACTAACTTTAGAATATTATTACCTATTAATTCAGTTGTAAAGTAGACAATAATAGCCATAACTAACCCGGCCATAAAGAAAGGTAGTACATCTCTTAGTTGTTTAAAAGCTCCGTATTTCATTAGTTTTCCAGGGTAATAACTATTTATAAAATAGTGAATAGCAGTTGATAACAGTTCCGCTAAAGCAATATAAATAATACCAAACTTAATGGATAGCATCACCAAAATTATGCGAACAGTAATTTTTAAAAATTGTTGTCGTAATGCCAAATCAGTACGTCCGATAATATATAATAAGTTGACATTGATACTGCATATTAGTGTAATTAGACGAGCAATACAGAAAATTTGCATGATAGGTACCGCCATAATCCATTTATCTGTTAATAGTACCTGTATGATTGGCTTTGATAAAATAAATAATCCAAAGAATATGGGAATAGTAATTAATGCATTTAATCGAATGATTTGTTTTACATGCCGCACCAGTAAATCTATGTCATTCTGAACGGTTGCCAAACCAGGTAGTAAAACTCGATCAAGTATCGACCTTAAGCCACTTGAGAAAAAATTAGTGAATTGGGTTCCGCGTGTGTAAAAGCCCAAATTCTTAGTAGAAAGATATTTACCTATAAGTAAGGAAGATAAATCACTGACAATACGCTCTAATAGAGAAGATATTAGTAATTTGTAGCCGTAGGAAAATAATTTTTTAAAAGATTTTTTTGAAAAGACAAAAGAAGGTCGCCAAGAGTTAAAAATCCAAACCATTACTACCATAGTAATAGAATTGATTAGCGTTTGGAAAACAAGTGCCCAAACTCCAAAACCATGATATGCCATATAAACGGCAATAAGACCAGAAAAAATAGTAGAAGCAAAATTGATTTTACTAATTGTTTTAAAATCTAAGGTGATTGATATTAAAGTATATGGAACGGAGTAAAAAGCATTGATTATGAGGGATAAAGCTAAGACTTTAAGAAGTGATGAAATAATTTCCAGATTATAGAAATTTGCAATATATGGGGCTGCAAACCAAAGTATACTGTAGGATATTAAACTAATGACAATATTAAATACAAAAACCGTAGAAATATCTGCATCGGTTCTTTCTTGATTTTGAATAAGTGCTACTGTAAAACCACTATCCATAAATACTTTTGAAATTGCAATAAAAACTAGCAATAATCCAACTGTACCATATTCAGTTGGTGTGAGTAGCCTCGCTAAAATAATACCTAAGATAAACTGTACAGTTTGGGTAGAGAGCTTGTCTACCGCACTCCAAAGCACACCCCTGAACATTTTTTTTCCTAAACTCATATTGTTCGCCCTATCCTGGATTTATTCTTGCTTTGGGAAAATGATTATTTCACTTGAAATTATTGACAGTCTTTTATATACCATGAATAAATTTCAGTTATACCTTTTTCCAAGAGCATAGAATGTTTCCAACCTAACTTATTTAGTTTAGTTACATCTGTGAGTTTTTTTAAGGTGCCGTCTGGCTTGTCACGATTAAAATAAAGGGTTCCGCTAAAGCCTATTTGTTTCTGTATTAGCAAAGCTAAATCTGAAATAGATATATCTTCACCTGTTCCAATGTTTATATGCGTATTTCGGATTTCTTTGCTACCGCTAGGATAGGTGTCCGTAAAATTTTGTTTCTCCATTAAAAAGACGCAGGCATCGGCCATATCCTCAGACCATAAAAACTCTCTCATGGGTTTTCCAGAGCCCCAAATTTCTACTTGCACTTTACCATCGGTAGATTGACTCAAGCCATACTTAGCGAGTACCTCTAGTATAGCATTCCTATCTGCTTTACCATTTATCCCATCTATTGGTAGGTGGTTTAAGTTGGCCCTAATGGATTTCCAATTATTATCTTCTAAAGCCTTTCCTAAATGAATTTTACGAATCAATGCTGGCATAACATGTGATTTTTCCAAATCAAAATTATCATGCGGACCGTATAAATTGGTGGGCATTACTGACATAAAATTTGTGCCATATTGTAAGTTGTAGCTCTCACACAGTTTAATGCCCGCTATTTTGGCAATGGCGTAGGGTTCGTTGGTGTATTCCAAGACATCGGTCAACAAATAGTCCTCTCGCATGGGTTGTGGACAAGCTTTTGGATAAATACAGGTACTACCCAAAAACAGTAATTTCGCTACCTGGTGTAAGTAAGCCTGATGGATGACATTGTTTTGGATCATCAAGTTCTCATAAATAAAATCCCCCCTATAGGTATTATTGGCTACAATGCCCCCAACTTTTGCGGCGGCAAGAAATACATACTCCGGTCTTTCTTGCGCGAAGAAATGGGCCACGGCAGTAGTATTTGTTAAATCAAGCTCTGCGTGGGTACGTAGAATTAGATTATGATACCCTTTCGTTTTTAAGTTTTTTACCAGCGCACTTCCTACAAGACCCCTATGGCCTGCTACATATATTTTGGAATCTTTGTTCATAAGACTTCTTGGCTTATTTTTTTTCAGATAGTGATTGAGTTTTTATTTCAACCGTAAACGATTATTATCTATTTCTAACAAGCTATCACTCAAAATAGTTCAATATTCGGTAACCCCCGTCCTTTAAATATTGCTCTTTTTGCATTAATTTCAGGTCGCCTTTTACCATGTCGGCCACTAAATTGGCCAGATCATATTCTGTTTTCCAGCCCAATTTCGTTCGGGCTTTTGTGGCATCGCCAATAAGGAGTTCCACCTCGGTGGGTCTAAAATATTTGGGATCTACCGCTAATACTTCTTTTCCAATCGCTAACTGATACTCCGGGTCTGTACATTTTTTAACTGTGGCCTTCTCGTTTACCCCAGTCCCCGTAAATTCAAGTTCAATACCTACCTCCGCGAAGCTTAAGCGTACAAACTCCCTTACTTTGGTGGTCACCCCTGTGGCAATGACCCAATCTTCCGCTTGTTTCGCTTGTAAAATCATCCACATCATCCGTACATAATCTTTGGCATGGCCCCAGTCCCGTTCCGCATCTAAATTCCCTAAATAAAATTTATCTTGCAAGCCCAAGGCGATACGCGCCGTTGCCCTGGTAATTTTTCGGGTTACGAAGGTTTCCCCTCGAATAGGCGATTCATGGTTGAATAAAATACCGTTACAGGCAAACATACCATAGGCCTCCCTATAGTTGACCGTAATCCAATAGGCATACATTTTGGCCACGGCATAGGGGCTTCTGGGATAAAAAGGGGTAGTTTCTGATTGGGGTACCTCTTGTACCTTTCCATAGAGTTCCGAGGTGGAGGCTTGGTAAATACGCGTCTTTTTTTCCAGTCCCAATATGCGAACGGCATCCAAAACACGCAATGTGCCTATACCATCTGCATTGGCCGTATACTCTGGAATTTCAAAGGACACATGCACATGGCTCATTGCGGCCAGGTTATAGATCTCATCGGGCTGAATCTGTTGGACTAAGCGGATGAGGTTGGTACTATCCGTCATATCCCCGTAATGCAAAATAAAATTACGGTGTTCTACGTGGGGGTCTTGGTAGAGGTGATCTATACGGTCTGTATTGAACAGGGAAGAACGCCGTTTTAGGCCATGTACCTCATATCCTTTTTTTAATAAAAACTCACTTAAATAAGCGCCATCTTGGCCCGTTACCCCCGTAATCAATGCTCTTTTCATTTTATTAACTTATAAGTTGATGATATAATCCTTAATGCATAAAACACTGCCGGCCACTGCTTGGGTGGCTAATTTGACAGTAACCGCAATAGATTGAATCGTATTTTACATTTTTCATGGAGCAAAAGTCTAAAAAATAATCCGTATTACGGCTTCCGTTTGGTTAAAACGTAGATTTTAAAGGTATAGTGCATCCTGTAAAATTATAATTCTGAGCTAGAACGAGAGCTCCTAAAAAGAAAGCAGTGGAATTCATTTTTTTTAAATGAGCTTCCGTTCATAATTATAGTTACAGTAGGCTGCGCTTTTAATTTGGGGAGCTACCTGGTAGTACCTCTATAAAACAAAAAAGCTGCCCAATATGGGCAGCTTTATATTAGGTTATGAGTATGCCATAATTAAGGCAAAGTAAAGTTGACATTTATGGTTGCTGAATTAGAGAAAGAGGTATTGGGATTCAAAAGGTAATCATATCCGGAAGAAGTAAGTTGGAACTTATCAATGTTTTCAAATGTGCAGTCCTCAAATTTATTATTCGAATTTGGGCGGTTGACATGAAAAATGCGATCTATATTTTTAAAATTACAATCTTTGAAGAAGTTATCGTTAGCCCTACCCTCCAATTTGGCAAATTCATCGAAATTCACAGCAATAGCACAATCTACCCCTTGAATATTAATAAAAGTATTATTGTTACCGGCGTTATTCGCATCCAACGGGGAATTGGTCCCGTCAATCCAATCTGCAAAGGATATTACAGCCTCTACATCAGAAATGTTTATATTTTTCAGGGTATTATGGTGAGCCCCATTTGCTATTAATATTCCGCCTGCGATGTTTTTCCACCGTATGTTACGGTCATAACTGCCGGAAATTGTACCGTTTTCAAATAGATTATCATGTATTTTCTCAAAAGAAAGTTCTATTATAGTATTAATAATTTCAAAATCTCTAAATACATTATAAGTGGCCTCACCTTTACAAATAAGTCCGTGCCCATTATGGGAAAGTCCATTTTTACGATATATATAGGCATTTTCAATGGTATTATAATGACTATCAGCAGAGAATAAATAATAATAATCACAGGGGTTTGTTTCATTATCGGAATAAACACTATTGTAAGAATGTGCTTGGTTAGTACCTCTTTTAACATGAATACCTTCCGCACCTGCATTTACCACCACAGAATTTTTTAAAACCACATTGTTGCCTTGAATAGTAATACCAACTCCGTTATAGTTTAAAAAAGCATTACCACTGTTTTCTTTAGAATTAGCAGTATTAAAGTCGCCGACGTCCGTAACCACAATATTCTCTATTTTATTATTATCCCCTAAGGATCGCAAGCCAGTTTCGAAAAACTTAATTTGAAAATTTGAAAATTCAATATTATTTTTCTCTATCACAACACCTTCACCTTTCCCTTCATTGTTGGTTCTCGTGCCTTGCAACAAGGGCATTTTTGAGGCATCAACAGTGTCCCCATACGTAAACGTAGAACCTTCAAAACTAACCACATCTCCAGGGGTATTTTTGTACCCAATAAAACGGATTGGACTTCCGGAAGTACCTGAGTTTTGTACAATAAGATTTTTATTGCCATAATTACCGGCCTTGATGTGGATAAAGTCCCCGGCCTTGGCCGCCTTAAAGGCGTGTACAATATCCCAAGCGGTGCTTTCCGTTTTTCCATTATTGGAGCTTTTACCATTGACGGTTACGTAAAAGACATTATTACCAGAATCGGGTAATTTATTTTGGATATTGGTTACCGTTACGGTTGCTTCGTTTGTACTTACCTCGCCGGCATCGGTCGTTTCCTCTGTAGTGTAAACAAAAGCGTCCACTACTTCTTCTTCCCCGCCCGTTGTATCAGGGTTTTCTGGACTGGTGGTAGCGGTTTCTGTTTCTTCGCCGCTGGTTGCCTCGGGTACATAGGTCAATGTTTTGTCCTCATTGATGATTATAGAACCAAACTCCGGGGTGGAAGTTTCGGTTATAGTTACCTTGTCTATATCCTCAAAATTATCATTACTTAAAACATCGAGGACTACGCTAGTCTTCATGTCTATAAAATAGGAATCATTGACTAACAAAGCATAGTCACCATCAATTGCATTAGGATCTGTAATTACGTAATCTGAAAGTAAATCAGCATCCTTACTGCATGAAGTACAAAAGGAAATCAATAGGGCAAAAATAGCCCATGTAGATGTAGAATTTTTTAAAATGCGCATAAGTAGGCTTTTGTAATTGAGATAAAATGATTTCGTTTGGGTTACAATACTAAAATAAAATTTTATTTTTCCGATGAATTAACTGTTATTTTCGATGAACTGCACAAAACTACGTACGGTCTTTAATTTTAACGTTTTAGCCATTGAATTCGTATCCTGTAAACCAAGGTTTAACTTTTTTATAGATCTATTTAATTTTATAAATTCAGAGCAAGTACGACAAGAACCTGTCCAACGGATTATATTGATCGATGAACTACACAATTAAAGGTCTTAAATCGACGAACTACACTTTTCATTAACATCTTTTGGGAATTGAGGGCTATAAAATGAGGCTGAGTTGCTAAGGGTTGCACCGCGTTTTGTGAAAATAAATCTTAGTTCTAAACCTGTATAAAGAGTTTTTTAAGGAATTGTTGAGGTTTTGGGCCTGGAAAAAAACTAATTATTGCAACTGCCATTCGCCAATGTTATTTGATAGGATATTTTGCAGAGTTTATTATAATATTAACACTACTAAAAAAGTGGTTTTTTATTCTAAAAGTTAGGCAATTGGCACAAGCTGGTCTAGTAGTAAGCAATAAAGTACATTGAATTGTAATTGCCTAGTACACTCGTGTATGCCTATCTTTTTTTTTAATCGGGACTCATTTACTGACTTGACTTCTCTAATTCTCATTCAAATCCAATTTTTGACTTTGACGAGGCCAAGGATTTGGCTACCCTTTTAAACACTGTTTTAAAAGGGTAGTATAAAAATTCTAAAAGTAATTTCTTGCTTTAGTGTTTATTGAGCTTAATTGTGGTCGTTGCGGTTATGCAGAAAAAGGTCCTCAACTAAATTAGAAATTAAGCATGAACTCTAGTGAAACGCACAACTTACAATCTTGCGGTATACCCATCCTTCAATTTACCTTTTACATCATACACCAATGTTTTTTCGTGTTTAAATGGGGTAAGGTCTCCTTCAATGAATTCGTTATGTGCCACGGCCAAGATTAGGACATCAAATTTATCCTTTGGTGGTTCTTGTACCGTCGTTAATCCATACTCTTGCGCTACTTCATTGGGGTCTGCCCATGGGTCATAGATAGTGGTCTGTACCTTATATTCATTCAAATGATGAATCATATCCACCACTTTGGTATTGCGAATGTCTGGACAGTCTTCCTTAAAGGTGATGCCCAGTACCAGTACTTTGGCACCTTTTACTTGGAGATCGTGTTTCAGCATCAATTTAATGATTTGGGAACTGATGTAATCTCCCATACCGTCATTTATGCGCCGGCCCGCCAGGATAAGGTCTGGATTATACCCATTTTCTTGGGCCTTCTGCGCTAAATAATAGGGGTCTACCCCAATACAATGGCCACCTACCAGCCCTGGCTTAAAGGGTAGAAAGTTCCATTTGGTGCCCGCTGCGGCAAGTACATCGTTCGTATCGATGCCCAAAAGGTAAAAAATCTTGGCCAGTTCGTTCATAAAGGCAATATTGATATCTCGTTGGGTATTTTCAATTACTTTAGAAGCTTCTGCTACCTTAATAGTCGGCGCCAAGTGAGTACCCGCTGAAATGACAGAGGCATAGAGGGCATCTACTTTCTTTGCTATCTCTGGAGTAGAGCCAGAGGTGACCTTAAGGATTTTCTCTACAGTGTGCAGTTTGTCACCAGGATTAATACGTTCTGGGGAATAGCCTACAAAAAAGTCTGTGTTAAATACCAGTCCACTGCTTCGTTCCAGTTCAGGAATACAGATTTCTTCCGTTGCCCCGGGATATACAGTAGATTCATAAATTACGATATCTCCTTTCTTCAATACGTTACCCACGGTTTCACTAGCCTTGATAAGCGGGGTAAATACGGGTCTTTTGGTAGTATCAACCGGGGTGGGTACGGTAACTACAAAATAAGTGCAATCTGCCAGCGCTTCCAAATTGGTCGTACAGCTCAAACCATGCTCCTTTACCCTGTTATTGATATTCAATACATTGTCTAGGTCCATGCCCGTAAGCTCTAAGGTAGTATCATTCCCGGAATTAATATCGTCTACTCTTTTTTGATTAATGTCAAAACCAACTACCTT
>Ga0102941_1000051_pt1 | contig 40343 bp, 43 predicted proteins | sample SalPonR2_C_D2_MG_FD_79281 | JGI IMG/M metagenome (GOLD analysis project Ga0102941, IMG submission 79281) | Salt pond soil microbial communities from South San Francisco under conditions of wetland restoration - Salt Pond MetaG R2_C_D2_MG | ecosystem: Environmental > Aquatic > Marine > Intertidal... | reverse complement strand
GGCGGGGTCGATCTGACCTGGGTCCATGTCCTTGAGGGCCGAGGGCGCGCCCTTGCCCATCAGCGCGCCCAAACCGCCGCGCATCAGGCCTTTCTTGCCCATCTTGCCGAGCTTCTTCATGGCATCGGCCATCTGGCGCTGCATCTTGAGCAGCTTGTTCAGATCGCTGACATCCTGACCGGCACCGGCCGCGATGCGTTTCTTGCGGCTGGCCTGCAACAGCGCGGGGTTGGCGCGTTCCTTCTTGGTCATGGAATTGATCAGCGCGATCTGACGTTTGATGACACTGTCGTCGAACCCGGCCTGATCGAGCTGCTTTTGCATCTTTGCCATGCCGGGCATCATCCCCATCATGCCCTGCATGCCGCCCATTTTCTGCATCTGTTCCAGCTGGCTTTTCAGGTCGTTCATATTGAACATACCCTTCTGGAACCGCTTCATCATCCGCTCGGCCTGTTCGGCCTCCAGCGTTTCCTGCGCGCGTTCCACAAGCGCGACGATGTCGCCCATGCCAAGGATGCGGCCCGCAATGCGCGAAGGCTCGAAGGTCTCCAGCGCGTCCATCTTTTCGCCCAGGCCGACAAACCGGATCGGCTTGCCGGTGATCGCGCGCATGGACAACGCGGCACCGCCACGACCGTCGCCGTCCATCCGGGTCAGAACCACGCCGGTAACGCCGATCTTGTCGTCGAATTCCTGGGCTACGTTGACCGCGTCCTGACCGGTCAGGCCGTCGACCACCAGCAGGGTTTCGCGTGGTTTGGCCACGTCGCGGACGGCGGCGGCCTGCGCGATCAGGTCGGCGTCGATATGCAGGCGGCCCGCGGTGTCGAGCATGTAGACGTCATATCCGCCCAGGCTGGCCTGGGTCTTGGCGCGTCTGGCGATGGCGACCGGGTCTTCGCCTTTCACGATGGGCAGGGTATCGACGCCGATCTGCAGCCCCAGGATCGCCAGCTGTTCCATGGCCGCCGGGCGGTTGGTATCCAGCGATGCCATCAGCACCCGCTTGCCGTCGCGATCTTTCAGCCGCTTGGCCAGTTTCGCGGTGGTGGTGGTCTTGCCCGAGCCCTGCAGGCCGACCATCAGGATCGGCGCGGGCGGATTGTCGATCTTCAGGGTGCCGGGGTCTTCGTCGCCGGTCAGGACATGGACCAGCTCGTCATGGACGATCTTGATGACCTGCTGGCCCGGTGTGACCGATTTCGTGACCGCCGAACCCGTGGCCTTTTTCTCGACCGCCTTGATGAAATCGCGCGCCACGGGCAAGGAGACATCGGCCTCAAGAAGGGCCACGCGCACCTCTCGCATGGCGGTGCGCACGTCATCCTCTGACAGGGCGCCTTGCTTGGTGAGGCGGTCAAAGACGCCAGACAGGCGTTCGGACAGGTTTTCAAACATCGGGCACGGGCCCCCTTCGTCGGTCTCGGTTGCCCCGATAGGTAAGGGGCCTGCGGAAATGCACCAAGGCCCCCGTGGGCGAAACCTCGCTGACGGGGGGCGATCCTGCGACACGCGCCGGACCGGGAAGCTGGCGCTTTCCGGTTATTAGGAGGGCCGTCTAGGCGGATTCACGGGCGCTGTCAATTCCGGGCTCGACTGCAGGTCGCGGTCAACTGCGTAATGGTGCCGGCCAACATGTCCATGCCATCGCTATGCAACGCGAACGCGCGGCGCACATCCATTCTGTCCCATTCCTCCTGGGTTGTGGGAGGGGCGGTGTCTGGACGGGCGCCGGGGACGCCAAACAATGATATGACCATCGGACCACGGTAGGACTGGCCGGCAAAGTCAAACCCCTCGACCTGGCGGGCATAGATCGCGACCAGGTCTGCCGCATGGCCGCGCGATGTGGTGACAAGGGTCCAGATTGGGCCCCGAATAGTGTCGCCAAGCCGCATTTCACCGCTCGCAAAATGGGCCGTCGATCCGCCTTCCTGGCGGAAACTGCGACCGTTGGGCGTGTAGTCCGCCTGCCCGGAGATCTCTTGTCCGGGGGTGATCGGGCCCACGCCCTGCGTCACGCGGATCGTGAAATCCACGACACAGCTTTGCGCCGCGGCGTTCAATGGCAGCAGTGCAAGTGCAAAGGCGATCTTGAGCATGAAGCAAGGATAGCACAACCGGTGTTCCCGCGCGCAGTGTCTGGCCGTTCAGAAATGCGTGATGCCGGACGGAAAACAGCCCCCGGCCATGGGGCCGGGGGCTGTTTTCGGGATCTGGTCCGGGTGCGGCGATCAGGCCGCGATCGTCAGGGCTTCGACCTGCGTATTCGCGGATTTCAGCGTTGCGTCAGCGTCGATCATCATGCGATCGGCGGCGACGAAATCGACCTCGGTGATCCCGATGAAGGCCAGGACGTGCCGGATGTAGCCGGTGGCAAAGTCGATGTCGGAACCGGCTTCGGTGCCGCCCGAGGCGACGACCACGATCGCGCGCTTTCCGTCCAGCAGCCCTTTGGGGCCGTATTCCGAATACTGGAAGGTCACGCCGGCGCGGGCCACCTGGTCTACCCAGGCCTTGAGGGCTGCGGGCACACCGAAATTGTAGATCGGCAGGCCGATGACGATCGTATCGGCGGCCTTCAGTTCCGCGACCAGGTCGTCGGACAGGGCAAGCTTTGCCTTTTGGTCATCCGAGCGGGCGTCCGCAGGGGTGAAATTCGCGCCCACCCATTCTTCGTCGATCAACGGCAGACCATTGGCCAGGTCGCGGGTAGTGACGGTGATGTCGTCGCCGAAACGGGCGATGATCTTGTCCGCAAGGTCACGAGAGACCGAGCCGGTGCGGCGGGCAGAAGCGTCGATGCGCAGGATAGCATGTGTCATGGTTCGGGTCCTGTTCGGGGAGAGGAGGATTTTGTTGTCCGACAAAGATTGGTTCTTGCGAAAACAAACACAATCTGCCCAAAGTGAAGCCGTTATGTGTAGGAGTGCACAGAAATGTCCTTTGACCATTGGGATGAGATCCGAACGGCCTTTCAGGTGGCGCGTGTGGGGACGGTGTCTGGTGCGGCCGATCAATTGGGCGTGCACCACGCGACGGTGATCCGTCACATCGACGCCCTCGAAGCCCGCCTTGGCGCCAAGCTTTTCCAGCGCCATGCACGCGGCTACACGGCGACCGAAGCCGGGCAGGATCTGCTGAATGTTGCTGGTCAGGCCGATGATCAGTTCACGCAACTTGCGGGCCGCATAAAGGGCCGCGGCGACGAGGTGACGGGGGAACTCATCGTGACCTCGCTGGATTCGCTCAGCCCGCTGCTGGTGCCCTCTATCGCGATCTTTCAGAAACGGCATACGGATCTCAGGGTGCGACTGGTGACCGATGCGCGGCTGTTTCGCCTCGAATATGGCGAAGCCCATGTCGCGATCAGGGCGGGCAAGCTGCCTGATCAGCCGGACAATATCGTGCAGCCATTCTTCAACCAGACCCTGCGGCTGGTCGCGAGCCGCGAGTATGTCGAACAATACGGCACCCTTGCCGACAAGGGTGTCGAAGAGCACCGTTTCATCGGCGCCACCGAAGACACGCCGCGCGCGCCTTATTTCCGCTGGCTCAACGAAAATGTTCCGCTGAGTTCGATCTATTTCCGGGCCACATCGATGTCGGCCATCAAGGAGGCGGCCCTGGCGGGCATCGGCATCGGGTTCGTGGCCGGCTGGGATCACCAGGGCACCGAAGACCTGGTCGAGGTTCTGCCGCCACTGGAGGATTGGTCCGCCAAGATCTGGCTGGTTACCCATATGGACCTGCACCGCACGGCAAAGGTTCAGACTTTTGTCCGGTTTCTCAAGGAACAGGTAAAGACCTGGCCGGTTTCGGCGCAGTGATCCACGCGGCACAGGCCCCGAACCCAAGCGGACGGCAAGGCCATCTGGCCATGCTGGCCTTTTCCGCCCTGGTTGCCGGTTCCTTTTCGCTGGGTGCCCAGGTGGCGAACGAAATTGCGCCCGCGGCGCTGAACGCCGTGCGGTTTGCCACTGCTGCGACATTGATGGGGATCCTGATCGTCCTGCGTGGCGGCGTGGGCGCGGCGGTATCGGCCCTGGTCGCGCCATGGCGCTACGGCATTCTGGGCGCGCTGTTTGCCATATATTTCGTATCCATGTTCGAGGGCCTGAAAACGGCCCCTCCGGTATCGGCGGCCGCCGTCTTTACCCTGACCCCGGTGCTGAGCGCCGGGTTCGGCTGGCTCTTGCTGCGTCAACGCATGGGCGGGCGGATCGCCCTTGCGCTGATGCTGGGGGCCATGGGTGCCTTGTGGGTGATCTTTCGCGCTGATATCTCGGCCTTTCTGGCCTTCGAGGTGGGGGTGGGCGAGGCGATCTATTTCTGGGGCTGCGTGGCGCATGCGGCCTATACGCCGATGGTGCGCAAGCTGAACCGGGGGGAACCTCTGCTGGTGTTCACCTTCTGGACGCTGGCGGCCACGGCATTGATCATTGGCGTGTATGGCTGGGGCGACCTGGTGGCGACGGATTGGGGCGCGCTGCGCCCGCTGGTCTGGCTCACGCTGGGCTATGTCGCCGTCATCGCGTCGGCGCTGACCGTTTTCCTGACGCAGTTTGCCACCATGCGCCTGCCGTCGTCCAAGGTCATGGCCTACACATACCTGACCCCGTCATGGGTGTTGATCTGGGAAATGGCGCTTGGCCAGCCGCTGCCGCCGTTGTTCGTGTTGGCCGGTGTCGGGCTGACCATCGCGGCACTGATCTTGTTGCTCAAGGATTGAATGCCGCGCGCACCCCGATAGCCCGATGCCGCGTCAGGCCGAGGGCGTGGTATCGTCGCCAGACAGGCCGATCTGCCGAAGCCAGGTCTCCAGGTCGTCCAGGTTCACCGGATCGAACTGCCCGAACCCCTGCATCCAGACGCTTGCGCCGCGCATCGCGTCAGGCTCCAGTTTGCACCACTTTACCCGCCCCCGCTTTTCTTGCGTGATCAAGCCGGCGGTCGCCAGGATCGCCAGATGCTTGGAGATCGCGGCCAGCGACATCTCGAACGGCTCGGCCACGTCGGTAACGGCCATGTCGTCTTCCAGGAGCATCGACAGGATCCGCCGCCGCGTCGGATCGGCGAGGGCTGCAAAGATGGTGTCGAGTTCCGTGGACATGGCAGGTGCTTGCCGTGTGCCCGCGCAATCGTCAACCGATTGGTTGAATATGCCAAATTGCGGTATTGCGGGGCAGTGGCGTGATCCACCGGCGTTGTAGCATTTGTCGCACCTGAATAAAACTTCGTGAAATCATGATATTAGGCGGATTTTTCAGGCGCGCGGCGTGCGTTGACTCTGTGGCGCGCCCGGCATAGCGTCCGCCCGACTTCCTAAGGGGGTGTCGCAGTCATGACTGGCCAGACCGACGAAGAGCGCTTGAAGGCTCTGGAGGCCCGGATCGCTGCGGCCAAGGGCATGCACGAGGCGGCCAGACCCCACATGGAAGAGCATTATTCCCAGGCACATCTTGCCTGGCGGATGGTGATAGAGCTGGTGGCCGGTCTGGGCATCGGTTTCGGCATAGGCTTTGGTCTGGATGCAGTGTTTGGCACCACACCGTGGCTGATGGTCGTGTTTGTTATTTTGGGTTTCGTGGCCGGGATCAAAACGATGATCCGATCCGCCAACGAAATCCAGCGAAAGAACATGGAGGCGGCGAAGCCCGCCGCTCCAGAGGACTGAGAAGGGACAAAGGCGTGGCAAGCGAGAGCACCAACACCTCAGACGCACCCAAGGGCAACGGACGCATGATCGCATTCGTCCTGATCGCGATTGCCGCGGTTCTGTTCTTCATCGGCTATGTCGACGATTACGTGCCTTCGGACGGCAACTACCTGTCGATCCACCCGATGGACCAGTTCGAGATCAAGCCGTTGTTCGGCGCTGGCTCGATCGAATGGTACACGCCCACCAACGCGACCTTGTGGATGGCCCTTGCGATCGCCGCGATCACCGCGCTGATGGTCATGGGCACCAAGGGGCGCGCTGTCGTTCCGACCCGCGCCCAATCGATGGCCGAACTGGTCTACGGCTTCGTGCGCAAGATGGTGGAAGATGTGGCCGGCAAGGACGCGCTGCCGTATTTCCCTTACATCTTCACGGTGTTCCTGTTCATCCTGTTCGCCAACTTCCTGGGCCTGATCCCGCGAAGCTTCACGACGACGTCGCATATCGCGGTGACCATCGTGCTGGCGATGGGCGTGTTCCTGACGGTGACGATCTTGGGTTTCGTCAAGAACGGTGCCGGTTTCCTGAGCCTGTTCTGGGTGTCTTCGGCACCGCTGGCGCTGCGCCCGATCCTGGCGATCATCGAACTGATCTCGTACTTCGTGCGTCCGGTCAGCCACTCCATTCGTCTGGCGGGCAACGTCATGGCGGGTCACGCGGTTCTCAAGGTCTTCGCGGGCTTTGCCAGCGCTCTTGGACTTGCCGCCGTTGCACCGATCCTTGGCATCGTTGCGATCTACGCGCTCGAGGTGCTGGTGTCGGCCATTCAGGCCTACGTCTTCACCATTCTCACCTGCGTCTATCTCAAGGACGCGCTTCATCCGCATCACTGACGGCGACGGGGCGTCCCGACGGGCGCACCTGACCGGTCCTGAATTCTAGAACTTCCAACGTAAGGAGATACCATCATGGAAGGCGATATCGCACAAATGGGTCAATTCATCGGCGCAGGCCTGGCCGCAATCGGTTCCGGCGCCGCTGCAATCGGTGTGGGCCACGTGGCTGGCAACTTCCTCGCCGGTGCCCTGCGCAACCCCTCTGCGGCTGCCGGCCAGACCGCAACTCTCTTCATCGGCATCGCGTTCGCCGAGGCTCTGGGCATCTTCGCCTTCCTCGTCGCGCTGCTGCTGATGTTCGCTGTCTAAAACACCAGACGCGAAGAACCATCCTTACGTTCGGGGCCCCTGCCAGCCAGGGGTTCCGATGTACCCGGTTTCAGGAGGACACCCATGGCAGAAGAAGCCACATACAGCGCAGGTGACGCCGCGCATGGCGCGGGGCCGGGCATGCCGCAGCTGGATTTCGCCACGTTCCCGAACCAGATCTTCTGGCTCGTGGTCACCCTGCTTGCGATCTATTTCATTCTAAGCCGCGTGGCGTTGCCGCGGATCGCGTCCGTTCTGGCCGAGCGCCAGGGCACCCTGACCAACGACCTGGCCGCGGCCGAAGATCTGAAGCGTCAGGCGGTCGAGGCGGAAGACGCTTACAACAAGGCGCTGGCCGATGCCCGCGCCGAGGCCCAGAAAATCGCCGAGGAAACCCGCGGCGTGATCCAGGGTCAGCTGAACGAGGCCATCGCGAAGGCCGACGCCGAGATTTCGGCCAAGGCCGCCGAAAGCGAAACCCGGATCGCCGAGATCCAGGCAGGCGCCATGGACAGCGTCGAAGAGGTTGCGCGTGACGTGGCCGGTGCGATCGTGGGGGCCATCGCCCCCGGTCAGACCGTCGATGCGGACACCATCGCGCAGGCCGTCACAGCTCGGGTCAGGGGGTAAGACCATGCGGAAACTCATCGCACTTCCCGCGATCTTCACCGCGGCGCCCGCCTTGGCCGCAGGCGAGGGCAGCTACTACGACTTCACGTCGTTCTTCAACACCGACTACGTGGTGCTGATCGGCTTCCTTTTGTTCCTTGCGGTCCTGTTCTACTTCAACGTGCCGTCGATGTTGGCCGGGTTGCTGGACAAGCGCGCCGAAGGTATCAAGGCCGACCTGGACGAAGCCCGCGCCCTGCGCGAGGAAGCACAGACGCTGTTGGCGTCGTACGAGCGCAAGCAGCGTGAAGTGACCGAACAGTCGCAACGCATCGTGACGCAAGCCCGTGCCGACGCCGAAGCGGCGGCCGAAAAGGCAAAAGCCGATCTGGAGAAATCCATCGCGCGCCGCCTGCAGGCTGCCGAAGATCAGATCGGCAGCGCCGAGCAGAAGGCCGTCAGAGCAGTGCGCGATCGCGCGATCGAGGTGGCAGTCGCCGCCGCGGCCGAAAGCATCGCCAAGAATATGGCAGCGGCCGATGCCAACAAGTTGATCGATGCGGCAATCGGTGACGTGGAACGCCAGTTGCACTGACCCAAGGCGCCGTTTCGACCTGGATAATGCCCCGGCTGCCTGTCCGCGCCGGGGCATTTTTCGTTGCAGACCAGTCCTTGGATCAGCCGCGCCCGTGACGCATCGCAAGTGCGGTCCAGTCCCGGATGTAATGATGGTGCTCCGACCAGTCTGCCCAGGTGGACCTGGCCCAGTCCTTGACCCTGGATGCATGCTCCGGCTGCCCGGCAACCGCGCTGACATCGGCAATGGTCATTGTGAATCGTTTCGGTGGCGCAAGTCGGATCAGCGATGCTTTGGATCTGGAAAGGCCAAGCATCACGTCATTGGTTTCGCGCGGAGGGCGCGGATTTTCCAATTGCAGCATCAGCCGCGCCAGGTGCAGACCGACGGATTGGATCTCCTGGCGCAGCCGACCCGAGCCGGGGTGTTGCACCGCGTAGGTGTCGACGGTCAGACGATGTGTCGCCTGCAGGGCGGGGTCACTGTATTCGCAGGCCAGGACGGTGTTGAATTGCGCAAAACAAGCGGGTGAAGACGCCATGTACCTGTGTGTCGGACCATCGATGTGATCCAGAACGGCACCGCATCCGATGCACGCGCTAGGTGGATCGACTTGCTTCATTCCAGTCATGTTTTTGCAATCCCGCTTTGGGTTCAAGGGACTCCGAAACGCTCAACATAGCTTGGTAGGATATCATCCGCAGTGGACCGGGCTGCATATACCGCGCGTGCAATGGCGCGCGAAAGGCACAGAGCCGCCAGGTGCCCCAGCATCAGCGGCGTGGCCACAGGATCGGACAGGGGCCGAGCGCCGGTCGCGGCCGAAAAGACAAGGTCGCCGTCCATCGGCGTGTGCGAGGGATAGATCGCGCGGGCCATGCCGTCATGGGCCGCCACGGCCATCCGGGTGGCCTGTGCCTGGGTCAGCGCGGCGTCGGTGGCGACAATCGCGATCGTGGTGTTGCGCGTGTCGCCGCCCTTGATCGGCGGAATGGCCGCCGGGTTGAACCCGGCCGCGGGCCCTCGCCCGCCGAATTCTCCCTCCAGCTCAAAGGGGGCGGCCCAGAAATGCGGTCCGTCTCCTACCGTCACCCGGCCAAGCGCGTTGACCGCGACCAGCGCGCCCACGGTGATCCCGTTCCACACCGCCGAAGCCGATCCGATGCCGCCCTTCAGATCGGCAATCAGTGCGCCGGTTCCAGCCCCGTGAGATCCCAGCGAAAATTGCCTGTCCGCCGCTGCCAATGCCTCGGCGCCCAGGCGCTTGTAGGGGTTTTCGGCCCAGTCCTTTTGGCCGCCATTGATCAGGTCGAACAAGATGGCTGCCGGCACGATTGGCACCGTCTGGTTGCCCACGGCAAAGCCCCGGCCCTGTGCGCGCAGCGCATCGGCCACGCCCGAGGCCGCATCAAGCCCAAAGGCCGAGCCGCCCGACAAGACCAGTGCGTCGGCCTCTTGCACGGTCTTGTCGGGCGCCAGAAGGTCGGTTTCGCGGGTGCCGGGCGCGCCGCCCATGACGTGGACGCCGGCGGTAAAGGGTCGGTCGCTGACCAGCACCGTCACGCCGGTCTTGATTGTGTCATCCTGCGCTTGCCCCACGCGCAATCCCGGCACGTCGGTGATCAGGTTGCGCTGTCCGGGCCGGATCATGAGGCGCCCCCGTCGGCCACCATATGCGGGATCCGTCCGCGCCACGTGCCCATCATCGGCAGGATGCGTGTGGCGCGCACCGGGCTGACCAGGCCGGGATAGGCCGCGGGAAGGATCAGGATCAGGGTGTTCCAGGCTGCACCGGCCGCAGCGATATCGGCGGCCGTGTCCGCCGAAAACCGCGCGCACAGGCGTGGCATTGGATCGCCTTGCAACACCTCGATATGGGTCAGGTCCAAACCGGGCGCATCGGTCAGAAGATGTGCGAAGACCGCGGGCTGGTTGTCGAAATTACCGGCATGCACAACGATGTCTGCGGGCAGATCATGGCGGGTGAAGCCGGTCACCTCACGATCCTTTCAAACAGATCTTCGGCCCCTGAGGTCATATGCATCGCCCTCCATCGACCTCAAGTGCAACGCCAGTGATCATGGATGCCGCATCCGAGCACAGAAAGGCCGCGGCCTCGCCCATGTCTTGTGGTTGGCTGAACCGACCCAGGGGGATGGTGGACAGGAACCTGGCGCGAATTTCGGGCGTGTCCTCGCCCATGAAACTGGCCAGGAGCGGCGTTTCGCCCGCCACCGGGCAGATCGCGTTGACGCGAATGCCCGCGGGCGCAAGTTCCACCGCCATGGTCTTGGTCGCGGTGATCATCCATCCCTTTGACGCGTTGTACCAGTTCAGCATGGGCCGGGGCGACAGGCCCGCGGTCGAGGCCACGTTGAGGATCGCGCCCGTTCCCGCAGCCCTCATCAGCGGCACGATCTCGCGCGCGGTCAGGTAGACGGATTTGGCATTCACGGCCAGAACCCGATCGAAATCGGCTTCGCTGACGTCTTCTAATGGCGCGGGCAGGTGCGTGATGCCGGCATTGTTGATCAGGATGTCGATCCGCCCCCAGGCGTCCATCGCGGCCCGCGTCATGGCCGCGACCGAGGTGCCATCGGCCACATCGACCGTTTGTGCGATACCACCGATTTCCGCCGCGATTTCGGCGGCGGCATCCCCGTTGAGATCGGCCACCATGACATTGGCGCCTTCGCGGGCAAAGACCCGCGCGATCCCTGCGCCAAACCCCGATCCGGCCCCGGTGACGATGGCGGTTTTTCCTTCAAGTCGCATGGTCTGTCCCTCACCTTGTGGCCGATGTCACGCCGCCGTGGCCCGCGCCATGTCGATGGCCCGCGCCCGGCGCATGGGCCAGAATGCCAGTAGCACGCCAAGCCCACCGGCCAGATAGCTTGCATCATGCATGAACCCTGCGCGGATGAAATCGGACCGGTCCGGGCCTGCGGGAATTGCCAGTCGGCCGTCAAGAATGCCGCTGGAATCAGCGATCAGGCCGCCCAACAACCCGGCCAAAGCGGCGAAGGTGGACAGGACAAAGACCAACCCGATCGCGCCCAGTCCCGCCGCCAGGTAGCTGCGCGGGTCGGGCACGGCGATCAGCCCGTAGACAAACGCCGGCACGCCCACGAGAACCCCCATCCACCAACTGGCTTGCACCCCGACCAGCGCCGCGCCTATCCGGGTGGGCAGAGTGTCAGAGATGTTGAATTGCTGAAATTTCAGCTCGGTGAAGTAACTTGGTCCGACGCTATAGCTCAACTGGTTGTGCAAGGCGCCGAAAATCGCCGCCGCAGCAGCAGCGGTCGCCACCAGAACAACGAGTGTCGGAAATTTTCCCAATGGCATCTTGGAGTCGGGACCTTTCGCAATATCGCGTCAAAGACTAGCGGGGTGAACGCAACGCGTCCATGATCATGCTCGCGGTTCGGGGTGCAGCACCGTGCGCGCGGGTCGGCTTTCAGGCCCCTCATCCATGATAGGCTGCAACGGTCTTGAGCGATGTGAAGGCATAAAGCGCCTCGAACCCTTTTTCCCGGCCATGGCCCGATTGGCCGGTACCGCCAAAGGGCAATTCGACCCCACCGGCCGCGCCGTAATTGTTCAAGAACACCTGGCCTGCGCGCAGTTTCCTGGCCAGCCGCATCTGCCGCCCGCCGTCGCGTGACCAGACCGAAGCGACAAGGCCGTAAGGCGTGCCGTTCGCGATGCGTATGGCGTCATCCTCGTCCTCGAACGGCAAGATGACCTGCACCGGGCCAAAGATTTCCTCCTGCGCAAGGGCATGATCCGGTGACAGCCCGCCGATGAGGGCCGGCGCGATGTAGTGGCCGCCTTCCGGCAGGTCCGCCGCCAGCGTTCCGCGGGCCAGGATGCCTTCGGGGGGCGCCATGGCCAGAAAGCGTTCGACGATCCCTTTCTGCCGTGCCGAGATCAGGGGGCCGACCCGCAAATCCGCCATGGCGGGGCCGACGGTCAGGGTGGCATAGGCATCGGCCATGCGGGCACAGACCTGATCGTAAATCGGGCGTTGCACCAGAATGCGGGATGAGGCGGAACAGGTCTGGCCGGCGTTCTGAATGCCCGCATTCACGAGGAATGGCAGCGCTGCATCCAGATCGGCATCGGCAAAGACCAGTTGCGGGGATTTCCCGCCCAGTTCCAGGGTGACGGGGATCACGTTTTCGGCGGCGGCGGCCTGGATCTTGCGCCCCGTCGCGACCGACCCGGTAAAGGACATGTGCCGGATACCGGGATGCGCGCTCAGCGCGGCGCCCGCCTCGGTCCCCAGGCCAGGGATCACGTTCAGCGCGCCGGCAGGCAGACCCGCCTGGTGGGCAAGGTCGGCAAAGGCCAGGGCCGTCAGGCAGGCCTCTTCCGCCGGTTTCAGAACGCAGGCATTGCCGGTGGCCAGCGCTGCACCGATCGACCTGCCGATGATCTGCATCGGGTAGTTCCACGGAACGATATGGCCCGTGACCCCGTGGGGTTCGCGCAAGGTGTAGACGGTAAACCCGTCGTTGAAGGGGATCGTCTGGCCCATCAGCTTGTCGGCGGAACCTGCGTAGAATTCGCAGTAGCGCGCCAGCGCGGTCACGTCATTGCGCGCCTGGGTCAGGGGTTTACCCACATCGGTGGCTTCCATCACGGCCAGCTGGTCGGCGTGATCCAGCACCAGTTGGCCCAGTCGCGCCAGGATGCGGCCGCGTTCGGCGGCGGTCATCTTGCCCCATTCGCCTGCCAGGGCGTTCTCGGCGGCGATCACGGCCGCGTCGATATCGGCGGCGGTGCCACGGGCGATGCGGGCGACCTGCTGCCCGGTCGAGGGGTCCAGCACCGGTAGCGTTTCGCCGGTGTCGCAGGGCTGCCACAGGCCGTTCACAAAGATCAGGGCGGGGTCAAACCAAGGCGTCATCGCGGGTTCCGATCGTATCAGGCAGCCGGGGGGCTGCGGCAAGCAATTGCCGGGTGTAGGGATGGCGGGGGTTGGTAAAGACGGCTTCGGTTGCGCCCTCTTCGACGATCTGGCCCGCCTGCATGACCAGGACCCGGTCCGTGATCGCACGCATCACCGTCAGGTCATGCGAGATGAACAGATAGCTCAAGCCCAGTTCGCCCTGCAAGTCCGCCAGCAGATCCAGGATGCTGGCCCTGACCGAGACATCCAGCGCCGAGACGGCCTCATCCAGCACCAGCAGCTTTGGCCGCGTGATCAAGGCGCGGGCGATGGCGATGCGCTGACGCTGCCCGCCGGAAAATTCGTGGGGATATTTTTCCATGTCGTCCGGCGACAGGCGCACGGCAGTCAACGCTTCGGCCACGCGCGCGCGCCGCTCGGCACCTTCAGGTCTGCGGTCGAGCAGATGGAACGGCTCGGCCACCACGTGTTCGACCCGCCAGCGCGGGTTGAAGCTGCCGTAGGGGTCTTGAAACACGATCTGCATGTTGGCGCGTTCGGCGCGTGGCATTGCGGGCGTGACCGGGTGGCCGATCAGCTGGATCTGTCCTTCCTGCACCGGTTCAAGGCCAAGAATGGCGCGCGTCAACGTCGATTTCCCACAGCCGGATTCGCCCACAAGGCCCAGGCTTTCGCCGGTGAACAGATCAAAGCTGACACCGCGGACGGCCTGCACCGGCGGGCCGCGGCGAAACCCCTGCCGCTCACCGGGATAGTACCGATGCACGTCGCGCAGCGACAAAAGCGGTGTGGGCGTTGTGGTCTCGGATCGGTCGGGGCTGTGGGATGAGGCCGCGAACAACGCGCGGGTGTAGGGGTGGTTCTGCTTGGCCAGAACGGTCGCTGTCTGGCCGCTCTCGACGATTTCACCCTGTTTCATGACTGCGATGCGGTCCGCCATGTCGGCCACCACGGCCAGGTCATGGGTGATCAGCAAAAGCGACATGCCGTCTTCGGCAACCAGTTCCTTGAGCAGATCGAGGATCTGCGCCTGCGTAGTCACATCCAGCGCTGTCGTGGGCTCATCCGCGATCAACAGGCGCGGATGCAACGCGATGGCGGCGGCGATGCACACGCGCTGCCGCTGGCCGCCGGACAATTCATGCGGATACCGGTCCAGCGCGATATGGCTCAGGCCCACGCGGTCCAGACGATCGCGCGCGATCTTCAACGCCTCTGCCCTGTGCGCGCGACCATGGATGGTCAATGTCTCTGCCACCTGGTCCCCGATGGTCTGAACCGGGTTCAGCGCGGTCATCGGTTCCTGAAAGATCATGGCGATGTCGTTGCCGCGCAGCGCGCACAGCTGGGCCTCGGTCAGCGTCAAAAGGTCGGTTCCATCGAGCCGCGCCTGTCCCTGTGTCCGCGTGCCCCGGGGCAGCAGCCCCATGAGCGCCATCGCCGTCATGGATTTGCCCGACCCGGATTCACCCACGAGGCCAAAGATCTCGCCGGCAGAAAACCCAAGCGACAGGTCACGCAGGATGGGTGTGCCGTGGATGCTGAGCGACAGGTTTCGGATATCGATCATCGCGCCCGCCTCAGCCTTGGGTCCAGCGCGTCGCGCAGCCCATCCCCCATCAGGTTGAGGCCCAGAACCATCAGCACGATGGCCAACCCCGGCAGCACGGCCAGCATGGGATGTGTGTAAATCATCGTCTGCGCCTCTGCCAGCATCCGGCCCCAGGACGGGATCGGCGGCTGCGCACCAAGTCCGACATAGGACAGCGCCGCTTCGGCCAGGATGCCGAGCGAGAACTGGATCGTGGCCTGCACGATCAGGAGGTTGGTGATGTTGGGAAAGATGTGTTCGGCGCTGATGCGGATCTTGCCCTTGCCCGCCGTGCGCGCCGCCAGAATGTAATCCAACGTCCAGATCGGCAACGCGCCGCCCCGTGCGACGCGGGCGAAGACCGGGATGTTGAAGATCCCGATGGCAAGGATCGCATTGGTGGCCGACGGGCCGTAGCGCGCCGTGATCAAGATGGCGATGACCAGTGACGGAAAGGCAAAGATCAGGTCATTGCCCCGCATGATGACCTCATCCAGAAGACTGCCCCGGTTGGCGGCGGCCGCAAGACCCAGCGGCACGCCCAGGGCCACTCCGATCCCAACCGCGATCAGCGCCACCGCGATCGAGGTCTGTGCGCCAACCATCAGCATCGAGAGGATATCGCGGCCCAGTTGATCGGTTCCAAGCGGATGCGTGGGGGAAAAGGGCTGCAATCGGTTGGCGATGGTCACCCCGTCCACGGGGTGCGGTGTCCACGCAAACGAGATCAGCGCCAGCAGCACAAACACCGATGACAACGCGGCGCCGATCAGCAGGGCAGGGGGAACACTGCGCAGGGTCATTTTCGCCGCAACCTCGGGTCGACCAGGGCGTAGGTGATGTCGACCAGGAAGGTCACAAGGATAACGGCAAAGACCAGCAGCATGGTTACCGATTCCACCACCACCAGATCGCGTTGCGTGATGCCCTGAAAGATCAGGCGCCCCAGGCCGGGCAGGAAAAAGACGTTCTCGATGATGATCGCACCCGCCAGCAGGAACGAAAACTGCAACCCGATGATCGTCAGAACCGGGATCATGGCGTTTCTCAGGGCGTGACGGCGGATCGCCTGCCCCTGCGTCAGGCCCTTGGCGCGGGCAGTGCGGATGTAATCCTGGTCCAACGTCTCCAGCAGGGCCGAGCGCATGACCCGCGCCAGGATCGACGCTTGTGGCAGGGCCAGGGCAATGGCCGGTAGCAACAGTGATTTCAGGGCCGCCAGCGGATCATCCCAACCTGGAAATCCACCCGCCGAAAACCATTGCAGGGAGACCGCGAACACCAACACCAGCAGCATTGCGAACCAGAAATTCGGGATCGCGATGCCAAGCTGGGTGGCCCCCATGATCGAAAAATCCGCCGCCGTGCCACGCCGCGCTGCGGCGATGATGCCGATTGGAAAGGCGATCAGCGTCGAGAGGGTCAGTGCGAACAGCGCCAGGGGCAGCGAGACCCAGATGCGATCCAGCACCAGGTCCGACACCGGCACACGGTAGGTGTAGGATGTCCCGAAATCCCCCGTCACCATGCCCCCGATCCACGCGAAGTAGCGATCGATCTTTGACCCGTCGAGACCCAGATCTGCGCGCAGTGCGGCCAGGTTCTCATCGGTCGCGTTCAGGCCCAACATGAACGAGGCAGGATCGCCGGGAATAACCTCGATCACGGCAAAAATGACGATGCTGGCCACGATCAGGCTGAGACCAAGGGAAAGGGCGCGGATCAGGATGTAGCGCAGCATGGGCAAAGGCTAATCCGCGCGCCGCGCCTGCGCCAGAAGGAAGTTGGGTGGCGCCGGTTGGTGCAGTGCGGCCCGTGGGGTCGGCCGTGGGATGGAACGCCGCTTGCGGATGACCGCGCGACACTGGCTCTGCCGCAATGCAGCGAATTGACAAGGACATAATATTCTCAATATACCCCACTGGATGGAATAATATTGCTAAATGCGCCGATTGGAGCCCGCCATGACTGCACCGCAGAAAGATCGTCCCTGGCTGATCCGCACCTATGCGGGGCATTCGACTGCCCAGGCATCGAATGCGCTGTATCGGGGCAATCTGGCAAAGGGGCAGACCGGTCTTTCGGTGGCGTTCGATCTGCCCACGCAGACCGGTTACGACAGCGATCATGTTCTGGCGCGCGGCGAGGTGGGCAAGGTCGGGGTGCCGATCAGCCATCTGGGCGACATGCGCGCTTTGTTCGATCAGATTCCTTTGGATCAGATGAACACCTCCATGACGATCAACGCGACCGCGCCGTGGCTTTTGTCGCTTTATATCGCCGTGGCCGAAGAACAGGGCGCTGACATTGCCAGCCTTCAGGGCACGGTTCAGAACGATCTGATCAAGGAATACCTGTCGCGCGGCACCTATATCTGCCCGCCAAAGCCATCCTTGGCGATGATCGCGGATGTGGCCGAGTATTGCTACACCAACGTGCCGAAATGGAACCCGATGAACGTGTGTTCCTATCACCTGCAAGAGGCCGGTGCCACGCCCGAGCAGGAACTGGCCTTTGCCCTGGCGACCGCGATCTCGGTTCTGGATGAATTGCGCCCCCGTGTCCCGGCCGAGGATTTCCCGGTCCTGGTGGGGCGGATTTCGTTTTTCGTCAATGCGGGCATCCGATTCGTGACCGAGCTGTGCAAGATGCGCGCCTTTGTGGATTTGTGGGATGAAATCTGTGCAGACCGCTACGGTGTCGAAGACCCCAAATACCGTCGCTTCCGCTATGGGGTGCAGGTCAACTCCCTCGGTCTGACCGAACAGCAGCCCGAAAACAACGTCTACCGCATCCTGATCGAAATGCTGGCCGTGACGCTGTCGAAAAAAGCGCGTGCGCGCGCGGTGCAATTGCCCGCCTGGAACGAAGCACTGGGCCTGCCGCGCCCCTGGGATCAGCAATGGTCGATGCGGATGCAGCAGATCATGGCCTACGAGACGGACCTGTTGGAATACGGCGATCTTTTTGACGGCAACCCGGCAATCGATGCGAAGGTTGAAGAGTTGAAGATCGGCGCGCGCGCCGAATTGGCCAATCTGGATGCTCAAGGTGGCGCGATTGCGGCCATCGATTACATGAAATCCCGCCTGGTCGAAAGCAATGCCGCACGGGTGGGGGCTATCGAGCGCGGTGAAACCGTGGTCGTGGGAGTCAACAGATACACCGCGTCCGAGCCGTCGCCGCTGATGGGTGAAGATGGTGGGATCATGGTGGTCGATCCGGCCGTCGAACAGGACCAGATCGCCCGGCTGACCGCATGGCGGCAAGACCGCGATGACGCGGCAGTGAAATCCGCTCTGGCGGATTTACGCACGGCGGCGGCAGAGGGGCGCAACGTGATGCCTGCGTCCATCGCGGCCGCAAGGGCCGGTGTCACCACCGGCGAATGGGCTGGTGTGATGCGCGCCGTCCACGGAGAATATCGTGGACCCACAGGCGTTTCGAAATCGGTGTCGAACCAGACCGAGGGTCTGGATGGCATCCGTGACGCCGTCGACGCCGTAAGCGATCGCCTGGGACGCAGGTTGAAATTCCTGGTGGGCAAGCCGGGTCTGGATGGTCATTCCAATGGCGCAGAGCAAATCGCGTTTCGTGCGCGGGATTGCGGCATGGACATCTCTTACGAGGGGATCCGCCTGACGCCCGAGGAAATCGTCGCTGCGGCCGCGTCGGAGGATGCCCATGTCATCGGTCTATCGATTCTGTCGGGCAGCCACGTGCCCCTGATCGAAGAAGTCATGACGCGGCTGCGTGCCGCTGGTCTCGATCACGTGCCGGTCATGGTTGGGGGCATCATTCCGGATGAGGATGCGGAGACATTGAAAAGCTTCGGCGTGGCAAAGGTTTATACGCCCAAGGATTTCGAATTGAACCGGATCATGATGGATATCGTTGCCCTGGCCGACCCCAAGGCCTTGGCGGCAGAATAGGGCAATTTCGGAAAATTTGGTAATTGTAACGCTCGCAGAAGGCCTTGCCTTCCCCGCGCGCGTGAGTCATTCAAAGGTATTTAAGAAGTAAAGGTATTATTCCGATGTCCAAAACCATTGAAAAAATGAATTTAGACGAGCTCAAAAATCATCAGAAAGAAATCGAAAACGCCATAAAGACCTTCGCACAGAAAAAGAGAGTCGAAGCGCTGGCAGCCGTGCGCCAGGTCGCCAAGGACCATGGATTTGTCCTTGAGGAATTGCTAAGCTCCAAGCCATCCGGGAAAACAGGCACCAAAGGCGTCGCGAAATATGCAAACCCTGCCGATGTTTCCCAAACCTGGACGGGTCGCGGACGCCAACCGCAATGGATCAAGGATGCACTCGCGGCGGGCAAGCCACTCGAGTCCATGGCAATCTGATCGATGACTGTCCATATTGGTGCAAAACGTGGTGAAATTGCCGAAACGGTGCTTTTACCCGGCGATCCGCTGCGTGCCAAATGGGCGGCCGAGACATTTCTGACAGATCCCGTGCGCGTCAATGACGTGCGCGGGATGTACGGGTTTACCGGCACCTGGAAAGGACAGCGCGTTACGATTCACGGGTCCGGGATGGGTATGCCGAGCCTGTCGATCTATGCCAACGAACTGATCCGCGACTACGGTGCCAAAACGCTGATCCGGATCGGATCGACCGGCGCCATGCAGGCGGATGTCAAGCTCAGGGATGTGATCCTGGCGATGACATCGTCGACCCTGTCGACCCCGTCGCGCGGCATTTTCAAGGACCTCAATTTTGCGCCGTGCGCCGATTTCGGGCTCTTGCAGGCGGCGCACAATGCGGCCCTGGCCAGGGACATCCCCGTGCATGTCGGCGGCATCTATTCGTCGGACGTCTTTTATGATGAGCGCCCCGATCTGAACGAACAGATGATGCGTCACGGCGTTCTTGCCGTCGAAATGGAGGCGGCCGAGTTGTATATTCTGGCAGCGCGCTACGGATGCCGTGCGCTGGCTGTTCTGACGGTTTCGGATCACTTGGTGACCCACGAAGAACTGTCCTCGCAGGACCGGCAATCCAGTTTTTCCGACATGGTGGAAATCGCGCTTGAGGCGGCGTTTGCCTGAACCGTCCTGAACCACAGCCCAGCGCTGGTGGATCAGGTTTCGCGCAGCATCCGGCGCAATATCCGTTCCAGTTTCGCCGCGCCAAGAGGTGCCATCGCCTTGGTGTGTTCGTGGCTGATGTTTTCGTCTGACAGGCCGGCCGCCTTGTTGGTGATCGTCGAAATCGCCGCGACTTTCAGGCCAAGGAAACGGGCCAGGATCACTTCGGGAACGGTGGACATCCCCACGGCATCCGCGCCCAATGTCCGGATCGCGCGGATTTCGGCGGGCGTCTCGAAGGAGGGGCCGGAATACCACGCATAGACCCCGTCCATCAGGGGAATGCCCTCGGACAGTGCGGCGGCCTTGAGGTCTGCGCGCATGGTCGGGTCATGGGCCTCGGTCATCGGAACGAACCGGGCATCGGTCGGTTCCCCGATCAGCGGGTTCAGGCCCGAGAAATTGATGTGATCATTGAGCAGCATCAGATCGCCGGGGTTCAGATCAGGGTGCATGGACCCGGCCGCATTGGTCAGGATCAGCCGCTCGCCCCCCAGGGCTTTCAGCACCTCCAGCGGCAGGCGCATGGCATCGCCCCGACCGGATTCGTAGTAATGCGCCCGACCGCCGAATATGGCGACGCGGGTGCCTTCCAGGTCGCCGATCACCAGTTTCGGATTGTGGCCCGAGACGCCTGCATGAGGAAACCCCGGCAGGTCGGCATAGTCGATCGCCACGCCGTCCACGGTATCCGCCAGATGGCCAAGGCCCGATCCCAGAACAAGGCCGTAAACAGGGGCGGCATCGCCTGCCACCGCCCGGATCCGAGCGGCCAGCGCTTCAGCGTTCTTTGACATAGGGTTCGCCTCCGGCACGGGGCGGGATGGCCTTTCCGACAAACCCCGCAAGGATGATGACCGTCAGGATGTAGGGCAGGGCCTGCATGAACTGCACGGGAATGATAAGCTCACCCATCTGGATGTTCTGGTAGCGGTTGCCGATGGCATCCAGCAGGCCGAACAGCAGACACGCCGACAATGCATACCATGGCCGCCACTTTGCAAAGATCAGGGCCGCCAGCGCAATGAACCCGCGGCCAGCGCTCATGTCCTTCACAAAGCCGGCGGACAGGCCCGTGGCCAGGTATGCGCCCGCCAGCCCGCACAACACGCCCGCGATCATCACGGCCGCGTAGCGCAGCCCCACGACGGATACGCCCGCCGTATCGACCGCCGCCGGGTTTTCCCCGACGGCGCGCAGGCGAAGACCGAACCGGGTGCGAAACAGGACCCACCACGTCAGTGGCACGATCAAGAGAGCCACGTAGACGAGGATCGAATGGCCCGAAATCAGTTCGGAATAGACCTGTCCCAAGGGCCCTTGTTGCGCGACCCCACGCATCGTGGATTCGGCGCCCGGGAACACGATATTGTCGAACCGCGCGTCCCCCGACAGGGCCGGCGTGCGGCCACCTTGAGAGAACCAGGTCTGCGCGATCACAACCGTCACGCCCGCGGCAAGAAAATTGATCGCAACGCCCGAGATCAGCTGATTGCCGCGGAACGTGATCGATGCGGCCCCATGCAGCAGCGCCAGCGCCATCGACGCGGCAATGCCAGCGCACAGCCCGACCCAGACAGACCCCGATGTAAAGGCGACGGCTGCCGAAAAGAACGCCGATGCCAGGATCTTGCCCTCCAGCCCGATGTCAAAGACCCCGGCCCGTTCCGAATACAGCCCCGCCAGACATGCCAACAACAAGGGCGTGGCCAGTCGCACGGTCGAGTCCAGGATTTGCAGGATGGTCAGAAAATCCATGATCTCAACTCCGGCTGGTGGCGCATACGGGCGCGACATTGGGGCAGATGCCCATGGTCAGATCCATGTTCGCCAGCTGATTTGCCTGCATCATCACCGTCACTCCGCCGGACTACGTTGTTCAGCCGCGTCCCGGCGGCTGCGCAGCGACAGGAACAGGCTTTCCATGGGCATGCGCACCATGTTGTCGAGCGCCCCGGTGAACAAGATCACCAGCGCCTGGATCACCAGGATCATCTCGCGGCTGATCGCGGGCATCTCGAACTGCAATTCGGCCCCACCTTGGTAGAGCGCCCCGAAAAGCAAGGCCGCCAGCACCACGCCCACGGGATGCGACCGCCCCATGAGCGCGACAGCGATCCCGACGAAGCCCGCGCCCTCGACGAAGTTGAGCACCAACCGCTCGGCCTCGCCCATGACGACATTGATCGCCATCATCCCCGACAATCCGCCCGATATCAGCATCGAGACCATGATGATCCGGGTCGGATTGATCCCGGCATAGACGGCGGCGGTTTCGGAATGGCCAAAGGCGCGGATTTCGTAGCCAAGCCGGGTACGCCAGATCAGGATCCACACACCGACACAGGCCAGCAGCGCGATGAAGAAGGTGATGTTGAGCGGCGTGGAGCCCCGGAACCCCAGAAAGCTCGCGAAATCCGCGGCACTGGGCAGGTGCATGGCTTCGGCAAAGCGCGCGGTTTCGGGCGCCATCGACCCTTCGACGCGGAACACGTTGACCAGCAGGTAGACCAGCAACGAGGCCGCGATATAGTTGAACATGATCGTGGTGATCACGATATGGCTGCCGCGTTTGGCCTGCAGGTAGGCCGGGATCGTGGCCCAGGCTGCCCCGAACAATGCCGAGCCCGCAATCGCGGCAATCAGCGCGACGGTCCAATGCGGCCACGCGACCGACAAGAGCACGATGGCAACGCCCAACCCGCCAAGCGACGCTTGCCCCTCGCCGCCGATATTGAACATGCGCGCGTGAAACGCGACCGCCACGGCAAGCCCGGTAAAGATGAAGTTGGTCGCGTAATACAGCGTGTAGCCCCACCCATAGGCGGACCCGAAGGCGCCGCGCACCATGACCGTCATGGCCTCGATCGGGCTTTCCCCGATGAAGACAACCGCAAGCCCCGAGACGAGAAGGGCCAGGATCACACTGATCATGGGGATCAGGATGACATCGGCCCATTTCGGCATCTTGTCCATTATGCGGCCCCCTCGGTCACCCCGGCCATCAGCAGGCCAAGCTCGTTTTCATTGGTTTCGGATGGCAGCCGCTCACCCATGATCTTGCCGTCGAACATGACGGCAATCCGGTCCGACAGGCCCATGATCTCGTCCAGTTCCACCGATACCAGCAGCACTGCCTTGCCCTGGTCCCGCAGGGCGATGATCTGTTTGTGAATGAACTCGATCGCGCCGATATCGACGCCGCGCGTGGGTTGGCCCACCAATAGAAGATCGGGCATGCGATCCATTTCGCGGGCCACGACGATCTTTTGCTGGTTGCCGCCCGAAAAGTTGCGCGCGGGCAGGCGCGGATTCGGCGGGCGCACGTCGTAGCGTTCCATCTTGTCGGCGCAATCTGCCTTGATCGCGGCATTGTCCATCAGGATGCCGGCCTGGTACCTGGGATCCTTGTGATAGCCGAAGGCCACGTTTTCCCATGCCTCGAAGGGCATGATCAGGCCTTCGACCTGCCGGTCCTCGGGCACATGCCCGATGCCGCGCGCGCGACGGGATTGGCCGTCGGAATACTTGCCGGTCAAATCGATGTCTTGGTTGTGGAGCGTCACGGTCCCACCTTGTGCCGCGATCATGCCGCCCAGAACCTCCAGCAGTTCCGACTGACCATTTCCGGCCACACCCGCAATTCCAAGGATTTCACCGGCCCGGATCTGGAACGAGATGCTTTTGACGCGTTCCACACCTGCGTCGTCGACCACGCGCAGGTTCTGCACGTCCAGAACCACATCGCCGGGATGGGCCGGTTCCTTGTCCACGCGCAGCAACACCTTGCGGCCCACCATCATCTCGGCCAGTTCGGTGGGCGAGGTTTCCGATGTCTTGACCGTATCCGTCATCTGTCCGCGCCGCATCACCGATACGCTGTCGGTCACGTCCATGATCTCGCGCAGCTTGTGGGTGATCAAGATGATGGTCTTTCCCTCTTCCTTCAGTCGCCCGAGGATGCGGAACAACTGATCGGCCTCGGCCGGGGTCAGAACCCCGGTGGGCTCATCCAGGATCAGGATGTCGGCCTGTCGGTAAAGCTGTTTCAGGATCTCGACGCGCTGCTGGTGGCCGACGGACAGATCTTCGACCACCGCATCGGGATTGACCTCGAGCCCGTATTCATGGGCGAGATCGGTCAGCAGTTTCCGGGCCTTGCTGACCGAGGGCTGCAGGAGCGCGCCGTCTTCGGCGCCGAGGATGACATTTTCCACCACCGTGAAGTTTTCCACCAGCTTGAAATGTTGGTGGACCATACCGATGCCGGCGCGGATTGCGGCCTGGCTGTCGGGGATCAGCGTCGGTTTGCCGTTGATAAGGATTTCGCCCTTATCGGCCTTGTAGAACCCGTAAAGGATGGACATCAGGGTCGATTTGCCCGCGCCGTTTTCCCCCACGATGCCATGGATCGTACCCGGCTGGACGGAAAGGGAGATGTCCTTGTTCGCCTGCACCGGGCCAAAGGCCTTGGAAATACCCTTCAGCTCGATGGCGGGCGGCGGCGTGGTCATGTCATGTCCCCTTCGGGTCGTCTTTTTATGTGGTACGGGCCGCGACCGTTACCGTGCGCGGCCCGTGCCGGAAAATCGAAACACCCCGGTCAGGTGTATCCTGCCGGGGCGCTCTGAATTACTGCATCTGCACGGGGCAGGTGCCGTCTTCGGTGAAGTTGTGAACCATGATCTCACCCGAGATGATGCCGGCGCTGGCGGCTTCGACGGCTGCGATCATCTCTTCCGAGACGAGTTCCGCGTTGTTCTCGTCAAGCGCGAAGCCTACGCCTTCCTCGGCCAGTCCGAAGACGAAAAAGCCGGTTTCCACGGCATCGCCGCTGGTGAAGGCGTCATAGACGGCAACGTCCACACGCTTCATCATCGAGGTCAGAACCGAACCGGGATGCAGGTAGTTCTGGTTGCTGTCCACGCCGATCGACAAGATGCCTTCGTCGGCTGCCACCTGAAGAACGCCAAGTCCCGTGCCACCTGCGGCCGCGTAGACCACGTCTGCGCCCTGTGCGATCTGGCCACGGGTCAGTTCGCCACCGCGCACCGGGTCGTTCCAGGCCGACGGTGTATCGCCGGTCATGTTCGAGATCACGGTCGCGTCGGGGTTCACGGCGACGACGCCCTGCGCATAGCCACACGCAAAGCGCGAGATCAGCGGAATGTCCATGCCGCCGACAAAGCCGACCGTGCCGGTTTCAGAGGCCATCGCGGCCATCATGCCGACCAGGTAGGATCCTTCATGTTCGGAGAACACCACCGACCGCACGTTCGGCGCGTCAACCACGCCATCGATGATGACGAAGGTGGTGTCGGGGTAGTCGGGCGCAACCACGGACAGCGCGGATGCCTGGCTGAAGCCCGCCATCACGATCGGGTTGGAGCCGGCTTCGGCCAGACGGCGCATGGCCTGTTCGCGCTGTGCGTCGGACTGCAGCTCGATCTCGCGATAGGTGCCGCCGGTTTCATCCGCCCAACGCTCGGCGCCGTTGAAGGCGGCCTCGTTGAACGAACGGTCGAACTTGCCGCCGAGGTCGAAGATGATGGCCGGCTCTGCCAGCGCTCCGACTGCGGTCATGGCGAGCGCGGCAGCAGCCCCCATCAGCGATTTCATCATGGTCATGTAGATTTCTCCCGGTTGGACAGGTCCGCTGCCTGCTCGACCGGCAGCGGTTCCCATTGAGCATAAGACCGCGATGCGATCTTCTGCCCGGAATAAGGGCAAAGGCGCGCGGTGGGGTCAACTGGATTCTGCCCGGCCCGGCAATGCTTTTTGGTGCCCCAAGGTCAGTCTGGTCATGGGGTGCCGGAATTTTCGGCATGTAGCAAACACGACAGGACCAAGGCGTCCTGCGCCACAGCGCCGGGTCTTGCAAAATAGCCTTTTCTCCGTCCGATCCGGGCGAACCCCGCACGGGTATACAGGGCGCGGGCGGCGGCATTGTCGGCGGCGACCTCTAGAAACAGCGTGTCCGCACCGGCTTGGGCGGCGTCGGCCATGGTTTTCGACAGCAACTCCGCACCGATCCCACGGCCCTGGCGCGCGGGGGCCACGGCAATGGTCAACAGCTCCGCCTCGGGGGGCAGGATCTGCAAGAGTGCAAAGCCGTCATCGCCAAGGGTCACGACATGCGTGGCAGGGCGAACCAGCAGCGCGCGAATGGCGGCTTCGGTCCAGATCTCACCCCCTGCAAAGGCTTGCGCGTGCAATTCGGCCATGCGGGCGGGGGTCATGGCAGAAGAACCGGTCCCGTGTCGCGGGCGGGCGCTGCATCGGCTGCGCGCAGGTACAAGGGTGCGGGGCGCGGCAGATCCGGCCACTGGTAGCGGCGCGCTGCAATCCGGGCGATGGCGGGCGCAAGCGCCGCACCGTCGATTCGCGTGGTGAACCCGGACCAGTCCCGATCCGGCAGAACCGCGTCGCGCGGCGTAACCAGCATCGGGCTGATATCGGCCGGAAAACCGGGCAGGGGATCTGCTTGCTGGACCAGCCCGGGTGTTGTCGCATGATCCGGCAGGCCGCGCAGTTGAACATAAGCCGCGTTTCGCGGGGCAGGGATCAACACCAATGCCGGTTGGTCCGATGCCAGATCCGAGGTCAGCGCATCGAACCCGGTCACACCCACCGCCGGGATACCCAAGGACAGCGCCAGCCCCCGCGCGGCGGATACCGAAATGCGAAGGCCGGTAAAATTCCCCGGCCCGGTGCCTACGCCGATTGCATCCAACTGGCCAAGGTTTGCGCCGCCGTCGTCCAGCACCGCCGCAATCAGCGGCATCAGGCGTTCAGCCTGACCTTTGGTCATTGCTTCTTGCCGGTGGGCGAGGATCCGGTCGCCTGACAGCAAAGCGGCCGCGCAATGCGCGGCCGATGTATCAAACCCGAGGATGAGGGGCTCAGACGTTGACAGGGCGCACCTCGAGAACTTCGGGAATGTAATGACGCAGCAGGTTCTCGATCCCCATCTTCAGGGTCAGCGTCGAGGACGGGCAACCGGCGCAGGCGCCCTGCATGTGCAGGTAGACCACGCCCCGGTCAAAGCCGTGAAACGTGATGTCGCCGCCATCTTGCGCCACGGCGGGGCGCACGCGGGTGTCGAGCAGGGTCTTGATCTGGCCCACGATCTCGGCGTCTTCGCCGTCATGTTCGGCATGGCCGCCAGTGCCGCTGCCTTCGCCGTCCATCACCGGCGCGCCGGATTGGAAATGTTCCATGATCGCGCCCAGGATTGCGGGCTTGATGTGTTCCCACGCCATATCCTCACCTTTGGTCACGGTGACGAAATCGCTGCCAAAGAATACGCCCGTCACACCCTCGACCGTGAAAATGCGGCTCGCCAAGGGGCTTTTCGCGGATGCCTCTGCCGATGGAAAATCGGCGGTGCCGGCCTCAAGCACCGTCAGACCGGGCAAGAATTTCAGCGTCGCGGGATTGGGGGTGGATTCGGTCTGGATGAACATGGGCGGCAATCCTTATCGGTTTTGTCAGATATGAGCGTTCAATCCCGCAGAGTCAAGCTAACTGGAATCGTTCTAAACTGAAATCGTCCGGCCAGGGTTTCACGTGATCTGTTCCAACTGCTCCTTGGACAGTTCAACCGGGACGATGGTGATCGGAGCCGGCAGAGATCCGGCCTGTTTCGTCAGGGCCGTGACCAGGGGGCCCGGTCCGCCCTTGCCCGATCCCGCCCCCAGAACAAGCACGCCAATTTCTTTCGAGGCGCCGATATGCGCCAGGATCTCGGCCACGGGTTCGCCCTCTCGGATCACCAGCGAGGGATCGACCCCCTGCTTGTCGCGCATCCACTTCGCGAAGACATTGAAATGCGCCTCGATCCGTTCGCGGGCCTCGGCGCGCATGACCTCGCCGACACCGATCCAGTGGTTGAATTCGTCCGGCGGGATCACAGACAGGATTTCAACGCCGCCACCGGTATTTGCGGCACGCATTGCGGCAAAGCGCATCGCGTTCAGACATTCACGAGTGTCATCCAGCACCACCAGAAACTTGCGCATCGGTTCAACCCTCCTGCTGGGCAGCATGGCCCGCGTATCTGACACTGTCCACGGTTTTGCTGATACGCCGCGTTCTGCCGCCATGTGTCGCGTCACCCCCAACGCCGGGCGAGACAGGCGTCGGGATCATGATCGAGGCGGATGGATCAGTTCGCGCTGGCGGCCCAATCCCAGTATAGCGACCGCACATGTTCCGTGATCCGACCATGTTCATACCGGGTGCCGTCAAATTCGATGACCGCTGTGACCTTGTTGAGGTTGCCGGACATGAAAACCTCGTCGGCGGCGCGGAAATCGTCGAAGGTCAGCACCGTCTCGATCACCTCCAACCCGTCGGCGCGCATGTTCTGGATGTGCCTTTGCCGGGTGATCCCGTTGAGAAAGGTCCCGTTGGGAACCGGGGTGAACACCACGCCGTCACGGATCATGAACACGTTGGACGATGCGGTTTCCGCGACATTGCCCATGACGTCGCGCACCAGCGCGTTGTCGAAGCCCTTGGATTGCACCTCCGCCAGCATGCGCGCGTTGTTGGGGTAGAGGCAGCCGGCCTTTGCATTGGTGACATTGTCGGTCAGCATCGGACGGTGGAACTGGGTGATGCCAAGGCGGACGGTGGCCTCGGGCGCGGCCAGCGGAACCCTTCAAGACAGATGCAGAACCCCGCTTCCGTCTCGGCCGGCAGGATCCCCAGAAGCCCACCGTCGATTCCCCAGAACATCGGGCGGACATAGATGGCAGACTCGGCCGGGTACCGTTTCAGCCCCTCCCAGGCGATATCGAAGATCTCGGCCCCGGTCAGTCCCGGGTGCAGCATCAGCGCCTTGGCGGATTGCACCACACGGTCGCAATGGGCGCGCAGATCGGGGGCCATGCCGTTCACGTAGCGCGCGCCGTCGAACACGGTTGTGCCCTGCCAAGCGCCATGATCGGACGCTGTCATGATCGGAACGTCGCCGTCATGCCAGCTGCCCTTGTAGTAGGTCTTGATATTCGTGCCGGTGGCCATCTCGCTCTCCTGTGCGATCACAAGTCAGCGTAGTGGCAAGTCAGCTCGAAGGTCCAGAGGTGAAGCCCTGCTGGTAGGCCATGGGGGCATTGTGCCGCCCCTTGAGGTGCGGGGTCATCCGCCGGGCGGTTTTGGCGGTCCGGCCCGAAAGACTTGCACGAGGCATCCCCTTGGGGCCCTGCAAATCCGAAGCTGTGCCGCTGCGCGACGCATCGGTGGCATGAGGGCGCAAGGCCCGGGTATTCGAGTTGCTCTGCATGGAACATCCCCCTGAGTGAAATCCGAGGTTAGCGCTAGCAATTAGCTCTGCATTCCTAAATGTCAAACCATTAAGAAAGGGTTATTCCGTGCATTTTCGCACAAATATCAGGCGTCGGCCAGCAGCGCGGGGATATCCAGCCGCGTGTTCCCCATCGCCAGGTCGCCCGCCTCGTCCCGCGGCCATTCCTGCACAGGACGGTCCCAGTAAAGCTCGATCCCGTTCTTGTCGGGGTCCGAGAAATAAACCGCTTCGGACACGCCGTGATCTGCCGCGCCCTCCAGGTCGATCCCCAGATCAAGGACATGTTTCAGCGCCCGCGCCAGGGCGGCGCGATCGGGGTACACAAACGCGACATGATACAACCCGGGATGACCGCGCGGCGCCGGGGCACCGCCCAGACTGTCCCAGGTGTTCAGTCCCAGGTGGTGGTGATACCCGCCCGCGGACAGGAATGCCGCCTGTGCGCCGTATCTTTGCTGCAACTCCAGCCCGATCACGTCACGGTAAAAGGCGATGGAACGATCGAGATCCGATACCCGCAGATGAACATGGCCAATCCGCATATCGGCTGATGCGACGAAGTCTTGGGTCTTCATGATGATGTCCTTTGGAACGCGGGTATGGATGCCACCATCGACGAAGTGCAGCGTCGTGTCTTCCCCGATGGATGCACGCAATCTGTGCACCGGCGATAGGCATCGGCCAGCACGGCGGCCAGCCTGTCCGCTGTCCCCGATATGCGGGAAAAGCCGCACCAATCGGCCAGACCGCCCGGCGCCCGGGCCTGTTGATGCAACCTACGGGTTTCCCGCCTTGAGCGACCCGTCATCTGGGCGCAGGCTTGCGGCTGAAATCCGCATTCTGACAGGCTTCTCATGCGCGCTATCGGCACTCGTTTCCTGATCGTGGGGCTTTTGGCCCTTCTGATGTTCATTCCGTTGTTCTTCGTCTCCGCCGTCATTGACGACCGCGCGAATTTCAGCCGCCAGACCGTGCGCGAGGTCGGCCAGGAATGGGGCGGCAGCCAGCTTTTGTCGGGCCCCTTCCTGATCATCCCCGTCGAGGGGCCGGTGACGATCTCGGAACCCGTTCAGGTGACAGACCCCGCAACCGGCGAACGCCAGCAGGAGATGCGCACACGGACCGAGATCCGCCCCAAGCCCCCGGTCTACCTGCTGCCCGAAACCTTCGATCTGTCGATTGCCGCCACCAGCCAGATCCGCAGCCGTGGCATCTTCAACGTGCCGGTCTACGCCGCCAGTGCGGTCGCAACCTTTGACTTCGACACCGACGCCGCCCCCGGTTTGCTGGAAGACGGCGAACGCATCTTGTGGGATGAGGCGCAGTTGCGCCTGACGGTGTCGGAAAACCGCGCCCTGAGGGGCGAGACGCGCCTGCGCCTGGGCGAGGATGATGTGTTGCTCGAACCCCGCGCCGATGGCACCGCGGGCGTGATCGCGGCCATCGGCGATCCGCGGCGGCGCGGCCTCTATGATCTCACGCTTGGATTCAACGGTGCCTCCGACCTGCGCGCGACGCCCATGGGGCGCACAAGCGCGGTCACCATCACCTCTGACTGGCCGCATCCCAGCTTTTTCGGCGCGTTTCTTCCTGACGGGTCCCAGATCACCGACCAGGGGTTTTCAGCCACATGGACCATCCCGCATCTGGCCCGCCCGCTGCCGCAGGCCGCGCGAAGCGATTTCGACCTGACCGCGCGCCAGAATTCGGCCTTTGGGGTTCGGTTCTTCGAGCCGAATGATTTCTATCAACAGGCGTTCCGCGCCGCACGTTACGGGATCTTGTTCATCACCCTGACCTTCCTGACGGTTCTTCTGATCGAAGGCCGCAGCGGCAAACCCACTCATCCGGTGCAATACATCCTGATCGGTCTGGCGCAATCGATCTTCGTGTTGCTGATGGTGTCCTATGCCGAACAGATCGGGTTCGGTGCGGCCTATGGGCTGTCCGCGGGGGCGACAACCGCTCTGTTGACGATGTTCGGCGCCCTGGGACTGAAACTCGGCAAGCGGACGCTGGTTCTGGCGCTGATGCTGGCGGTGACCTACGGCGTGCTCTACCTGATCCTGCGTTCGGCCGACTATGCCCTGCTTGCCGGATCAACCCTGGCCTTCCTCGCCCTGGCCCTCACCATGTACATGACCCGGAACGAAGATTGGTACGGCACCCCGCGCGACGGCGCGCGCAGCCCCTGGTTCGGGCGAGGCGGCAAACCACAGACGCCGCCCCCCGTTGCCCCGCCGCCCACTCAGACCAAGGCCACGCCCGGATAAGGCCTGCGGTGCAGCGCTGCCCGCGTGACCGGTGGGCCATCGCACCCTGCCGCGCGGGGCGCGGCCACCCTGCGGCGGTCGGGCGACACCGCGTGCATCTTTATCCTGAAAATATGGCCGCCGGAGGCGTCCGGCGGGCAGCCGCACCTCCGGCATTTCGTTGCGTAAACGCAGCAGGTCCCAAAATCCCCGCATCGCGCATTTTCCATCTTGCATCGACTCGGGCTTGGCCTCATATGCGCGATCAAGACGCCAACGCACGCGCCTCTGTCACGGGTGGTAGGCCGGTTCCCGAACCGACCAATCCATCGCAGTTACGTAGCGACGGTAACGTCTCCCTTGGAACTGAGCGGTCATATATGGCCGGGTCTATTGGAGATGACCAATGCACGTAACGCATGCCGATTTCTCGGCGGCTTCCGCCGTCGCACGCCCTTCCCGCATCGAAGCCTTCATCGCATCGCACAGCTTTGACAAGCCGACGCTGGTTCTGGATATCGATCAGGTCGAAGCGCAGTATCACGCGCTGGCCGCGGGCCTGGATACGGCCGACATCCACTATGCGGTCAAAGCCAACCCGACCCGCGAGATCATCGAGCGTTTGGTCAAGATCGGCTCGCATTTCGATGCCGCGTCGCGCGGCGAGATCGAACTGTGCCTGTCGCTCGGCGCAGCCCCCGAGACCATTTCGTTCGGCAACACCGTGAAACGCGCCTCGGACATCGTTTTCGCATATCAGGCCGGCATACGCATCTTCGCCGCCGATGCCGAGGAAGAGCTTGAGAAGATCGCCGAAAACGCGCCCGGTGCGCAGGTCTATATTCGCCTGATCGTCGAAGCTTCGGGCGCCGATTGGCCGCTGACCCGAAAGTTCGGCACCTGCCGCGACAAGGCAGTGCGCCTTCTGGACCTGGCCCGTGACCTGGGGCTCGACCCGGTCGGCTTTTCGTTCCATGTCGGCTCGCAAACCCGCAAGCCCGAGATGTGGACCGACACGCTGGACCAGGTTGCCGCCATCTGGGACGAAGCTGCCGAAGCGGGCCATGATTTGAGCCTGGTCAATATCGGTGGTGGTTTCCCGGCCTTCTACGGCGACGAAATCGCGCCTGCGACCGAATATGCGGCGGCGGTCATGGCCATGGTCCGCGCCCGTTTCGGCGATGCGCCGCGCGTCATGGCTGAACCGGGCCGTGGCCTTGTGGCAGAAGCCGGAATGATCGCGGCCGAGGTGCTGCTGGTGTCGAAGAAATCCGACGATGACCTGTGCCGCTGGGTGTTTCTGGATATCGGCAAGTTCTCGGGCCTGGCCGAAACCATGGACGAGGCGATCCGCTATCAGTTCAGCACCGATCGCGACCACGAGGCGATGGGCCCTTGCATTTTGGCCGGCCCATCGTGCGACAGCGCCGACGTTCTTTACGAAAAACGCCCGGTGGCCCTGCCCCTGGGCCTTCGCGCAGGCGACCGGTTCGTGATCCGCAACTGCGGGGCCTACACCTCCAGCTACAGCTCGGTCGGCTTCAACGGCTTTCCGCCGCTGGATGTCGTTGTGATCTGACCGCCATCGGGCAGAGTCGAAAGACTCTGCCTGTTCCGATCGGTCGCAGGCGCAGGGATCGCGAGATGGCTGGCATTGTCGAAAACGGCGCGCTAAGCACGGGATAGCGTCACGAAGGTCCGCAGCCCCATGCAAATCTACCTGCCCATCGCAGAGGTCAGCGTAAATGCGTTCTTGCTGCTTGGTCTGGGTGGGCTGGTCGGCATCCTTTCGGGAATGTTCGGGGTCGGCGGCGGCTTCTTGATGACGCCGCTGCTGTTTTTCATCGGCATCCCGCCGGCCGTGGCCGTGGCGACCGAGGCGAACCAGATCGTCGCATCGTCCTTTTCAGGCGTGCTGGCACATCTGAAACGCAAGACCGTGGACCTGCGAATGGGGGTCGTTTTGCTGATCGGCGGCCTGATCGGTGCGGCGGCCGGGGTGCAGGTTTTCGCGTTTCTGACCGCAATCGGCCAGGTCGATCTGCTGGTGCGCCTTTGCTACGTGGTGTTTCTTGGGGTCATCGGTGCCTTGATGTTCGTGGAAAGCCTGCGCGCCATCCGGCGTGCGCGCGCCGCGGGCGACGCGGCCCTGCCGCAGCGCAGGACGCGGGGCTGGATGCAGAAACTGCCCTTCAAGATGCGGTTTCGGACCTCGGGCCTGTATATCTCGGTCATTCCACCGCTGATCGTGGGCCTGTTCGTCGGCGTGCTGGCCGCGATCATGGGGGTTGGTGGCGGCTTTATCATGGTGCCTGCCATGATCTATCTCCTGGGCATGCCGACGAAGGTCGTGGTGGGCACGTCGCTGTTCCAGATCATATTTGTGACCGGCTTTGCGACGCTGATGCATGCCACGACGAATTATACCGTCGATATGGTGCTTGCGGTCCTGTTGTTGGTGGGCGGTGTCGTCGGCGCGCAGATCGGCACCCGGATCGGTCTCAAGATGAAGGCCGAACAGCTGCGCATCTTGCTGGCGATCATGGTTCTGGCGGTCTGCGGACGATTGGCGCTCGACCTGCTTCTTGAACCGGCCGAGCTGTATTCGATTGGCACGGGGGGCGGGCATTGATCCGGTTCCTGAGCGTCGTTTTGCTAGGCTTGATCGGCGTGTCGATGTCCGCGCCCGCGCAGGCCGAAGAGGTCGTCGCCGGCCTGAGCCAGGAGGCGATTTCGATCACCACGAATTTCGACGGCTCCGAGATCCTGATCTTTGGCGCGGTCCGCCGCGAAGCCCCGCCACCGGGCACGGATCCGATGCAGGTGATCATCACCGTCGAGGGGCCAAGCCATTCGGTGACCGTTCGGCGCAAGGATCGCCGTTTCGGGATCTGGGTGAATACCGATGCCTCGGAGGTCGATTCCGCCCCCACATTCTACGCGGTGTCGACCACCGGCACATTGCGCGGGGCGCTGACCCAGACCGAGGATCTGCGCCACCGGGTTTCGATCCCGCGCGCGATCCGGGCGGTCAGCACGGGCGTCAGCGATCAAGAAGCGTTCAACGAAGCGCTGATCCGCATCCGCACCGAGGCGGACCTGTATCAACTCAACGAGGAAGCGGTGCGGTTCCGCGAAGAAACACTGTTCGACACCCAGATACGCCTGCCGGCCAACCTGGTCGAAGGGGACTACATGACGCGCATCTTCCTGACCCGGGGCGGTGAGGTCATCGACGTGTTCGAACAGGCGATCCCGGTGCGCAAGGTGGGCCTTGAGCGGTTCATCTACACGCTCGCCCATGAGCGGCCGCTGATGTACGGGATATTGTCGCTGACCATCGCGATCATTGCCGGCTGGCTGGCCGCGGCTGTGTTTCGCTACGTGCGCGGCTGAAGGGGGCTCTGCCCCCCGGCTTCGCCGCCCCCCGGGATATTTCCGAAACAGAGAATTGGGATCGAAGCGGATTTGATCGCGCCGGATCAGCCCCTGCCCACATAGGGCATCTTGGTTGCCATGATGGTCTGGAACAAGATGTTGGCCGAAAGCGGCAGGTCGGCCATGTGCCGGACGCTGGTCGCCACATGAGCCACATCCATGATTTCCGGAGGCGCATCACCACGCTGCATGGCCTGGTGGGCCGCGTCACGCAGCAGATCGGTATCCGCATTGCCGATGTCGATCTGCCCGCAGGCGATGTCGAAGGGACGGCCATCCAGCGCGATCTGGCGGGTCAGCCCGGTGACCGCGTGCTTGGTGGCGGTGTAGGGGGCCGCACCCGCGCGCGGCACATGGGCCGAGATCGATCCGTTGTTGATGATCCGGCCGCCCTGCGGGGATTGCCGGCGCATCAGTCGGAAAGCCATGCGCGCGCACAGGAACATGCCGGTCAGGTTCACGTCCACCGCGCGCCGCCAGTCTGCCGGGTCGATCTCGTCGATCGGGGCCGTGGGCGAGAAGATGCCGGCGTTGTTGAACAGCATGTCCAGCCTGCCATGTGCGTCGGTGAACGCGGTGAAGGCCGTTTCGATCGCGGCGTCATCCGTGACATCCAGCGGCATGGGAATGGCCCGGCCCGGATTGACCTGTGCCACCGATTGCAGGCGGTCGGCGCGGCGCGCCACGAGGCCCACGGTCCAGCCGGCATCCAGCAGCGCCTCGGTCACGGCACGACCGATCCCGGCACTTGCGCCGGTCACGATGGCGGTTTTCATTCCTGGTCTCCTTCGAGGGCAAGCGGGGTGACCGGCGCTGGAAGATCGGCGATGTCGAGCGCTTGTTTCGGTCGTGACAGGCGGTAGCGGGTGACCCAGATCAGGCGTTCTTCCGCGCGGGTGATCGCGACATAGGCAAGGCGTTTCCACAAGGCCTGGCCGGCCTCCATCCTGCCGGCGCGCGACGCGGCGTAGAGATCGGGCGCAAACACCTGCACCACGGGCCATTGGGAGCCTTGCGCCTTGTGGATGGTGACCGCGGATCCATGCAGGAACGCGGCCCCCATGCGCGCGGCATAGGGGATAAAGGGTTCTTCCTCGTCGGGTTTTTCGATTTTCACGATGGAGGCGGCGGAAAAACGAGGGCTTTCGGCGCCGATCACATGCAGCCGCGAAAAGCCGGGGCGCGATCCGGGCCCCAGATAGATGACGGGGGCGCCCTTGATCAGGCCGCGCGCCTCAAGGTCGATGCGTCTCTTGCGGTGTTTGAGGGGCAGTTCGATGCCGTCACAGATCAACGGTTCCCCGGCGATCAGGCTGTCTTCGGGCGCGCCGAATGCGGCGCGGAAAGCATGGATCAGGCGGATGCGCGTGGCATTGCGCCAGACCAGGACAGGGCTGCGCGCCATCAGGTCGCTGTCGACACGTTGCGCGATGCGGACCCTGTCGTCGCGGGCGGCGGCGTCTTCGATCATCCGCTCGAACCGTTCGAATGTCAGGTCGGGATCGGCCAGGGCATGGGCCAGATCAAGGATCGGATTGTCGGCCTCCTGTCGGTGGATGCGCGCCAGGTCGAGCCGGTTTGCGCCCTTGATCTTGTCAAAGATCATCTGGCCGGACTGGTTCACCGGCGCCAGCTGTGCAGGGTCGCCGAACAGGATCAGGATCGGAAAGATTTCGCACAGATCGTCGAATTGCCGGTCGTCCAGCATCGAGCTTTCGTCGACGAAGCCGATGTCGAGCGGGTCGTCGCGCCGTTTCCAGCCGGTGATGAAATCCGAGCCCCGCAGCCCGGCGGAGGCTAGGGCCGCAGGCACGGATTTCGTGGCTTCGTAGACGACCTTGGCCCGGTCGAGCGCCGCATCGCTCAGCGCCTCGATCATCGGTCTGTCGCCCTGGCCCGCCAGCCATTCAGCAACCTTTTCGTATTCGGGGTCATAAACGGGGGTGTACAGGATCCGGTGGATGGTGGTGGCCGGAACGCCGCGCTGTCGCAGCACGCTGGCGGCCTTGTTGGTGGGCGCGAGCACGGCGACCGTCCGGCGATCCTTGCGACGGCGGCCTTCCCAGTCGCCAGAGACGATGTCGACGCCCGCGCGTTCGAGCGCATGGACCAGTTCCGCCAGAAGCAGCGTCTTGCCTGACCCGGCCTTGCCCACGACCGCCATCACGCGACCCTTGCCTTCCACCGCCGGGCTCAGCGCTTCGCGGTCGATGTCCACGCCCATCTCGCGCAACGCGTCGGCGATGCGGTCATGGGCATGGGCCTGATCATCGGAATAGGCAAGCGCGGGGGCGGCAGCGGTCATGGCGAAACCTAGCGCGGCGGCTGGGGCAGGGCGAGGGGCAAACGCCCTTCTATTGCCACTTGGTCGCGAAATCTTCGGGGAGCAGCAGGTTGTGGCGGCCCAGGTTGGCAATGTCGCGTTCCCCGCAAAGAGCCATCGTGGTGTCGAGTTCCTTGTGAATGACCTCCAGCGCGCGGGTGACCCCGGCCTCGCCCATCGCACCCAGACCGTAGACGAACGCGCGCCCGATCATGGTGCCCTTGGCCCCAAGCGCCAGCGCCTTCAACACGTCCTGACCCGACCGGATGCCACTGTCCAGATGCACCTCGATCTTGTCGCCCACCGCATCCATGATCTGCGGCAGCATCCTGATCGAACTGAGCGCCCCATCCAGTTGTCGACCGCCATGGTTGGACACGATGATTGCATCCGCCCCGACATTGAGCGCCATCTTGGCGTCTTCCGCGTCAAGGACGCCCTTGAGGATCACGGGCCCATCCCACCAGCTTCGGAATTCCTTGATGCGCTCCCAGTTGAGCGAAGGGTCGAACGCCTCTGCCGTCCAGCTGGCCAGCGAGGACGGATCGGATACGCCTTTGGCATGGCCCACGATATTGCCGAAGAAGCGCCGCTTGGTTTGCAACATCTCAAGCCCCCAAGGGATCTTGGTGGCGAGGTTCATCATCGAGGCCACGGTGAATTTCGGCGGTGCGCTTAGGCCATTCTTCAGATCCTTGTGGCGCTGGCCCATGATCTGCAGGTCGACCGTAATGACGAGAGCGGAGCAGTTCGCATCTTTTGCCCGCCCGAACAGCCGCTTCATGAAGTCATCGTCTTTCAGCGTGTAGACCTGGAACCAGAACGGCGCATCGGTGTGACTGGCGACATCCTCGATCGAACAGATCGACATCGTTGACAGGGTGAAGGGCACACCGAATTTCTCGGCCGCGCGGGCGGCCTTTATTTCCCCGTCCGCTGATTGCATGCCGCACAGACCAACCGGGGCCAGTGCGACCGGCATGGCGTAATCCTGCCCCACCATCTTGGCTGCAGTGCTGCGACCGGCCATATCCACGGCGATGCGCTGACGCAGGCGGATCGCGTCGAAATCGGACGAGTTGTCGCGAAAGGTCTGCTCGGTCCAGCTGCCCGTTTCCGCGTAGTCGTAGAACATCTTTGGCACACGCCGTTTGTAGATGCGCTTGAGGTCCTCGATCTCGGTGATGACGGGCATGGCGCAGGCTCCCTCCCTGGAAAGCGCGGATTGGTCAGAAATTGCTACCAATATGACGCGTCTCGCGCAATGCGGCAGAAACAGACCATCGGGGGTTGATTTAGTGCGACATCGTATCATATATAGTGCGATATCGTATTAATGGAGACTCGCCATGACCCTGTCCCGTCGCAAGACCCTCGCTCTTCTCGGGGGCGGCGTGATCGTCGCCGCCACGGCCGCTGTCGGCTATGACGTCACGCGTTTGCCGCAAGATGCCATGCGCCCATGGAGCCTTGCGGGCCAATATCCCGATCCGCGCATGCGGGCGCTGAGCTGGGCCATCCTGGCCCCCAACCCGCACAACCTGCAGCCCTGGCTGATTGACCTGTCCACCCCTGACACGGCCGTCCTGTTCGTGGACACCAACCGGCTTCTGCCCCAGACAGATCCGTTCAGCCGCCAGATCGTCATCGGGCTAGGGTGTTTCCTGGAAGTCCTGCGGATGGCGGCGTTGGCCGATGGGCTGGAGGTGACATTCGACCTGTTCCCCGAAGGCTCCGATCCTGCCGCGCTGGATACGCGCCCGGTGGCGATCTGCCGGTTTGCGCCCACCGCCGCAGCACCCGATCCGTTGTTCGCGTTCGTGCCGCAGCGCCGGTCATTGAAAGAACCCTACGACACGACCCGCGAGGTGCCCGCCGCGGCACTGTCTCAACTCGCCCGGGCGACACGGCATTTCGGCATGGGCTCGACCAACGACCCCGCCATGGTGCAAGACCTGCGCGACCTGTCCACGGCCGCGATCCGCGTCGAATTCGCCACTGAACGAACCTTGCGCGAATCCGTCGACCTGTTCCGGATCGGCTACCGCGAGGTGAATGCCAACCCCGACGGGCTGGAATTCGCGGGTCCGATGTTCGAAACCCTGCGCCTCACCGGTCTGTTCACCCGCGAGGCAAGCATGAACCCGGACGGGTTCGTCGCTGAATTCGCCGATGAGAGCTTTGTTGCAAACATGCAGACGGCCATGGGGCATATCTGGCAGGTCACACCGACGAACACCCGCCTGGACCAGATCCGCACGGGGTTCGACTGGGTGCGGATCAACCTTGCCGCCACCGAACTGGGCCTTGGCCTGCAGCCCCTCAGCCAGGCCTTGCAGGAATACCCCGAGATGTCGGACCTATATGATGACATCCACGGCCGTCTGGCGCCGGATGGGGGAACCGTGCAAATGTGGGCGCGAGTGGGCTATGGGCCCGATATCATGCCGACCCCGCGTTGGCGTCTGGAGGACAAGATTGTCGGAGCGACCGGCTGATCCACGGATGATCTTTGCACTGTTCAACGAGATCGGGATCATCGAACAACTCAGCCGCGCCATGTTCGAGGCGCGGTTGCCCAAGGGCGTGCTGGTCTCGCATTTTGCGGTGCTCAATCACCTGGTCCGCGTGCGCGACGGGCGCACGCCGCTTGAGCTAGCCCGCGCCTTTCAGGTCCCCAAGACGACGCTGAGCCATACGCTTGGACTGCTGGAGAAACGTGGATGGATCGAGATGCGGCCCAACCCCGATGACAAGCGATCAAAGCAGGTCTGGATCACCGAGGCCGGACGCAGGTTTCGCGGCGAGGCCATCGACGCCCTGCAACCGGATTTGGACGAGATCGCGCAGAACGTCTCGATGAAGAACGTTCAAGACCTTCTGCCGCCTCTCGAAGATTTGCGGAAATATCTCGATGCGGCCCGTGACGCGCACGGGGATCGTGCGCCCTAGCGCAGCTTGATACCGTGCCCGGGCTCGCCCAACCCTTGCGTTGCAGGAAATTTTCGGATTTTGAGAACGTCATGACCCAGCCCCGCACCACCCCGCTCGTTCAGACCCTGCCTGCCACAGTGCCATTCGTGGGCCCCGAGACGCAGGAACGCGCGCGCGGCGGCCCGTTCCTTGCCCGACTGGGGGCCAATGAAAGCGTCTTTGGCCCATCCCCGCTTGCGGTTGAGGCCATTGCCCACGCGGCGACGCAGACCTGGATGTATGGCGATCCCGAGGTTCATGACCTGCGTCACGCCCTGGCCGTGCATCATGGGGTGGGCCCTGACAACATCGTTGTGGGCGAAGGTATCGACGGCTTGCTGGGGTATCTGGTCCGACTGCTGGTGGATAAAGGGGACG
>Ga0102941_1000048_pt1 | contig 40567 bp, 30 predicted proteins | sample SalPonR2_C_D2_MG_FD_79281 | JGI IMG/M metagenome (GOLD analysis project Ga0102941, IMG submission 79281) | Salt pond soil microbial communities from South San Francisco under conditions of wetland restoration - Salt Pond MetaG R2_C_D2_MG | ecosystem: Environmental > Aquatic > Marine > Intertidal... | reverse complement strand
GGAATATGATGGAAAATATGGTTGGGATGAATATGCATGTATTCAACCCTTTCAGGGTTGGTATTTTTATACTTCTACTTCTACATCCAGGGCGTTGCCCTGGGATATAATTCCCCTTTAGGGAATTTCATCAAGTTTCCTTAGGGACAAATTCTACTAAACCTGAAAAATTCATTACCATTTCTCCTGGGTCACTTAGGTCACAACGGTCACCAGGGACTTCGATGAAGACTCCTAGGGAGGATCTCTAGCGAGGCCTTTTTCACACCAGCGCCCATGGCCCTGGGCCCTTGGGCCTACGGCCCTGGGGGTTACCTTAAAATTATGGCTCAATGTAAAATAAAAAATTACTCATACGCAGGTATACAATCAATTAATTATGTTATATCATTTTCTCCGAAGGAGAAATCTAACCTAGCCCAGGGTAACGCCCTGGGAACAAGTTAAACAGGAATAAATATTCCCTGAAAGGGAATAATAAATTTATATAATGTGAGGGGAAAAATAAGTCTGGAATATTAGTAAAAAACCTCGCAGGGCCCAGGCCCTACGAGGTTTGTTTGGTTCACAAAAGTAAATATAAAATTTATACAAGACCCTGATCGATCATAGAATCAGCAACTTTGATAAAACCACCAATATTGGCACCTTTGACATAATCAATTGAATCACCTTCTTGACCATGTTCTACACAAATTTCATGAATGTTCTTCATGATACCGTTCAGCTTATTATCAACTTCTTCTCTATCCCAGGACATTCTCAGACTATTCTGGCTCATTTCAAGGCCGGAAACTGCAACACCACCGGCATTAACTGCTTTTCCAGGTCCATAGAGAATATCATTATTCTGCCAGACTTCAATAGCTCCTGCTGTAGAAGGCATGTTGGCACCCTCAACTATGCATTGACAGCCATTTTCGATTAATGTCTCTGCTTCTTCTGCGTTCAATTCATTTTGTGTAGCGGAGGGAATAGCAATTTCTACTTCTGCAGACCAGGGACGTTCCTTTTCCCAGTATTCTACGTCATCATATTTTTCTGCGTATTCTCTGATTCTACCTCTCTGAACATTTTTGAGTTCTTTGACATAGGCTAATTTGTCTTCGTCAATACCATTCGGATCATAGATAGCACCGTCGGAATCGGAGAGAGTAACCGGTTTTCCGCCTAAGTGTAATATTTTTTCTGTAGCAAATTGGGCAACATTTCCTGAACCACTAATTGCTACACGTTTACCTTCTATGCTTTCGCCTTGATTATTGAGCATTTCTTTGGCAAAATAAACTGCACCGTATCCTGTCGCTTCAGGTCGAATGAGACTTCCACCCCATTTGGTATCTTTACCAGTTAGAACACCGGTGAATTCATTTTTAAGTCTTTTGTATTGACCGAACATATATCCAATTTCACGACCACCAACTCCAATATCTCCGGCAGGTACATCGGTATTGGGTCCAATATGACGGAATAATTCACTCATAAAAGACTGGCAGAACTTCATGATCTCATCATCGGATTTACCTTTGGGATCAAAATCTGAACCACCTTTTCCTCCGCCCATAGGAAGGCCGGTTAAACTGTTTTTGAAAATTTGTTCAAAACCGAGAAACTTCAAAATACTGCGGTTTACTGTAGGATGAAATCTCAAACCACCTTTGTATGGTCCTAAGGCAGAATTGAATTCTACTCTGAAACCGCGGTTGACTCTGCGATTGCCATCGTCATCGCGCCAGGGAACACGAAAACTAACTGTTCTTTCTGGCTCAATAATTCTTTCCAAGATGTTATGTTCAAAATATTTGGGATTGTCTTCCAGAAAATCCCAGATTGAGGCTACTACCTCCTCAACAGCCTGGTGGAATTCTTCCTGACCTGGATTATTTTCTTTGACATAATCCATGAAGTCTTCCACAGAAGTATATTTGCCCTTGCTCATCAACGACTCCTATTTAAAAATTATAAATTAAATATCTCACCTCATTTAACTTGCGAGAGCCAATTTAATTATGTATTTCAAAAAATGCAAAAACTTTTATTTTTACTACATTTGTGTAGGCGAAATAAACGGAAAACTACAAAAATGTGAGGTGAGTTATTGAGCGGTAAAATTGGTGTGAATTTACAAAATATTCAGGTTACTCCATCATGATATAACTTATTTGTTATTAAAAAATAATTATAATACTCACTATTTTATTTATGGGTTCAAATCTTAGTGGAATCTTTTTTTTACACTGTCACTTCCATCAACTCAGCCAGAGTCACAGCAAAAGGTATAGACGAAGCCCTACCTGGTTTATATTTAGACAATTTTCTGATATCCCATTTTATATCCTTGGCAAAATCTTCATTTACTTCTGCAATTTCGCAAACAAGATAAAATTGATGTCCTGAGCTGGGATAATTTAGATCTTTAAGTTTAGCACTCGAATAAATTTCGAGGCCATCGGAAACAATTTTCCAGATGTCCTTTGTTACCAATTTATTTTCACGATGTAATAATAAGTAAGATGCACCAGTTTCTAAGGGACCTAGAGATAGTGATCCTCGCGCTCCTTCAGTTCTAAAATTAAAATCAATATTATTTATTATACGTCCACTCCTGAAATCCCTGATTTAATGCAATTTTATAAAGTGGTTTAATATTATCAGAAAGTGTTTTTTTGAAATCCTCTCTATCTACATCTTGATCTACGCGACTATCGAGTACATAGTAATCTTCCCTGATCTTCTTATTGATTTTATTTTCAGCAAGGAATTGGAACATTTTGTATTGTAGACCTGTGAATCGATCAATATATTGTTCAAGGGAGGGTAATCTGTCACTTTTCTTGCTATTTATAAAATCAAGTGTGGGAACTAAATTCCAGTTTTTATCATGTAAAACAAAACTCCATGGTATAAAATGGTCAATACTAACCTCGTCTGGGCTAAGTTGGTCTCCTGTATATATATCCCGTACAGGATGGTTATCAATAAATTTTTTCCATATAGATCTTTGCTTTGATAACTTTCTTTTATAAGAAGGTGAAAGTTTATATGGAATGGCGGGCACATTGGGATTTCTATTTTGTAAAAAGTTAATCAGGTTATATTTGATCCATCCTTCAACTAAGACAATATTATTCTGGATGTAATTTTTCCATTTTGGATTTATTTCTAGTGATTGCTCCTCATCATTCATTTTATATAAAGCATGATTTGAATTTTTAGAATACTTGACTATAAGATCATTCTTTTTGTAATCAGGCTTCCCCCTTAGTTTTTCTGAAAAGAAAGGCGTCAATAATCTATAGGGTACATACCTACACATACTATCTATTTTCTCTTCTAATTCTTTATCATCTATTTCTTCCAGTTTAGATATCAAGGCTGCTTTCTTTTCTTTTTTTTCTAGATCGTAATTTTCATAAATATAATGAACTATTTGATCTAACCGATCCTGAGGTCCAAAATTCAATCTATACTCAATTAATGTATACCAGGATAGTGCAATCATACGGATTACAAGGTCTCTGAATTTGATTTTCGTGTGGTCTCTATTTATTTCTTTTATAATAGACCAAGTCCAATACAGTTTATAGCTATTGGTTGTGTGTTTAAAAATATTTGTGAACTGTTTTATATTAACTTCAGTTTCAGAAGAATCTGTTAACATAATTATTTTTGAAAATTAAAAATTAAAGATTTTAAACAAAAAAAATAAAATATGGGCTATTTTTCTCCCTCCCATTCCACAACCGCCTCCTTCAAATTCCTAACCCCACCTCCCGGATTCTCAACATCACCTGTATATCGAGGAATTAGATGTATATGCAGATGCATAATAGTTTGTCCGGCCTCCTGACCGATATTTACACCTATATTATAACCATCGGTATCATATTCTTCCTCGAGTAGATCTTTGCCTCTGTAGATTAGGTTGCGGAGGGCTTTATGTTCCTTTTGATTGGCTTCGAAATAACTACTAAAATGTCTTTTGGGGATGATCAGCATATGACCCTCATTCACAGGGTATTCATCATAAATAGCATAGGCTAGATCGTTTTCAAGAACAGCTTCTTCTGCTTTATCACAAAAAATACAGGTCATTTGATTATTACTTATTAGGGGTTCAGGTCCAATAACAACGAAGGTAGTAATAAAAGCGAAAAATAGCAAATGATACTGGAAATACGAATTTTAGGCTGAGGTTGAGGTTAAGGCTGAGTCCGGGCTTTTCAACCGAATTCCTTTCCCTATTCCTTAGCTCTGTTTCCGGCTTCCCTTTTCCACTTTCTATTATTAAACGCAACTTAACACAAGTCTATATTAAATCAGATACTAAAATTTTTTGCATTAATTAGGTATAAATGCGAAATGTTAGGCTGAGATTCTTTGGGCCGACTTATGTCAAGATTGCTCATCCTAAGCCTCAACCTTAATTTATCCGATTCCCTATTTCCCTACTCCTTTTTCCCTATTCCCGTTTCCTGTTCCCCTTTGCCGCTTTCCATTATTAACCGCAACTTAACACAAGACTATATTAAATTAGATATTAAAAATTTCTGTATTAATTAGGTATAAATGCGAAAAGTTAGGATGATCTGCTCCTGGGCCGACTTATGTCAAGATTGCTCAGAATAAATCTCAACCTTAACGTCATTTTTTCCTTTTCCTTTTGTCCGTTGCAGATTTGTCCAAAACTAAGTTTTCACTTTTAATGTTCTCTTCAGCAAATGCGTTACCCATCAAACAGGTCTCGATGAGACAAATACTATATTGGTAACGAGAATAAAATTTTATTCCAATAGTTTTTTCTGTCTTACATTTAATTCATAATTCAAAATTCATAATTCTTAATTGTCCCGCCGGATTGCTCAACCTAAACCTCATCCTAATTCTTAACCTTATTTTCCCTTTTCCCTTTTTCCTTACTCATTATTCCCTTTTCCCTATTCCTATTTCCGTTTTTCTTGAACCTTACTATTTTTAACTTGCATTTAAATTTTAGCAGGGTTATTATTGAGTACGATGTTAATTTTAGCAGGGTTAGAATTATGTATGTGAAAAGAAAATTAGAAAAACAGATCAATAAGTATCTGGATAGAAAAGAAATAATTGCTATAACAGGTACCCGACAATGCGGTAAAACTACCATGATAAACCATATACTCAAAGATTATAAAAAAGTAAACTCCATCACCTTGGAAGACATTGATGATAAAACCCTATTTGAAAATGATATTAAATCTTTTGTTGAATTGCATGTCAAAGGTTATGATTATCTTTTCATTGATGAAGTACAATATGCAAATAATAGCGGAAAACAACTAAAATACATTTTTGACACTCAGGATATCAAAATTATAATTTCTGGGTCTTCATCTACTGAATTATCGGTGGAAAGCTTGAAACATCTGGTAGGTAGAATTATGGTTTTTGAACTATATCCATTTTCCTTTAATGAATTCCTATCTTTTCGGGATCAAAAATTACACAGAATCTACTTAAAAGGGGACTTTGGACAAACTGTAAATCAAAAAATTATGGATTATCTCCAGGAATACATGCGTTTTGGGGGATACCCCCGGGTTGTAATTTCCGACTCTGAGGAAGAAAAAAGACTTGTCCTGAAGAATATTTATAATACCTATTTATTAAGAGAAATAAAGGAAATTTTCCAGCTTAGTAGAAATGATAAACTCATAAAATTATTAAAAGGTCTGGCCTATCAAATTGGTAACATGGTCAAATACCAGAGTCTGGCTCAGATTTCAGGTTTTGACCATAATACTCTGAAGAAATATCTGCAAATATTGGAAGAAACATATATTTGTCGCAGATGCAAGCCTTACTTTACAAATAAACACAAAGAATTAGTAAAAAGACCGAAAATATACTTTGTTGATCACGGCTCTAGAAATCAATGCGCAGGTAATTTTGAAATCAGTCCAAGTGAAATAGGACAATTTTATGAAAATCTTATTTATTCAGAACATTTAAAAAAGGGAAAGAAACTCAAATATTGGCGTACAAAATCCCAGGCCGAAGTAGATTTTATCAAAGATGAGCAAATTCCTATTGAAGTAAAAGCCACTCCAGAAATTACCAGGTCTTTTTTGAGTTATATTGAAAAATACAATCCCGAACAAGGTTATATAGTTTCTGAGGTGGAAAAAGAATCTATTGAAAGAAAAGGATGTCAGATTAATTTTGTCCCTTTTGCTAAATTTATTTAATTACTGTTTTTAGGTTGAGGATTAGGCTGAGTACGAGATACTTAACCTAAGCCTCAATCTTAACCTTAATTTTCCTTACTCCCTATTCCTGCTTCCCTATTCCCTTTTCCTGTTCCCCTTTTCCGCTTTCCATTATTAACCGCAACTTAACACAAGTCTATATTAAATCAGATATTAAAAATTTCTGTATTAATTAGATATAAATGCGAAAGGTTAGGCTGAAATGTTTCTGGGCCGACTTATGTCAAGATTGCTCAGACTAAATTTCAACCTTAATTTATCCGTTTCCCTATTTCCCTACTCCTGTTTCCCTATTCCTTAGTCCTGTTTCCGGCCTCCCTTTTCCTTTGTCCTTTGCAGTTTAAAGGCAATTTCATTAAATTGAATCAAATACTGGTATAGCCAGGGAGGAAAAATGTCAGAATTAATTGAAAAATCAATTATTGATGAGACAGTAGATAGACTGGTAGAAACGTACCAGCCCGAAAGAATATACCTTTTTGGTTCTTACGGCTGGGGAGAACCAGATAAAAATAGTGATCTTGATATAGTAATAATTGTTGATCATATTGGGGAGAAGTATTGTAAAAGGTCTATAAAAGGATATAAAGCCCTGCAGGGATTAAAAATACCCAAGGATATTATTGTTTATACAGAAGAAGAGTTTGAAGAAAGAGCAGAGCAGAGAGGTTCACTATGTTATAGAATCAAGGAAGAAGGACAGGTTCTTTATGAAGCAACATAATGAATGGTTAAGTAAAGCACAAAATGATCTACGCTCAGCTAAAAAACTTATTTCTGATGAAGACCCCATTTACGATACTGCGATTTATCATGCACAACAATGTGCAGAAAAATCATTGAAAGCTTTCCTGATAAAAAACCAATAAACAATAAAAAAGACACATGACCTGGAGTTACTTGTAGAATTATGTTCAGAGATAGAGAGCGGATTTGAAAAAATGATGGATAAGGCACTAGAATTAACTCCTTTTAGTACGATGTTTAGATATCCAGGTCCGCAGATGGAACCGGAGAAGCAAGAAGTAATTGATTCTATTAGAAAATCTGAGGAGATATATCAATTTGTTGTAAATCATCTTGAGAAGGAATAATCACGATATATATTAAATAAGAATACTGTTTTTAGGTTGAGGTTTAGGCTGAGTACGAGATACTCGACCTAAGCCTCAATCTTAACCTCATTTTTTCCTTTTTCCTTTGTCCATAGCAAATTTATCCAAAACTCAGTTTTTACTCTTTATGTTCTAGCCAGCAAATGCGTTACCCATCAAACAGGTCTCGACGAGACAAATACAATTTGGTAACGAGAATAATATTTTATTCCAATAGTTTTTTCTATCTTTTATTTAATTCATAATTCAAAATTCATAATTCTTAATTGTCCCGCCGGATTGCTCAGACTAAATCTCAACCTTAACCTTATTTTTCCTGTTTCCCTATTCCTGCTTCCCTATTCCCTTTTCCTGTTTCCCTTTTCCATTATTAAACGCAACTTAACACAAGTCTATACTAAATCAGATACTAAAAATTTCTGTATTAATTAGATATAAATGCGAAAAGGTAGGCTGAAATGTTTCTGGGCCGACTTATGTCAAGATTGCTCAGAATAAATCTCAACCTTAACCTTATTTTTTTGTCCATACCCAATTTGTCCAAAACTAAGTTTTCACTTTTTATGTTCTCTTCAGCAAATGCGTTACCCATCAAAGAGGTCTCGACGAGACAAACGCAATGTGGTTACATGATTTGAAATACTAATTCTTAGCAACGAATCCCAAATGGGTCTTGGAACCTTCGGGACCTTGCGGCAAAAACGAGCAGGAACTAATCCCAAAGGAAGCCCAGGGAAAAAATAAAAATAATTTACTAATGAATTTTATTCTATCTGAATTTATATAAAAACCTATGTCTTTATATTATAAAATTGGAGCATTAATCTATATTATGGTCAGATATAAATGATTGTGAGAAGAGGATTCTCTTTATGAAACCAATTTATATTATTTAAGTAATACAATTTATTCAAGAGTGCCCTGTTTATAGATCTTCTGGATAGTTATAATATTTTTGTTGAGCATGGATTCTTTCAGCAATTTAATCCAGGGTGCTTTAGTGCACGAAACAAAAGAACTGGTGAAATTTTTGTGGAAGAACATTTTTGTTATATGCGATTGTTCCAAAACAAGATTTTTGGGTGTACTTTTTGGCGAGAAAAAGTACCTTACAGTCTCCTGAGCCCCTGGCTTTCTACACATCTAGTGGACCATACTTTCAGATAGTCTAGATTCCAAACTAGATTCTGGCCGTAAGATTTCGAACTAAATTCGGATCGGAGATTCCGAACTTGATTCGGGAAAAAACTCACGACTAGCAACTAACTTCGGCTCTAGATTACTTGTGTACTTATAAAAGCATTCCCGGAGGCATTTTTTAGTTGATTTGGAATGTTACGCAGGCAAAAAAGTAGCCTGGTTTGATCTGCAAGCTAGCTATATTTTACTATCCAGTAGGAACCTTAGAAGTATGATCAGCTATTTTCTAACATTTGATTGGATTCCTTTTTTACGGTAAGGAATAACCAGGAAGCAACAAATATAAAAGCGATGAATTCCGCCAGAGGAAAAGCGAGCCAGGTATAATCCAGTCCAAACAATTGCCCTAAGATATACATGCCGGGTAATAGTAAAACAGCCTGTCTGGAAAAAGTAACAATAAAACTAGCGCCCCCTTTACCCATCGCCTGAAAGGTGGCGGTTCCTACTATATTCAGGACCATGAATAGATAGGCGAAACTAACTTTCCCCAGCGCACCGATACCAATTTTTAAAAATTCTGGATCCTGATTGAACAGTTTTAATAATGGGCCGGGAAGGAGCTGAAAAAGGACAAAGGCCAGAGTCCCAAACCCAAGTGCAAAGGAACCTCCCAGCAGAATCGTTTTCTGCATTCTTCGGGGGTTTTTATGGCCATAATTGTATCCTACAATGGGAAGATAACCCTGATTTAAGCCAAAAACCGACATTAAAAAGAATGACTGCAAGCGAAAAACAACACCCATAACTGCAATAGCTGTTGTATTAAAACTGCCCAGGATTCGATTTATGATAACCAGCGAAACACTGAATAGGAACCGGTTCAACATGGCCGGAATTCCAACACTGTAGATTTCTTTGATTATCTGCCAGCTGAATTTGAATTTTTTTAATGTTAATTGGAGTTCATTTTTTTCACTTAATAGAACAGAGGTGATAAAAACACCCCCAATTGCTCTGGCAATTACCGTAGCATAGGCTGCTCCTTCTATACCGAGTTCTGGAAAGAAGCCAATTCCAAAAATGAAAAAAGGATCCAGGATGATGTTTAAAATAGCCCCGATCAACATGGTGATCATGGGAGCCACAGTATTCCCTTCTCCCCTGAGAATATAGTTGAAAATAGCGGGAATGAAGATTGCCAGGGAACCAACCAGAATAATCTTGATATATCGGCCTGCTAACGCAATTAATTGAGGATCACTGGTAAACAGATGTACAATCTGGTCAGAGAAGAACATTCCAATGAAAAAGACTAAAATGCCGTAGATAATGGAAATAAAGAAGACATGTTCAGCAACATTTTCAGCTCTGTCTTTTTTCCCGGCGCCTAGAAAACGTGAGATAACAGAGCTGGTTCCTACTCCTGTACCTACAGCAATCGAGATTAAAAAAATTTGAATAGGAAAAGCCAGAGAAAGTGCGGAAAGCGCTTCAGTGCTTACTTTCCCAATGTAGATACTATCAATGATATTATATAATGATTGGATCACCATTCCTATGATAGCTGGAATGGACATCTTGATTAAAAGGGGAGCAATCTTTTCTTCTCCCATTCTTTCAGATTTATTCGTTATGCTCATTTAGTTCCTCTTTATTTTCGATGCAGTGTTTTTCCTTAAGGTTGACGTTTAGGTTATCACAAATTTTTTCCAGGACTTTGATGAAAGTTTCCATTTCTTCGCCAGTGATGTTTTCTCTTAATTGTTGTTCCACTGTGTCAAGTATATTTAGTAATTTTGTTTTAAAATCTTTGGCTTTTTTAGTTAAGTAGATCAATTTTTTCCGTTTATCCTTGGGATCGGGTTTTTTAATGATAAAACCATTTTCAGATAATTTTTGAATTTCTCTGCCTACTGCAGCTTTATTCAGATTGTACATTTGGGATAAATTTTGTTGATAAATTCCTTCTTTTTTGTACAGGGCCATGAGCAACATTATTTGAGCGTGACTGATGTCATAGGGTTTTAATTTCTGGTCCAGCAAAGTTGAATGTGCTCTACGGGCAATGCTCAAATATTTGCCAATACATTTTTTCTGCATTGTTTCCTCTGATTTTAATTACAATCATCAAAATAGTTGACATATCAACTAAACTAATATACAATAATTGAGGTGTCAACGTCAAGTGTTATAAATATCTGTGTCGTAATTAGATTTATCCAGGGGGAATGCTACATTCCACGTTTTTGAGCCTATCACTTATAGATGGCTTTGAGACTTCGGTAGACTTCCCGAATGAATGGGAAGTATGCTGAAGCGCCAAAGGCATCTCTCCGAACCATGGTGCGATTCTCAATAGATTTGATTCGATAATTTTGAGTAATTTTGGAGTACATTGACTATGTCAATGCGAGTCTTTGTCCCTTGGATCAAAGCACAAAACCAACAACAAAACCCATGATAATTGTCCAAGTAAATCGAATATATTGCCAGGTACAATCTATACACCGTAAATTCGAAATACAATTTCTCATCCAATTGCGTTCCCCATCGCAAGAGGTCTCCAGGTGACAAATGCAATTTGGGAACGAGAGTTAAAGTTCTTTAATATTAATACCGAATGTTTTTCCATTGAGAACCTAAGGGCAATGTTAATGAATTTTTCAGGGAAACAGAATATTTCACAAAATGATTATTTGTCCCCTTATCAAGGTGCAAAAGAGATGTTTTCCTATTTTGGAGGGCCTTGACCGAGTCAATGCGATTCTATATCTTGGTCTATATACTATCTTTCGAAATACAAATTTCTTAGCCCATTGCGTTCCCTATCTTCAGAGGTCATACCATGACAGGTACAATTTGGAAACGAGAGTAACTAGCAAATTATCTTTCTGACGTATAACCTAATCCCAACCATTAAAAACATAGAGTATTTTTCGGGGTGTTAATTTTTGCTCAGGAAAAATATTCTGCATTGTTTTCTATAGCAAAATCCTGTTTAATGATTATTATATAGCATTTTAAGTTAATTATTTAATTGAAATATACCATTAAATACTAATGGCATGAACTTTGAAATTTTTTTACGGTTTGTTTTTTATATTATGGGTTAGGATGAAAAATGGCCCATTAAGCCCATTAAAACAGTGGAGAATATATCTATTATTTATTTAAGCGGCTGTAAGACAATAAATTCAGACTAACAAAGAGAGACTGAAATGAGAAAACAGTCAGGAGTCGAAATGTTTATGGTTTTTGTGTTCAGAATACTATCAACCCAAATAGCTAATACAGATCCCTGAAAATATTTTAAAATCAGTATTTTACGCTTGTAATAGTAAGCCTGAAAGTTTTCCTACTATTCCACTATGTAAAAGTTTTGCCACACCAAGATTAATCATTTCCCTACACACATTTCTCTCAATTTTTATTTATTTTGATATTAATAAGATACACTGACTGTTAGGAAAGAATGGTTCGATAATATTAAATATAAAATGAAAATAAAATAGAAAAGTTTAACAGAAATAACAAAGAGGTCATGAAATGAAAAAATGGTTACAAATATGTTTGATTGTATTTATAGGATTAACAGTAGTATTCGCTCAGACAAGTACACAACCATCAAATTATGGTACTGCTGATGGTTCCTCAAGTCAGCCCTATGAAATTTCCAATATTGAGAATTTATACTGGCTTTCACAAAATTCCACTGAATGGGACAAGCATTATATCCAAACAGCAAATATTGATGCTTCTGCGTCTTCCAGCTGGGATGGTGGAGCTGGCTGGACACCGATAGGAAATTCAACAACAAAGTTTACAGGTTCATATAATGGGCAGGGATATACCATTGATGGTTTAACCCTTGACCGGAGTAGTACAGATACTGATGATGTTGGATTTTTTGGTGTAGTTGGCGGTAATGATGTCATAATTGCAAATTTGGGTCTAACCAATATCATTATTAAAGGAGCCGCAAGAGTAGGAGGTTTAATAGGTCATTTAGATAGTGATAATAGTATAGTCCAGAACTGTTATACTACTGGTGAAATTTATGGTAATTATGATGTTGGTGGATTAATAGGCTTGGTATCTAACACTGTCTTTGACAATAATACTATTGATATAGCCTATAATTATAGTGAATGTAGTGTTACTGGGAATGATACGGAAAATAATACTACTGCCTCATACCTGGGTGGATTCGCAGGAGAAGTCAGGGGCACTGAAAGAGTATATAAAAATTATAGCACAGGAAATGTTATTAATGGAAATCGTTATTCAGGTGGTTTCGCAGGAAATCTTTATTCCAGTAATATTTCAAACTGTTACAGCACAGGCGATGTTTATAAGGAATGGGATTGGAAAGATCCCACGGGTGGTTTTTCTGGTGGAATCATGAGCGGTTGTACTATTGAATATTCCTATAGTACAGGGAGTATTTTTAAGTCCGACAGTAGTGACCATAATGCTGACGGATTTGTAGGAGAGGAGGATTCGCCTACTTATGTAAATAACTTTTTTGACCAAGAGGCTTCCAACCAATCCAGTGGTACAGGGGCTACCGGAGAGACTACTACAAATATGAAGACCGAAGCAACCTTTACTAATGCTGGCTGGGATTTTTCCACTCCAGTATGGAAAATGGATGGTTCTACTAATAGTGGTTACCCCTTTTTAAAATCAGAATATTACGTAGCGCCTCCCACTACACAGGCTTCAAATATTACTTTTTCCTCCGTTGAATCAAATCAGATGACAGTCAGCTGGACTAATGGAGATGGAAGTAATAGGGCAGTTTTTGTAAAAGAAGCAGTTTCAGGTACTGCTAGTCCTACTGATGGTACTACCTATTCGGCCAATACCACCTTTGCAAGTGGTGATCAAATCGGGACCAGCGGATGGTATTGTGTTTATAATGGAACTGGCACGAGTGTTACAGTAACAGGTTTAAATACCTCTATTTATACTGTACAGGTTCTCGAATATAATGAAAGCTCTGGTTCGCAAAACTATCTTACTTCAACAGCAAGTAATAATCCCAATACTAAAGCAAACTCTACCCCCATGGAACTGGTATTTGATGTAACAGGTGGTGATGTAATCGAACTACCGCTCTACCAATCCGTAGATGCACCTGTTGACTGGGGAGATGGCAGTTCGAATGAATACACTACTACAGGTAAGAAGAGCCACACTTATAGTACTGGTGGAACTTACACAGTAAAAATTTATGGTACTTTAGTACAGTTTGGACACTATACCGGTTGGACCGGATCAGATAAATTAACAGCTGTGAATAGTTTTGGTGATATAGGCCTGACATCCCTCAGTGGAGCATTTATCAATTCTGATAATCTGAACAGCATTCCCTCTTCGTTACCAACCTCGATTACAGATCTAAGTAATTTATTTGAAAATATCAATCAGGTATCAATTACAAATCTTACTAATTGGGACGTTAGTAATGCTCAAAATATGGAACAAATGTTTCTTAATGCCTCCAACTTCAACCAGGACATTAGTGGATGGAATGTGAGCTCAGCAACCCATATGAGAGCCATGTTTTCTGGAGCTAGTTCTTTTAATCAACCGATCGGAAATTGGGAGCGAAGCGGCTCAACCGTTGGTAATGTTAGCACTATGGAGACTATGTTTACAAATGCCTCCTCTTTTAACCAGGATATAAGCAGCTGGGATGTCAGCAGTGTGGCAATATGAATGCTATGTTTGAAGGCGCTTCTTCTTTTAATAGTGATATCAGCACCTGGGATGTAAGTAATGTTACAGATATGAATTCAATGTTTAAGGGTGCTGCTGCTTTTAATCAGAATCTTAACAGCTGGGATGTAAGCAGTGTTACAGATATGACTTATATGTTTAACGATGCAACCTCCTTTAACGGAGATATCAGTAATTGGAATGTAAGCAGTGTTACAACTATGGATCGCATGTTCAATGGCGCTTCTTCTTTTAACCAGGATATAAGTGTCTGGAATATAAGCAACGTCACAGATATGAGTTTTATGTTCTCGAATATCTCCCTTTCCACTGCCAATTATGATTCACTTTTAACCGGATGGGCTTCTCAATCGGTCCAGAGTAATGTAACTTTTCATGCTGGCAATAGTAATTATACTTCTGAGGGCTCTACAGGAAGACAGACTTTAGTTAATGATAATAGTTGGAGTATTTCGGACGGAGGTCAAATATTTAAGCCCACGGTTACAACTGATACAATAACCAATGTTACAAACACCTCCGCCAATGCCCAGGGAAATATTACAGATTTAGGTGGAGTAGATGTAAGTAATTATGGTATATGCTGGAGCCCCTCTTCGAATCCCACCCTTGAGAATGATACAACTGATAAAGGTTCTACTTCTTCCACTGGGAAGTTTACTTCAGATATGACAGGATTATCAAAAAATACAACTTATTATGTACGTGCCTATGCCATAAATAGTGTGGATACCAGTTATGGTAGTGAGGTTAGTTTTACAACCCTGGATCTTGAAGGCTCCGGTACAGAAAGTGATCCCTATCAAGTAAGCTCTCAGCAAGTATTACAGGATCTTTCCCAGAATCCACACCTATGGAATGATCACTTTAAACAGACAGGAGATATCGATGCTTCTGATACTAAAAATTGGAATAGCGGGAAAGGGCTTTCGCCAATTGGAAATTCTACAACTGAATTTACTGGCTCCTACAACGGACAAAATTACACTATAGACGGATTATATATTAATCGCCCTTCTTCCAGTTATATCGCATTATTTGGTGATACAGATGGGGCTACAATTGAAAATCTTGGTGTAACAAACGTTAATATTACAGGGGACTTTATCGCAGGTGCCGTAGTTGCAAATTTCTATGATGGAAGTATTACGAATTGTTATAGTTCTGGTTCAGTTGAAGGCGGGAATAGAGTTGGTGGTTTGGTTGGTGAAGCCTCTCTTGGGCCTATTTCGGCTTCTCACAGCAGTTGTTCGGTGACAGGTACCGGATCAGTAGGAGGTTTAATTGGTGATAATAGGACCAGTGTTAATAATTCTTACAGTACCGGTGATGTAAAAGGTTCTATTGAGGTTGGCGGGTTATTGGGAAGTAATTCAGACCCTGTATCACAATCCTATAGCACCGGCAGTGTTACTGGCGATTCTAAGGTGGGTGGTTTGATAGGTCAAAATATTTATGCAGCGATTGAGAATTGTTATACCACAAGCAATGTTACTCGAACTTCCGGTGCAACTGCTGGAACATTTGGTGGTTTTATTGGTTCGAATGGTAATGATAGGTTTAGTATGACTACCCCCGGCGGCGATATCTCATACTCCTATTCTACCGGGGATGTAGTTTATGACGGAACTACAGATCCAACGGATAAAGGCTTTGTTGGTGCAAGTATAAGCACTCCCACTTACACCGCCAACTTTTTCGATAGCGATGCTTCCAATCAATCTATGGCAGCTGGAGCAACTGGCAAAACTACATCTGAGCTGCAGAAAGTTGAGACATTTACTAATGCTGGCTGGGATTTTATGGAAGAGACTGAGAATGGTTCAAATGATTACTGGGGTATCAATGTAAATGAAAATGGTGGCTATCCCTTTCTGGCATGGCAGGGTTTTGAATATAAAGAGAAGGAACAAAAGTCTGATGAAAATAATCCACCGAGCGCTTCCGATAATTCAATAGTTATAAATGAAGGCGATTCTTATAACTTTACAAAATCCGATTTTAATTATCAGGATAGTGACGGGGATGAATTTGCCGGAATAGAACTTGTCACTGATGAAACTAACGGGGACCTGGAATATGGCGGAACTGATGTAGTTACTGATAAGCTATATACTGATGTTAGCAAACTGGTTTTTACCCCCGGTGAAAATGAAAGTGGCCAGGAATATGCCAATTTTAATTTCAAAGTCAAAGATTCTGAGGGAATGTATAGTCGAAAATATTATACACTCTGGATTAATGTGGAAGATGTGAATGATCCTCCGCAATTTACAACTGAAATTGCAGAAACTAGTTTTGATGAGGATGAAACAATCGAACTCAATATCAGTGCCAGTGATCCAGAGAGTAATGATCTGGTATATAGTTTAGAATCGCTCCAGGAAGTATCGGATGGTGAAAAAAATCTATTGGATGAGTTTTCAGAAATCTCATTTGATTCTTTATCAGGAGAATTGAACTGGCCTGAGAATTATGATAGAGCTGGTGAATATGAACTAATATTTTCAGTGACTGATGGTCAATCAGTTGTCTATGATACCTCTGCAATAGAAATAAATAATGTCAACAGAAAACCTGAGTTTACACAAACTTTATCAGATACCAGCCTTAAAAATGATTCAGAATTACAATTCACCTATAAAGCCGAGGATCCTGACCAGGATGAGTTAGCTTTTGGTCTCAAGGATAGTATAGAAGGAATGACCTTATCGGAAACTGGTACACTGACCTGGAAACCTGGAAAGCAGCCTCAGGATCAATATAATTTAACAATTTATGTAACTGATAAGACAGATACAGTTAACACTACGACCAGTATAAAAGTTGAAGATGTGGTCAGTATTAGTAGAGTGGGAACAGGTATACCGGAGGATTATTCTCTTGGTAATAATTATCCCAATCCTTTCAATCCGACTACAACAATCCGATACGGCTTGCCACAAAAATCTAAGGTAAAGATATCAGTCTATAATGTTAATGGTAATTTGATAGAAACAATCTTAAATACAGAAAAAGAGGCTGGTTATCACAGAACTGTATGGGAGGCAAATGGATTATCTACTGGCGTCTATTTTTACAGAATCCAGGCGGATAATTTTACCGAAGTGAAAAGGTGTATATTTATGAAATAGATTTACCAAAATAATGATTATCAATAACCCCGGTAGAGTCTTCTGCCGGGGTTTTCTGTTTGCGGATAGATAGTTCGATTGAAAGCAGGTAGATTTTTTAATTTTCATTCACAATATCTCAGGTATAGTAAAATTAAATCTAGCTAAGGTTACTTCTGGGAAAAACCTTCTTTTTTTGATTGATTATTGATTCGAGGCAGAGCCTCTCAAAAAAATAAAGTTACCCTCATCAGAGGTAAAGAAGCAGGAGCCTCGTAACGAGTGGAAACCTTGTAGTTCCCAGGGCCCTGCACGGTTTGATTGTTGATCGGAGGGAAAATGAATAAATTCATTTATTTTACAATGCTACAACCATCCAGTCCCTGGCCTTAAAATGTTTGGTATTAAAATAAAATAAACCCCGCCCTGGAAGGACGGGGCTTTTTGATTATTAAATGAAATTTATATTAGAAATTGAGTTCGATTCCAGCAGTAACTCTGCGTGGTAAGCCAAAAAAGACACCGGCGTCATCAGCATCATGGTCATAGTCATAGCCTTGATAACTAGAATTATCTGTAGCATCAGTAATATACCGAGCATTCATAACATTGAAAACGTGAACATTGAATTTGAGACTAGAACTTGGTAATTCAATCGGTAGTTTGAAAGAAGCATGAGCATCTAACAGGCCGTAAGCAGGTACTTGCCAGGCTGCAGGGTGATTTTTGACTTCTTCATAACTATAATCTTCTGTCTTAGGAATATATACTCTAGTAGAAGGATCAAAAGCGGAGGCATAATCCCAGTAATGTTTATATACCAATCTTAAGGAAGAACCTTCGGCTGGTCTAAAAATAGAAGTTAAAGCCATTGATTTTTGGGGAGCATCTCCACGTTTAAGACCCTTTAAATAGACTTTTGCTGTATCTCTTTCCTGTTCACCTACTGCATCAGAGGGGACATAAGTTGCCCGAACATCATTTTTATATTCATTTTTACTATATGTAAACGCAAATTTGAAATTCAGGAGTTCCATAGGACGATAAGTTCCTTCAAACTCAATTCCTTGATGTAGCTCGTCCAATCCTTTGATCAACCATTCTACATCCTCTGTCATATAGTCTTCTGGACCAGTTTGGAATTCTGTAGTCATTTGTATACTTCTATCTCTCCATAAGGTGGAATACATGGCTAATTTGCTCACAAATACATCGGAGCGATAATTTAGTCCACCTTCTACTGTGGTTACCTTTTCATTGAAGATATCGTCGGCAACATTGTTATAATAATCATAAACATCATCAAACTTAGGCGCTTTAGAAATATAGCTAAAGTTACCATAGACATCGAAATTATTGGTAAATTCGTAAGTCACACCAGTTTTTACATTCCATTCCTTAAATCTATTCCAGCCTGTGGAAGCAACACCTTCTTTGGCAAGGAAATAGTCTTCTCTTTTATAACTTTTAACAGCATAGGCACCACTTAAGAATGAATTTACACTACCAAATTTACTTTTGATCTTACCAAAGCCACCGTACCAATTTACCAGGCCATCATTATGATATTCAACTTTATCACCTTCATGATACATTTGCTGGCTTTTAGTGGTATCACTGGCATCGGAAACAGTATATCTCTGGAAGTAATCTCCACCCAGAAGATTGCGTACTTCAGTCCAGTGTTCTCCTTTGTAATGTCTGACATCGATACCACCGTTTAAATCAAAATGTTTGTTCAGATCGTATTCAACACTAAAAATGTCACCATACCAGATATGTTGGTTGACAGCATTGGATAAAACTGTTTGAGAATTGTGTTTGTTTTCATCTATGGAAGAGTCAATAGTTGCGCTAGAGGTATTATAATCGTAGATTTTTTCAATAGGTCTTTGTCCCTGTTTGTCAAATTCTGAAAAATTATAGGGGGAATATTCTCCTTCAATATCATTGAAAGAGGTACCAGAAGAACCAACTCCACCACCAATACCCTGGGAATAGTAGGCTACATTTTTGATACTTAATTTTTCATTAAAATCATAATACCAGTTCAAATTGGCCTGAGGTTTATGATAATAATTTGCTACAGTAGAAAGGCGATTGCTTCGTCCTGAGCTTTTGGAATGTTTTTCACCCTTGCGTGTCCATAAAGCATAATAATTTCTAACATTTTTATCATAAATACCCCAGTTAGGATTGTAAGTAATGCCATAGTTTTCTTTGGGAGCGCCTTTGTCATAGGTATCCAGGTTAGAGGCAAAGCTGGCGTCAAAAGTACCTATATTCTGAGCATAATCTCTTTCACCATGCTTCTGGGGAGCCCCAACTACAAAAAGGCTCAATCTGTTATCTTCCGTGAAATTGTATGACATGGCACCATAATAAGACCAGGCATCGGTCCAGGTCATATCGGCAATCCCATCCCGGGTCTTTCTGGAAAACGCAAAACTGGCAGCGAATTTATCATTTATTAAGCCAGTATTGTAAGAAAAAGAAGTCTTTTTGAGATTACCTGAGCCAAAAGATTGTTGGAAAGAGCCACCTTCTGACATATCGGCTGGTTGAGTGATCATATTCATGGTTCCACCTACTGAAGAAACTGCGAGACTGGACGAACCTATTCCTCTTTGGACCTGAACTTTGGAAGCAATTTCGGAAAGCCCGGCCCAATTAGCCCAGTAGACCCAGCCGCTTTCCATATCATTGACCGGCACACCATTGATCATGACTGCAATATTATCCTGACTAAAGCCCCTAATATTGATTCTAGCGTCTCCAGAGCCTCCTCCCTGTGCTGTAGCATATACATTGGGAGTAGTGTTTAAGGCAAGTGGAAGGTCCCTCGTTCCTATAGTTTGTTCAAGTTCCTGCTGGTTAATGTCACTATAGGTAACCGGTGTCTCCACGTCAGCATAGTTTGCTACCACTTCCAATTCCTCCATATTTAGCGAAGAAGAACGTAAAGCAAAATTCACTTCTGAAGTTTGATTTTGGCTGACTATAACCTGTTTACCTGCCTTTTCAAAACCTATTACTGAAGCCTGTATTTTGTGTTTTCCTGTGGGTACATTTTCAATAGTGAAAGCACCATCATTATTGGATGCTGCACCCAAAGATGTCCCCTGGATGACAACGTTTGCACCTGGAATTGGTTCGTCAGTTTTTTCATTTGTAACTACTCCCTTGATCATGCCTGTTTGAGCCCAGGCCAGCGTACAAAAGGAAATAGCTACAACCACTACCACTATCTTTTTTAACATAATTCCTCCTTCTGTTAATTAAGTTCCCATTAAAATTGATTATGAATTGCTCTTTTTACTCCATATTCTTTGATAATCGGAAAAATGGCATAGAGCAATAAGCAGTAATCAAAATTTTGTTTTATTAATATATGATTATGCAAAATTCGCTATTTCATATTTTGAAAGAACGGTAAATTTATAATCTAGCTGGTCCAATCTCTACCCCAAAGAGAAAACTTATAAGATGTTAATCTGTAATTTAAATAATATTTACATATAGTATAGTTATAGATGTCAATTTGACTTAAATTGTTATAATGGAAGGTTTTTTGAAGAATCACTTTTTCAAACTGATTAAAACCCTTGTCAAATATCTTTATTGATGTATTTTGATGAAATTTATAATTATTGATAATAATAACTAGCCTGGTTTGCATTAATTTTAGCCGTAGAGCTATTTGATGTAAAAAGACGAAGGATAGGATTGGGTGAGATAGCAAATTCATGAATTTTTGTATAATAATATTTTATCAAATAAAAAATAATAAAAATTCAATACTTCATAAATGTAATAAACTTTTGGAATAGTATAAAACTTTGATTAAAAATTTTATAAATCATTTTCTCGTTGGTTTGTAAGGATATTTATTCTATTATGACCTTTATTGGAAAATTAATATTTAAAGAGATATAAATAGCGTATAATCCAAGCTTATTTCTGCCTGATAACTTATGCTATATTTTGAAATACAATTACTTAACCAATTGAGTTCCCAAGTACGACTTAGGAATCAGAGGAAATATATTCTAACATACATTATAAAAGTCACACAATTTATCCAGCAGAAGTTCATTAAGCATATTTCATTTTTTCCGTTCTCGAATTTTATTTTTATTGAAGAGGTTACAGGACAAGTACGCAGGTGTAATTAAAAACATAGAGAGTAGAAATTTAGTTTTGAGATATCAATTTTTATTTTTTTTAATGATAATAAAGGAAACTAAAACAAGCCTAATATCCGTGGCTAAGCATCTTAGTAGAGTTTCTTTATAAACAAACCACTTCTAATATTATTACAAGATTGTATTTGATTTTGATTTAAAAGTTATTAGTTTAGTAATGGACAAGCAAAATTGAGCGTAAAAGTTTCATATAAATACAAATAGATAAGAGGAGAGATATAGCATAATTTACCAGTATAAACTATATTTTTAGTATCCTATAAAATATGGCCTTATTAATCTAATTAAGTAGGAGGGAAAATTATGAATTTAAAGAAAGTTATCTCATTAAGTTTAATAATAGCAGTTTTTGCATTACCATCGCTTTTAAGTGCTCATTGTCAAGTCCCCTGTGGGATTTACGGAGATACTCTGCGTATAAAACTAATGAAAGAGCATGTCCAAACTATTGAAAAGTCAATGAATACTATTACAAAACTGCAGAAGAAACAGACAAACAAAAATCAACTTGTCAGGTGGGTAAATAACAAAGATGAACATGCTGAAAAATTTAGTGAAATTGTAACTTATTATTTCATGAGTCAGAGAATAAAGCCTGCTGAACCAGAAAATGAAACAGCATATAAAAAATATCAGGATCAGATAGAAATACTACACAAAATGCTGGTCTATGCCATGAAGAGTAAACAAACTACTGATCTTGATAATGTTGAGAAATTGAGAGAACTCATTAAAAAGTTTAAAGACACTTATTTCCATGAACATTAAATCGTAGATAGCATTTTGAAATATCCCTAAAGAGCGAGAGGATATCATCCCCAAAACGAACTTTCTTTAGCTGTGGATAGAGGATTGGGCGCTTCTTGCAAGAGAGGAAGCAGTAGGAAAGCGGATATTTTATCTCTGTTGACAATTCTTTATACCAGGTAAAAACTACCAGGATTAAACCCAGGATGCCAACAGGAATTATCCAACCGGGACGGTCTTCAGAGTAAACTTTTTCAAGCAATTTATGCTCGTCATATGGTAAAACATGCAAATAAACGGGTTTTAATAGTACTATCATTCCAAAAATCAGGCCTAAAACACGAAAATAATGCATATTTAATCCTAGGAATATATAAATCTCAAAATGTTACTATATTATGGAATTAAATACAACAAAAATCAGTGATTAAATTGACTTTATAGATATATGTATATACTTTTTATAGGAAAACATTGAATTTAAGTAAGGAGGGAAATAAAATGAATAAGCGCCAAAAGTACATCGATAAAATTTCGGCTAAGATCAAAAGGTGGGAAGCAGAAATTAAAAAAAAGGAGGCACAACTCCAGGAGACCAAAATTGATAATCAGGATAAAATTGATGAGCGTATCAATGAATTGAAAGAGAGAATTCAAGAAGCAAGACAAAGGCTCGATGAAATCCGTACAGCAAGTGATGAAGCCTGGGAAGAAATGAAAGCAGGATTTGAAAAAAGTTGGTCAAATTTGAGTGAATCAATTCAAAATGCTTTAGATAAATTCAAAAAGTAAATTGGAGAAAAACATGAAAGCAAAAAGAATATTTATTTTAATTATTTCACTATTATTATTAGTAATTTTTTTGCAAAACACCCAGGAAATAAATTTTCACATTTTACTCTGGAAAATAAGTATGCCACAGATATTCCTGTTATTAATTGTTAGTGTAGTTTCTTGTATTATTGGTTATGTAGGGCATATGATATTAGGGAAGTCTAGGAATTAGTAAATGATCTGTTTATGAACTCCTGAATTTTGTATTTGAAACAGTATTATATTCTGTCTGATTTTATGTGAATTTGATTAGTAAACTCAATGATTTATCAGGCAGTGTTGGTTAAAAATATTCCAGAATTATGAAGAGATGTTTTAATAAAATTATCGTATCTAAGTCTTGAGACTTCCAGTTCAATTGCTTCAAGAAACACTTTTTTTATTCACTAAATTATTGATGACTCGAGGCAGAGCCTCTCAAAAAAATAGCGTTACCCTCATCAGAGGTGAAGAAGCAGGAGCTTCGTAACGAGAGAAAAAAAAGGAAGTTGTTTATTTTATCATCCGACATATAGATAACCCTGTGAAGATTGGCTCGGAAATTGCAATAGAATTAGACTAAATATAAATTGACCAATATAAATAAAAGGAGTAGATTATTGAAATCTACCCCAATTTATCGAGAAACATTTTTCTAATACCTATTTCATTAATATACATTTTTTTGTACTTATATAATTTGGTGTAATTATTCGATACAGATAAACGCCTGAGCTATACTGTCCAGCTTTCCACTGCACAAGATGATGACCTTCTTCCTGTTTCACATTAATTAACTCCTCTACCAATTTACCATTGATATCATAAATATTAATTTTAACATGCGAGGCCTTTGGCAGAGAATATTTGATATTTGTGACAGGATTAAAAGGATTGGGGTAATTCTGTTCCAAACGAAAGTCAAATTTATGTAATTCTTGGTCTGCAACATTGGTTTGAAAATCAGAACTGACAAAAGTTTCACTGTACATCAAAACTCCATCATTACCATTGCCAGTTTTATCTTTGCAGGAACCATTGAAATCAAAATAGGCTTCTAGGCCGTTTTCCTGACCAGTGAGTTCCTCTCTCATTTTTGCTTGGATTTCATTTTTCTCAAGTGCCCTATTCCAGATTCTAAATTCGTCGAATAAGCCTGAAAATGCTCCCTTGAAATCTATGTTACCAATTATCAAATATCCGTCCTTTGCTTTTAAGGCACCGGAAGCATCGGCTGAGTCAGACAAGTTACCATTTACGTACAATTTCATATTATTTGTCTCTGAATCTTTATCATAGGTTACTGACAAATGAGTCCAGACTTGATTACTTATTTCGGACTCGGCTTCCAAATATATGTCATTATTATCTGTTTCAAATTCAAAATATGGTTGGTAAGACTTAGTACCTAAAATAAAACCAGAATACATATCTTTAGATACAATTTTTAATTTTTCAGGTGCTTCTGCAGAAGGCTTGACATAGATTTCAAGTGTAAAACTATTAGACATATCAAATGTATTTTGTATTACCTGCATGTTATCATAGATTCTATTATCATCATTATAATCAAGACTCAAAGCCTGATTTTTATCGGGGTTATTCGCCATTGGATTTGTTTCATATTTTCTATAAAAAATATCATAATCGTAAACCGAAGAATATAAAAAATAGCCGCAAAAAGCCAGATGAATATCGCCATTATTATCAATTTGCATTTGAGGGTATATATTATTACTTCCTGGTTCTCCAAATATACTGAAATGGGGGCTCATCATTACAGGTATTGAGTAGTCTTTGCCACCATCATTGGAATAAGCAAGGGAGGGCCAGGAATAAAATATATAAAAATCTTCATTATTATTTCCAGATACTAGAGAGGGCCAGGCTCCTTTTCCAATAGAATCAGAATCTTTATCTAATAGCTGTTTCGGATCCTCAAATGAATTTCCGGAATTATTAGAATGTATAGTAAATAAGGCATAATTATCACAGAAAAACACAATATTGACATAATTATTTTTTACACTAATTGTTTCATAAGCCTGATAAATATCATAGCCTTCTGGCATTTTCCCTTCTGTCAAATTTTTTGCCTGATTAAAAGTCTGCCCCTTATCTGCTGAATGGGCAAGATATATATGTTTTTCGTCATTTTCATTATAGGCACAAAAGACAATGTATAAGTCATCACCATTAGATGCAATTTTGGGCACATAATTATCATCCTGTAAAAACATAGCTTTGTGATCTCCATCGGCAGAGGGGAAGGAGAGAGTTGTCTTTTGAAATGTATCCCCTTCATTATTAGAAGCACTCAAATACAGTTCCCGCCTTTGTAATCCATACATATAATATTGCTCAGAATATAGAACATAAATATTTTCACCATCGACTAATACATCCCATATTTCCCATTCACTACCACTATCGGTTGAATATACAATCTTCTCCTGAAAAGTATCACCATTATCAGAACTTCTTTTGATATAATAGGTGTTATCCGCAGCGGCATTATATTGAATTCTGTATCCAATCGTTAAAAAATCACCATCGTAATCAGCAAACACATCTGTAACATGATAAGCTTCGGCAGCAGTTACAATCACCTTTGGTTCTGAAAAGCTTTGTCCTCCATTTGTAGAGCGAATATGATGAAGTGTGCCATACCAGGTATCGCCCCATCCTCTTCCGGGAACAAGGACATGTACATTGGTACCTGAAACTGCTATTTGCCATTCTTCACTATTAAATTTGACATCATTTCTAGCATCAGAAAAGAGTTCCTGCTTTGACTCCCAGCTTTCTCCTCCATCTGTCGATTTTCTATAGAAGATAAACCTTTTTTTATAAGCACTATCTGCAGCCCAGATCATATGCACAGTACTACCCTCGACCACCATTCTTGGAACTCTATCTTTATAACCAGGAGTTTTCTCCCCAGCCCCTTCGCTAATGTTTGTCACCCAATTTGATAACTTTACATTTTTTGCAAATACCGTCGCAATACTGAAAAGACATATTATACCAATTATAAACAACCTATACTTCTTGCTTTGCATTTTTGACTCCTTCAAAGTTAATCTAAAACAAGGAAATTCTTATTTATATTACAATTTAGATAGTATTTATTTAAAAGTCTAATGTATCTAATAAAAAAATGTTAAGGGGGTCTTAATTCTCTATATGCTAGGACTTGAAAAATCTAGTATAAGGAGTGCCTTTTTGATAATTTTAACACACTTCTACTCGTTACCAGGCTCATGTCTGTTTTTCAACCTCTGGTGAGGGTAACGTAATATGTTTATTAAACAGGAAAGATATTCAAAATTATTGATAACTCGAGGCAGAGTCTCTCAAAAAAATCAACGTTACGAAGCGGGAGCTTCGTAACGAGATAAATGATTTTATAAAACAGGAGCTTTGTAAAGAGAAAGGTGATTATTCTTCATCAGTAAAAATTGAATTAAAGATTCCCCTGTAATCCTCAACAATGTCTTCCTCTAAGCAATAGCATACTTTAGGACCATCAATATTACCCTTAATCCAGCCTGCATTCTTTAATATCTTTAGATGCTGAGATACAGTTGATTGGGAGATAGGAAGACGATCAACAATATTACCTACCATACACTGTGAATCACAGGGTAGGTTGGCCAGTATATGTAATATTTTGATTCGATGGGGATGCCCTAATGCTTTGGATAGTTCTGCCAAATTTTCTTTTTGGTCGGGGTCCATTTTTTATTTCTTCGTTAGATTTTATTTAACCGCAACAACCTGATTGTGTGGGTTTGACACTGGTACTTTCACAACAGGAACTCGTTTTTTTAATACCAATCATTTCACCGGCAGCGAATAAACCAGCCTTTATTATTAATTCAGCAGGGATTTCTTCGTATACTTCACCATCTATTTCAATAGTTCTACAATCAGTCGGACCACAAACATCGCAACATTCGCTCTGTCCTACTTCTCCGTTGATCCATTTTTCTAACTCTTTTCCATTGATCATAATTTTGTTGGATTCGAGTGGATTGTCTTTGAATTCCTGCAATGATATCTTTTTAGTTTCCGGTTCGACTTTTATACCAAGATTTCTGAATGATCTATCCAATACTGCCACTGCCTTTCTAAATTCATTTCCAGTTTTACTACACCTGGGACAGGTCTCATTTTCGGTAACAAGTCTTTGCCAGTTAATGTTTAGTTTCTGCATCTATTACTCCTTTATCGTTAATTTACGATAACTAAATGTATATTATTTACAGTAATTTATCAACCATATTTTTGAAGAATTTTCACGATTATCCCGGTAATTATTAGATTTGATTTTAACGCCAATCTTTGTAGGTTATATTAGAAGAATGTTTAGATTCAATCAATATAAGAGAGGAAACTATGACAGGTAAAGAAAAAAAGAAGGGGAAATTAATATTTATCGCTACTGATAGGGGTGTGACCACCTATAAAAAAAGTAAAAGGAGTTGGAAAAAAATTGATAGATCAATCAGTGAAATAGAGATTACGTGTATTGATTGTTACAAAAATAAGGTTATAGCTGGGTCCAGAAATGGTCTCTATTTATCAGAAGATGCAGGGGAATCCTGGCGTGAAGTGGAAGAAGGCCTGACAATAGAACATATACGCTGGGTAAAATTTCATACCGATGATAGTGATATAGTTCTGGTGGGAACTGAACCGGCAGCAATTTTTATTTCCAAAGATGGAGGGTACAGTTTCTGGAAATGTCAGGAAGTTAGTGAAATGCGGAATAAATACGGATGGTATCTGCCCTACAGTTCCGGAGCGGGTTGTGTGCGTGATTTTGATATGAAAGATTCCCGTGCTTACGCGGCTGTAGAAGTAGGCGGAGCACTAAAATCCGAGAATTACGGAGAGAAATGGCAATTAGTGGAAGGAAGTACAGGAAAAACAAGTACATCTGGCCCTCCCATAATTCACCATGATGTACATTCTATTCAAGTACATCCTTCTTCGTCAGAACTAGTATATGCTCCCTGCGGAGGTGGTTTCTATCGCTCCCGAGATGGTGGCAAGAAATGGGAAAGATTATACGAGTGTTACTGTAGAGCAGTCTGGGTGGATCCAGAAGATTCGGATAGAATAGTACTGGGACCTGCTGACGATGTAGATATAAATGGTAGAATAGAGATAAGTAAAGATGGAGGTGAAAACTGGAAGTCGGCTTCCGATAATCTTTCTACTCCCTGGCCTAACCATATGGTAGAAAGATTTACTCAGTCAGGTGAGGAGTTATTGGCCGTATTATCATCAGGAGAAGTTATTATTACGAAAATAGGTTCCTGGGAATGGGAATATATTCTACCGGAAAATGAAACTGCTCATGCTCTTACGACTAATGGTTAATCTTGAGAGCTCCAGGTTATATTTTAAATTGGACAAACACTATAATGAGATAAGTGTGAAAATAAATTGAGGAGGGAATATGTTGATTCAATCTAATAGCAAGAGGGAATACATCTGTTTTAAGTTATCTGCTTTGGTTGTAATGTTAATTTTTGTATTCACTTTCACTACCAGCACTTGCTATGGTCAAACAAGCAATGACAACACATTCTCTTCTTCAGTTTTCATGGCACAAACGGATATAATTCAGTTTAATACACCACAGAACTGGAATCCTATCAATCCCATTATGAATATTGGCTCTGATTATAGATTGGATGAAATAATTTATCAGGGACTTAAAACTGTTCTAAACCCTAATTACTTACCAGCTGCCAATGGTCAGGAGCATGCTCATGACCAAGAGTCACAGGAGACAGAACAAGTCTCGGATACAGCTGCTGCAGGCGCAGAATCAGATTCGGATACTACAGGGGAGGTCTCAGAGGCTGCAGAGAGTGAAGAACATGAGCACGGAGAAGGTTTCTGGCATTCTTTAGTAGTCCCTTTTGGAATCGTCACTTTTTCATTCTTATTTTTAACTGTTTTGTCCGGCCTATTCAAGAAAAAATTGGGTAGATTGTTTTTGAAAATTCATCCGGTGCTGGCTTATATAACTCTGGTGCTTGGAGTTTGTCATGCTCTCTTAGTGATATTGACTTAGATAGTCCTGGAAGAAGGGAGGAGGCTTATTCTCGTTCCAGTCTTCCTGTATTTGCTTGTAGCTATTATTAGTGTTAGCTCGCTTGTTCTTACTTCCTTGCCTTTTAACGACAATATTCTTTACATCTTTCGGATTGAAATTTCACTAAATCAATAAATTGATGTTTGTTATATCAGTATGTTGGTCCAGGGCAGAGTCCCTTCACCTCGTTACCAGGCTCCTGCCTGTTTTTCAAACTCTGGTGAGGGTAACGTAATATATTTTTTCAAACCTCTGGTTTGTTTATTAAACAGGAAAGATATACTTACATTTTGCCTTGAGAATTATTTGAAGGAAAAGCTTTGTATAAAAGGGGCCTTCCAGCCTCAAAGGTAAAGGTACAAATCAGATCTTTGTAATCAAAAATATAGAAATGAGAATATAAAACTTAACTATCTTTATAATGATAGAATTTCTACTTCCAATAAATTATTATCATTTGCAGAACTATATTTCCAGTGTTCCGGTCTGTCAACCAGCCCTCGCTTGACAGAGTTGTTATGAATATATTCTATCTTCTGTTGTGCCATTTCAACTGATTGGATAAATTTGGGATGGCTACCTTCCTGCCAGACTTGATACTTACTGTCTTTGTAGGATTTTTTGTAATATTTGAATTGATTTAGCAGCCCTTTCTTATTATCAGTTTCGGCCTGATCTATTATTTCTCGGGCTGTATAGCTTTTGATTGAAGATATTTTCTTAGACAGATTGTCTGCATAAGCAACCATATGAAAGTGATTATCAAGAATTACATAAGCGAAAACCTGTAAATTTTTATTATCTTGACAGAATTTAATTGAGTCAATTAGTATATTGATATATCTATCAGATGTAAAAACTGGTATGTGTTGAATAATAGTAGAGGTAATAAAGTAGAGTCCCGCTTCGGAATCATAGGAGTATCTATCTCTCATATTAAGCTACCTGATTTTAAATTTGATAATTATTTTAGCCAGTGGAATTTAATAATTTACAGCTATTGATCAAATTAATTGTTTTAGCTATGCTGTATAAGCGAGGCAGAGCCTCTCAAAAAAATCAGCGTTACGAAGCGGGAGCTTCGTAACAAGATAGAGATAAAGTTAAATATAACTTGTCTAATATTAATAAAAAGGAGTAGGTTGTTGAAATCTACTCCTTTTTATAGATAAATATTTCTGTACTACCTATTTCATTAATATACATTTTTTTGTACTTATATAATTTGGTGTAATTATCCGATACAGATAAACGCCTGAGCTATACTGTCCAGCGTTCCATTGTACAATATGATAACCTTCTTCCTGTTTCACATTAATTAACTCTTCTACTAATTTACCATTGATATCATAAACATTAATTTTAACATGCGAGGCCTTTGGCAGAGAATATTTGATATTTGTGACAGGATTAAAAGGATTGGGGTAATTCTGTTCCAAACGGAAGTCAATTTTATGTATTTCTTGGTCTGCAACATTGGTTTGAAAATCTGAACTGACAAAAGTTTCACTGTACATAAAAACTCCATCATTACCATTGCCAGTTTTATCTTTGCGGGACCCATTGAAATCAAAATAGGCTTCCAGACCGTTTTCCTGACCGGTAAGTCCTTCTCTCATTCTTGCTTGAATTTCATTTTTCTCAAGTGCTCGGTTCCAGATTCTGAATTCGTCGAATAAGCCCGAAAATGTTCCTCCATATTTTGTGTTGCCTATGATCAAAAATCCGTCTTTAGCATTTAATAAGCCGGAAACATCGGCTGAGTCAGACAAATTACCATTAACATATAATTTCATATTATTAGTCTCTGAATCTTTATCATAGGTTACTGCCAAATGAGTCCAAACTTGATTACTTATTTCATTTTCCGCTTCCAATTTATAGTTGCCATTATTTTCTGTTTTAAATTCGAAATAAGGTTCATAAGAATTAGTACCTAAAATAAAACCATTAGACATATCTTTTGATACAAATCTTGTTTTTTCAGGAGAGTCTGCAGAAGGCTTGACATAGATTTCAAGGGTAAAGCTATTGGACATGTCAATTGTATTTTGTATCACCTGCATATTATCGTAGATCTGATTGTCTTTATCATAATTAATACTTAAAGCCTGATTATTTGCAGGATCATTCGCAACTGGATTTATTTCATGTTTTCTATAAAAAATATCATAATCAAGGTCAGAAGAATATAAAAAATAGCCGCAAAAAGCCGTATGAATATCACCATTATCATCAATTTGCATTTGAGGATATTTATTATTTTGTTTTATTTGTCCACTTGTGCTGAAATGAGGGCTCATCATTATAGGTAGTGAGTAGTCTTTGCCACCATCATTGGAATAAGCCAAAGAGGGCCAGGAATAAAAAATATAAAACTCTTCCGTATCATTGCCAGATACCAGGGAAGGCCAGACTCCTTTTCCAATAGAATAAGAATCTTCATCTAATAGTAGTTTCGGATCCTCAAAGGAAGTCCCAGAATTATTAGAATGAATAGTAAATAAAGCATTATTATCACATAAAAACACAATATTGACATAATTATTTTTTACACTAATTGTTTCGTGAGCCTGAAAAATTTTGTATCCTTCTGGCATTTTCCCCTCAGTCAAATTTTTTGGCTGATTAAAATTCTGTCCCTTATCCGCTGAATGGGCAAGATATATATGTTTTTCGTCATTTCCATTATAGGCACAAAAAACAATATATAAATCATTACCACTGAATGTCATTTTGGGTAAATAATGATCATCCTGTAAATTCATAGCTTTGTGCTCTCCATCGGAAGAGGGGAAGGAAAGTGTTGTCTTTTGGAAGGAATTGCCTCCATCATTGGAAGCACGCAAATAAAGTTCTCGTCTTTGTAATCCATACAGATAACGTTGTTCAGAGTATAATACATATATATTTTCGCCCTCGAATAAAACATCCCATATGTTCCAATCACTACCACTATCTGTTGAATATACAACCTTTCCCTGGAAGTTATCACCATTATCAGAACTTTTTTTGATATAATAGGTGTTATCCGCGCCAGCATTATATTGAATTCTGTAGCCAATAGTTAAATTTTCGCCCTCGCAATCCGCAAACACATCAGTAACATGATAGGCTTCACCAGCCGTAACAATCTCCATGGGCTCTGAAAAACTTTGACCTCCATCTGTAGAGCGAATATGGTGGAGGGTACCATACCAGGTATCGCCCCATTCTTTTCCAGGAACAAGGATATGTATATTTGTACCTGAAACTGCTATCTGCCATTCATCCCTATTAAAATAGACATCATTATAAGCATTGGAAAAGATTTTTTGCTTGGACTCCCAATTATCTCCTCCATCAGTTGATCTTCTATAAAAGATAAACTTCTTTTTCCAAGCACTATCTGCTTGCCAGATCATATGAACAGCGGCACCATCGACAACCATTCTTGGAACTCTATCCGTATAACCAGGAGCATTCACATCAGGACCTTCGCTAATGTTTGTCACCCAATTTGATAACTTTACATTTTTTGCAAATACCGTTGCAATACTGAAAAGACATATTATACCAATTATAAACAACCTATACTTCTTGCTTTGCATTTTTGACTCCTTAAAGTTAATCTAAAATAAGGGAATTCTTATTTATAATACAATTTAGATAGTATTTATTTAAAAGTCTAATGTATCTAAAAATAAAATTCGGTGAGTCGTCTTAATTCACTAAATGTCAGGTCTTATAAAAATTAATATTTATAAAATAAGAAGAGCCTTTTTGATAATTATAACACACTAAAACGATAAGTGATTAAACTTTTACTCGTTACCAGGCTCCTGCCTGTTTTTCAAACTCTGGTGAGGGTAACGTAATATATTTTTTCAAACCTCTGGTTTGTTTATTAAACAGGAAAGATATACAAAAATTTTATTGTTAACTCGAGGCAGAGCCTCTTAAAAAAATAGCGTTACCCTCATCAGAGGTGAAGAACCAGGAGGCTCGTAACAAGGAGAAGGATAGCCTATCGTTCACATAGTTTTTCCTGATGTGGATATTATAGTGAATAAAATTTAAAATTATCCATTTCACTATTAATATATTGCAGAGTCCTGTAAATAACATTCATACTTACTATAAGCCTGGTAAATATAATAGATTATTAATCAGCAAAAACAAAAGAAGGTAAAAATTAAATATCTAACTCAAGATCAAACTCAGGAGCACCAATTGTAACAACACCTCGATCTCCATCCACAGTTATTAATTCACCATTTTCTATTTTTTGGGTAGCCTTGGGGACTCCATTGACACAGGGGATACCCAGTTCCCTAGCTATAATAGCTCCGTGAATTAGCATACCACCACGCCTTTCAACAATAGCAGAAGCCAGAGGAACAAGATGGGTCATATTGGGCTGAATTGCATCACATACCAGAATTTCTCCCTGCTTGAAATCGCCTAGATCCTCAGTTTTTGTAACTATTTTTGCAGTACCGGAAGTTATTCCTTTGGCCGCAGGCTGACCCACTATTTGTCTTGGTTTAACATTTTTCTCCTTACTTCCCTGTTCTCTAGTGTTGGGTTCTTTTGATTCTGGTAGTATGACTTTTTTATCAGAAGATTGTAATGCTTCAGCAATTATTTCAGCAGTATCTATATTCGCTTGATAGTCGTTTTCCAATCTATTGGCTTTTTGTAATCTGCTTGCTCCTTCCTCAATACTTTTAAGCAGCTGACTTTCAACTCGGCCCAATAATAGATTATCGTCATCGCGTAATCTCCAGCTCAGACGACCAATCTCTAAGATTTCCTTTGCTTTTCCTTTTTCATCTTCCTCAATAGAATTATAATATTTCTGTTCTAACTCTTCCATATCAAGATCATTATTGGAAGTATTTTGATATTTTTGATGATTGGAATCTATCATTTCTAAAATATTTTGTAAGATCAAGGTAGGATGATGTTTTAATCGATCCTGTTCATAGGATACATCCATATAATTTTGCATCAGATTTTCAAATTTAGGTAGAAAGCCTGTCTCCTGTTGTCTCAATTCTATTTCTTCTTTTGCTTCACTCCAATCTATATCAGTAGTAACAATATTTGATATATATCTTGCAAGATCGTAATTATTTTTTAATATATTAGCCAGTTCAGCCATTTTACGGTTGCGTCGGCTGGCTATCATTTCCTGGCCTTTCAAAAGACCAACAAACTCGTAAGGATCGGAGGGCTGGACAACATCATTATAATAGGAAGCAAAGTGTCTAACTCCATGTGCAAAAGGGATAAAAGATTCTTTATAAATATTTTTCCATTTTTTATATGAGTCCCTCCTATTTAGAATTTTTTCGGAGAGCTGCTTATCATTTAATTTAGTAATATCTTCTTCTGCCATTTGGCGACCCAATTTTTTCAACTCAGGAATCAATTTCTGGTCAACTTCCTGGGCTAATTCTTTCAATTTATGCTCTCCCGGACGAAGTGTCAGGTAATAACTTTTCTCGTCCTCAGTCTGTGATTCCGAAGTCGTAATAGGCCGAGCCTGCAGTAGAGTGAATTCATTTTCTAACCCGGTCCATTCAATATCAGCGGGCCAATCAAATAAATTTTCTAGATCCACGACCACCTTATATATATTTTTGACATCAGTCATATTCAATAAATCTTCCTGTGAGTCTCTATCCCCTTCTAAATAGTTAATAATCTTACCGCTTTGCCTGTCCAGTATCCATTTGTCAGGATCAACAGTTCCATCAACGAGATTCTTACATAAACCAGGTACAGCTTCTATTATTGATTGTTCTTGCTTAGGATGGTCAGGATCCTGACTAAAACCCACTCCAGAAACATCCTTTTCTACCAGTTCCTGAATTACAATAGCCATTTTACTATTCATTGGATTTAGTCCCAGTTCATGTTGATACAGGAGTGCTGCATCAGACCAGAGCGAAGCCCATACCTGTTTGATCGCATTGACGATTGCTTTCTCTCCTTTGACACCCACAATAGACTCATGTAGCCCTGCAAAACTCACAGAAGAGGAGTCTTCTTTGGGTGAGGAAGAACGAATAACCAGCTCTTTGTTTTTATCCAGTTTTTTCAGCTTGGGTAAAATAGAGGAGCAAATCTGATCGGATAATTCTGCTTTGATAAAACTTGAACGAATTCTTAGGGCAGCATCCCAGATTTCTTCCCAGCGCATATCTTCAAAATTTTTCCTATCGAGTTCAAAAGCAATTTTCTCTTTTAAGCTATTATTTTCTGCAAAATCATGATAAGCAGTAGTTGTCAGACAAAACCCTTCAGGAATGCAATATCCAGCATTTTTTAATTGACTTAATTTAGCCGCCTTGCCCCCAACTAAATCTACTTTTGTATCCATTTTTTCATCCAATTGCAGGACATAGGGGTTTAAGGAGTCCATTGAGTAACCTCCTGGAAACGAGTTACATACAGGTAGCGCTTAACATTAATTCCAAATAGAGCCGTTGATTCAGCCTGCTGGAAATCTGACATATAGGGATGGCGATCTTTCAGCATTTGCAGACCCTGCTTATAATTAGGACCTGATTCTAATTCATGTGCTACTCCTGTTACAGTAACTGCTTCTACCTGTTTCATTTGCTCGGGATTTTCTGATCGGGTATCCACCAGCAGGGAGATATTGGAGCATTTTTCGAGCAGAGTATATTTACGGGTTGTATTGGGTGTGATGAAAAAAAAGCGTTTCAAATCATCTGTATAGGCAAATGCTATCAAAGAACCGTAAGGTTGACCTTCTCCCTGGGTACATAGCACACAAAAAGGCTGGTTTTCCAGTAGATTTCTGATATTACTGATTACCTCAGAATTATGTTCTTGTGAACTGTTTTTTTCTTCATTTATACTTTTTTCATTTTCGGCTTTCATATTCCCTCTTATGTTAGTTATATCCTATTTTTAATTATGAACATAATTTTATTAAAATACAAGATACTTTTATGTAATATGGTGATAAAATATTATTGCAGAATAGAAAACCTGAGGAATATGGATAGGGCTACTTTTCGCTATTCAAATGAGTATCTATCAATGGGAAGGTCTTTATACAGCCCAAGATAACCCTATAAGTTTCATCTATCTTTACCATTAATAAGCAGCAGGCTCGTAACGAGTTTTTGAAAAATATATATTTTGAAAATAATAAAAATGAATGTAAAATTAATCAGATAGATCAATATCGTTCTAAGTTAGCCGAAATAAATTTAATTTTTAGTTTGAATATTTAAAAGTTGACTTTATCTTATAAAATGTAAGAGTTGAGAGTAAATTGCTCCCTGTCACTTTTGCTTATGCTACCAATTTTTTAATGAGCCTAGAGTTCCATTACTAAAGAAAAAATTAGAGAGTTATGTAGAATCCAGCTTGACCAAAAGAAAATAATATTATTCGATTAGGGAAAAGCATTTAAATCACCAGGTTTTAATTTAAAAAATAGAATATAACTACTAAAAGGAGGTAAAATGGATAAACCTATTTCAATTAATGATAAAGTATATTGGGTGGGAATTAATGATAGAGAAACAGATCTATTTGAAGCCCATTGGCCGCTTCCCAGGGGAGTTTCATATAATGCCTATTTGATAAATGATGACAAAGTTGCTCTTGTGGATACAGTCAAATCCTATTTTCAGACCGATTATCTGGATAAAATAAGGGCGATCATAGGTACTGATAGGAAAGTAGATTATTTAATTATCAATCATATGGAACCTGACCATTCCGGGGCTATCAAAGAACTAAAGGAAGTATATCCTGAGATAACAATTGTAGGTAACAAAAAAACAATGAGCTTCCTGGAAGGTTTTTATGGAGTATCTGATAATCTAAAAATTATTAAAGATGGAGAAACACTTGACCTGGGTGATTATAAATTAAAATTTTATTTAACTCCTATGGTACATTGGCCGGAAACAATGATGACTTATGAGCAAACTGAAGGAATACTATTTTCTGGTGATGCTTTTGGTGGATTTGGAACACTGGATGGAGGAATTTTTGATGACGAGTTAAATGTTGAATTTTACGAGGATGAGACTCTCCGTTATTTTTCTAATATCGTAGCCAAATATTCCAGAATGGTCCAAAGAGCGATCAAAAAGCTCAGTGGCCTGGATATCAATATTGTGGCTTCTACTCATGGTCCAATCTGGCGAGAAAACCCAGAAGAAATCATCAATGACTACCAAAAATGGAGCAGCTATGGTACTGAAAAAGGCGTTGTAGTTGTATACGGCTCGATGTATCAAAATACAAAAAAGATGGCCGAAGAAATAGCCCGGGCCCTGGCGGAAAATGGAATAGAAAAAATTATCCTTCATGATGCCAGCCGCACTCATGCTTCATTTATGATAAGAGATATCTGGAAATATGAAGGATTTATAATTGGCAGCTGTACCTACAATACTGACCTTTTCCCACCTGTTGAAGAACTAATCAATTTTCTGGAAAATATTAAAATTCAAAATCATACTCTGGGTGTTTTTGGCTCCTATAGCTGGAGTGGTGGAGCTGTAAAAAGGTTAGAGGAATTTGCTGAGAATGTGAAATGTGAATTGGTTGAACCAGTAATTGAAACTCAGTACGCACCTAAAGACCAAGATTCTAAAAAATGTAGAGCATTGGGTAAGAATATGGCTGACAAACTAAAATAAAAAGAGGATCCCGGGTAAATTGAAATGTAATTTCAGGAGGTAATGATATGACTGGTGAGTCAAAAAATAGAATCAAAATAGAGGCTAGAGACACTACAGACGGAGCCGGTGCTCAGATTAAAAGGGTGTTTCCTGGTAATAACATTCGTCATATCGATCCCTTTGTATTATTAGATGAATTTTTTGTAACTTCGGAAGCAAGTTTTCCAGAGCATTTCCATAGTGGCTTTGAAGCCATAACCTATATGTTAGAAGGATCTTTTCGTCATAAAGATAATTTGGGAAACGATAGTACTGTAAATACTGGTGGTATTCAGTGCTTTTCTGCTGGGGAAGGAATCAGACACGCAGAATTACCAGGCTCGGAAAATATGAATCATGGTCTACAGCTCTGGATCAATTTACCCGATAATAAAAAAAATACGGATCCGACTTACCAAAAAGTAGAGTCCGAAGATGTTTCAGAACAAGAGATGGAAGACGTCAAGATTCGAACACTCGTGGGTCAGGATGGCCTTATTGAGCTAAATACTGATATATCCTATCGTGATTTCACTCTGGAGCAGAATTCCGTATATGAAGAAAAAATTCATGAAGATTGGAACGGTATACTGTATGTACTTGAAAATAAACTAAAATGTGGCGGTATTTCACTCTCTCCTGCAGAAGGTATGGTAATTAAGAAAGGCGGTCAGCTTGAAATTCAAACTGAAAAAAAAGCAAGATTTGTCCTCATAACTGGCGCTCCTCACAATAAACCGATTAAACAGCATGGTTCAGTAGTTGATTAATATTTTATAGATACTGAGGAATAGGATTAAAATGATAATTTATAAATTTGAGTAACATCTTATCTTTAAGAGAACTATCTGGTGTTATTTTATTTTTTGAATTATAATTAGTTTAATAGAAAAGTGACAGTTTAGCAAGGACACCAATATTAGCTTTAATCTAAGATATCTTTAATTGTTGCTTTTAACTCCGGTAACTTATTTTCAATATGTTTTAATTGATTTATAGTCTCATGCCTTTATTTCTAATAACAGTCTCGAGAGTCTAGACTTTTTTGTATCTTTCTCACTCCCTTTTCAGAGTGTTTTTTACCGGCGTCTCGTTCCCAGGCTCCTGCCTGGGAACGAATCATTTTATTCAAACCTCTGGTTTGTTTAATACTATCTTCTTTTATCTCAGCTGTGTAATTGAGTCAGAGCCTCGTGTAAAACCACCGTTCCCTCATCAGAGGTCTAAGGGACAAAGCAGGAGCTTGGGAACGAGAAGAACGCTGAGAACTTGTGAAATTAATGAAGTTCACTATCTACTCTCCCCCTCACAAAAAACCAACAAATGACTATTCTCCTTCAACCACTGCTAACCCTTCTTATACTCCGGATAAATATCACTGAGCCGACTCCAAAAAGAATTATTATGCTTTTTATGCGTAAGGTGAACCAATCTCATAGACAACAACGTATTCCAGAATTTTTTGGCTGATTCAAGATCTCTTTCGGCTTTTATTAACCATTCCTCATATAGTTTCATAAACCTTTTGGCCTTCTTGTTTTACCCTATGACAAAGTGTTCCCTTTTGCTGTGCTCGTTCTTCAAATTCATCTCTTGTATAAATAATTATATCTTCAGCTACTTTCAAACCATTTAAAGAATGATGACCTTTGATGGGTCTTTTATAAAATTTTTCTTCTGACTCCTCGACAATAATTAAGATATCAACATCACTATTTTTACTAGGATTACCCCAGGCATAAGATCCAAATATATAAACCTCTTCAGGCTTATAAGCTTCTATAAGTCTATCAATAGATTCTCTTATTTTAGGTTGTTTAATAGTCTTTTTCATATCTTAACCAATGTTAAATTAAGTCTCTATTGTAAGTTTATGAATGTTAACCCAAATTTAAAATATTTATTAATAACAATATTTATTTTTCTCGTCACCAAGATTCTGCCTGTCTTTTAAACTATGGTGATGGGAAAGCAATAATTTTAATCAAACATCCTTTGAAAATATCCTAATTTTCGAGCAATTAGCAAATCGAGGCAGAGCCTCTTTCAAAACTACCGTTCCCAAGCAGGAGCTTGGGAACGAGAATAAAATATAAACTTGTCTGTTTTTTTACCACTCGTTGCCAGGCTCCTGCCTGGGAACGAATCATTTGGCTCAAACCTCTGGTTTGATTACTAACGGAAGAAACATATATTGCTTTAATCCGGTTGTATAAACGAGGCAGAGATTCTCCTAAAAATACCGTTACCCTCATCAGAGGTAAAGAAGCAAAAGCTTAGTAATTGAGTCGAAGGTAAAATTTTTTCTTTATCTACCCTACATCCACTATATCAAACAATTCTTCAAAATTTTCATCATACATGACAATCTTAATATTTCCATCTTCCTGATTCTCTATATCAATTCCGTCAGTATTATCGGTAAAAAGGGCGCCTTTGATATTTGCGTCAAATAAATTTTCTTTTTCCGTAATATAGGCTGTGTTTTCTTTAGCTAGAGCTATATACTCGAGCAATTCTTTTAATCCTTTTGTGATATACTTTTTTCTTTGGGTATATTTAACTTCTCCGATAAATAGTTCCGATAATTCTTCGGTATTCTGTTCATATTTCTCAATAATTAT